>Ga0209578_10003215_pt1 | contig 12687 bp, 10 predicted proteins | sample tdAd472_FD_187127 | JGI IMG/M metagenome (GOLD analysis project Ga0209578, IMG submission 187127) | Marine sediment microbial communities from the Atlantic coast under amendment with organic carbon and nitrate - tdAd47.2 (SPAdes)... | ecosystem: Environmental > Aquatic > Marine > Coastal >...
GGCCCGTGCGCGTTCGAGTTCGGGCCCAGTAGTCCCGTGATCAGGAACTGCGCGTCAGGGAACTTCTCACCCAGCATGCCCATGAACGGGATCGTGCCGCCCGTACCCATGTACATCGACGGCTTGCTGAAGAACGCTTGCGATGCCTTCTGCATGGACGCTTCCAGCCAGTCGGCGATCGGTGGTGCATTCCACCCGGCCATCGTCGAATCGGCCTCAAAGCTCACGTTCGTCAGCGGGGGAGGGTCAGCGTTCAGTATGTCCGCCACGGCAGTTGCAGCGTCGTCTGCATCGCAGGTCGGCGGCAAGCGGAACGACAGCTTGAGCGTGTTGAATGGCAGCAGGACGTTGCCGGCGTTGACGAGGTCCGGTAATCCTTCCGCGCCCGTAACGCTGAGCGTCGGTCGCCAGGTATTGTTGAGCAACAGCTCGTAAGGCGATTCGCTGGGATTCGGTTCCGATACGGCCCAGGGGTATTTGCGATACACGCCCTCACCGAGGGTCTCGGCGGCGAGCTTCGCCTGTTCAACGCGCTGCTCCGGGATATCTGCGAACAATGCGTCCGGCTTCAGTTGGCCGCTGTCCTCGTCCTCGATACGGCTCAACAGTTTGCGCAGTACACGGAAACTCGACGGTACGACGCCGCTGGCGCTGCCCGAATGCACACCTTCGGTGAGCACGTCGGCGCGCAACGTGCCGGTGAGATTGCCGCGTAGTGAGGTCGTGCACCATAGTTGATCGTAGTTGCCGCATTCGGCGTCAAGGCAAACGACAAGGTCGGGCGAGCCGATACGGTCTTCGAGCATGTCCATGTAGTAAGGGAGATCGAAACTGCCCGACTCCTCGCAGCCTTCGATCAACACGACGCAATGTGCATGCGGTATGCCTTGTTCCTGTAATGCGCGGATCGCCGTCAGCGATCCGAATATCGCATAACCGTCATCGGCGCCGCCGCGGCCGTACAATTTGCCGTCTTTGATCGTGGGCACCCATGGGTCGAGGTCCTCCGCCCAGCCGCTGAACTCGGGCTGCTTGTCGTAGTGGCCGTAAAGCAATACGACGTCGTCGGAGTCACCCGGAACGTCGATGAAGAGCAGCGGCGTGCGCCCTTCTATACGCACAATCTCGTGCGTCATGCCCTTGACCGGTTGCGTACCTACCCAGGCCTCGAATTGCTGCACGGCCTTTTCCATGTGGCCGTTCTTTTCCCAGTCCGGGTCGAAGTGCGGTGACTTGTTCGGGTGTTTGATGTACTCGGAAAGCTCGGGAATGATCGAGCTGTCCCACATGTCATTTACGAAACTTGCTGTCTTGTTGTTGTCCATTTCCTAGTCCGATGTCAGTGCGCGATACAGCGTACTGGTCATTTTCTCCGTTGTGATGAAACTCCAGTTGTACTGGTCGTGGTAATCGGCGAGGGGGTTCTCGGCGAGTACTTCTTCTTGTGACTTGCCGGCATCGACAAGCGCTTTGACACGCTTCTTGCTGTCGATCAGGACGGCGAGATCTTGCTCGAGGTCGGCTTTGCTGGCGAGTTCGCCGTGCCCCGGAATAATGACCGTATCGTCGTCTGCCATCGCAATCATCTGCTTCTGTGCCTCGATGAAACCGTCAACGCTGCCACCGTTGTCGAGGTCGATATACGGAAACAGCTTGTGAAACATGACGTCACTGGCATGAATAACGTTGTCGTCACGAAAGTGGATGACGCCGTCGCCGTCCGTATGTGCGTGATGCACGTGAAAAACGTGCGCTTCGTGGCCGTTGACGTGGAACGTGACGGATTTGGAGAACGTGATGAGCGGTAACCCGCCATCACCACCGGCGTCATCCGACTTCACCAGCAAGCGCTTGCGAATGTTGTCGTGGGCCACGACGTAGGATCCGTCGTCCTGCAGCAGCGCGTTGCCGCCGACATGGTCGCCGTGCACGTGCGTGTTGATCACGAAATCGGGGCCCCGTCCGGCCAGGTTTTTCACCGCGTCCAGGACGGGCTGAGCCGTCGGCACCATGGCGTCGTCGATCAGTACGACGTGTTCGTCGCCAACCAGGACGCTGATGTTGCCGCCGCCGAATTTACCCTCCGATCCAACGAGCATGTAGATGCCGGGAGCGACTTCGGTGGAATCGAACGAGGTCGCGAAGTCCTGGGCGAAAACGGGGGCGGCTAGCAGACATACGGCCAGACCGAGCGCACGATTAATCATTGTTCTTCTCCGGGTCGTCGCGGGACCCCGAAGTTTACATGTCTACTGGTTGCTCGGAAACGTATACTGCGCTTTCTCGCGCACGCCGCCCGACGGCCAACGTTGCGTGATCGTCTTGCGACGCGTGTAAAAGCGCACGCTGTCCGGACCGTAGGCATAAAGGTCACCGAACAGCGAACGTTTCCAGCCACCGAAACTGTGGTAGGCGACCGGCACGGGCAGCGGCACATTGATGCCGACCATGCCCACCTTGATGTTGTCTGCGAAGTAACGTGCGGCTTCGCCGTCACGCGTGAAGATACAGGTCCCGTTGCCGTACTCGTGGTCATCGATCAACTGCATCGCATGCTCTTCGGATTCCGCGCGCACGAGGCACAGTACCGGTCCAAAAATCTCCTCCTGGTAGATACGCATGTCTTGTTTGACGTTATCGAACAGGCACGGGCCGAGGAAGAAACCGTCTTCGTGTCCAGCCACGGCCAGATCACGACCGTCGATGACGAGGTCCGCACCTTCTTCGACACCCAGGTCGACATAGGCGCGGACTTTTTCGTAGTGCGCCCGGGTAACGAGTGGCCCCATGTCGTTCGACGTGTCCGCACCGTTACCTACTTTGAGGCCGGCAATTTCATCAGAGAACTTGCTGACGACGGTATCGGCCGTCTCGTCTCCGACGCAGACGGCGACTGCGATTGCCATGCAACGCTCGCCACACGAGCCATAGGCTGCGCCCATCAACGCGCTGACAGCATTGTCGATGTCGGCGTCAGGCATGACGATGGCGTGATTCTTCGCGCCGCCCAGCGCCTGCACGCGTTTGCCATTCGCGGTTCCCGTTGAATAGATGTACTCGGCGATCGGCGTCGAGCCGACGAAGCTTACCGCCTGGACGCGGTTGTCGTTGAGCAGTGTATCGACCGCTTCCTTGTCGCCGTTGACCAGGTTGAATACGCCGTCCGGTAACCCGGCTTCCCTGAGCAGGCGCGCGCAGAGCATCGGCGCCGTCGGGTCCTTCTCCGACGGTTTGAGGACAAACGTGTTGCCGCATGCGATTGCCATCGGGTACATCCACATCGGCACCATCGCCGGAAAATTGAATGGCGTGATGCCAGCGACCACACCGAGGGGCTGGTGCTCGGACCAGCTGTCGATCTTCGGTCCGACATTCTTCGAGTACTCACCCTTGAGCATCTCAGGAATGCCGCAGGCGTATTCGACGACTTCGACGCCGCGAATAAATTCACCCATCGCATCGTCGAGGACTTTACCGTGTTCATCCGTGATGGCCGCTACGATCTCATCAGCATGTTCCTCGAGTAGTTGCTTGAAACGGAACATGATGCGGGCGCGCTTCGAGGGCGGCGTATTACGCCACTCGGGGAATGCCGCTTCGGCAGCAGCGATAGCCTCTTCGACCGTCGCTTGCGACGCCATCGCGACGTGTCGCGTAATTTCGCCGGTCGCAGGGTTCATCACTGGCTCTGGGCGATTCGTGTCGGCGATGTCTTCGCCGTTGATGAAATGGCCAACGATGTTGGCCGCGTCGATACTTTGTGCGGGGCGGGCGCTCATAAGAAATCCTCTGTAGTGCGCTTAGTCGATCGCGTCGATGACGCGTCGAAGACCGTCAAATGCCTTGTTCCAATCTCCAACGTCGGAGTTCAGGAAGGGTGAAAAGCTGAGCATATCCATGCCGTTACGAACCATCAGGTTCTCATCCCAGAAACAGCGCTTGTGCGTTTCGAAACCACGGGCGCCTGGCGCACCTTCGCGCGGCGCCATCTCGATCGCACCCATGAGTCCGAAGTTGCGAACGTCTATTACCTTGTCATGGTCGGCGAACGAGAACAGCAATTCTTCGAACGGCTTCTCGAGCGCGGCGGCCTGCTCGAATATACCTTCTTCTTCGTAAACGTCCATGGCTGCAATGCCGGCAGCGGATGCAACCGGGTGCCCGGAATAAGTGTAGCCGTGAAAGAGCTCGATCATGAATTCGGGCCCCTGCATGAATGCGTCATATATATGATCGCGTACCAGCACGGCCCCCATCGGGATGACCCCGTTGGTCAAACCTTTGGCTGTAGTGATGATGTCTGGCATGACACCAAATCGCTCGGCACCGAATGCCGCACCAACTCGCCCGAAGGCCGTAATAACTTCGTCGAAGATTAGCAGGATGCCGTGCTTGTCGCAGATTTCGCGCAATCGTTCGAGGTAACCGACAGGCGGAGGTAACACACCTGCCGATCCCGCGACCGGCTCGACGATGACGGCGGCGATATTGCTGCCGTCATGCAGTGCTGCAAGTCGCTCCAGGTCATCGGCAAGATGCCCCCCCCACTCCGGCTGTCCTCGCGAAAATGCCGTGTGTTCAATGTCCATTGTTGCCCGAATGTGATCGACGCCGGGTATCAGATTTGCGCTGAATACCTTGCGGTTCGGCACCATGCCGCCAACGGACATGCCGCCGAAATTGACGCCGTGATAGCCTCTTTCACGACCAATCAGCCGCGTGCGATTGCCTTCGCTGCGGGCGCGATGGTAGCCGAGCGCGATCTTTAGCGCGGTATCGACGGATTCCGATCCGGAGTTCGTAAAAAAGCACCTCGTAAAGCCGTCCGGCGCAAGGCCGGTCACACGCTCTGCCAGCTCGAATGACTTTTCGTTACCCGACTGGAAGGTCATCGAGTAGTCGAGTTTCGCAACTTGATCTTGCACGGCCTCGACAATTTTCGGATGGCAATGACCCACCCCGGTGGTCCACAGGCCGGCAAACAAATCGTATACCTGTTCGCCCTCCTGGGTCGTGTAGTAATGGCCGCTCCCCGAAGTAATGATGCGGGGTCTCTTTTTGAAATCCCGGTTCGCCGTGAACGGCATCCAGAAGGCGTCGAGGTGGTCGGCTGCAGCGGACATAGAGACTTTCTCCGGTCGGCGGATTGTGGATCACAGAGTGTACGCCCGAGTAGCTATGTTAAACAATCTGTTATGTGCCGATTCATAAGGCATTGATTTTATTATAAAGGCAATTCAAAATGTTCACTTTAATAAACACTTCTACGAGGGTCAGCAATGGAACAGGCGATCGGGCAACGACTCAAGGAATTGCGCTTGCGGCAGCGGCTGTCGCAACGCCAGCTGGCGCGCCAGTCGGGCGTCGCGAATGCCACGATCTCGCAGATCGAGGCCGGCAAACTGAACCCGACCGTCAGCATGCTGAAGAAGGTGCTGGATGGCATTCCGCTGCGTCTTTCAGAGTTCTTCTCGGACGAGCCCGAGACGCCGAACCGGGTCTTCTTTCGTGCCGACGAGCTTACGGAGATTGCCGATGGTGGCGTGTCTTACCGCCAGGTCGGTGCGAACCTGCACGACAGGGCCATCCAGTTCATCAAGGAGTGCTACCAGCCCGGCGCCGGTACGGGAAAACACGAGATTACGCACGAAGGCGAGGAGTGCGGCCTCATTCTCAAGGGGCGGCTGCAGGTGACCGTCGGAGACCAAACGACCGTTCTGCGACGTGGCGATGCGTACTACTTCAGGAGCAGCCAGCCGCACAGTTTTGTCAATTCGGGCAGCGAGCCGTGCGAATTGATCTCCGCGTGCACGCCACCGAGTTTCTGACAAATATGCTGGCCAAAGACGGTGGATTAGTGGCAAAGTAACGCCCCCGTTTTTTAATCCAGATTAGAATTCCAATGGCTCAGTTCGGTACCGTTTTCTGCGACCATATCTCGATCGCACGATTTGAAAATGGCAGCTGGGGCGAAGCGGCTATCGAGCCGTTGGCGCCCTTGCCAATGCACCCGGCAGCACACGTATTTCACTATGCCAGCACCTGCTTCGAGGGCTTCAAGGCTTATCGCTGGGAGGATGGCAAAGCGCGAATATTTCGTCTGCGCGATCACGCCGCCCGCATGCAGCGCAGTGCTGCATCGCTGCATTTGCCGGTGCCGGATGCGGATCAACTCGCAGACATGGTGATCGACGTGGTCAGGACGCAGCTCGACGACATTCCTGCGCCACCGCACTCCCTGTATCTGCGCCCGACCCTGATTGGCACGTTGCCGAATATTGGCGCGGCGGCCGCGCCTTCGACAGACGCAATGTTGTTCGTTCTGGCATCGCCGGTCGGCGACTATTTCGCCGGTGGTGCAAAGCCACTCAAGCTACTGCTCGCGGAGATCGAGCGCACCACGGCGCAGCTCGGCAGCACCAAGACAGGTGGAAACTACGCGGCGGCACTCGGCCCGACACTCGAGGCAAAGGAAAAGTACGGCGTCGACCAGGTCCTGTTTTGCCCGGGCGGCGATGTGCAGGAGACCGGCGCCGCCAATTTCCTGTTGATCAGCGACGACGAAATTATCACCAAGCCGCTCGATACCTCATTCCTGCACGGCATGACGCGTGCGTCGATTTTGATGCTCGCCAATGACCTGGGATACCGCGTTAACGAACGGAATTTCACGGTGGCAGAGCTGCTCGATTGGTCCGGTACCTACGAAGCCGCCTTGTCCGGCACGGCCGCGACGCTGACGCCGGTCGGTGCTCTGGTTCACAAAGGCGAGGAAATCCCGGTTCGGGATGGCACAGCGGGACCCAATGTCGAAAAACTGCGTGCCGCGCTGCAAGCCATCCAGTATGGGGAAGCCGCGGATACGCACGGCTGGTTGACTGAGGTGTCGGCCTAGATCGCTTTCGAGAAACGCTTCTCGTTGCCGGCTTCGTCAATGTGCCGGTCGAAAATCATCGCGATACTGCGCAGTAGCAACCGGCCTTTCGCCGTGATCGTAATGCTGTCCGCGTCGAGGTCAATGAGTTCGTCCGCAGCCAGTGGTGGCAGGCGCTCGAGTTCGGCTTTGAAATAGTCACGAAAATCGATGTCGTGGCTCGCACTGAAGTCGTCGAAGTCGAGCCGGTCGTAGCACATCAGCGCCTGGATCACGTCGGCACGCAGCAAATCGTCGTCATCGACCGCGATACCTTTCTTGATCGGTAGATGACCGTCTTCGATGAGCTTCTCGTACTCCATCGTCGTGATCGCGCTTTGGGCATAGACGTTGCCGATGCTGCTGATCGAACTCACACCGAGACCGATCAGGTCGCACTCGCCATGCGTCGAATAGCCCTGGAAATTGCGTTGCAGCGTACCGTCGTGACGCGCCTGGACGAGGTCGTCCTCGGGCAGTGCGAAGTGGTCCATGCCGATGTAGATATAGCCATAATCGGCGAGGCGATCGATCGTGTGGTGCAGGATGTCCAGCTTGGTTTCGGGCGTCGGAATGTCGGCAGCATTGATCATCCGCTGACCCTTGAACCGCTCCGGCAGGTGCGCGTAGTTGTAGACGGCGAGGCGGTCCGGCCGCATGTCGATAACGACGTCCAGTGTGGCGTCGAAACTCTTCACGTTCTGGTGTGGCAGGCCGTAGATGAGGTCAAACGAAATCGACTTGAATTCGGTGTCTCTTGCGGTATTGACCAGCGTCGACACCTCGTCGATCGATTGCAGGCGATTAACGGCTTCCTGCACTGCGGGATCGAAGTCCTGTATGCCGAGACTCAGCCGGTTGAAACCAAGATCTGACAGATGCCTGAGGCCATCGCTGTCCACGGTACGCGGATCGACTTCGATCGAAAACTCGCGATTGTCACTCTCGTCGAAATTGAAGGCGCCGCGCAAGGCCGCCATCAGCGTGTCCATCTGCTCCCTGTCGAGGTAAGTCGGCGTACCGCCACCAAAGTGCAACTGCCGCGTCTGGCGCTCGCGATCAAAAAGCTCGGATTGCATGCCGATTTCTTTGTGCAACATCTCCATGTAGCGCTCGACCCGCACCTGGTTGCGCGTGACGATCTTGTTGCAGCCGCAGTAGTAGCAGAGCGCGTGACAAAACGGGATGTGCACGTAAAGTGACAACGGCGCGCCCGAGGCATTGCTCGCTTTGGCATTGGCACGGTAGTCCGACTCGGTCAAGGCATCACTGAACTGCAGTGCGGTCGGATACGAGGTGTAGCGGGGGCCGCGACCGCCATAGCGCTCGACCAGTTCGAGGTCGAAATCGATGGCCGGCGTGACGCTCGGCTGTGCAGGTACATGTTTCATGGCGCGAATAGTGGCGGAACCGGGTCCCTTATTATATGGGTATTTGCCCGTATGGGCTTGCGCTTAGCCTCGTCGCAGGCTGTGTTGCAGGTACAGGGCGACCGTGAACAACAGCATGGCAACGCCCTGGTGGCTTGCCGCGAGCCACACAGGCACCCCGAGCAACAACGTGGAAATACCGAGCACAACCTGCAGCACACTGGTATGTAGCAGTGCGTTCGCGCCGCGACGGCTGCAGGAAGGCAGGTCGGCCCGGCGTGCCCGGAGCCAGTAAACGACGATGAGCATAAACGTCGTTATCGCCAGTAACCGGTGATCGAATTGTACTGTTGTGCGATTGTCGAAGAAGTTGTGCCAGAACGGATCCAGGGAGAACAGTTCGGGCGGGAACCAGTACTGGCCCATCATCGGGAATGTGGGGTAGACAAGGCCGGCGTCGAGGCCCGCCACGAATCCGCCGGACAATATCGTGATCACGATCAGCGTTGTAATCGCGGTCGTTTTTCGATACCACGGATGTCGAGGGCCCGGTTCTGTCGGACTGAGCAAGCCAAGCGAGCGCCAGAACATCAGCGCATAAACCAGCACCGCGGCGGCGAGATGCGCGGTGAGTCGGTAATGGCTGACGTTTGGGGCATCAACCTGACCGCTGGCGACCATGATCTTGCCGATCACGGCCTGCGCTCCGCCGAGCGCCAGCATCAGCAGGTACCAGGGCAGTTCGCGCAGTGATATGTATTTGCGCGCGACGAAATAGACGAGGGGCAGGGCGAATACAAAACCGAGCAGACGGCCGAGCACGCGATGCAGGTACTCGAGCCAGAAGATGCCCTTGAAATCATGGACATCGAAATGCGAGTTGACCTTCTGAAACTCGGGTGTCTCCCTGTAGATGTCGAACACGCGTTGCCACTCGGCGTCGGACAGCGGCGGCAGCGCACCCATGATCGGCCGCCATTCGGCGATCGACAAGCCGGACCCCGTCAGCCTCGTCACGCCTCCCAATACGACCATCGCGAAAACCATTCCACAGCAGATGAGCAACCAGGTCGCAATGGCTTTGTTGCGTTGGATCGGTGTCGGTGAGTGATTCATGGTGTGCCGGATCGTTGATCGTGGAGAGCGCGCAATCATAGCAGCGCGGATGCCGCATATGGAGAGCCACATGATATTCTCGCGGCATGCGATTGAGTGCTTGCAACAACGTCATGGATTTCCGCCGTATCGCGAAGCGCCGTCTGCCGACGCCGGTGTTTCACTACATCGATGGCGGTGCCGACGACGAGGTCGCGCTGGCTCGCAGTACAGCAGCGTTTGATGAGTACGAGTTGTTGCCGTCACAGCTCAGCGACGTCAGTAACATCGATCTGTCATCGACGCTCTTCGGACAACCTGTTGAGTGGCCCGTTATGATCGCGCCCACGGGTGCATCAAAGCTGTTTCACAGACACGGTGAAACTGCCGTTGCCAGCGCAGCCGGGAAGTTCGGCATGGTGTACAGCCTGTCGACGCTGAGCACCGCCACAATCGAGGAGGTTGCGGACGCGACGGCCGGCCCAAAACTGTTTCAGATTTATGTCTTCAAGGATCGCGGCCTGACCACGGAGTGGATCAATCGCTGCAAGGAGGCCGGCTACATCGCGCTGGCGCTCACAGTCGACGTGCCCGTTGCCGGTAACCGCGAAAGAGACTTCATACATGGCTTTGGTGCGTCTTCGAGGTCCCGTATCCGGCAAGTCGCGAGTTTTGCGCGTTACCCGGGATGGCTTGTCCGGGCGTTGATTCGCAAGGACCTCGAGATGGTTAACATCACGAGCGGCGACCCTGCTGCGAAAGATTGGCGCGGCGGGATTCGCAAGTACCTTGACGATCAGCTCGACCGCTCGTTGACGTGGAAAGATGTCGAGTGGCTCAGGAGCCAGTGGGACGGGCCGCTCGTGATCAAGGGTGTGCTGACCGTCGATGATTGTCGCAAGGCGGCGGATGCCGGAGCGACGGCCGTCATGCTGTCGAATCATGGCGGCCGCCAGCTCGAATCCGCGCCGGCACCTGTCGACTGCATCGCCGCGGTCGCTGACGCCTTGCGTGACCGTCTGGAAATTATTTGCGACGGCGGAATTCGCCGCGGCAATCACATCGTCAAGGCACTCGCGCTCGGTGCTAACGCCTGCAGTATCGGCCGGCCGTACCTGTTTGCGCTGGCGGCTGGCGGGCAGGCCGGTGTCGAACGGTCACTCACACTGATGCGTTCGGAGCTGGAGCGCACGTTGGCGCTTGTTGGCTGCAGTTCGGTGCGTAAACTGGATCGTAGCTACGTCAACCACAGGCGCTGACCTGCGCTACGGTGCGCAAAGCTGCGCAATTTAGTCGTAAAGCGCTAATGTTGCGACCGTCTGTTGCAGCGCAATAATTCGTAAAAAATTCCAGAAAAAAAACGGCTTTATTATTCGTGCTTACTGTTGCGTGTGCGTTTGGCGCCGGCAATTTCGAGCCTCTGGCCCGAATTGCGAGTAGGATGAGCATCGTGCAGGGCCGCGGCAAAAACCGGCCCGGCGTGTGGATTGTATTGAGGTAACTATGTCAGACGAAAGAGTTTCTGGAACCGTCAAATGGTTCAACGACGATAAGGGATTTGGCTTCATCGAGCGCGAGGACGGCAAGGACGTCTTTGTTCACCACAGCGCGGTCGTTGCGGAAGGATTCAGAACGTTGAAAGAGGGCCAGAAGGTCACGATGGAAGTGACCGAGGGTCAGAAAGGACCGCAAGCGGAAAACGTCATCCCCGAGTAGGCGATGCATTGTCGGTCCGCTGCGCGTACACCGACATACCCCGTTAAGCGTTACTTCAACCAGACTCGCGTATCGCGACTGTCTGCAGGCTGGTCTTGGCTTGCAGCATTGCTAGCCCGCAGTCAGGCCGTCGTAAAGCAACTTGCAACCGACGACGAACAGCAACAGGTACATCAACCTGAAGAAGAAGCCTTCCGATACCCTGCGATGCAGCCACACACCCGTATAGACGCCGATCGGGGCCAGCGGCGACAGGATTAGGGACGTGAGCAGGTTTTCCGCCGATAGCTGCCCGAGCCAGGCATACGGTGCCAGTTTTGCGTAGTTGATCGCCGCGAACAGCATGACCGTGGTTCCGGCAAACTCGGTTCGGTTAAGCGGCCTTCGCAGGAGGTACATACTGATCGGTGGCCCTCCCGAATGCGCGATGAAGCTCGTAAATCCTCCGGTCACGCCAGCAAGCAGGCCAATACTTCGCGAAAAGTGCGGCAACTCGACACCGGGCCGTTGTCGGCTGCTCAAGAAATGATGCAGGGTGAAAACAATAGCGATAACGCCGACGATCAGGCGCACCATTGCCGCGCTCATGTGGCCGAACAGCAAGGTACCGACGACGATGCCGATTAACGATGCCGGCAGGAGAATGTGCAGTTCCGGCCACAGCCACTTGCCGCGATAGGCCCACAGCCCGACCAGGTCCATCAGGCACAGTATCGGCAGTAGTACGGCCGCCGCCTGGAGCGGCGAGACGACGAGAGCCATAAGGGGCACAGCGACGACACCCAGGCCGCCGCCGAAGCCACCCTTGGCAATGCCGAACATCAGCACGGCCGGCACGGCCGCGAGGTAAAACCAGGGATCGGTGATCAATGACTGCTCCTGCCGGCCGGGCTTACCGGCCCCGGAGATTCGTGCTTTAATCGGGGCCGGTCGAGAAGAAGCAACAATAGTGAAACTCCGAATCCGTGACAATTCCAGGTGCCTGCAATTTCCGAGCACCTCGGACGAGTCGTGCTGATGCCCGCCAGGCGCTACGCGAGTTTCGAAAAACAGTCCATCGCATTTCTCACTGAGCTTGCGGCGAACAACAATCGCGAGTGGTTCAAGGAAAGCAAATCGCGCTACGAAGAGCAGGTGCTCGATGTCGCACTGCGATTTATCCAGTCGATGCAGGACCCGTTGGCGCAAATCGCGCCGCATTTCACGGCGGTCCCACAGCGAATGGGCGGTTCGCTGATGCGCGTTTATCGCGACACGCGTTTTTCCAAAAACAAGTTGCCCTACAAGACGAACATCGGCATCCAGTTTCGCCACGAACAGGCAAAGGATGTGCACTCGCCCGGATACTACGTGCACATCGCTCCTGACGAGGTATTTCTCGGCGTCGGCATGTGGCGTCCGGACTCCGATTCGTTGCGCGCGATTCGCGATCGAATCGTGGCGAAGCCCGCGGAGTGGAGCAGGGTACTGGCGGATGCCGGTTTCAAGCGCCACTTCGAGCTCGGTGGTGAAGCATTGACGCGTCCACCGCGCGGCTTCGACAAGGATCACGAACACATTGACGACATCAAACGCAAGAGCTTTATGGGTGTC
>Ga0209578_10003218_pt1 | contig 12683 bp, 5 predicted proteins | sample tdAd472_FD_187127 | JGI IMG/M metagenome (GOLD analysis project Ga0209578, IMG submission 187127) | Marine sediment microbial communities from the Atlantic coast under amendment with organic carbon and nitrate - tdAd47.2 (SPAdes)... | ecosystem: Environmental > Aquatic > Marine > Coastal >...
GGTAGAGCTGTTCCTGGCCGTGCTGGCACTGTGGCTGTGGCTCAATACCGAGCCCGGTCTGGTCCACTCACTGGCCTATAACACAATGCTGATCGGCAGCGTCTCCACGCTGTTCTTCAACGGTAACCCGCTGCTGCGCTTCGATGGCTACTATGTGATGACCGATGCTATCGGCATGCCGAATCTTGCCACCCGCTCGAACCAGTACCTGGGTTATCTCGTCAAGCGCTACCTGTTCGGTGTGCGCAGTCTTGAATCAACCACAACGGCCGATGGCGAGCGGCGCTGGCTGATCGGTTACGGTATCTTGTCCTACATCTACCGGGTTATCATTCTGATCACCATCGTGCTGTTCGTGGCGGAGAGCTATCCCGGTATCGGCGTACTCATCGCTTTCTGGGCGACAGCCACCATGCTGGTCCTGCCGGTACTCAAACACACCCGGGCGTTGCTGACCTCACCTGTCCTGCAACGCCAGCGCGTACGCGCCGTATCCATCTGCACCGGGCTCGCCATAGGCGCCGCAGCACTGCTGTTGGCGGTGCCCGCACCCCTGGCTACCCTGGCCGAAGGTGTGATCGCACCACCGGAAGGTGCGGAACTACGGGCCGGGCACGAGGGCACTATTACGCGTCTGCTGACACAGCCCGATACCCGGGTGGAGCGTGACCAGCCCCTGATCGAGACCGAAGACCCGTTCCTTGAAGCACGCACACAGAACCTGGCCGCCAGGCTGCGCGAGTTGTCGATTCGTCGCCAGGTGCTGCTGGCGGAACAGAAACAGGTCGAGGCCAACATCCTGGATGAAGAGATCCAGGTCGTACAGGCGGACCTCGAACGCACGCGCGAACAGGCTGCGTCATTGCTGCTGCGCAGTCCCGCCGCGGGTGTGTTTATGGTGGACCTGCCGGGTGACCTGCCGGGCCGCTTCGTGCGCAGAGGCGACCTGCTGGGGTATGTGGCAGACCTCGGCGAACCTACGGTGCGGGTGGCGGTACCGCAGGCCGATATCGGTCTTGTCAAACACCAGACCCGGTCGGTGAGTGTCCGACTCGCCGAGCAACTGGTCTCGCCGGTGGCGGCGACTGTGACCCGGCAGGTGCCGGCCGCCGTCGAGCACCTGCCGAGTGCGGTCCTCGGACCCATGGGTGGCGGCCCGTTTGCCGTTGACCCGGAGGACAGCAGCGGGACACGCGCCATGGAGGGTGTCTTCGAAGTCGAACTTGCGCTGCCGGTGCCGGTGGACCGGCTGGGTATGCGCGTCTATGTGCGTTTCAATCACGGCAGCGAACCCCTGGCGTGGCAATGGTATCGGCGGCTGCGGCAGCTGTTCCTGAGAAAGTTCAATGTATAGCGAGGTGCTGAGACCCGGTGTTGCCCTGGGGCAGTATCCGGAGCGCGACCATACGTGCAGAAACGCCTTTGATGCGTCGCTGTATAACGCGCTGGGTGCAGTGCGGCGCTGGTCGTTGAATCACACCCGGCGTGCCGATCGCTTCGTCGCCAGCGTCAATGACGCGTCCGCAGGGCTGCCGCAGCTGAGCGACACTCGCTTCCGGCAACGGGTGGATGAACTGCGTCAGCAACTGGCCCGCGCCGGGCTGGACGAACAACGTGCCGTGGCGTGTTTTGCCCTGGTGCGTGAAGCGGCCCGGCGTACGCTGGGGCAACGCCACTACGATACCCAGATCCTCGGTGGCTGGGTGATGCTCAACGGCATGCTGGCGGAAATGGAAACCGGCGAGGGCAAAACCCTGACCGCCACGCTGACCGCCGGTACGGCGGCCCTCGCCGGGATCCCGGTGCATGTCATTACCGCCAACGATTATCTCGCCGGCCGCGATGCCGAACTGATGGCACCGGTCTACAAGCTGCTCGGCCTGCGGGTCGGGGCCGTCACCGAACAGGCACGCGAGCCGGATGCACGTCGGCAGGCGTACGCCTGCGACATCACCTACTGTACACAGAAGCAGGTCGCCTTTGACTATCTGCGCGACCGTGTCGCCATGGGGTCACGGCGTGGCGGCCTAGAGCTGCAGCTGCGCCAAATGACCGGGCAGGGCGGCAAAGCTGCGCCACTGTTATTACGTGGCTTGTGTTTTGCTATCGTCGACGAAGCCGACAGCGTGTTGATCGATGACGCAGGCACGCCGTTGATCCTGTCCCGTGAGCTGAATAACCCGCTTTCTGATGATAGCTATGTGCAAGCGTTAGACATGGCCGGCCGGCTCGAGGAAGGCCGCGATTACCGACTGCACAGTCAGTATCACGACGTCGAGTTGACCGGTGCCGGGAGGTCACGCCTGCTGGAACAGGCCGCCGGGCTGCCTGCACCCTGGACTCGGCAACGCGAAGCGGAAACACTGGCGAAGCAGGCGCTGCGGGCACTGCACTGTTACCGCAAGGACCGCGACTATCTGGTGCACGATGGCAAGGTGCAGATCATCGACACCAATACCGGTCGCCTGATGCCGGATCATTCCTGGGAACAGGGTCTGCACCAGATGATCGAGGCCAGTGAAGGCTGTGAAATCACCGGTGAACGGCAGACGCTGGCGAGGATCAGCTATCAACGTTTCTTTCGCCGTTACCTGCACCTGTCCGGCATGACGGGCACGGCCCAGGAGGTGGCCGGGGAATTATGGTCGGTCTACGGCCTCGAGGTGGTGAAAGTGCCAACCTTTCGGCCGGTGCAGCGGTTGGCGGGCACTGACCGCACCCACGCCACGGCCGGGCAGAAATGGCGGGCCATCGGGACGCGGGTGCGCGAGGTCCGCCGCAGCGGGCGGCCCGTGCTGGTAGGTACCTCATCGGTGGAGGATTCCGAACACCTGAGCCGGGTGTTGCAGCAGGCCGCTATCCCGCACACCGTGTTAAACGCCCGTCAGGACGGGCAGGAGGCCGGGATTATCGCCCGTGCCGGGCAGGCGGCTGCGGTCACCGTCGCCACCAACATGGCCGGTCGGGGCACGGACATCAAGCTGCAGCAGGGTGTTGTGGAGTGCGGCGGGCTGCACGTTATTGCTGCCGATCGCAATGAGGCACGGCGTATCGACCGCCAGCTGTTTGGCCGCTGCGGGCGCCAGGGCGATCCCGGCAGTTTCGAAGCCATCCTGTCGCTGGAAGATGCTCTTTTAAAGAAATATTTTCCGCCGACGCTAACAGTGCTGACAAGATTTATAGCACGACTTGGCATACCGGTGCCGGGTCTGTTGATGATGCGAATCGCCCAGCGCCTTGCCGAACGGCATCATGCCAAGCTGCGGCGTAATCTGTTAAGTGTTGACGAAAAACTGAAGGAAACAATGGCATTCTCCGGCCCCATTGAATGATAACAATTTCCCGCGAGAGTCAGTAAATCACTATCTCCTGAGACTATCAAAGCTACAGTCTATTGACTTGAGACACGGCAGTGAAAAACATGGAAACTGCTCCTGATTTACCAGGGGTCGCTGATTTCGACCAATGGTTCACCGGCTTCGAGTAGCTTAAGCGCGGAGGGGAGGGCTTTTAGCAGAATTTTTTTTAAATGCTCGTTGCTGGTGTTGCCACAGGTGATCCAGATTACCCGGGGTGGCGGGCCGAACTGTTCCAGCAATCCGAGAAAGTCCCTGTCCTTGGTCATCACGATAGCAGCGGCTTTCTTGGCGGCGGCAAAGATTGTTTCGTCCGTACTCTCGCGCAGCCCTATATCGCGTACTGCATTGGCTTCAATAGAAAATGTTTGGGTTAACCAAGGCGCCAGTGCAGGGGGTAGTTGTGCGTCGAGCCAGACTGTCACGCTGCGATCACGGGGTGATCGAGTTTACGGACAGCGTATTGCAAGCAAGCCTGAATATCTTCCGGTTCGAGATCCGGAAGCTCGACGAGAATTTGTTCGGCCGTCAAGCCTGCTGCCAACAGGTCCAGCACATCGGATACTCGGATGCGCATGCTCCGAATACAGGGGCGCCCGCCACATTGTTCGGGGTTGACGGTAATCCGGCTCATGAGGTCTGCTGTCATGTCAATTCCTCCCTAAACACCCGTTGCAACGGGGTTTACCCGAGATGCATGCTTAACAGGGCGCACTGACTAAGTGTACCGTCTTTCCGGTTAATATTACCAGTATTGAGCGTATCGTCACCACAATGCGCGCACTGGCGACACTTGCCCTAACGCCCGGGGAACGCCGTGCATTGATGACCTGGGCACAGTGACTGAATCGGGAGTTGCTGATAAAGGCGGACTCCACGTCATTGCCGCGGATCGCAATGAGGCACAGCGTATCGACCGCCAGCTGTTTGGCCGCTGCGGGCGCCAGGGCGATCCCGGCAGTTTCGAAGCCATCCTGTCGCTGGAAGATGCTCTTTTAAAGAAATATTTTCCGCCGACGCTAACAGTGCTGACAAGCGTCTTAGCACGCCTCGGCATACCGGTGCCGGGACTGTTGATGATGCGTATCGCCCAGCGCCTTGCCGAACGGCATCATGCGAAGCTGCGGCATAATCTGTTAAGTGTTGACGAGAAGCTGAAGGAAACCATGGCCTTCTCCGGCCCCATTGAATGATGTATTGGAAACTATGAAGGATCAGTCGAAAAAATCACTCCACGCCTTCCTGGTGGCCATGATGGGATTTACCGCGTCGTTCGCTGCTGCGGAGCCGAACCGTTTCGACTGTGTCATCGAACCCAGCATGGTCGTTGAACTCAGTAGCCGGGTCGATGGGATTATCGAGGCCGTGTTGGTCGAGCGGGGTGACGTGATTGAGCCCGACACGGTCGTCGCCAAACTCGAATCCGGCGCCGAAGCCGTTGCCGTGGAGCACGCCCGCGCCCGTTCCGAGATGGAGGCCGAGATTCGTTCGCTCAAGGCGAGTCTAGCCTACGGCTGGCGTAATCATAAGCGGCTCGACGAGTTGCACAAGAAACAATCCATCTCCACCGATGAAATCGATCGGGCGAAGACGGAAACCCGTGTGGCAAGACATAAACTGGCGCAGGCCGAGGAAAACAAGCGTCTGGCCGAGCTGGAACTGGCGCGCGCGGAGCAGACCTTGAAACGTCATACCATCCGCAGTCCGATTAGCGGTGTGGTCGCCGAGCGCTACCTGAATCCCGGCGAGTCGGTCGAAGACCGGCCGGTTGTCAAGGTGGTGCAGATCGATCCGCTGAAGGTTGAAGTCGTCATGCCGGTTTCCGAATTCGGCCGCATCAAGGCCGGGCAATACGCCGTTGTCCGTCCCGAAGCCTCGATTGGCGGGCGGCACGAGTCGACGGTGAGCATCGTGGATCCCATTATCGATGCCGCCAGCGGTACCTTCCGTGTCACCCTGATGCTGCCCAACCCCGAGCACAAACTCACAAGTGGCCTGCGCTGCCAGGTCAGCTTCCTGGCCAAACCACCCGCCACCGCAGCAAGAAAAAAGCCGATTCCCAGCCACGCCCGTGCTGATGCGCCATAAACCCTGCAACTCCCTCTCCCTCCGGGAGAGGGTTGGGGAGAGGGGGTCAAATAGGATAACTGATTGATTTTATATTCCTTCATCGTGGCCTTCTCCCGGAGGGAGAAGGAATTATCATTTAAATGCACTGACCCAGCCTAAAGAAATATGTGATCTGATCGACATATAATATACACATGGAACCCTTTTAGGGGCATTGGCTGCTCCCTGCCCGGGTTGAAGTGGTTGGATAAAGGCAAACTGTGCCGAAAGGCAGAGGGCGCAAAGCCACCGGTCTACGGGTATCGATCTACGACAGCGGAGCCGCCAAATGCACCATGAAAACAGTCTTGAAGCGCGCCGGTCTGGTCTTGTTGCCAGAACCGACATCCTCTTCCGCGCACCCGTTCAATTTGCCGGCTACATCCGAAGGGACTTCGCTCTGTCAATGCGGGAAGGTAGTGGCGCGTGACAAGAAAGAAGACAAACAAGCCGGCGACGCCCAGGAAATCACGCCAGGCAGTCGTGTTCGAAGAACTCGAGCCGCGGCTGCTGCTGTCTGCCGATCTGCCCATCGATCTGCCCGCCGTATTGGCACCCGACCGCGGCGACGACGAGCCGGTTGCTGTCCACGAAGAAATCATCACGACAGCGGTCACCGGGGAGCAACATACAGCGCACGAACTGGTGTTTGTCGACACAGACACGCCTGATTACCAGCTTCTCCTGGATGACCTGCTGAACAACAGCGAGACGCGACAGTTTGAGGTCATCCTGCTTGACAACAGCAGCGACGGCATCACCCAGATCACCGACACACTGGCGGAATACCGCGACCTGGATGCCGTACACATCATCTCGCACGGCAGCGAGGGTGCTATCGACCTTGGCGGAACTCAGCTCGAATTCGAAACCCTGCTCGCGAACACGACAAGTATTCAAGGCTGGGCGGAGGCCTTCTCCGAACAAGGCGATATTCTGATTTATGGCTGTAATCTCGCCGCGAGTGCGGACGGTCAGGCGCTGGTCGACAGCCTGGCCCGACTGACCGGCGCCGATGTTGCCGCCTCCGATGACCTCACGGGCAGCGTCGAACAGGGCGGTGACTGGGAGCTGGAATACCAGACCGGGCGTATCGATACATCGGTCGCTGTGAGCACGGAGCTGCGTCGTGACTGGACTGGAACCCTCGACACCGCACAGGTATCCGCCGAGTACATCAGTACGCCGCTGGCCTTCGAGCAAAATACGGGTCAGACCGATGAGGCAGTGGATTACCTGTCGCGCGGTGATGGTTACTCGGTCTTCCTCAGTGATGGTGACGCGGTCCTGGTCCTGAACGACAGCGACAGTCAGCACGCAATTAGACTCGACCTGGTTGGTGCCAACACGGATCTCAACGTGGTCGGGCAGGATGAACTCGGCAGCAGCAGCAACTACCTGATCGGCAATGACGAATCGAACTGGCAGACTAATATCGACAACTTTGCCAGCGTCTACTACGAGAATGTTTACGAAGGCATCGACCTGCGCTACTACGGCAACCAGCGCCAGCTTGAATACGACTTTGTTGTCGGACCCGGCAGCGATCCCAATGAGATACGCCTGAGTTTCGACGGTGTGCTGAACGCCGAGATCACCGAGAGCGGCGAGCTGCGCTTGGTCCTGAACGAGCAGGGCGATGAGACACTCTTCAAGGCGCCGATCAGTTACCAGACCGCCGACGACGGCTCGCGCATCGAGGTCGAGAGCGCCTATGTCATTTACGACGATGGCAGCATCGGTTTCACCCTTGGAGACTACGACAGCAGCCGCGAGCTGGTCATCGATCCGATCCTCGACTACCTGACCTTTATCGGTGGCACCGGATATGAGGTCGGGCAAGCAATCGCCGTGGACGACAGTGGCAATGTCTATATCACCGGTCAAACAGCCTCGACAGACTTTCCGACAACCGTCGGCGCCCTCAGCGAGACCCATGCCGCCGACGGCGGAAGCTACGATATCTACGTCGCAAAATTCAGCGCCGACGGCAGTTCGCTAATCTATTCAACCTACATTGGTGGCGATGGTACCGACTACGGCTACGATATTAAGGTTGACGCATCTGGTAACGCGTACGTGGCCGGCCTGACCTACTCCACAGATCTGTCTACTGTGAACGCTTTCCAGAGTTCGCTCAATGGCACGATGGACGCGTTCGTGCTAAAACTCGACGCAAGCGGTAGCAATCTACTCTACTCCTCGTACTTCGGCGGCAGTGGCGCGAATGATTCGGCCAAGGAAATAGTTTTGGGCGCGTCCGGAGAGGTCTACATTGCCGGACACACGCAATCCTCCGACCTGCCCTTGAAGAACGCCCTGTACAGTACACTGGGCGGCACACAGGATGCCTTTGTCGCCAGGTTCGACCTGACCCAGACGGGCAGCAACTCACTTCTCTACTCCACTTACTTCGGTGGCAGCGGCACTGACTCTGCCACCGGTCTGGACGTCGATTCGGCCGGCAACTTCTACATTTCCGGATACACGGACTCCACTGACTTAACGACCGTCAATGCCTACGATTCAACGTTCAACGGCGTCGAAGATATTTTCCTGACGAAGTTCAACAGTACCGGCAGCGCCTTGCTGTACTCGTCGTACCTGGGCGGTGCGGATAGCGAATATGGCGACGGACTGGCCGTGGACGATTCCGGAAACGCCTATCTCGCGGGCCGCGCCAGGGCCGGATTCTCTACCACCGCGGGAGCCTATGACACTTCCCATGGCGGCGGAACCTACGATACCGTCGTCGCCAAGTTCGACACCACGCTCACAGGCGCTTCCTCGCTGAGCTACTCGACCTACCTGGGTGGAGGCGGCTGGGACATGGCCTACGGTCTGGACATTGACGCCGACGGGAACGTCTATGTCACCGGAGCCACCTCATCGCTGAATCACCCGACTACCGCGGACGGAAATGATCGCATCCTCGGTGGATCCTTTGATGGCTACCTGACTGTTCTGGATGCCAACGGCGCTAATCTCGTGTACTCGACCTACCTCGGGGGTGGCGTCAATAACCGCGGCTATGATGTTACCCTGGACAGCGATGGCACGGCGTATGTAACTGGTTTCTCGGAATCTAATGAGACCTGGGGCAGCACGTCGCCCACGACGCTGGGTCCTGGCGGAGGATCGGACGCCTTTATCGCGAAATTCACCTTCAACCAGCCTCCCACGGCCACCGGGAATAATTACACCGTCGCCGAGGGCGGTACCCTCAACGGCAACGTCATCACCGACAACACCGGCGCCGGCGTCGACAGCGATCCGGAAGGCGACCCGTTGACTGCCAGCGTGGTCGATGGGCCGTTGCACGGTAACATTGTGCTGAATGCCGATGGCTCTTTCACCTACACGCCGTTTGACGAGCCGGCCAGCAACTTCGCCGACAGCGACAGCTTCACCTACCAGCTCAGCGATGGCAAGGGCGGCACCGACACCGCGACTGTTACGATCACGGTTACCCCGGATGCCACCAACGAGGCGCCGGTCAACAGCGTGCCTGGTGCGCAGAGCGTCGACCAGGATAGTGCACTGGTATTCTCAGAGGCCAACGGCAACCGCATCCTGCTGCGCGACGATGCCGGTGGCAACACCATCGAACTGACACTGACCGCGACCAATGGCACGATCACCCTGGCGGGCACTACCGGGCTGACTATAACGGGCGGCGCCGACGGCACTGCTTCGGTTACTGTTCAGGGATCACTCACGAATCTGAACAACGCGCTCGACGGCCTGATCTTCGCACCGACGGCAGCGTATTTCGGCAGCGCATCGCTGCAGGTTACGACCAATGATCTGGGCCAGACCGGCAGCGGTGTGCCCGAGAGTGACACGGATACCATCAGCATCACGGTCAATGAGGTCAACTATGTGCCGGTCATTACCTCGAATGGCGGCGGCGCTACGGCCAGCATCAGTGTCGCTGAAAACACCATCAGCGTAACGACCGTCACCGCAAGCGATGCCAATCCGGGCGACACCCTCAGCTATTCGATAAGCGGTGCTGATGCCGCCCTGTTCGACATCAACAGCGCAACCGGGGTCCTGACCTTCAAGGATCTGCCTGACTTCGAGAGTCCGGCAGACGCCGACCTGAACAACGACTACCAGGTCACTGTCACAGTCTTGGACGGCAACGGCGGTACCGATAACCAGGACGTCACCGTCACGGTCACCCAGGTGACCGATTCCGGCTCCGCCGTCTGGTCCAACACCTCGACGACGCCGCAGACCAGCGACTGGAACGGCAGCAGCTTCGGATCGAGCAGCGGTACGGTTTCGCTGCCCGACAATTACCGCACAATACAGGGCGCGGATGCGCCGACCCGCGACGAAAAGATCGTGGTCGGCATCGACGCGACCGGCAACGTCAGTGGCGAGATGTGGGACGGTACGAGCTGGGGCGCCCTGCCGCTCAGCATGGGTACGGTCAGCGAGACCTACTGGTATGGCGCAGAGGTCGCCTACGAGCAGCTCAGTGGTGATGCGGTCGTCGTGTGGAACGACAACAGCCAGCCGGCGGGCGACAAGCTGCGTTATGCGGTCTGGGACGGTACCAGCTGGACCACGCCGCAGAGCATCAGTGTCTATCCGGGTACCGAACCACAGCAGATCAAGCTCGCCTTCGACCCGGGCTCCGATACCCTGGCACTGGTCGTCAGTGACGTGACGGCCGATGATCACGTCATGATCTGGGACGGGTCAGGCTGGGTCGGTGGCCTCACGCTGGATACCTCAGGCACGGCTGAAAACGATCAGTCGGCCACCGCGGTGGCGTTCGAGGCGCGGACCGGTGATGCAATGGTCACCTATGGCATCGAGGGCAGCTCGGCTGTCTATTACCGCATCTGGGACGGCGCCAGCTGGAGCGCGCAGGCCAGTGTGCCGGCCGCCGGTGGGATTAGCGGTGACGCCAAGTGGCTGGTGACTGCGACCGACTACAACTCTGATCGCATCGCGCTGGCGACCATGACCACCGCCGGCGAGGTCTGGCTCAACGTCTGGGATGGAACGTCGTGGGATACGTCGGGTCTGGCCGAGACCGGCACCACGGGCACGGTCTATCCGAACCTCGCCGTCGCCTTCGAGAGTTCGACCGGACAGGCGCTGGCGACCTACGGGGAGAGCGGCAGCTCGGTGCTCAAGTACCGGACCTGGGACGCCGCGGGTGGCTGGTCGGCCGAACTGAGCGGCCCCAATCTCGGCGCGGTGCCGAACAGCATGACCCTGGACAGCGGCCCGACCAGCGACAACATCATGTTGTCGGTCCAGGACGCCAACAGCGATCTGCATTACCTGCTATGGAACGGCAGCTCGTGGGAGACAGACAATGTCCTTTCGACCAACACCGGCGAGATCAAGAACCAGCCGTTCGTGTTCATTTATGACCAGGACGGGACGCTGGTCGAACCGAACGCCGCCCCGGTCAACACGGTACCCGTCACGCAGAATACCGCGATCGATACGCCTGTCGTCTTCAGTACCGGCAATGGCAATCTGATCAGCGTGGCCGATTCGGATGACGCCAGCGTCGAGGTCACGTTGAGTGCGACCAACGGCACTCTGACCCTGAGCGGCACCACCGGGCTGAGTTTCAGCACCGGCGACGGCAGCGCCGATACGAGCATGATCTTTACCGGCACACTGGCTGACGTGAATGCGGCGCTCGACGGCCTGCAGTTCGACCCGACCACGGCGTTCGAGGGCTTCGCCAGCGTGCAGATCACGACCACCGACTTCGGTGGCGCCGGTGCCGGTGCCCCCGAATCGGATGTCGACACGGTCACGATCGAGGTCGGCGACGTGAATACCGCCCCGGTCAACACGGTACCGACCGTCCAAACCATCAACCAGGACGGCATGCTGTTGTTCTCGTCGGTGACCGGTACTGCGATCACCATTAGCGATTCGGATGCCGGTGGTGCGAGCGTCCAGGTTACGCTGACCGCAAGCAACGGCACACTCAACCTGCAGACCACCCAGGGTCTGAGCTTCAGCACCGGTGACGGTAACGCCGACACCACGATGACCTTCCAGGGCACTATCGCCGACATCAACGCGGCGCTCGAGGGCATGACCTTCGTCGCGACGGCGGGTTATACCGGCTCTGCGGGTGTGCAGATTGTTACAAATGATCTCGGCAACAGCGGCGCGGGCGGGGCGTTGAGTGACACCGACACGGTAACAATTGCGGTCGGGCCTGGCCATGAATCGCTCTGGCTCTCCACCATCGGCAGCGCAACCGATGGTGCCACCAGCTGGAACGCTGGTGATCTGGTCGATTTTGGTGATCCTGGTCTGACCTTCGAACCCGGTACAACCGCCGGGACCTTTAGCGCAACCGGTTTCAGCCTCGATACCTTTGCCGGCCGGGCAACCGATCTCACTGCCCTCCACGTCGTGGGCAGTGACATCAGCGTAGGCAGCAACGCCGTTCAGCTTTTTGCCGGCGACCTGATTCTTGCCTCGAGAGCCGCTGAGACACTCACCAGTTCAGATGGCAACCCGCTGGTAGTGGCGACGAAAGATGTCTTTGTCTTCCGTCCCGACACCCCGGGTGATTACAGTTCGGGCACCTTCTTCGTGCTGATCACCGGGGCGGACGTCGGTCTGGGCAACGTGACAGGCGTGACGCTCGTCGAGCAGGCGACCGTGGTTGGCGTGGGTGCCGGCAGCACGACGCTGCAGGCCGGTGATTTCCTCCTTGCGCATGATGGGTCGACCAAGAAGATCGAGCTGTTCGATGCCGGTACACTGGGTGCAACCACGTCCGGTACCCGGACGGTTCTGGTCGATGGCGCTGATATCGACATTGGCGCCAATATTCATGGCGTGGAACTCATTGAGACGTCCACCACGATCGGCGGAGTGACCCTGCAGGCCGGGCAGATTCTGGTTTCTCTCGCCGGTGATGACGGTGTTGTCGGCAACAACGCCATCTCTACCATGCGGCAGGACATCTTCATTCTGGATATCACCCAGACCGGAACCACCACGGTCGGTGATGCGACGTTGTTCATGGAGGGCAACGATACCGGGCTGGACGCCGGGAATAACGCAGAAAGCGTCAATGCGCTTGCTCTGATGCCCAACCTGGCGCCGGTACTTGCCGACGCGACGCTTAGCATCGATGAAAACAGCGCTAACGGGACATCTGTCGCTACAGTCAGCGGCAGTGATCCCGACGGCGATCCGATCAACTACCTT
>Ga0209578_10003220_pt1 | contig 12680 bp, 11 predicted proteins | sample tdAd472_FD_187127 | JGI IMG/M metagenome (GOLD analysis project Ga0209578, IMG submission 187127) | Marine sediment microbial communities from the Atlantic coast under amendment with organic carbon and nitrate - tdAd47.2 (SPAdes)... | ecosystem: Environmental > Aquatic > Marine > Coastal >...
GAAATGGCCCAGCGCCTGATTGCATTGATGCAGGAACTTACTCCTGACCTGATCCTGACACCGAGTATGGGCGGCGGCCTGCCCTTGAATGACTTTGACGAGCGCATGGACACACCGATAATTGTGTTGCCACTGGCCAATCACGATAACAATCAACACGGTGAAAATGAAAATCTGCGCCTGCAGAATTTCTGGGATGCCATGACAGTTTACGGTGTGATACTGGCAAATTTTGGCCAATAGCATAAGTATCAACGGCTATTGCTAAAGCAGGGTTCATGCGAATCAGCCAACCGCAATCGACCGGAAAGCTTCACAACCCTCATATTGATGTCAGGTTAGGAAATCTGCACAATAGTTGGCTGCGGACATCGAATACTCGCTGTGATCTTCCAAACCCCTGCTGGTAATGCGCTCGGATTTCAGCCCAGCATCAATACACCAGCATTGCAATTAAGCTGCTTAGTTTAAGACCTTCATCTCTGCGTAAATAATTGGCAATAAGTCTGTCGCTGTCCAACTGGGCTCGTCTCCCCAGCGCGCATCCAGGTCCAACGTTGGTTGCGCGGCCAGCACCTGTTCCAGAGTCGCGCCGTCGCTTATCAGGGCTTGAACCCGATCACGCAGGGTCAGCAACATGGTTTCTACCTCGAGCATGTCATCGCGATCAGCCACACCTTCGCCATGACCGGGAATTACCTTGGTGTCAGGACCGGCAATGCCGATGGCAAGGCCCATGGCGTCAATCATGCCGAGAAAACTACCACCGTTGTATGTGTCAATTATTGGATACATGTTAGTGCGGAACACGTCGCCCAGATGCAATACATCTGACTCGACAAAGTGCACAAAACTGTCACCATCAGTATGGGCAGGAGGAGCCAGGAATACCTTTATTTGCTCATCATTAAGATAAAAACTGATCCCATCTGAATAAGTTACTACTGGTCGGGCAGCCAGCGGTGGTTGATCTAAAAAAATACCGCCGCCTCGTGGAATTCGCAATTCTTTGAGCATTCTAAGGCGTACACTGTCATGGGCGAGAATGGTGACACCATAGGCCGCCAACTTATTGTTACCGCCAATATGATCAGGGTGAATGTGAGTATTGATGACGAAATCGATGGATTCATCCGTGATAGTAGCAACTGCCTCAAGCAAGGCGGCAACGTCCTGATCAAAGCGGTCATCTACCAGCAGAACGCCGTCATCGCCACTGAAAACCCCGATATTGCCACCTGCGCCTGGGGCCTCCAGCATGTGCACGCTGCCTTGCACCGGATAAATTTTAAACGCGAATGCATTCTGACCTTGGGTAGAAGAAGTCACAGTCATCAGCACACAAGCCAATGTAACCTTCCAGTAACTGCGAATGAATCTGGAAATTTTCAATAGAAATGGCCTCAGTGGCGTTGCTAGCTGTTGACTACCGCTTTCTGACCCGCTGGTATTTCTGTAATTTGCGTGGTGCCGGTTCTCCCCCATACATATTGCCAGCCGCATCCACGGCGACAAACTCGGCACCATTTCCAGTTGTGTCTCGCTCATCTCCGCCAGGTAGCTGGACAAAATAATGCACCCACCCTAACTCAGCATCCCCGACACGTATTCCCATTTCCCAGCCCGGGTTCTGTACTAAATCGGATTCAGAGTCCGCTACGTAAATGTTGTCATGTTCATCAAAAGAGATACCACTGGGCCGGCCGAATTGGGTCCACTGGGAAAGGAAATTGCCGTCTTGATCAAATAACTGAATGCGATTATTAGAGCGATCGCCGACGAAAATGCGACCACGCTGATCCATAGCGATGGTGTGTAGCACGCGAAACTCACCAGGGGCATAGCCGGTTTTACCCCAAGCCTTGATAAAATTGCCATTACGGTCAAACTTCGCCACCCGGCTGTTGCCATTTTCATAGTGACCGTCAGCGACGAATACGTCCCCGTTGTCGGCCACTACCACGTCCGCAGGTGAGGTAAAGTGGTCAGGACCACCACCTTGCTCACCGGGGGTGCCAAGCACCAGCAACACTTCTCCGGTAGGGCTGAATTTAACCACCTGGTGTCCGCGCCTGTCTCCCGATGGAATGCGGTTCTGATTCACGGCGTCAGTTACCCATACATTGCCGTCATTATCCACATCTATACCATGGGGCCAGATGAACATTCCGCCCCCGAAACTCTCAACGACTTCGCCATCAGCGTTGATTTTAAGTACCGAATCAAGATCTGAATCCAGGCACTCATCTCCAAATCGATCTGGTGCTGTAGCGTCACAGCGCACAATAGCCCAGATGTGAATGCCGTCGGGATCGACACCTATGTCTCCAACCGCGCCCATGGTGCGATTGCCAGGCAATTGTAGCCAACCATCTACGGTCCCATAGGGATTGGTGTAACCCTGGCTGTTAGCATCAGGTGCCAGCAAGGCAGTCATAACCAGCAGGGTGCTAGCGAGGAAAAAACAGTACAAGGATTGGTGTTGGCGGTTCACCATGATATATCAAGCCTCCTATTCGTTTTTATTATGTTTTGCTTTGATTTTTTTCAGGGCTCGGTTCGAATCTCGAACACTGTCAATGAGCACTTCGTAGTGCGAATCGAACTTATCTATTTTAAGTTAGCAAGTTTCACCAACTATTGGCTTAATTCCTCGGATCTGGAACGATTAGCGGCTGCAATAAATGCTCAACATGTTGTTTTTAAAGGGATAAATAAGTTGGCACAGTTTTAGCTAATACTACAAGTAATCTGGCCTTATTAATGCCAATTATTTAATTAATTTGTCTAGCAAGATTAATAAGTGAGTCTTAACTACTGTTGCTTCATCTTACTAGGACAGGTTTCCTGGCAAACAGTTCCGGCCAGGGCGTCAAAAACACCTAATTTAGATAGGGAAAAATAACGTGAACACTTTGACAAAGATTTTTACCGGCCTGGCATTAATTGTCGCTGTGATATTGCTGCTACCTATTGTGGGAATCGGAGTGGCATTGCTTTTTGGCGGCGGCGCATTTTTGATCTGGCTGTTGCCAATTTTGATTATTGCTGCTTCTGACGAGACCACTCGGGCCGAAAAGGCATTATGGATCCTGGCTATTATCTTTCTTTCCTGGTTCGCCTGTATCTTCTATTTCTTCCTCGCCCCCCTGTTCCCGCGAACCCGTGAATACACCTATTATTAATCACAGCGCACGGCTATCATATCCGCCACCGGCAAAGGAGCGGAGCACTGCGTGTCTATCATCGAATGCAACGACCTGGTCAAGCGATACCCCAAGCCCGACAACAAGACCGAGTCTTTTCTGGCAGTTGACCATGTATCTTTACAGATTCAGAGTGGCGAGGTATATGGCATTCTCGGACCCAATGGTGCTGGCAAAACAACTACCCTGGAGATGCTGGAAGGATTGACGGATATTGATGCCGGTGAAGCTTTTATTGACGGCGTCTCGGTCAATCGCAATCCCTATCAGATCAAAAAACTTATCGGCGTGCAATTGCAGGCCAACGAATACTTCGATCGGTTGTCTGTGGCCGAGTTGATTCGACTGTTCGGCGCCCTTTATAGCCGGCAAATTGACCCGGAGGAATTGCTGGGGCGAGTCAACTTGATCGAAAAAGCCCAGGCCCGTCCAGCCAATCTTTCAGGAGGACAGAAACAACGTTTTTCAATTGCCTGTGCTCTGGTCAACGACCCGAAAGTATTGTTTCTGGATGAGCCCACCACCGGGCTGGATCCCCAGGCGAAGCGAAATTTGTGGGACCTGGTCAGGCAACTGAATGACGGTGGCATGACAATTGTGCTGACTACCCACAATATGGAAGAGGCAGAAACCCTGTGTCACCGGATTGCCATCATGGACCATGGCAAAAAGATTGCTGAAGACACGCCCCGGGCATTAATCCTGAGTCACGCACCGGAACCCCCCGATGCCCCCTTGCATGGGAGTCTTGAGGATGTTTTCCTGGTGCTGACTGGTCACGGACTACGGGAGTAATAAGATGTCCCTGGCGCTGACCCTGGCAAAAACATTTTTGAAGATTTTCCTGCGTGACCGACAGGCAATGTTCTTCAGTCTGTTTTTCCCTGTGATTTTCATGACAGTATTCGGCCTAGTAGGCAGCCAGGAACCCAGCGCCATTGCTGTCGGCATTGCCGACAATGCCAATGGGGAACTTTCACAGGAATTTGTGCAATTGCTGGAAGCCAATCAGCAGTTCGACGTGGTCACTGGTGATGAGGCTACCCTGCGGGAAATGCTGATAACCGGTGATACCAGTCTGGTGCTGGTAATTCCCCAAACTTTTGAGGCCAGCAACCAGAACGTTACCCTGCGGCTGTTGGTGGACGCCTCACAGGTACAGGAACTGGGTCTAATCATGCCGGTGCTGGAGCAGACGCTGCTTGCCATTGAACGTCAGTTACGAAACAGCGAACCATTGTTTTCGCTGGCCGTGGAGGATGTACAGGCCCGCTCCCAACGCTATCTGGATTTCCTGGTACCAGGATTACTGGCGTTTACACTGATGCAGGTCGCTATAGCTGGCAGTGGATTTAATATCGTAGAGTACCGCCGCAAGGGCATACTTAAACGTCTGTTTGTAACTCCATTGCTTCCGCGAGATTTTATTGCCGGTATTGTCATGTCACGCATAGTGCTGAGCCTGACACAAATTTCTGTCTTGTTAGGTGTGGCGGTTTTCTTTCTGGATGTTACCATCGTTGGCAGTTTCGCAGCTCTCTACAGTATTATTTTTACCGGGTCAGTTATCTTTCTTTGCATTGGTTTCTGGCTCGGCAGCCTGGCTAAAACTCAGCAGTCCATTCAGGCCATCGGGAATCTGGTGGTTTTTCCACAAATATTTTTATCCGGTATTTTCTATCCCATTGACGTACTGCCAACCTTGGTTCAGCCCCTTGCCAAAATACTGCCACTCAGCTTTGTTGCCAATGCCTTGCGAGAGATTGCCAATAATGGTGCCAGTCTGTTCCAGATTGCTCCAGACCTGATCGGTATCACAGTTTGGATGGTGATCAGCTTCGTGCTGGCAACAAGGTTTTTCGTGTGGAAGGAAGTGGCGGTGTAGTTAAAAGGTAACCCGCGTGCCTTCGTTTATCAGGTCGGACGGATAGACCACAACCGTATCACCATCTTCCACGCCATCGATGACCTGTGTGTAGTCACGGCCACGATAGCCAATCAGCACCTGACGCAGTACGGTTTCTCCATCGTCCACGACAAAAGTATTCCAGCCATTGGAGCGCTGAAAAATCGCACTGGTGGGTATGGTCAGTTCATCGATCCCTTGCCAGGTCACAATGGAGGCCTCAACCCGGTACTCAGCACCCAGGTTTGGTGGCGGGTCGAGTAACTCTCCGATGACGTTGACTCGCTGTTCCTCAACACCCAACGCCGAAATTTTGGTGAATGCTTCCGGCTCAATGTACTGAACTACAGCATTGATAGTGCGGTCACCGCCCCAACCGGAAATCCTGATTGGATCGCCCGGGCCGACGCGAACCGCGTCCTGGGTCAGCAGATCAACCACCACCTCCAATGCATCCTCGTTGCTGATTTCAAACAAGGCGGTCCCGGCCTGGATAACCCTTTCGTTCTCTTCAAGAACACGATATACAGTGCCATTGGTGGGTGACAGCACCTGGGCAATTTCATCTTCTGCGGAATTCGCATCCCCACTGCCGACGCCTATAAGATAGGACCTGGCACTTTCTACCTCAGCTTGTGCCGTAAGCAAGGTTGCCGCAGCAGAGTCCAGTCGGGCTGCAGCAGCTGCCTCCAATTGGCGGTAGGTTTCGATTTCTTCGGTACTGATCAGTCCATCACTAAATAATTGCTCACGTCGGGCAAGTTCACTGGTGGCACGTTGGCGAGTAGTTCGAGCCTCATCCAGCCCGGCGGTTGCAGCGCTCAGACGCGCTTGCGCGGACTCCAGATTCGCCTCGGAAAAAGCCAGGCTGCGAACATCCTGGGGCATGGGAGCAATGCGGGCAATTACCTGCCCCAGCAATACACGGTCGCCTTCGTTCAAAGTTGAGCGCAATAATCTGCCGGAAACCGGTGCCGTAATAACATAGGGGTCCCGGGCTCGGGTGCGACCCTGTTCATCAACGGTTTCAGCAAAGGGTCGCCTTTCAACCTGCGCGACATCCACAACTGCTGGGGCCGGCTGTAACACATAGACCAACACGGCGATAACGACTACCGTCAACAGGAGCATCAACCATTTGGGCAAAATCGACATCAGTGTATTATTCCCGCGTTTTCAATACTTCCACCAGGTTGAAGCGGTCGAGCCTGCGCCTGACCGCCCAACCACTGGCCGCAGCTGCCACCATCACCAGAACCGCTGAGATAACATATGTTCGTGATTCGGCAACAAAAGGCATTCGATAAATATCCGTCTCAATACTGGTTGTGATTGCATAACACAAACCGTACCCTATCAGCCAGCCCAGTGGAATGGCAAACATGGTAATCACAGCCTGCTCACCCAGTAACAAGGTAGCCACTTCCCGGCGATGAAAACCCATTACCCGCAGGCTGGCCAGTTCCCGTCCACGCTCGGAAAGCGAAATACGGGCACCATTGTAGATTACCCCGACGGCAATGATCCCGGCAAAGCCCAGCAGGAAGCCTGCAGCAATCAGTATTCCTTCGGCCAGCTGATCCTCGAAAGAAGCCAGCATGGTGTCTGGTGATGCCACGCCGGTTACTGCCGGCACCTGTTTCAGGGCCTGATAGAGTAACTCCACGTTCTGCCGATCAACTGCCAGATAGGCCCCGGATACAACATAGGGCTCGCCGCTCAAACGCCATAGGGACTCCTTACTCATATAAGCGGATATACCGAGAAAATCTTCAATTATGCCGCTGACTTTAACTCTGGCCGTATTACGTTTCCCTTCCAGAATTTCCACTATGATTTCATCACCGCTTGCTACGCCAAGCCTTTCTGCCAACACCGAACTGATAACTACCCCGGTGGCTGGAACCGGCACTTCGTTGCCATCAAAATTGATTATGCGACGCAGCCTTCCGGTGGTTTCCATGCCGGAAATTGCCACTTCTTCGTTGCGATGTTCGTAGCGCAGGCGTGCGGGAATAATGCGGTAAGTCTCCACCCGGCTGACACCCTCAAGGTGGCTGAGATCATAGGCTACCTGGCTCGGCAAAATCTCACGAAATGTCAAGGTAAGGTCTTCCCGTTGTACCTCGCGAAACTGAATATCCATAATATGGTTGACGCTGTCGAACATGAAAAATCCGATAGTCAGTATCGCCACTGACATGGCAACGCCCAATGAAGAAAAAAATCCCTGCACTGGCTTACGTTCGACATTGCGAAGAATCATGCGACCCGTCGGCCCGATTAATTTCCCAACTCCGATCATTTCAAGAAACCCAGGCTTAAACCGGGCTGGGGCCTCCGGTCGCATGGCCTCGGCAGGTGGTAAATTGATCGCCCGCCTTACTGCGGCCAAGGCTCCACCGATGGCTCCCATGACACAAGCTAAAAAAGCAAACAGCACCAGCGATGGTGTCAGCCGATATTCCAGATTTGGTAAATCAAAGTACTGCTCGTAGAGGGCAACATACCCGTCGCCCAGATAAACTCCGCCGACCGCACCGACTATGCCGCCAAGCATCACTGCCACCACCGCAAACATGAGAAAATGTATGCCCACTTCCCAATCGGAATAACCAAACGCTTTGAGCACTGCTATTTCACCGCGCTGGGTGGATATAAGTCGCCCCAGTACCAGATACAATAAGAACACTGCGATGCCGAGAAAAATTACTGGCACTATGGCCCCGGTAACACGATTAGAATCAAGCTCCGCCTGCAGAATTTGATGGGAAGGTTGATCTTCCCTGGGGTAAGCTCCCAGCCCACCGTATGGATCCAGGATATTGTCAATAATTTCGATGACTGCATCGATGTTGGCATCTGGTGTCAGAGTAACGAACACCTCGTTAAAGGCACCATCCATATTATATGCCGGGCCCAACGCCTCGCGGCTGGCCCATAATATTCCATAACGTTCATCCTCTGGGTAAAGTGCCCCGGGCGGCACGGCATAAGTATGCTCAGGGCTGATTGCAATACCTACAATATCCAGATCCCGTGCGCGACCATTGATAATGACGCGAATAGTGTCACCAGGGTGAAAACCCCTGGCTATGGCAAAATTTTCACTGATGATGACTTCGTCAACCGCCCCGGAAACTATGTAACGACCCTCCCGTATCATCAGGTCATTGAGGACAGGACGACCAACCTCGGGCAGTGAAATAAAGCGGCCCTGGGCAGGGATACCAGTATCATCCAGATCAAGAGTGGCGAGGAAGGTTACACGCGCATCTGCCGCATCTACGCCGGCAATGGCTTCAATTGCTTCCACTATTGCTAATGGCGCTCGTACCAGCGGCGCCCAGACATCGGCAAATCTTGCCTGGCTGTAGTATTGCTGTTGTGCAGTGACTAGAGATTCGTAGGTCCCGCGCATGGTCACAACAGACATGATGCCCGCTGCAACCACCAGCGCTATAGAAAGCACCTGGCCCTTTAAATGCCACAATTCTCGAACCAGCTTTCTATTCAGTGCCAGCATTGCTGCCTACCAGTCTATTTCAGATACATTGGTACGTACGTCGTTTTTAATGCGCTCCACTATTTTGCCGCTACTCATTCGCACAACTACATCGCCCATTTTACCAATGGCGGCATTGTGGGTAATTATCGCAGTCGTAGTATTGGTCCGACGATTAACCTCATCCAGCACTGACAGTACTAACTGACCAGTGTGCGCATCCAGCGCACCAGTAGGTTCGTCGCACAATAAGATACGTGGCCTTTTCGCTATGGCTCGGGCAATCGCTACTCGTTGCTGCTCTCCACCTGACATCTGAGAAGGAAAATGATTTATACGTTCCTGCAATCCAACCATTTCCAGCGCCTCTTCCGGGCTCATTGGATCGGTAGAAATATCAGTCACCAGGGCGACGTTCTCACGGGCTGTGAGGCTGGAAATCAAATTGTAGAATTGAAATACGAAACCCACATGAACACGGCGGTAGTTGGTGAGTTCACTATCACTGTACTGGCTGATATCGTCGCCGTGATAAAGCACCTGGCCGCTGCTGGCCACATCCAGACCGCCAATAATGTTGAGCAAAGTAGATTTGCCGCTGCCCGATGCACCTAACAACACGGTCATCTCGCCCTCAAGCAGATCCATATCCACATCCTGCAATGCCTGTACAGTGATCTCACCCATCGGGTATACCTTGCACAAGTTGCGCACCTGCAAAACGGCATGATTATCGGTCATCTGTCATCTATCCAGTGGCTGGTGAGGTTTCGCCGGAGGGCGATTCAAGTGTAACTCATCCAGACCCGATTTGACCTTAAAGTCAGTACTGGTTAAGTTGTCAACTGTATGGCAGCAACCCATGACCCCAGTGACATGAATCTGCCACAACCCCACAGAAACTAATCAGGAGTCCGTTTGCTTGAGTTTGAGCACATCGTACAAATTAACGATCCAGCTGACAACAAGATAAAGCCGCTTAGCCGGCAGCAACTGTGGTTAGGTTTACTGTTACGGGCAAAGGACCCGGGTCGCTTCAACAATGCTATTTCGTGCCGCGTTGAAGAAACATCGGAGCAGGGTTTCGTTCGCTATATTACCGCAGGAGGTACTGAGTTTCGCGAACAGGTTACCCTGACTTATCAACAGGAAATCGTCACTCACACCAGTGGCGCTGAGCAATCTATTTATGCGGAAAGTCTGACTTCTATTGAAGAGCCCGCCAGTGGTTACCTGTTTGTGCGCTTTATCTATCGTCGGGATCTGGAAGATAGCCAGGACTCCGGAATGGTGTCTGAGCACCTGAAGGCTGCGTATAAACAGATAGATATCGACGCAATATCACTGATTCGGCTGCTGGCAGAAGACGAACTGTTCGATCAAAAACTCAACTGAATGCGATACTTGATTTTCCATACCAAATGCACTCCAATAACAAGTTATGAAATTCTCTAGCCCCATAATCTTTTGTTTTCTGCTTGGCCTCACCGGATTTGGTGCCAACAGCTTCGCAAACCAGGGTGACCTGGTATTCGTCGGTGCCACTTTGATTGACGGTACCGGCGCACCGCCGCTGGAAAATGCGACTCTTGTGGTAACCGATGGACGTGTGCGCGCTGTAGGGCCCGCCAACGAAGTTGGCATACCAGCTAATGCCCAGCGCATTGATGTCAGCGGCAAGACCTTGATGCCGGGGTTGATTAACGCCCATGGCCACGCCGGTGATACGCTGGGTATGGAAGCAGGTCATTACAGTCGGGACAATTTACTGGATCAGTTAGCCTTGTATGCACGCTATGGCGTAACCACCGTCGTCAGCCTCGGGGGCGATGACCTCCCAGGCATACAAGTACGCAACGAGCAGTTCACACCGTCGTTGCAGCGAGCGCGAATATATGTGGCAGGTTCGGTGGTCAATGGCGATAACGCGCAGTCTATCCGTACTCAGATCAATCGCAACGCGGATATGGGTGTCGATTTCATCAAAACCCGTGTCGATTCAGAATTAGGAGAACTGCCTACTATTTCCCCGGACCTGTTCCAGTCCCTGGTAGACCTGGCCCATGCCCGGCGATTGCCTGTAGCTGTGCACATCTATTATCTTGAAGATGCCAAAATGGCTTTGCGCTCTGGCGCAGAAATCATAGCTCATTCTGTCAGAGACACGACGGTTGATAGCGAGTTCGTCGATTTACTTATGGCCAATGAGGCCTGCTATATTCCTACCATGATGCGTGACGTATCCACTTACGTTTATGAAGAGGAACCGGATTTTTTCAGTGATGATTTCTTTCTTAAAGAAGCCGACCCTGCAGTGCTGGCTGAACTGCGCTCAGCGGAGTACCGCAGCAGCATCCGTAGCAGCGCTGCTTCGCAACAATACAAGTCAGATTTTCCTAATGCCGTGGCCAATACAGGTGCACTGCACGCAGCGGGTGTCAAGGTTGCAATGGGCACCGACACTGGACCACCGGCCCGCTTCCAGGGATATTTTGAGCACCTGGAACTCGACATGATGGTGGCAGCGGGAATGTCACCTATGGACACTATTTATTCTGCCACTGGCCTGGCTGCTGAGTGTATGGGGCTTACAGACCTGGGTACTCTGGAGCCTGGTAACTGGGCAGACATTCTGGTGCTGGATGAAAACCCGGCCACAGACATAGCCAATACCAGAACCCTGGAAAGCGTATGGATCGCCGGTAACCGGGTACCTGACTAGCAGTTATCTACTTCAAGGTGATGGTTCGAAACCATAATTCTGAAAACGAGTTGAATTACACGGCCAACCTGACCGGCACCCGCTTGGCACCCCAGTTGCCCGGGCGCGCGGCGAAGCGCCCCGGAATTTCAGCCCTGCACTTCTTGCAGCGTCCTTCCTGGTCCAGCATCCAGCTTCCCAGTTGGTACCAGTCACGTTCAATTACACGCGAATTACAATTTGGACAATAGGTACTACTACCCTCCGGATCATGCACATTGCCCGTATAGACAAAGTGCAACCCATTATCCATTGCAATTTTCCGCGCATGCGTGAGTGAAGTATGGGGTGTGGGTCGGGTGTCACGCATTTTCCAGTCGGGATGGAAGGCAGTAAAGTGCAGGGGAACATCCGCTCCCAGATTGTCAAAGATCCATTGCGTCATTGCTCCGAGTTCTGCGTCACTGTCATTGTGATCAGGAATCAGCAGTGTGGTCAGCTCCAACCACACCGACGTTTCCTGTTTGATATATTGCAAGGTCTCCAGCACATTCTCTAACTGACCACCACAGATATTGCGATAGAATTTCGAGCTGAACGCCTTGAGGTCGATATTCGCAGCGTCAATATTGTTAAAAAACTGCTCCCGTGGTTTGTCAGTAATATAGCCAGCACTGACAGCTACAGTCTTCACCCCCTGCTCTCGACAGGCCTGGGCGGTATCTACCGCGTATTCCAGAAAAATTATCGGGTCATTATAAGTGAAGGCGATGCTCTGACAGCCAAGCCTCTCTGCCGTGGCCGCCAGTTCCTCCGGCATGGCCTGATCGGCAAGAGTATCCATTTCACGAGATTTGCTCATATCCCAGTTCTGGCAGAATTTACAGGCCAGATTACAACCAGCCGTTCCAAATGACAGCACGGAACTACCGGGATAAAAATGATTCAAGGGCTTCTTTTCAATGGGATCAATGCAGAATCCACTGGAGCGACCGTAACTGTACAAAACAATCTCATCATTTTCCCGCCCGCGCACATAGCAAAGCCCACGCTGGCCTTCACGCAACTTACAGTAACGCGGACACAGGTCACATTGCAGCCGACCATCGTCCAGCCGATGCCAGTATTGGGTAGGAAATGTTTTCGGGGGGCAAGATTTCACTTTATAGACCTTGAAGAATACTCGTTAAACTTCAATATAAGGGTTATTGACCAGTATTCAATGAATTGCTGTATTGAGTCTGTTTCCACGCAAGTGAATGAGGAGTCTAAATGGACATCCGAGAGCCAGCAGTAGCCGGGCTTTTTTATCCGGATAATCCGCTACAACTGCAACAGGATATAGATACACTGTTGCATGAC
>Ga0209578_10003225_pt1 | contig 12675 bp, 11 predicted proteins | sample tdAd472_FD_187127 | JGI IMG/M metagenome (GOLD analysis project Ga0209578, IMG submission 187127) | Marine sediment microbial communities from the Atlantic coast under amendment with organic carbon and nitrate - tdAd47.2 (SPAdes)... | ecosystem: Environmental > Aquatic > Marine > Coastal >...
TTCAAACGCAAATCGACCGGGCCATTGGGTTGATCGACAACCTGGTGTCTGCGACGGCCAGCGGCAGCGCCAACTTCATCAATGGCAGTGGGCCGGCGATCCGTGTGCAGACCAGCCGCTACGGGGGCGAAGTCACCATTTTGCCGCAAGGCCTCGACAGCGTCTCGCTCGGGATTGCGAACCTGGATGTGACAACAAGCGCGGATGCGCGGCTCAGCGTCTCAAGGCTTGAAAACGCCGTCGCGACGGCGGGGGCGCGCCTGGACCGTTTGGCGCAACTGCAATCGGCACTCGGTCAGGGCAGCAGTTTCGATCGTTCGCTGATTGCGGCGACGGCCGACATTTCCGGCGCGTTGCCGGTCGGTGCGTTCGTCAATCTTTCGGCCTGACGGCGCTCAGTTCATGACCCCGAAACACTTCAACACGAACGCATAATTGAACGCCAGTTCCTCCAGTCGGTCGAAGCGTCCGGCGGCACCGGCATGCCCGGCGCTCATGTTGGTCTTGAGCAAAAGCGGGTGGTTGTCGGTTTTTTTATCGCGCAGCTTCGCCACCCATTTCGCCGGTTCCCAATATGTCACGCGCGGATCGGTCAGGCCCGCCGTAGCCAGCAGCGCTGGGTAATCCTTGGCCTCGACGTTGTCGTAGGGGGAATAGCTGAGGATGTAGTCGTATGCTGCCTTGTCTTCGATCGGGTTGCCCCATTCCGGCCACTCGATCGGCGTCAACGGCAGCGAGGTGTCGCACATGGTGTTCAGCACATCGACGAACGGCACATCGGCAACCACGGCGCGCCAAAGTCCCGGCGCCATATTCGCGCACGCGCCCATCAGCATGCCGCCCGCCGATCCGCCATGAATGGCGATGTTCCCCGGGCGGGCGAGGTTTTCGGCGATCAGGCCCTCGGCGGCGGCGGTGAAGTCGGTGAAGGTGTTGCGTTTCTTTTCGCGCTTGCCGTCCGTGTACCAGCGGTAACCCTTTTCCATGCCGCCGCGAATATGCGCGATGGCGTATATGAATCCCCGGTCGACGAGGCTTAGGCGCGGTGTCACGAACGACGCCGGCATGGTCATGCCGTAACTGCCGTAGCCATACAGCAGCACCGGTGCGCTGCCATCGAGAATACAGTCAGCGCGATACAGCACGGTGACGGGCACCAGTTCACCGTCGGCGGCGACGGCTTGAATGCGCCGCGTGACGTAATCGGCCGGGTTGTGGCCGGATGGCACCTCGTCCTGTTTCAAAAGCGTTCGTGCACCGGTCCGCATGTCGAAGTCGATGACCTGACGCGGCGTCGTCGGTGACGAATAGGAAAAGCGGAGCTTGTCCGTGGCGTATTCGAACCCACCTTCCAGTCCCAGCGCATAGGCTTCTTCGTCGAAGCGGATGGTAAATTCTTCAGCGGTTTCCCAATTGCGGATAACGATACGCGGCAGTGCCGAAATGCGCTCAAGGCGTACCAGATAGTCGGCGAAGACGTCGATGCCGACGATCAGGTTGCCGGGTACGTGTTCGATCAGGTCAGTCCAGTTTTCGCGTCCCGGATTGTCGGCGGGCGCAGTGACGATCTTGAAATCCTCGGCGCCGTCGGCGTTGGTCAGGATGATCAGCCGGCCCGCGTGCTCCGAAACACTGTATTCAACCCCTGGCGCGCGCGGAGCGATCAGAACCGGCGCGCTCTCCGGTGCACCCGTCGGGATCAGATAAACTTCCGACGTTTCGTGATCGTGTGCGTCGATGGTGATGAACTTGCGGCTCTCGGTCTTGGACAAACCAACGAAATAGCCGGGGTCCGCCTCTTCATAAATCAGCACATCGTCCGCGCTCGGCGTGCCGAGAACGTGGCGCATGACTTTCGACGGGCGATGGTTGTCGTCGAGCACGGTATAGAACAGTGTCTTGCCGTCGTCGGCCCATTCCATATCGCCGCTGGCGTTGCCGATTTCGTCGCTGAGGTTTTCACCGCTTTGCAGATTGCGAAACCGCAGGCGGAAAATCTCCGCGCCGTTGCGGTCTTCGGCATAGGCGCCGTGGCGGTGGTCCGGGGCGTGCACGAACGCGCCGATCTTGTAATAACTTTCGCCTTCGGCTTCGGCATCGCCGTCGAGCAGGACCGTCTCCGCATCTTCGGACGCCGGTGTGCGGCAGTATTTCGGATGCTGTCCGCCTTCGACGTAGCGCACGTAATAAGCATAGTCGCCGTCAGGCGCGGGGACGGTCGAGTCGTCTTCCTTGATGCGGCCCCGCATTTCCGCGAACAGCTTTTGCTGCAGGTCCCGCGTATCCGCCATCCACGACAGGGTATGCGCGTTCTCAGCTTCCAGATAGGCGCGGATATCCGCGTTCAGCACGTCAGGATCGTGCATCACCTGTTGCCAGTTCTCGTCTTTCAGCCAGGCGTAATCGTCGCTGCGGGTGTGACCGTGATGGGCGATCTCGGTGGGGCGTTTGTCGGCGATGGGCGGGCGAACGTCGTCCTTGGTCATACTATTGCCTTCTGCTCGTACGAGGTTAATTCTGGCGTGGCGTACCCCTTATTTAGTCAGGAAACCCCAGGATGTCGAACAAGGTCATTCTCGTCGTCGTTGACGGCCTCAAGTATAAAACGGCGCTCGGCCATTGCGGCTTTCTGGAAGGGCAGGTCGAATCCGGCAAGGCCCGACGTTGGCGTATGCGCGCATCGCTGCCCAGCATGTCTGCGCCGTGTTACGAAAGCCTGCACACCGGGCTTGATCCGGCGCATCACGGTATCACGGCGAACAGTGTGCTTCGACGGTCCAGCGTCGATAACGTATTCGCGTTGGCGCAAGGGCAGGGAAAGACCACGGCGGCGGTGGCGTATAGCTGGTTCTCGGTGCTCTACAATGCGGATCCCTACGATCCAGTGCGCGATCATGAAACCGACGATGCGTTGAAGCCGATCCAGTATGGGCGTTTTTACGATGATACGGGGCGCACGGATTTTCATCTCGGCATCCCCGCCGACAACGATCTATGCGCCCAGGTCGACCGCCTGATCGGGCGCCATGCGCCGGACTATCTACTGTTTCATACCCTGAGCTGTGACAGCGTTGGCCATGTATTCGGCGGCAGTTCCTGGCAGTATGAGCGGGCCGCGACCGTCGTGGACGGCGCGCTCGCCAAGCACGTCCCGGGATGGTGCGAAGCCGGTTACCGGGTGCTGGTGACGGCCGATCATGGCTTCACCGATTGCGGTTATCACGGGGGCACCCACGACGATGTGCGTGACGTCGCGTTCTATGACATCGGTCACCCGCAGCCGGGTATCAGCGACGATGTGGTCTCGCAGCGTGCCGTTGCCCCGACGGTTCTGACGTTGATGGGGCTTGGCGTGCCCGAACAGATGACCGAATCGCCTTTGGTGTAGGCTCAGTTTACGACGGCGCGGATCAGGTCCCGGATCTCGCTGCGGATCGGTCCGTGGTTCGTCGGGTCGGCCAACGTTGTGAACCAACGCGCCGGGGCTTCCTGGGCGCGGCGGTGACGCCAGGTGACATTGCGCAATAGCGTTTCCGCGCCGCTCGGCAAATGATCCGGTATATCGAATCCGGCCAACGTCGCCCATATCCCAGCCCAGCCACGCGCGACACTGAACGGATTATAGCCGCCGCCACCCGACGCGATGATGCGGGGAGCCATGTTTTGAACCGCCGCGAGCGTGCGCCACAGCGCCGTATTCGAAAGCGACAGTTTGCTTTGCGGATCATCGGCCAGCGCATCGACGCCGCACTGCACGAAAATCAGGTCTGGCTCGTGCACGTCGATCAGCGGCAGCACCGCGCCTTCGACAATGGCGTCCATCTCGTCGTCGTTGAGATCTGGCGGCACCGGGATGTTCCGCGCCGCGCCGCCGCCGCGGTCCATCAGGCCGCCCGGTTCGGCCGGGCCTAAGCTGCGCCGGTCCATGGGCCAGCGCCCAACTTCATGGATCGACAATGTAAAGACCCGGGCATCGTCATGGAACGCATCCTGCACGCCGTCACCGTGGTGGGCATCCAGATCGAGATAGAACACCCGGCTGATGCCGTTCTCCAGCGCACGCCCGATGGTCAACACAGGTTCGTTGAAGTAACAGAAGCCACTGGCGCGGTCGGGGCGTCCGTGATGCTGGCCGCCCCCTAGGTTAAACACGCGCCCGCCGTCCTGTACCAACTCGGTCGCCTTGGCGCCGCCGCCGACGGCGGTGGCCGGACGGCGAAACATCTCGGGGAAAATCGGATTGCCGTTTGCGCCGATGTTGTGGCGTGCGCGGATTGCCGGCGGTGCATCCTGTTCGCGTTCCGCCTGCATGACGGCGGCAATGTATTCGCGGGTATGAAAACGCCCCAGGTATGCGGTATCGGCGCGGGGGCTTTCGACGTAGCTGCCGTCGGGAAACCAGCTGAGCGCGCGAATCAGGTCGATGGCCAGCGACACGCGCGGGATCGCCAGCGGGTGACCGCGTCCATAGGTGCTGTCACGGTAGATGTCGCTGCCGATGAAGCGGGCGCGGGTCGTTTCCTGAGTCATGCGCCGGGGCTGGCATCCAGAAGCCACGCGCGGAACGCGGCGACACGAGGCAAAGATGCGGCGGCCCGTGGCGCGACCAGATAAAAGCTTTCAGGCTCGACGATGCGCTCCGCAAACGGTACGACCAGACGCCCCGTTTTCAGATCTCCCTCGACGAATGGGGTGTGGGCAATGGCGATGCCAAGTCCGGCGGCGGCAGCTTCGAGTGCCTGCGCCGATGATGCAAATGACAGCCGGCCCTGCGGCTTCAGTCCATCCTGCCCGGCCGCCGTCAGCCACCGGGGCCAGTCGTCGTGGCGCGGCGGCGCGTCGACAGAAATGAAAACATAGCGGGCCAGGTCCGCCGGCGTATCGAGCGGCAATCGCGACAACAAAGCCGGGCTGGCGACCGGGAACAACGCATTTTCGAACAGGAAATCGCTGCGACAGCCCGGCCAGCGTCCGTCTCCGATTCGGATCGCCAGATCGACATCCTCGCGTTGTAGGTCGACAAGCCGCGATGTGGTCAGCAACCGCACCTCGATTTCGGGGTGCGCCGCTTGAAACGACGCCAGACGAGGGATCAGCCAGCGCTGCGCCAGTGTTGCCAGCAAGGCGAGAGTCAGCGGCGCGGCACTGCCGGTCAACCCGGCGGTGTCTTTGAGCGCGTCACGCAGATCGTCAAAGGTGCGCACGACCCGCGTTGCGAGCACGGCGCCTGCCGCTGTCAGGTCGATGCCGCGCCGGTCGGCACGGACGAGCCGGGTACCCAGATGCCGCTCCAGCAATCTGAGTTGTTGCGTGACCGCCGGTTGCGTCACGCCCAGTTCTTCGGCAGCCAGGGTTACGTTGCGATGCCGCGCGACAGCTTCGAACGCCCGAATGCATCGTAGGGAAGGCGGCAAATCCATTTAATTATAAGAACATCTAATGGCTGAATGGGGAATAACTGATTTCAATTAACGATGTACGCAATGCTATGCTGGAGAACATATATTAGATGGATTCTTAAAATGGAAATTTGGATACCGATTACCATCGTCGCAGCGTTCTGTCAGAACCTGCGCTCGGCATTGCAAAAACACCTGAAGGGCAAACTGTCGACCGGCGGCGCCACGTACGTGCGGTTTTTCTATGCATGGCCGTTCGCGCTCGTATACGTGTGGGCGCTGAACGAATGGGGCGGCATGGCCTATCCCGAAATCAAGGGGCTGTTTTTACTCTATTGCGTGCTCGGCGGGTTGTCGCAGATCATCTTCACCGGGCTTCTGGTCTGGCTGTTTTCATTCCGCAATTTTGCCGTCGGCACGACGTTTTCGAAAACAGAAACGGTTCAGGTCGCACTGCTCGGCTTTTTGCTGTTGGGCGATACCCTGTCGACCGGCGCGATACTGGCGATTGTCATCAGTGTCGTCGGTGTGATGTCGATGTCGTTGGCGCAGACCCATATTACCTTCAAGACTTTACTTAGCGGGCTGGTGGAAAAATCGACCCTGATCGGTCTGGCGTCCGGGTTGTTCTTGGGCGGCTCGGTGGTGTTCTTTCGGGGTGCGGCACTGGAACTGCAGTATGACGGCTTTATCATGCCGGCCGCGTTTACCCTGGCAGTATCGGTGGTCATCCAGACCGTATTGATGGGCATTTATCTGTTGTGGCGCGAGCCGGGGCAAATGAAGGCCGTTTTGGTCAACTGGAAATGGTCGCTCGCGGTCGGAGTCGCCGGCGTGCTGGGCTCGATTGCCTGGTTCAGTGCCTTTACGCTTGAAAACGCGGCGCTGGTCCGCGCCGTCGGGCAGATCGAACTGGTGTTCACGTTCATCGCGTCGGCGCTGTTTTTCCGCGAAAAAAGCACACCCCTCGAGATCTTCGGCATCTTGCTGGTGATCGCCGGGATATTATTGATTCTTTTTGTGCGCTGAGCAGTTTTCCGTTCTGCGCCTGACGCAGAGGCCCATGCACATATGGGTCTGGTCAGAGCCGTCCGCGTGCCTGTAATCTCGGGTCATGACACTCAGTGAACTCGATCAATGGCGCCTGCAGCATGTGCTGACCGACGCCGAATTCAAGGAACTTCCGGGCCATCAGACCGGCAAGGTGCGCGAGAGCTACAACCTGCCGGACGGGCGCCGCGTTATGATCGCAACCGACCGCCAATCGGCGTTCGACCATGTGCTGGCGGCCGTCCCCGACAAAGGCCATGTGTTGACGGCGACGGCGCAGTTCTGGTTCGAACAGACGGCCGATGTCTGCCCCAACCACGTCATCGCACATCCGGACCCGAACGTGATCATCGCCAAGCGGCTGCAGATGCTGCCGGTCGAAATGGTCGTCCGCGATTACATCACCGGTACAACGGATACCAGCATCTGGACCATGTATGCAGCAGGCGAGCGGACGGTTTACGGCCATACGCTGCCGGACGAGTTGAACAAAAACGACAAGCTGCCGCATACGCTGATCACGCCAACCACAAAGGGTGCCGTCGGCGCCCACGATCATCCGATTACCGCCGAGGAGATCGTCGCGCAGGGATTGCTCAGCCAGGCGCAGTGGGACGAAGCGGCGCAGAAAAGTCTCGACCTGTTTGCCCGTGGGCGCGCCATTGCGCACGAGAACGGCCTGATTCTTGTCGATACCAAGTACGAATTCGGCCTCGACGAAAATGGCGTCGTCACCATTGCCGATGAAATCCACACGCCGGATTCCAGCCGCTATTGGGACGCTGCAAGCTATGTGGCCCGACACGCCGCCGGCGAAGAGCCGGTCAGTCTGGACAAGGAATTCCTGCGGTTGTGGATACGTGCCCGGTGCAATCCGTACACGGACCCGTTACCTGAAATTCCACCGGAAACGCTGATTGAATTTTCCAACAAGTACGTTTCGCTCTTCGAACGGATAACAGGCCGGACCTTCGAGCGCACCGATCCGAAAGTGCCGGTCCGTGACCGCATTCGTAACGCGCTGGCGGCCACGCTACCCGAATATTTCTGACCCTGAATATTTTTCATCCCGGGAGATCGTTATGACGAAAACGCTGCTTGAAATGGCCGGTGCCGATCTGACGCCGAACGCGGTGTCCGACTCCGTGTTGATTCTGATCGATTGCCAGAACGATTACGTCACCGGCAAGCTACCGCTGAGCGGTGTTGAAGCGGCGATGCAAAAGGTTCAGGGACTGTTGCAGCATTTCCGCGATGCCGGTTCTCCAGTGGTACACATCCAGCACCAGGGCAAGCCGGGCGGCGCTTTCGATGTGGACGCGCATGGTGGTGCGATCGTCGACAGTGTCGCGCCGGTGGACGGTGAAACGGTGATCCGCAAGGGACTCCCGAACAGTTTTGCCGGAACGGCGCTACACGACACGCTGACCGGGATCGGTCGCCAGAAACTGGTCATTGCCGGGTTTCAGACGCACATGTGCGTCAGCGCCACGACCCGCGCCGCACTCGATCTCGGTTATCGTAATACGCTGGTCGCCGATGCCATTGCCACACGGGACTTGCCGGACCCGGTCGGCGGCGGTGTCATCGCCGCGGCGGTAATTCACAACGCCGCACTGGCGGCATTGGCCGATCGCTTCGCTATTGTCGTGAAAAGCGCTGATGATCTCGGCGCTTAAAGCGTTTACTCGATAAGCCCGAGGTAGACAGGCGCGTCCGTATCTTCCGAGGCCAGGATATCGCGGATGCGCTCCGGCTGCATGCCGCTCTCGGGAATTTCCGAAACCGGCAGCCATAAAACATCGACTTGATGGTTGTCGGGCTTCGGCCCCATTTGTGCATCGTAATCATCCGGCACGCGGCAGCGGAAAATGAACTCGACCTGTTGGCGTCGGGACGGCGGGTCCGTGTCGCGGACCTTGAAGTAGTCGGCGAGATGCATCAATTCGACGATTTCGACGCCGGTACCGATCTCCTCCATGCATTCGCGGTTCAGGCCCTGTTGCAGGGTCTCGCCGGGGTCGACGGCGCCGCCCGGCAGCGTATAGCGCGCCCGCCCGCCTTCGTATTTCTTGTGCTGCACAAGAATCGTGTCGCCCCGCCGGATATAGGCGCGGACGGAATTGCGGATCGTTGTAGTGGTTGCAGGCATCCGGGAGCGTTCCAATACGTCGGTGAAGCCGTCAGGCGGTTTCCAGATAACCGATCAGTGATGACCAGTCCGATTGTGCATTGCGGGCCGATTTGGTGGCGCGGTCAAAGATACTAATGCCGCTTTCGGCGGCGTCATCCGGTCTGCGGTCGATCCAATGCAGGCTGCTGCATTGCGGGTCGACATCGGCAATCGCCGTCTTCAACCCGCTATGTGCGAAGGCTGCGGCAAGATTGGTCGAGATGGTCGTCTTGCCGCATCCGCCCTTGGCGTTTGCGATCAGGATGGATCTCATGACGGCTCCTCGGTCTTTTGCGGCGTCGATGGCGCTTTCCAGAACGGGCGAACGGCGGCAAAAGCGTCCCAGTTGTCGATTAGCCGGGATTCGGTTTCATGCAGGGCGCGGGCATACCAGCCGTTCACAAGACCGCCGGCTAGAAGCCGTTCACCGTCTACAGCCCCGGTGTCGTCCGGCGCCGTTAATTCGGCGGTCATGCGCAATGCCTGCGCGACATCGTTGAGATGCCCGAACTGGTCCTGCAGTTTCTGCAGCAGCTTGATGTATTTTCGCGTTTCGGCACCGGGGTAAACGCCGCGCAGGAAATCGACGGCGTAGCGGAGCTTCTTCAGCCGGATACGAACCTCGTGACGGGCATCCATGTCCTGGTCGGCAAGATCCTTGGCCTGTTTGACCAGCTTTCGGTGCGGCTTGGCGAGAATGTCGGCGGCTCTGTCGCCGAGCGGCGAAAGCAAAGGGTCGTCCGGATCCAGTGGCATCGCCAGCCAGCCTTCGACGGCGACGAATGCCGTCAGGCGGAACATCATCTTGGCATATCGAGGCGAGCGCAGTGTTTTGCGGACGGCATCATAAGCACCACGGCGTTTCTGTTCGGCGACGCCACGCAATGCCGCGATGGCGTCGGCATCAATGCCGTAGCCTTCGACCTGCGCCAGCATTTCCGTGATATAGACATCCCAATCCCGTGCCGGGCCAAGGGCATTGCCGAGCCATTTCAGATCGTCGTTCATCCAGCTTACGCGGGCCGGGTCGATGACACCTCGAAACACCTTGAGCGACGTCCTGAGCCGGCGCACCGAAACGCGCATCTGATGCACCCCTTCGGGGTTGTCGCCGTCAAGGCATGCATCCTCGTTGTCGACGATGTTGGCAATGCAGGCTGGATAGATTGCGGCGAGCGCCTGATGGATGATTTGTTCACTATTCAGTTCGAACTTTGGCAGGTGATGCGCCTGAACACCTTCGCCGGCCAGTAGCCGGTAGCCTCGGGTTGCCTTGGTAACGCTCGACAACGCCAGCGGACAGGCATTGTGAATCTCAGACGCGACGTGAAAAAATGCGTTCACGTCGCCTTCGATCAGTTCCAATTCGCATTCGCAGAATGCTTCGCTGCTGTCACCGGCGATGACGCGCCCCTTATCGGCGACGGCTTCGATCATCAGGTCGGGACCCAGCGGATTGGCGCGGCGAACAAGCATGCTCTGGCGTTCGATATGAATCTCCATCACTGGCTGTAACTCGCCGTCGAGAACGGCACCAATGGCCCGTCGCGCATCGCTTGGCAACGCCGCGAGATCAAGCGTATCGCCGTCTACGGGGAACTCCCATTCGTGCCGGTCCATCAGACCGCCGCCCCCATTGCCCTTTTTCGCCTTGACGGTCTGGATGATTTTGCCGGCGCTGCTGCGGAGCCGAACGGAAACGCCGAGCTTTTGCAATCGTAGATCAGGCGTATCGAAATAGCGGCTGACGAGCGTTTTCGTCGGCCACGCGCGGCGATTCCCGCCGGCCGCATTGACCGCTTTCTTGAAGCGCTGGAGATCGCGCGGCGCGGCTTTGAATTTTAGCTCAATTTCGCGGTTTTGCTGGGTGGTCGTCATGAATTTGGCCGGTTTTGCCCCATAAGCCTGATGCCGTGGTTGTGGCATCTTACCCGATGTATGCCGCGTGTCATTGCTTTGAAGGCGCTGGCGCTTTGGCAGCGATCATATAAATATGTGGGAATGAGCCGTGAAATACTTTTTATGCGCCATGGCAAGGCGGCAAACCCCGATGGTGTCGGTGATTTTGACCGGCCGCTGACGGCAAGGGGCGTGCGTCAGGCAAGGAGCGTGGGCGAATGGCTGCTGGCTCACGACGCTCTCCCGGACGCCGTCTTATCGTCGCCGGCGCTCCGCGCGCAGCAGACGGCGGAGGAAACACTGCGCGCTGCCGGGCTTGCCCCAGCTATGATCCGTACCGATGCTCGGCTGTATTTCAATACGCACGCGAAACTGATGGCTGCGCTGGGCGAGGCGGCGGGTATCGGCTCGCGTCTTTTGGTGGTCGGGCACAACCCGTGGCTGGAAGAGCTGGTGTTGGAAATCGCCGCCGATCCGGTGCCGCACCCGGGCGGCAACTGGTACATGAAAACCGGCACGCTGATGCGCTTCGACGTGACGGGTTTGGCTCCAGGGTCGGGTAAGCTGCTCGATCATATATTGCCGGACGGGCGCGGCGGTTAGCGCCTTAAAATGGCCAGGCGTGACATCGGCGTATGGTAAGGAAAAATGGTGGAGCCAGACGGAATCGAACCGACGACCTCTACAATGTCATTGCGCCGGGACGTCCTGAAAATCTAAGCGATATCAATAACTTGTTCGGGCGCTGTCGCAACTTTGTGCCCATTTTGTGCGAGATAGAACGTTATAACGCTGTAGAGCGCTGGCACGGTTTGGGCACAGTTAGAACCGGTCGTTGGCATATTCAGGGAACTCTATGGGGTTACCCAATTCATCAACCAATGTTACGCCGTCATCATTTAGCCATTTTGAAACGAACCTGAAAGATAGCTCTGCAGTTTGCTTTTCGTCATATCCACGAATCTTAAATTGATCTGATCGAATATATGGGCAATCAATCAAACAATAGTAGTCGTCATTTCCATCATTCATTGGGGATGAAATGCTCAATGAGAAGGGAACGGCAACGCCGCCGCTCCCTTTAATAAACGCCACGAACTTCATCATAGTTTTGGCTAGTTGTTCCATATATCCAACGGTGGTAGATCATCCGGTTCGACGCCCCTAAGGCATGCCTCGTAACGATCCGCAGCCGTTTTCCAGCAACGTTGAGCCTCATGCGCACCTTTGCGCTTTTTTATAGCACGGCAAACTGGCGTATCAACGTGGTCGTACTGATAGTCGCATTGTACCTTGCGTCATCGCACCTATGTCAGCGGCGTTGAGAGGGGGATACGAAACCCTACCGTTGTCGTATTGCAGCAAATAGCGGATGCGCTAGAAGTGCCAGCGGCCAATTTGCTTTCCGCTTTGGTGAAGTGAAGGGTCTTTCCGTTTATTTGCCATCCGGCCTCGTGTTCGTGTCGCTACTAGAACTTTTGGCCTTTGCTTCCAGTCGCCGCTTTTCCATGTATTCGTCTTGCTCTTTACGCAACTGGTTTGTGGAAATTGTCTCCACTTTTATTCGTCGGGAACCGCCAGAAAGTCCCCGGAGATGTTCTTCTATCTTTGTTAGTGCTTTTGCAATCTCGTGGTCCGCTGGTGTCCCGATGGAAATGAGGCCGTCAAATTGCGAGATATCTAACAGATACTCGTTAGTGTGCTGGCGACCAGCAGTATCTTTGTAGCGGATATACACGGTGAATGGTTTAAGACGGGGTTCCTTGAACAAATCGGGCCCCATCCCAAAAAACGTGGTAACCTTTTCAGATTGTGGCAAGACAGAAATCGCGCTTCGGTTTTCGTTGTTTCCGATTTCAACGCTGTGGTTTCTAAAGTCGGTCCCATCGGCTGGAAACTTGAATGAAACGTCGATAGCAGGCCCCTGGCCAATGTTCGCTAGCACCAAATTTAAAACGTTCTTATGCGCATGATCCGGCAGCAAGTAGGCAACAACTTTAGGGTCAGTGCCCGCTTTTCGGAGAATTCTGTTTTCTCTTGCCAGAACGATTGTCACGCCAACGCTAACCATTGTGGCGACCGCAATCACGGCAGTTGAAATTGCAGTTAAGGCGCTGTCATTGTTGGCAATAAAATTCAGAAAGCTCGTCATGG
>Ga0209578_10003227_pt1 | contig 12667 bp, 9 predicted proteins | sample tdAd472_FD_187127 | JGI IMG/M metagenome (GOLD analysis project Ga0209578, IMG submission 187127) | Marine sediment microbial communities from the Atlantic coast under amendment with organic carbon and nitrate - tdAd47.2 (SPAdes)... | ecosystem: Environmental > Aquatic > Marine > Coastal >...
GCAGTTGCGCGCGCACTACGACCAGATTGTGTTTGCCAACGGCGCGCAGAATGATCGGCATCTTGAGATCCCCGGCGAAGATTTGACGGGCGTGCATTCGGCGAGAGAGTTTGTGGCTTGGTACAACGGCGACCCCCGGCACGCGCACGACACGTTCGAGTTGGACGCCAAGGCGGCGGTCGTCATCGGTGTCGGGAACGTGGCGGCGGACGTGGCTCGGATTCTGTGCCGCGTCCATGAGAAGCTGGCGGTAACCGATATCGCCGACTATGCCCTGGATGCTCTGGACGAGAGTGCGGTGCGGACCGTGTACGTTTTGGGCCGCCGAGGTCCGGTGCAGGCGAAGTTCTCGACGCCCGAGATCCACGAGTTGGCGGAATTGGTCGACACGGAGACGAGTATTCCGGCCGTGGACATGGTGCTGGACGAATTCAGCCAAGCGGAACTCGATGCAGCGGGCGAGCGGGACGAGTTGCGGCGGAAGTTTAGCGCACTCGAGGAGCTAACCGACCGGAGCGAGCCTCACAAGCACCGCAAATTGATCCTGCGATTCCTGGTCTCGCCAGTGGAGCTGTTGAGCGACGAGCAGGGGCGGGTACGAGCGCTTCGGATCGTACGGAACGAGTTACGCAAGGATGAGGAGTCGGGCTGGATAGGGCCGCAGCCGACGGGAGTGGAAGAGGAGCTCGAGTGCGGCCTGGTGTTCCGATCGGTGGGCTACCGCGGGACGGCGGTAGAGGATCTGCCTTTCGACGATCGCAAGGGCGTGATCCCGAACGAGGAAGGGCGAGTGACGGACCCGGACAGCGGCGAACCCGTGTCCGGACTGTATGTGGCGGGTTGGATCAAGAGGGGCCCAAGCGGGCTGATCGGCTCCAACAAAGTCTGTGCGCAGCAAACAGTGGAGCACATGTTGGAGGACGCCTCGCCGGCGGCGAAGACGCAGCGAGATCCAGATGCGATTGTAGCCGCGCTCCGTGCGGCGGGGGCGCGGTACGTCACTTACGAAGATTGGATGAAGATTGACGCGGAGGAAGTTGCCCGGGGCGAGACTCAGGGTCGCCCTCGCATCAAGTTCACGGAACTCGACGAGATCTTGGAGTTCCTGGGAAAGAACTAGGCAGCGGCCTAGAACGTGTCCGGGAAGATCACGTAGGCGAAGAGCAGTCCGAGGATCCCGGCGAAGACGACGTAGTAAGTCATCGGGATGATGGTGCGACGGATGAGCAATCCTTCGCGTCCGACGAGGCCGACGGTCGCTGAGGCGGCTACGACGTTGTGGACAGTGATCATGTTGCCGGCGGCTCCGCCTAGCGCCTGCATCCCCAAGACGACCAGGTGTGAAACGCCGATGCGGTCGGCGACGCCGTACTGGAAGAGCGAGAACATCAGGTCGCTAACGGTATTGCTGCCCGCGACAAAGGCTCCGAGGGCGCCGATCATGGCGGCGAAGAAGGGCCAGGAACCGCCGGCGACCGAAGCCGCCCACTCAGCGAGGACGAGGGGCATGCTCTCCAGGCCGGACTCGTTGACGTTGGAATCGATGAAGACTCTGACGAGGGCGACGGCGAACACGAGGGCGAAGGCCGGACCAGCGAGCATTTTGGCGGAATCGATCCAAGCGGTCTTGGTCTCCTTGCCGGTCATGCCGTGGAGGGCCACGGTGAGCAGCGAGACGACCATGAAGATGGTTCCAGGCAAGTAAAGCGGTTGGATGCCTTGCGAAAGGCCGGTGCCGAGGATGTCGGCCCAGGTGAAGGCGACGGACGAGAGCCACGCTTTCAAGGGGAGAAACGGCAGTCGAGTGAGAACGAGCAGGGCGGCGACGAGGACGTAGGGCGTCCAGGCGCGGGCGAGCGTCATGTTCGAGCGTTCCTCTCCGACGTCGCCGGAGACGACGCCCATCCACTCGGATTCCCACTGGTCACGGGGCGGAAAGTCCCAGGGTTCGCCCTTGGGAATGAGGAAGCCCTTGCGGGCGGCCGTCACGACGATGGCGAGACCGATCAACGCTCCGAGCAAGGACGGGAATTCGGGACCGAGCAAGACGGCGACGGCCAGATAGGGAACGGTAAACGCTAGACCTCCGAAGAGAGCAAACTTCCAGACCTGGAGGCCCTCGGCGAACGACTTGTTGGCGCCGAAGAAGCGCGTGAGCATCCCGCAGATGATGAGCGGGATCAGCGTGCCGACGATCGCGTGCGGGATTGCGGTGAAGACGCCGATTTGATAGATGAAGTCCGGGTAGTAGCTCATGCCCGCTTCAGCGACCGCTCCTTCGACGGAGGGGACGTTGAGCGACTCGCGCATGCCGACCATGATGGGCGTACCGACGGCTCCAAAACTCACCGGGGTCGACTGGATGATGAGGCAGGTCATGACGGCGGCGAGCGCCGGGAAACCAAGTGCAAGTAGGAGCGGGCCGGCGACGGCCGCGGGCGTGCCGAAGCCGGAAGCGCCCTCAATGAACGATCCGAAAAGCCAGGCGACGATGACCGCCTGGACGCGGCGGTCGCGCGAGACATCCATGAAGCCGCGCCGGATTGTGGCCGCGGCTCCGCTCTCTCGAAGAGTAAAGAGCAACACGATCGCCCCGAAGATGATCCACAGCAGCGTGACCGCAATGACCACGCCGCGCAGACTAGCGGCGGCGGCGTGGACGAAGGGCACCTGCCAAAGCCAGAGCGCGAAGCCAAGAGTCATGGCGTAGGCGACGGGCATGGCGCGCGTGGCCGGCCAGCGCAGCACGACCAGGAAGAACATCACCGCGAGGATGGGAAGGATGGCGACGAGCGCGTAGAAACCTGAAGAGTCCATCGGGACGCCGGATGGTACGAATCTCAGGCGGGCGAAGTCAAGGCGTGAGCGTTAACAGAGCGCGGCCGCTATTCGCGCTCTCAACCAATAGAGTTGCGCCATTGGATGCGCTCGGCCTGGGAGGCGGCGTGAGTCTTGACGACCCACTTGGGAGCATCCGTGGGATTGCCGGGTGCGTGCGGGGCGAGCTCGAGGGCGTTGAATCCGCCGGCGATGTCGGTCTCTTCCAAGGACTCGATCTGCTCCTTGGGATCCAGGAAGCCCGGCAAGAGGACGTGGATGTCGGGGTACTGCTCGACGTTGTGAGGCTGATCGATGCGGGGGCCGAAGAAGGCGAAGCGAAAGAGGACTTGATGATGCTCGCCGTGTCGCTCGATAGAGAAGGCGGCGAGAGTGCGGATCAAGACTGGGTCGAGATCCAAGACGGCGTCGCGAAGGCTGGGGAATTCCTGCACCTGTTCGTTGACCTCTCTCTAGACTACCCGCCGTGCCATACTGCGGGGCAATGGCTAGGTGGAGCCTAACCGTCGCGTTGTTGCTGGCCTGGTTCGCTCTTCCCGCATCCGCAGAGGTTTCCGACAAGATCGCGCCATTGCGAACCGTCTGGTGGGTCGGCGTCGTAGGCGGCTTGGGCACGGCCGGCGCCGCCGACCGGAGCATCCTCGGAGGGCTCGCGTCCGCCGCCTTTTTCGGCCTACTCTCCTTTGTGCCGATCAGCGAACTACACGACCCGTGGGTCGGACCCGCGATCATCTCAGAACAGGGAGAGTCGTACCGCTTGGCCGCTTACACGGCACCTGCCTTGGTCACAACCGATTGGCTGGTAGGGGCGTTCAGCCGTCAGCGCCGGTCGCGGCGACAATCAGTTCCACGCTAGCCGACTGCGCATAGCCCAGTAGTCTTGCGGGTCTTCGCAGAGGCTGCGAAGTTCTTCGCGGGGCAACCGGGCCGGGTCGACCTGAAGAGCTTGGAAATTGGATTCGAGGTGATCGACGGAGGCGGCGCCGCTGAGGACGACGTCGGCCCAGGATTGGGCGAGGCAGGCGGCGAGCGAGAGAGCGTCGATGGTCGCGTTGCAGGCCGCGGCTAGTTCAGCCAGGCGCGGGCCGAGACGTGGATCTTGATTGCGGGCAGTGAGGCGACCGTTGGCCAAACCTTCCTTGACGACGACGCTAAGACCGAGTTCGTGGGCGGCCGCGAGCGCTTCTCCGACGGAGGGCTCCAAGATATTCCAAGTGGCTTGAACACAGTCAAAGACCCGCTCGCCGTCAGCCTGGACCGTGAGCGCCTGATCGAGCGTTTCAGCTTGGCGCGGCCCGCTGAGCGAGAGGCCGACGGCGAGGCCCTCGTCTCGGCGGAGGCGGACGAGTTCGGCTAGGACATCGGGGCGCTCCAAGACGCCGCTCTCCAGCGTTGCGGAATGGATCTGGTAGAGGTTCAAGCGATCGCCGAGAGTTTGGCGGGACTCTTCGCGTTGGCGCAGCAGTGTAGGAAGCGTGTGGTCCTTGACCTCGTGTTGTTCAGCTTCCGTCGACCACTCAGCGGTGTAGGTATAACCCCATTTGGAGCCAACCACCGCGCCGTCATGCCCCGGCAGCCAAGTCCCCAGGAAATCTTCCGCGCGGCCATAGGATCGAGCGGCATCGTAGTACCGGATACCGAGGTCCCAGGCGCGGTCGAGGACACGGTGGGCCCGGGCGCGCATCGCCTCGACGTCGTAGTCATGAGCCAGGTCGTCGGAGTGACCGAGGTTGATGTAGCCGGGTCGACCGAGGGCGGCCAGGCCGATACCCAGCGCGCTCGGCGGAGGGAGCCCTGAACGGGGCGAGCTTGCAGGGAGAACTCTCATGGACGGATTCGGGCCCTTATCGTATCGCGTCGACTAGCGAGCGCCGAACTCGGGATAGGCTAGAGGGTACGTGCTTGCTTGTTCCCTTCTGTTGTTCGCTGCGCTCGGCCCCTCGGCCGGCACGAAGGACACTCCCCCGACCGCGACGGCAACTGCCGCTGAGACGCAGCCGGAGGCGGACGCCGCGCCGTCGGAGGCTAGTCCGGAGCCGAGCGAGGCGGATGCGTCCGACGGCGAAGTCAACCTCCTTGGACGGGCGAAGACGGGCTCGGGCGAGGGGCGTCGAAACGAAAACGTTCAGTTCAATCTGATCGACAACAACGCGGCCAAAGAGGCCGCTATTCGGCTGGGAACAAGTGCGACTTTGGTCAGCGAGTTCGCCCCCGAACGGAACTACTTTTCGAGCGAGTTGGGGGCGGCGCCGAACGGGCCGGTCGCGCTCCGGGCGCGCACGCTGGGCGATTGGCACGGCAATGTGTTTTGGCGACACCTCAACAGCGCAACCTCCGCGAGATCGTTCTTCCAGGTAGGCGGCGTGAAACCGGCGCGAGAGAACGACTATGGATTCCGAGTGGGTCGTGCATTGTGGCGCGGCGCGAACTTTTCCGTGGATGCTTCGCAACGGCGTATTCGCGGGAACGTCAACGGCAACGTGCTCGTGCCTCGGCCCGATGAGAGAACGCCGCTGACGGACGATCCGGCTGAACGCGTGCTGGTGCAACAGATGCTGGACGTATTTCCGACAGAAACGCCGAATCGGACGGACATCAACGAGCGCATGCTCAATACCAACGCGGCGCAAGGAATCGACGACGACTCCTTCACTGCTCGCTTCGATCAGGCGTGGGGCGACAAGAATCGGGTCGCGATGCAGTACTCGTATCTACAGCAATTGGTGGACGCGTTCCAATTGATTCGGACGCAGAACCCGGATACGACCACGCGCAGTCACCGGGCGCGAATCACCTATGGACGGACGCTCTCGCCGACTTCAGAACTACAGTTGACGACGGCGTTTGATCGGGCGGCCTCGTTGCTGACGCCGGAGGAGAGCGAGCTGGAGACCGCGGTCTTCGTTAGCACGGCGCTCACCTCGTTCGGCAACGGGTCCACCATCCCGATCGATCGAGCACGGAACGTGTTTCGGCATGGGGCGCTGGTACGAAAAACGGTCGGACGGCACGAGCTGACGTACGGCGGTGAAGTGTTTCGGCGCCAGGTGAGCGGGTTCGAAGCGGACGCGCATCGCGGCGCCTACTCGTTCAACCGGGCCTTCGGCAACGACGCCGTGACGAACCTACGGTCGGGGACGGCGTCGACCTATTTCCTCGGGGTCGGCAACGTGCACCGCGGGTATCGCAACTGGGAAGGCGAGACGTTTGTGGGGGACCGCTGGAGCCCGACGCCCGGGTTGGATCTGAACATCGGCCTGCGTTGGGGATTCCTGACGCCGCCGACGGAGGTCGACGAGTTGGACGGCGTGGCGTACGACTGCGACTGCAACAATTTCGCACCGACGTTCGGGTTCGCCTATCGGTTGCCGCACGGCGCTGGGCGGTTGAGGGGCGGATTCGGGCTGCACTACGGAACGATTTTCGACGTGACGTACATGCAGATCCGCTACAACTCGCCGAATAACGCCAAGCTGGTGATCCCGACGCCGGACCTGCTCGCGCCCGCGAGCGATATCGACGTGAGCGACCTGGGCTCGGTGCGGGGGGTGCGGTACGAGATCACCCCGGAACTGGCGGCGCCGTACTCAATGCAGTACAACCTGAGCTGGGAGTTCGAGCCGGTGAGCAATTGGTTGCTCTCATTAGGCTACGTGGGCAGCCGGTCGCCGAAGCTCCTGGCGCAGTGGCATCTGAATCGCGCTCGGATCGTGGAAGGAATCCCCACGACCCTGCGCACGGTCAACGAGCGCCGACCGGACCCGACGATTCTGGATCGGCGGCTGGTGCTGAACGGATCGCGGGGATATTTTGACGCCGCGAAAATGGACCTGACGATCCCCCACTGGAAGGGGCTGAGCGTGCGTGCTTCTTACTGGTTCAGCAAGCTGATGGACCTGGGTACGGACTACGCGAACACGGCGTCGAATGAAGATTCGTGGCGGGCACGCAGCCAGAGGGTCACGGACATCCACCCGGACATGAAGGCGCTGAGCCGTTTCGATTCGCCGCACGCGACGCTGCTGCGGGTAGCCTATGCGCTGCCGAGGACGGGGCCGAGAGGCTCGTGGCGCGCGGCCGCGTTCGGGAACTGGACGCTCTCCATGGTCTCGCTGATGAAGACCGGAACGCCGTTCAACATTGAGATGGGCTCGGACGCACCCGGGTTAGGCAACGTGGACGGGTTGCCGGGCGAGCGGCCGATGCTCCTGGACCCCTCGGTACATGGAGCGACGATCGGTCACCCGGATACGGTCTTGCCGCGCGAGGCGTTCGGCTTCCTCGAGCCGGGGGGCGCAGGAGACCTGGGCCGAAATGCATTTAGAAAAGGCCCGATCCGGAACGTGAATGCGTCGCTGGCGCGGCGCTGGTCATTGGGTGGAGAAGCGGCTTTGACACTGCGGGCGGAGTCCGTGAATTTTTTCAACACCCCGCAGTTCGCAGCGCCGGGGACCCGCCTTACCGATCAGAACTTCGGCGTCATCACGAATACGCTGAATGAAGGACGAACGTTCCGCGTGGGCCTGGACGCGGCGTTCTAGCGAGCGGCTAGCTCCAGCTCGCAGGCGGCTCGACGCCGTCCGGCAGCTGAGTCTGTGCGTCGCCCTTCGTTTCTGCGAGCTGCTCTGTGGTGAGGTCTTCCGCCGTGCGCAGATCGGCTCCGCTCAGGTCGGCGTTGACGAGATCGACGCCGATCATTCGGGCTCCGACGAGGTTGGCTCCGGACAAGTCGGCGCCGCGCAGGTCGGCAGCCTTCAGGTTCGCCATGATGAGATTGGCGGAGCGGAGATTCGCGCCGGAGAAGTCCGCGACTGCGAGATCCGTGCGCTCGAAATCTGCATCTGAGAGGTCGACTTCCGCGTCCGGATTGCGGCCGCGCCAAGCGTTCCAAGCATCGAGGTCTTCTTTGATCAGGGAGACGAGTTCGGCGTTCGGCATAAGTATTCAGGTCCGAGGACTGACGACCATTGTAATCCGCGCGTACAATCTGGAAGCGATGCCCCGATTGTTCCTTCTGTGCAGCTTCCTGATCGCGCTCTCGGCTTCGGCTCAGCAGCGACGCGACTACATGGCCGACTACGACCGTCACCCGGGCGGGACGCCGGAGGAGGAACTCTGGCAGGTTCTTGTGCTGCGGCACGCGGAAGGTGAATGGAACTCGAAGGTGTCCGTCTCTGCAGGGGAGGTCTTCAGCGTCGAGGGATATCGGTTTGAGCCGCCGGACCGGATCGAGCCGGAGGGCGGCTGGAGTCTCACGGTCCGGGTCGAGCAGATGGAGACGGGCGAGATCGTCAATGCCGCGGGCGGAAGCGCGGTGCGGCCGACGCTCATGCCCAAGGGCGTGCTGGTGCAGGGGCGCGGCTCCACGGCTACGGTTCTGCGAGTCGACGGCGCCGGCGACGTGCGGCCGATGACGTTGCGGGTCGGCCAGCGCCGGGAGCTGTCGAGCGGCGTGAGCGTCCAGCGGATTCCGGCGACGACGGACCTCTCCGGCAGCGAACTGCGCCAGCACGACTTCCCTTCGATTTCCGCAGCGACGGACGGGTCGCTGTCCGCGGTATGGATGAGCTATCACGACCGCCGGGAGGAACTGAATTTCCGGCAACGGCTGGCGGACGGGCGATGGACACGCTTGCTGCCGGTGGGCCGTGCACGTGAGGACTTGTGGCGACCGCAGGTCGCACACGACGCCCAAGGCAAGCCTTGGCTGATTTGGTCGGAGCGACCAACTTCGGATGGTCCCGGGAACTGGGATCTCTATGCGATGGCCTGGGAGGACAACGCATGGGGCGAGCGGGTGCGTTTGTCGCGGAATCCGCTGCCGGATATCGAGCCGGCGATCGCACGAGCGTCGAACGGCACGATCTACGTGGTTTGGCAGGCGCTGCGCGGGCGATCGTCGCAAATCAGACTTCGGTATCTGAAATCCGGGCAATGGTCGGAGACGATATCCGTCACGAACACGGAGGAGAACAACTGGAACCCGGCGATCGCAACCGGGCCGGACGACGAGGTTTGGATCGCCTGGGATCGGTACGCGGGCGATTACAACGTGCACGTGCGCCGATTCTCCATCGAGGACGGGCTGAGCGACGAGCATGAGGTGTTGCGACGCCGCGGTTCGAAGCGCACGCCTCGGTGGCGGTGGACGGGGAGGGCCGGCCATGGGTCTCATGGGAGACCGATTCGCCGAATTGGGGCAAAGACTACGGTTTCTATCTGGGAGAGGCGTCGCCGGGTGCTCCGCTGGCAGGCGTGCGCGAGACAGAGATTGTGGTGCTCGACGGCGGAGAATGGAAGGCTCCGGCAAAGATCGAGTTCAACGATCCGTTGGAACCTGGCACTTCGGCGCATAGTCGAGCGGCGCTGTACTTCGATCCGGACGGCAACCTCTGGATGAGCTTCAAGCGGCGGTATTCGCGGCGCGCGTATCGGGCGGGGGTTCACTGGGAGTACTTCATCACGCGCTTGGACGGAGACCAGTGGACCGATCCGATTCCGCTGACGCCGAGCGGCAATCGGAAATCGACGCGGATGTCGCTGACGGCGAGCGAGGGGCGATTGTGGGCCTTTTGGCCGCATGACAATCGCGACTGGTCATTCGGCAGCCGGGGGCATGCTTCGCGCGTGGCCGCGGGATCGTTGGAGTTGCCGGGGCCAGGCAAGAAACCGGTGCTGCGGCCTTTCCAAACGCCACAGGTGACAGTGAAGCCTTCGACGCACCCCAATGAGGAGCTGGACGTCCGAATTGCTCGGAACCACCGGGTGGAGGTACACGGCGAGACGATGCAAGTTCTGCGCGGCGATCTGCATCGGCACACGGAGCTGTCGCCGGACCAAGGAGGTATGCCGGACGGGTCGTTGCCGGAGTTCTATCGCTACATGATCGACGCCGGAGCGATGGACTTCGGCGCATCAACGGACCACCAGGCCGGGGGGAACGATTACTGGAACTTCATGACGCAAAAGATGGCGGACATGTACCACTTCCCTGAGCGGTTCACGACGCTCTACGCCTATGAGCGTAATCCGGGAAACCCGCAGGGCCACCGAAACATGATCTACACGAAGCGGGACTATCCGATTGTGCCCTTTTTCCAGTCCTTGAACGAAAAATTCCTGTTGCCGGACACGCCGGACGGCGAGTTGTTGACGTTCAATTCAAACAGCTTTGGGGGCACGGTAAGCAACGACACGCATCTACTGCACGAGCAGGTGAAGGCCTCCGGCGGCTTGGCGATTCCGCACACTTCCGGTTCAAACGGGATGGGGACGGACTGGCATGCGTTCGACGAGGAGGTAGATGCGGTGGTGGAGATCTACCAGGGGGACCGCATCAACAACGAGCATGAAGGGGCGCCGCGCTGGAAGGGCCGCGACGGCGGACAGGCCGGAGGCTGGCAGGCGGCGGGGGCGGTCTGGAACGCGTGGAACAAGGGCTACAAGATCGGGGTGATCGCGAGTTCGGATCACATGTCGACGCATATTTCCTATGCGATGGTCTACGCGCCGTCGACGTCGCGGCAGGACGTTTGGGACGCGATCCAGGCTCGCCGGACTTACGGCGCCACGGACAACATCGTGCTGGAGTTCTCGCTGGGCGATTGCTTCATGGGTGAAGAGTGCGCGGCGGACCCGAGTGCGGAGCCGTTCCAAGTGCGGGCGAGAGGTACGGACCGGATTGCGGCGATCCATTTGATCCGTGACGGCGAGTACATCTACAAACACGAGCCAGCAGGGCAAGAGACGGAGTTCGAGTTTCTGGATCGATCGGCGGAGCCCGGCGAGCACTGGTACTACGTACGTGTGGAGCAGGTGGACGAGGAGCTGGCTTGGTCGAGTCCGATTTGGGCCGGGCGCTAGGCCGGAAGCTACGATTCGCGGCTCCGTGGGCCAACCTGATTCCACACTCGACCGCTTGCTACACTAGCCCGACTCTATGTTCGGCGCACAACTCAACATTCCCGTTATCGACCTGGTCGTCATCCTGGCCTATTTGGCTGGCATTGTCTTTGTAGGTTTGTGGGTCACTCGCAAGACGGAGATGACCGGAGAGCAGTACTTTCTGGGTGGTCGGTCGCTGTCGTGGCCGATGATCGGGGCGGCGCTTTTTGCATCGAACATCTCGACGATCCACCTGGTGGGACTTTGCGGGGCGGGCTACAGCTCAGGGCTGCTACAGGGCAACTACGAGTGGATGGCGCCGTTCACGTTGCTAATTCTTGCGATTGTCTTCGCCCCATTCTACTTTCGCAACAAGATTGAGACGTTGCCGGAGTACCTGGAGAAGCGGTTCGGCCCGTCATCGCGATCGTTCCTGGCGTTCATGGGCATCTTAGGCGCGTTGTTCATCCATATTGGGATCAGCCTCTATGCCGGGGCGAAGGTGTTTGAGCAATTCTTCGGGATCGACGTGCTGACCTCGATCCTCTTGATCTCAGCGTTGACGGCGATCTACACCGTCGTCGGCGGGCTGAAAGCGGTCGTCGTCACGGAGACGATCCAGACGGTGTTGCTGATCGGCGGTTCGATCATCGTGACGGTGCTGGCTGCGCAGTCGCTGCCGGACGTCGGCATCAACTCGTGGGCGGAATTCAAAGCCGCGGTCGGCCCGGAGAGGCTCTCGGTCATCACCTTCGACAAGTCCACCGACGCGGACTTTGTCTCTTTCCTGATGGGTTACTGGGTGCTCGGCGTCTGGTACTGGTGCACAGACCAAACGATCGTGCAGCGCGTGCTCGCCGCCAAGTCCCGCCAGGACGCGCAGCTCGGGCCGATCTTCGCGGGTTTCTTGAAAGTGCTGCCGATGTTCATCCTGGTGTTTCCGGGCGTAATGGCGTACGCGCTGTTCAGCGATCAGATTGGCGACAACGCGGACCAGGCGCTGCCGTTCTTGATCCAGGAGCTGGTGCCGACCGGGCTGCGCGGCCTGATCACGGCCGGGCTGCTGGCGGCTTTGATGAGCACGATTGCGGCGGCGCTGAACAGTTGCGCGACGTTGGTGGCGGTCGACATCGTGGCCCGGATTCGGCCGCAGACGACGGACAAGCAGCAGGTGACAATCGGGCGTTGGTCGTCGCTGGGCGTGATGATTCTAGCGATCGCTTGGTCGACCCAAGGCGATAAATTCGATTCGATCTTCGAGAGCGTGCAGCAATTGGGCGCGGCGTTGGCGCCGCCGATAACGGCTGTATTCCTGATGGGCGTGTTTTGGAAGCGCGGCACACAGCAAGCAGCGTTGGGCACGCTAATGTTCGGTCTGGTCATGGGCGTGACCGGATTCCTGATCGATACGCCGTTGGTGGGCCCGGCGGACGCGCGGCATCCGATTTTGGCTTCGTCGCGACTGCTGACGGACGGGCTAGGAATTCCGTTCTTGCGCCAAGCCGGCTATGAGGCGGTGATTTGTTTGGTGGTGTTCTACATCATCAGCAAGATGACGCCGCCGCCGCCGCCGGAGAAGATCGAGGGGTTGACCTGGGACAAGCCGCTGTCGCTGTTTACGGAGAAGCACGAAGGCCCCGGCATCGACCCGCGGATCCCGGCCTGCGCGCTGATCGCGGTGATGGTGAGCCTGTACACGATCTTCCGCTAGGCCTGTCGATCTAGCGCGGGTTGCACGTCGTGGGGGTGGAGGTCCCCATGAAGTACACCTTGATCGTTACGACATACCCGCAAGCCATGGCCGATCTAGGTGATCGGATGGCAGACCTGACGCGAGGATTCTTTGACTACAACCGAGCACTCGAGGCGGCCGGCGCGTATGTGGCGGGAGAGCCCCTGGATGCGCCGGACCTCGCAGTTACCGTGCGCAAGCGCGGAGACGAGG
>Ga0209578_10003233_pt1 | contig 12658 bp, 15 predicted proteins | sample tdAd472_FD_187127 | JGI IMG/M metagenome (GOLD analysis project Ga0209578, IMG submission 187127) | Marine sediment microbial communities from the Atlantic coast under amendment with organic carbon and nitrate - tdAd47.2 (SPAdes)... | ecosystem: Environmental > Aquatic > Marine > Coastal >...
GGGGGAAATCTTCGTTAGACTGGCACCAGGTAATTTGACCGGTGGGGGCGACGAATGTCCATTGAAAAGAGGCCCGCGCCAGACCCCCGGTACATCTGAGGCAGACAGCAGCTGGAGGCTGTGAGTGGAATGAAGATGAAAGCAGCCCTGACCCTCGGTGCTTTGCTGGCGGGACTGAGTATTGGTTCCGTGGCAATGGCGCAGGATTCAACCAATCGCGTAGCGGCCAAAACCGATTGGAGCGTCTTTGTCGAAGACGGCCCGACCGAATGCTGGATCGTTTCCGCTCCCAAAGGCACGGTGAACACGCGCGACGGCAAAGTGGTGGCGGTGAACCGGGGCGACATCCTGTTGTTCGTCTCATTCCGGCCCGGATCGAATGTCGCGGGCGAGGTGTCCTTCACCGGCGGCTATCCCTTCAAGGAAGGCACCACCGTCAACGTCAAGATCGGCGACGCCAGTTTCGAATTATTCGTCGATGGAGAATGGGCCTGGCCGGCCTCACCGTCGGAAGATGACAAGATCCGCACCGCCATGAAACGCGGCGCTTCGGCGATTGTGACCGGGGTGTCATCGCGCGATACAACGACCGAGGATACGTTCTCGCTCCTTGGATTTACCGCTGCGTTGGATGAAGCGGAACGCCGCTGCTCCGGTCAATAAGGTTTCGCTTGTGACCCTCGCGGGAAACTGGTCTTATCCGACGGCCGTTCGCTTTGGTGCGGGTCGGATTTCCGAACTGGCCGACGCTTGTGAAAGCGCCGGGATCAGCCGCCCGCTTCTGGTGACGGATCGTGGCCTGCGCGCGTTGGAGATTACCGAAACCGCGATGGCTGTTCTGTCGGATGCAGGCCTGCCGGTCACCTTGTTTTCCGATGTGGATCCCAATCCGACCGAAGTTCATCTGGCCGCAGGGATTGCCGCCTACAAGGCCGGTGGGCATGACGGTGTGATCGCCTTTGGCGGCGGCTCGGCACTGGATCTTGGGAAACTTGTGGCGTTCATGGCGGGCCAAACCCGTCCGATCTGGGATTTCGAGGATGTTGGCGATTGGTGGACCCGCGCCGATGCCGCTGCTATTGCACCGATTGTGGCCGTTCCGACCACCGCGGGAACCGGCTCCGAGGTTGGCCGCGCCGGGGTCCTGACCAATGCGAAAACCCATCAGAAAAAGATCATTTACCATCCGAAGATCCTGCCGGGCGTTGTGATCTCTGACCCCGAACTGACACTTGGCCTGCCGAAACAGGTGACCGTGGGCACGGGCATGGACGCGCTGGCCCATTGCCTGGAGGCGTATTGCTCGCCGCATTATCACCCGATGAGCCAGGGGATCGCCCTGGAGGGGATGCGCCTTGTGCGGGAATGGCTGCCGGTGGCCTATACCGACCCTCGGGCGCTGGATGCGCGCAGCCATATGATGGCCGCCGCCGCCATGGGGGCGGTGGCGTTCCAAAAAGGGCTGGGCGCGATGCACGCGCTGGCCCATCCCATCGGCGCGATCTTCGATACTCCGCATGGTATGACCAACGCCATCCTCATGCCCTATGTGCTGGACATGAACCGCCCGAAGATCGAGGCGCGGATCACCGCCGCTGCGGATTATCTCGGGATCGAGGGCGGGTTTGACGGGTTCATGGATTTCATCCATCTGTTGCGGGCCGGTTTGTCGGTGCCGCACCGCCTTTCGGCGCTGGGCGTCACTGCGGATCGGATGGAAGATATCATTGCCGGTGCGCTTGCCGATCCAAGCGCTGCGGGCAATCCGATCCCGTTGACGGCTCCGGGCTTGCGCGACTTGTTGATCCGCGCCATCTGATTCGAGCCGCCCCCCGTTCCGCCGGAGGTTGCAGTTTCCACACTGGAAACAGTCCCCACCGGTATGCGGCAGTGTTCTCTCTCGACGCTCCGTTTTGGCAAATCTGGGCGGAAATATACCGAAAATATGGCGGTATCGCAGCGGGAATTTGACCAAACCCATCGCTGGACATAGCGTGAAATCCAAGACAAAACTGTTAGAGCTGACTGATCCCAGAGACGTTTTGGGGGCTAATCCGAGGTCGTCAGCCGTGATCGGAGTAACCAATTTGCTAACACGTAAACGTCTTCCGGCGGGGCTTGCGATTGCCTCGCAAAGTGCCGATTTCTGGCGCGGAATGGCCCCAGCCTTGACCATTTCCGACCATCAGCCCGGTCCGTTCTCGGTGCCGGGCTCGGACCAGCTTTTGCAGCATCGCCTGCGCCTGATGAATGCCGGTTATGCCCATTTGCCCGGGGCGGCAGAGACCGGGAAACTGTCGTCTCTGACCGATGCCATGACCGAGATTGCCGCCGCCGGATTGCCGCCGGCATTTCTGGGCGTTTATGATGAATGCTGGGATGTCGTGGCCCGCCTGTCGCCCCTGATCGAGGGTGTCTTGGGCGGTGCGGCGCGCTTGCTGCCCGATTTTTGGGCCGGGCATGGCCATGCCTGCCCGCCGATTGCCGCCGGGCGTGCAATGGCCGGGCGCGGGGTCTTTCGCAACCGGGCACCAAAGACGATCACGGTCTGGGTCGCTTTGACCGATGCCACGCCGGACAACGGATGCCTCTATCTCGTGCCAGCGGATCAGGACAAGGAATATGGCCGACGGGAGCCGGGCCAGGCCAAGGCGCCATTGCCGGCCATCCGGGCCGTTCCGACGCGGGCAGGGGATGTGGTGATCATGACCGGCGATACCTATCGCTGGCAGGGTCAGGCCGAGACCTCGAAGGGTCAGCCGCCGGTGATGTATCTCAGCTGGAGCTTCTGCGAAGCTTCGGCCGGGTTCGGCGTCACCATTGACAGCTTTCCCTACGTGCCGTTTGAAACCCGGCTGTCCATCCTCGGCGGCCAGATGCGGGCCCACGCGGATGAACTGGGCCCACAGCCGGTCTGGCGCGCGGTGCAACAGGCGTTGGTGAACCGGTTTCCAATTCGGGCGATGGACGCCTGATTGCCGGGCTTTAGAACGACATCGAGTTTGGCAGGAACAACACAATCGACGGAACAAAGACCAGGATCGCCAGCCTGATGATGTCGACCACCCAGAACGGTGTCACGCCTTTGAAAATCGTTGCCGTCGTGACATCGCCCACCACGCCCTTCAATACGAAAACGTTGAGTCCGACCGGTGGCGTTATCAGGGATATCTCGGTTACCACGACCACAATGATCCCGAACCAGACCGGGTCAAAACCCAGGCCGGTGACCAGCGGAAAGAAGATCGGTACGGTCAACAACAGCATTGACAGCGACTCGAACACACAGCCAAGCGCGATATAGATCAACAGGATCATCATCATCACCGCCATCGGTGAAATCCCGGCCGAGTTGACCGCGACGCGCAAACCTTCGGGCAGACCCGCCAAATTCACGAAATTCGAAAAGATCCAGGCGCCGATCAACACGGTGAACAGGGCCGCCGCAGTTTGCGCGGTTTCGATCAGCACCTGCATGACGCTGGTAAAAGTCAATGTCCGGCGGCTGAGCGCGATCAGGAACGCACCTGCCGCGCCCATGCCTGCCGCCTCGGTCGGCGAGAAGGTCAGGTGCAAAGGCCAGACATCCAATGCGCCATACAGGCCGCCGATCACCAGGAAGAACAGCAGCAGTACAGCCCAGATTCCCCGGATCGCCAAGAACCGATCGCTCCAGTTTGTCCGTTCGCCAGCGGGTCCCGCCACGGGATCTCGGGTCACGGTGAATTTCACTGCAACGAGGTACAATACGATGCCCAGCAAACCCGGCACGATGCCGGCAATGAACAATTTGCCGATCGAGGTTTCAGTCAGCAGGCCGTAAATCACCAGAATGACTGATGGCGGGATCAGGATGCCCAGCGTACCACCCGCCGCGATGGACGCGGTCGAAAGCTTGTCGGAATAGTTATATTTGCGCATCTGCGGCAAGGCGACCTTGGACATGGTCGCTGCCGTCGCAAGGGACGATCCGCAGATTGCCGCAAAACCGGCACAGGCCACGATGGTCGCCATGGCAAGACCGCCACGCATATGGCCGAGGAAGGCAAAAGAGACCTGATACAATTCGCGGCTGAGGCCCCCCTTGTTCACGAACAGGCCCATCAGGATGAACAATGGCACGACCGACAGGCCGTAATCCTGTGCGGTGTCGGTGATCAGGCGCCCGACCATCGAGATGGAAGCCTTGAAGGCACGCTCATCTCCGCCGCGTGTATACCAAAAGCCGACAAATCCCACGATTGCCATGGAAAAAGCGATGGGCATGCGCAGAAAGACAAGGAATAGAACGGCACCAAGGCCGATGAGCGACTCGGTCATCTGGACGGAACCTTATGCGGGGCGACGATCCGGGCCAGGCCGCGGACCACCAGCGTGATGGCAGTGATAAAGGTGAAGAAGGCGATGAACCAACCGGGTAAGAACTGGGGCATGTTCATATACTCGGTCACATCGCCAAAGCTACGGGCCCGTTCGGCCAATTCCCAGACCCGCATCGCGGGCCAAAACAGGACAATGCCGACCAGAAGGTCAATCACAACGTCGCGTACCCGCGCCGCGCCGCGTGAAAACAGCGGGTCCATCAGGTCGACGATGATATGTGTGCCCTTCCAGGACACGATGGGCAGGGACGCGAACACGATGATCGCCATGGACAGGCGGGTCAGTTCGGTGCCGTATTGCAGAGGAGCATTGAACGCCGAGCGGAGAATCACGTCGAGGAATGTCATCCCCATCAGAAAGAACAGTGCGATACAGGCGATCCAGGTCGGAATGACGGCGATGTAGTGCCAGATACTTGGCTGCCTAAGGGACGCCTCGCGCGCATCAATTGCGTTCTCGGTCATGCCTTCGAATTCGGAGTCGGTCATCTTGTCCACCCGTCCTGTGCCGGTGTCGCTTCTCGGTCAAAAGACAGGGCCCCGCATGAGGGCCCTGTCGATTCTTCGTTTCGCAATTGCGACGGATTACTTCGCCATTTCAGCCGCGATGAAGGCCTGAACCTCATCGGCATCAATACCAATGGCGCTGACTTCCGACTTCACCTTCGCGATGACTGGAGCAGTGATTTCCTTGTACTTGGCAATGTCGGCCTCGGTGGCTTCACGCAGCGAGTTGTCGGCATTGTCCTTCAGGGCCTGCATGCCAGTGGCATCCATTGCTTCCCATGTGGCGCCGGCCATGCGCGAGGTTGCCTCGCCAAAGACCTTTTCAAGTGCCGCCTGGTCTGCTGCCGAAATGCCGTCATAGGCGTCCTGGTTCATGATGATCGCGAAGGATCCGCGATAGAAACCACCCGGAACGGTAAAGGTGTTCTTGGCAACTTCGAACAGTTTGAACGAGGCTTTGCCTTCCATCGGCATCATCACACCGTCTGCGGCATTGGATGCGAGGGTTTCGTACACTTTCGGAGCGGGAACGTTGATCGCCGACGCACCCAGGGCCGCGCCGGTATCACCGGATACACCACCGCCGATGCGCAGTTTCATGCCTGCGATATCGTCAATCGAGTCGACATCGGCATTGGTGTGAAGCGTGCCGGGACCGTGGGTCATCAGGCCAACAACCTTGACACCTTTATGCTCGTTCTTGGCGGCAAAATACTTCTCATGCGCGCGCCAATACGCCACCGAAGCAGCCTCGGCACCGCCGACATAGCCGGGCAGTTCGATCATCTTGGTGGCGACAAAACGACCGGGCGTATAGCCGTGGAAAATCCAGGCAAAGTCTGCTGCGCCGTCAAGGACGAGGTCGTATTGTGCCGGCGGCGATGCCAGACCATATTTGATCTCGGCGGTGACGCGGCCGTCAGTGGCATCTTCCATCATCTTGATCAGGTTCGGCCACATGATGGCGTTCATGCCATGGGTCGGTGGCGCCCAGGACGAAATTGTAAGCGTAACATCGGCGGCGAGTGCCGAAACAGCCGTGGTGGTGGCAAGTGCCACGCCGGCGGCGAAAGTTGTGAGTTTGGATGTCAGTCGCATGTTTACTCCCTAAGTTTGATGCGATGAGGGCGGAACAGGTTGTCCGCCAAATCGTTGACCGTTCGGTCGGTTTATTATTTCGCGCCGCGCGGGTCAAGGCCCTTGCGAACTGCGGTTATGCCCCCTCCGAGAGGCAGTCTACTGTTCCTGCCGAAGATTCGGAAAGGTGTAAATACGTAACACGGTTGCTCGAAACGTTACACCAAAGAATATTTCAAGCCTAAAGCTTAGGACTCTCGACTGATCAGTGGCCGCATGGCTACTCTGGCTGGAACCCTGAAACGAGGCGGCGAAGACCGATGATCGCACCGATGATGATCGCAAGAAGGGTGACTGGCGCCGAATAGGACAGCGTCGAAAAGGCGGTTATCCCCTGCCCAATCGTACAGCCGAGCGCCAGCACGCCGCCGATTCCCATCAGGGCGGCGCCGAACATCTGGCGGCCCAATTCCTGCGGGTCCTCGCAGGCCTCCCAGCGGAAATGCCCCTTGATCAGCGAGCCAAGAAAACCACCCAGCATCACGCCTGTGACCGAGCCGACGGCGAAATTGATGCCGCCCGCGCTGGAGGTCATGCCATAAAACAATGCGCGCCCAAGCGGGGCGACAAATGAGTGGCTTTCGACACGGGTGGCGTCCAGCGATTGCTGGGCAATCAGGGTCGTTCCCCACCAGGCCGACACGATGGCAACCCCCACCATCGCGGACCAGAAAATCGCGGTCGGATTTGCCCGAAGATCGGCATAAACAAGGCCCCAAACCACCAGGCCAAGCGCGATCACGGCCGCGAATATCAATGGTGAGGCCCCGGTCCAGCCCGCCAGAAGATGGGCGATGCCCTGCATCCCGTTGGACGTTTCCTCGGGGAAGATCAGAACCCGGATCCCGGCAAGCGGGCCATTCAATGTCATATAGGCGAAAATCGCCAGAACCAGACAGGACACCAGCGCTCGCAGATCGCCACCGCCGATCCGTGCCAGGTTGGAAAAGCCGCAATTGCCGGTATAGGCCATGCCATAGCCGAAGATCAGCCCGCCAAGGATCGACGCAATCGGGTTCCAGGTGATCGAATGATACAACGTTGCACCAAGATCCAGCATCCCGGCCGACGCAAGCCCGAACGTACCAAGGATCGCAACGCCAAGCGTCACGCCCCACATCCGTGCCCGTGTCTGATTGTTGCTGTAGACCCAGCTCTCGATCGCTCCGAGCGTGCAAAAGCCGCCAAGCCGCGCCGCAAGGCCCATGATGACCCCGCCGAAAATTCCGACCAGCGCCGCAAGCAGTCCTGCCGACATCATCCCCCCTCCTACTTTGGTTCAACCGGTGGTTCTAGCCCGCCCGGTTACTGCTCTACGTGACAGAACATGTCAAAAACCAAATCAATGACACGCTGAGATTTCCCATCCGCGAGCGAATAAAAGATGGCCTTTCCTTCGCGGCGATAACTCACCAGGCCTTCCAGCCGGAGGCGCGCCAATTGTTGGGACACGGCCGCCTGACGGTAATGTAAAAGTTCTTCCAGATCCGAGACAGACTTTTCCCCCGACGCCAAATGACACAGGATCATCAACCGCCCTTCATGCGCCACAGCCTTCAGGAAATCTGCCGCGGTGACGGCTTTGTCCATCATAGCTGCAAGATCTTCGTCGCTGAGACTTGGGGAATGCTCTTCTGCCATGGCCATTTGACCGGTACTTTCCTTACTTACTAACGGTCCCGTTCCAGCCAGTCATGAGACGGCGGCGACACGGGGTCAGGATTTGTATTTGCCTGACTTGATGAGCAATTCCTCCAACAGAACCCAGAAGAAATCATCGCCAGCATATCCTTCCAGCCGTTGAATTTCCACGCCCCCGTCAATCAGGACGAAGGTGGGTGTGAAATAGGGGCGGCTCTTCAGGCTGATACCCTTGGGCAAGGGCTCGTGAATATTGATGATCTGTAACGGAGCGGCCTTGCCCTCGGCTGTCTTCGGATAGATCGGCGCGATTTCGGCCTTCCACCGTTCGCAATAGACGCAACCATGCTGCTCAAACATGATCAGTTTGAGGTCTGCGGCCGCAGCGGCGGTCGTTGAAACCGCCAGTATCAGTCCGAACAAAAGGCGGCCCAACATCATAGATCCACGTTTTTCTTGTTCATATATTCAATTTCTAATATGTTTGTGGTTCACATGCAAGGAATCGCGGATGCTTTTTGATATTTCATACGGGGGGGCCGCGCTCGCCGGTCTCTTGTCTTTCTTGAGCCCCTGCATTTTGCCGCTGGTGCCGTTTTATTTTTGCTACATGGCCGGTGTGTCCATGTCCGAACTGCGCGAAGACGGCATCGCAGCCGGTGCCCAAAGGCGCCTTCTGATCTCCGCGATCTTCTTTGCCCTTGGGGTGACGACGATCTTTGTGCTTCTTGGCCTTGGGGCAACGGCGTTGGGGCAGGCGTTCCGGCAGTGGATGCCGTATCTTACTTATGCAGCGGCCGCGCTATTGCTGGTGTTTGGCCTGCATTTCCTGGGCGTGATCCGCATCGGGTTCCTTTATCGTGAGGCGCGGATCGAAACGGACACCAAGCCGACCTCGATCATTGGCGCCTATGTGATGGGCCTGGCCTTCGGGTTCGGCTGGACCCCATGTGTCGGCCCGGCTCTGGCGGCAATTCTGATGATCGCAAGCGGTCAGGACAACCTGTGGCAGGGCGGCGCATTATTGCTTGTCTATGGGCTTGGCATGACCTTGCCCTTTGTTGTCGCCTCGTTGTTTGCAACGCCGTTCCTCGCCTGGATGCAGCGCAACCGCAAATATCTCGGCTATGTGGAAAAGGCGATGGGCGTCCTGTTGATTCTGTTCGCCATCCTGATTGCCACCAACACGATCTCATGGATTGCCCAATGGATGATCGACACCTTCCCCAGTTTTACTAAAATCGGCTGAACCGCCCCATGACTTACGGAGTTTCGACCATGCGTTTCGCTATCGCATTGATTTTTGCACTTGGCATCTTTGTCCAATCCGTCTCGGCGGTCGAATTGGGCGAAGACGGTATGCATAAGACAAGCTGGATGCATATCACCTTCAAAGACATGTCCGAGGATCTGGCCCAGGCGAATGCCGAAGGCAAACGGATGCTGGTGATCTGGGAGCAGCGCGGCTGCATCTATTGTACCAAAATGCACAAGGAGGTTTTCGTCGTCCCGGAAATCGAATCACTTCTGGCTGAAAAGTATTTCGTGGTTCAGATGAACCTGTTCGGCGATGAAGAGGTGACGGATTTCGACGGGACGAGCCTTCCGGAAAAGGAGATGGCCCGGCGCTGGGGCGTGGTTTTCACGCCGACGATGATGTTCATGCCAAGCGAGGAGCCCGAATCAGGCCACGCCGGACAGGGCGCGGTTGCGCAGATGCCAGGCGCCTTTGGCAAATCGACGACGTTTGACCTGCTCAACTGGGTGCTTGAGCGTGGGTACGAGGGCGACGAGCATTTCCAGCATTATCATGCACGTATGATAAACGAGCGCCGCGCCCAAAAATGACAGATAACCGCCATGCGGAATAGAGAGTGATCGAAACCGGATAACGACATTTTACGTCTACATATTCGAACTTTCGAATTCTTTCTTGTTTTACCGATTTTTCTTGCGTAATGTTTCGTGACCAAATCAGGGAGGAAATAATGAAGCCAATTAAACTGGCCCTAGTTCCGGTAGCTGTTCTCGCCATGTCCTTTGCGGCCACGGCGGAGGATGTCGCTCCGGAAAGCGTCAAGTACGAGGACGGTGCCATTATGGCGTCCTTGTCCGGCAAGGCCGGAGATGTCGCCGGCGGTGAAAAGGTCATGACCACGCGTGGTCTTGGCAACTGCATTGCCTGTCACCAGGTAACAGCGTTGGAAAAATATCCGTTCCACGGTGAAGTTGGCCCATCCCTTGATGGCGTCGCGGATCGCTGGGAGGAAGCTGAGCTTCGCGGCATTGTTGCCGATGCAAAGCACACATTCGAAGATACGGTGATGCCGTCCTTCTACAAACGTTCCGGCTATATTCGGCCCGGCAAAGCCTTTTCCGGCAAAGCCGCAAAGCCTGAAGATCTGAACCCGCTCCTGACCGGCCAACAAATCGAAGATGTGGTCGCATATCTTCTGACTCTCAAAGAATAAGAGGAGACTCTATGATGAAACTGTCCAGACGTGACACTCTGGCGCTTGGCGGTGCTGTCGCTACGATCAGCCTGCTGCCTCTTCGCGCCAGCGCAACAACCGAGGCGGCCACTGCGAGCCTGAAGGAATTCACCGGCGGCGCAGATTGGGCCGAAGGCGGTGTAGAACTGACCGCACCGGAAATTGCGGAAAACGGCAACACTGTTCCGATCGCGGTCTCCGCACCGGGCGCTGTCGCCATCGCGATTGTGGCCGACGGCAACCCGAACCCGGGTGTGGCCGAATATGCGTTTGGCGAATTGGCCGAACCCATGGTCGCAACACGGATGCGCCTTTCCGGAACGCAGGGCATCATCGCCGTTGCGAAAATGGCCGATGGCTCATTCAAATCCGCCAGTCGCGCCGTAAAAGTCACCATCGGCGGCTGCGGCGGCTGATCCAGAGCGAACGGAGAAAAGAAAATGGCTAAAATCAAACCTCGCGTGAAAGCGCCGAAATCCGTTGCGGCTGGTGAAGTCTTCACCGTCAAAACGCTCATCAACCACACCATGGAAAGTGGTCAGCGCAAGGGCAAGGACGGGAACAAGATCCCACGTCAGATCCTGCATACATTCGATGTGACCTATAACGGGGCACAGGTGATGACGGCGACGCAACATGGCGCCATCTCAGCCAACCCTTACGTTGAATTCCAGATGAAGGTCAACGAATCCGGCACTTTGACAATGAAGTGGCTGGACGACGACGGGTCCACCTACGAGACGTCGAAAGACATCGCGGTCGGCTGATCCAACAACAAAAACAAATCAGGGAGTTAAAAAAGCCATGAATAAGATCGTGAAAACACTCATGGCAGGCAGCATCCTCGCTCTTTCGCTCGGCTCGGCCGTTGCGGCGGATGAGGACGCAGACCTCGTCGTCAACGGAGATACCCCGATCACCGTTCGCACCAAGGCGCCAGACTGGCACCCCTTGGACGAACTGTTGTCCGGATGGGTGTTCCGTGCGAGTGAAACCCAGGCCTTGCAAGCGGATGATTTCGAAAATCCGGGCATGCCTTTCGTTGACCAGGCCGCCGAAGCCTGGGCTACAGCGGATGGGTCGGCCGGCAAAGCCTGTGCCGATTGCCATAATGACGTTGAAAGCATGAAGGGTGTTCGCGCCGTCATGCCGAAGTTCAACGACGAAAAAGGCACGATGTACACGCTTGCGATGTATATCAACAACTGTCGGACTGAGCGCATGGGCGCCGAGGCCTGGGGCTATACCTCTGGCACGATGGCAAGCATGGAAGCTCTGATCGGCCTGCAATCCCGCGGTATGCCTATGAACGTCGCGATTGACGGTCCGGCGAAACCGTATTGGGAACAGGGTCAGGAGCTGTACTATACCCGAACAGGTCAGCTTGAGCTGAGCTGTGCGTCCTGCCATGAAGAAAACTATGGCAACCGCATTCGGTCGGACCATCTCAGCCAGGGCCAGATCAACGGCTTCCCGGTCTATCGCCTGAAGAACGCCAAGCTGAACACGATACATGCCCGTTTCAAGGGCTGTGTTCGTGATACGCGGGCCGAGACCTTCAAACCCGGCGGCGATGAATTCATCGCGCTGGAGGTCTATGTCGCATCACGCGCCAATGGCCTTTCGGTTGAAGGCCCCTCCGTCCGGAACTGATCCGGGCCAGCAGGCGAACGCTTACGGGCCCTTCCCTTCCAAGGGGAGGGCCCTTTTCAATCCAGACCTGAGAGCCTTTCCTTCGGGGTCGTTTCCCCGTGGCAAATGCTTTGATACGACAGGAGAACGCGCATGATATCCCGCCGCGACTTTTTGCAGGCCTCTATGGCAACCGCATCCATCTATGGCGCCAGTGGCTTTGGCCAATGGGCCAAACTCGCCGCACAGCAAAGTCTGACCCAGGACAAGCTGTTGGAGTTTGATACCTTCGGGAATGTGACCCTCGCCCATATCACCGATATCCACGCCCAGATGAAACCGGTCTATTTCCGCGAGCCGGAGATCAATATCGGCGTCGGGGCGGCCAAGGGCAAAGTGCCCCATGTGACCGGCAGCGCCTTTCGGAAAATGTACGGGATCGAGGATGGGTCGGCCCTGGCCTATGCGCTCACCTACGACGATTTCACGTCGCTGGCAAAGACCTATGGCAAGATGGGTGGGCTCGACCGGGTGGCGACTGTCCTCAACAGCATCCGTGCTGACCGCCCCGACACGCTGTTCCTGGATGGCGGGGATACCTGGCATGGCTCTTACACCTGCTACCACACCGAAGGGCAGGACATGGTCAACGTGATGAATGCCCTGAAACCGGATGCGATGACATTCCACTGGGAATTCACCCTCGGGAGCGAACGCGTCCATGAGTTGATCGACGGTCTGCCCTTTGCCGCGCTGGCACAGAATGTTTTCGACGCGGAATGGGACGAACCGGCCGAGGATTATTTCACAAGCTGGAAAATGTTCGAACGCCGAGGGGTGCAGGTCGCCGTGATCGGCCAGGCTTTC
>Ga0209578_10003237_pt1 | contig 12652 bp, 6 predicted proteins | sample tdAd472_FD_187127 | JGI IMG/M metagenome (GOLD analysis project Ga0209578, IMG submission 187127) | Marine sediment microbial communities from the Atlantic coast under amendment with organic carbon and nitrate - tdAd47.2 (SPAdes)... | ecosystem: Environmental > Aquatic > Marine > Coastal >...
CCGATCGGCCGGGAACCTCGCGTCAGCTTTCGCGACAGCCAGGCGAGAGCGACGACGAGCGGATACAGAACGACTCCCGCCAGCTGCAGCGGCCCGGCAGCAACACGGCCGATCGACGGCGCGTAGTGCGTGCCGAGAGCTTTCGGGAAAATCTCCGAGAACAGGATTGTCCCGAGCGTCAGGATGACGGTGATCATCGCCAGCGATTCAGAACCGTGACGCTTCAAGGCTTCGTTGCTGACGAGGATCGGACCCAGCACGTTGATCGTGTTCGTCAGAATGACAATGACGACGACCGATCGGGCCATGTGTTTCTTGACGTCACGCAGCTGTGTGGCGCCCGGACGCCCGTGGTGAATCAGCTCCTCGATCTCCGGGCGAGTGACGCTGAGAATCGCCGCATCGATTGCCGCCATGAGCCCTGACAGAAAGATGAACGCGACAATGTAGGCGACGACCAGGCTCATCAGGAGATCTCCAAAGTCAGCAACGGCCCCGAGCCTTCGCACTTAGGAACGCGTTCAAGACAACTTCCCGTTTTACAGTAGCGCCTCGCTCCGCGAGGTAGGCCTGGCAGTTGGGCTGGCCTCGCGGAGCGAGGCGCCACTATTGGGAAATTGTTTCAGACACGTTACTTACACGACGATCTCGTCAATCACGCGGGAAGGCTCGACACCGGTCAGACGTGCGTCGAGCCCCTGGAACCTGAATGACAGCCTCGCGTGATCAATCCCGAGCAGGTGCAGCAGCGTGGCGTGAAAATCGCGAACGTGAACGCCGTTCTTCACGATGTTGTACCCGAACTCGCACGTCTCACCGTACTGGCTGCCGCCTTTGATGCCGCCGCCGGCCATCCAGATCGAGAAGCAGCGCGGGTGATGGTCGCGACCGTAGTTGTCCTTCGTCAGTCGGCCCTGCGAGTAGTTCGTCCGCCCGAATTCGCCGCCCCAGACAACGAGTGTGTCTTCCAGCAGTCCGCGCTGTTTCAGATCCTTAATCAACGCCGCTGATGGCTGATCGGTCTCTTTGCACTGCCGCTTGATTCCCGCAGGCAGGCCGCCGTGCTGATCCCAGCCCTGATGATAAAGCTGGATGAACTTGACGCCGCGCTCGGCCAGCCGCCGAGCCAGCAGGCAGTTCGCGGCGAAGGTTCCCGGCGTCTTCGCATCGTCGCCGTAAAGCTCGAACGTCGACGCGGGCTCGCCGGAAACGTCGGTCACCTCGGGCACGCTGGCCTGCATCCGGAAGGCCATCTCGTACTGGGCGATCCGCGCTTCGAGTTCCGGGTCGCCCGTCGCTTCCTTCTCGATCGAGTGCAGTTTGTTGAGCGACGCCAGCAACTGCCCGCGGCTCGCCGAATCGACGCCCGCCGGGTTGTTCAGGAAGAGGACGGGGTCGCGGCCCGAGCGAAACTGCACGCCCTGGTTTTCAGACGGCAGAAATCCCGAGCCCCACAGTCGCGCATACAACGGCTGCCCGCCCTTCCCCTTCGTGACAAGCACGACGAACGACGGCAGGTCGCGATTGTCACTGCCCAGTCCGTAATTCAGCCAGGCACCGATGCTCGGCCGCCCAGCCAGTTGAGTTCCGGTCTGCAGCATTGTGATCGCCGGATCATGATTGATCGCCTCGGTGTACATGCTGCGGACGATCGCGATGTCGTCCGCGATGCTCGCCGTGTGCGGCAGCAGATCGCAGATCCACGCGCCGCCTTCACCGTGTTGACGAAACGGAAAGATCGAACCGGCCATCGGCAGAATCGCCTGGTTGCCCGACATGCCGGTCAGACGCTGCCCCTGCCGCACGCTGTCCGGCAATGGCTGCCCGGTGCGTTCGATGAGCGTCGGTTTGTAATCCAGCGTTTCGAGCTGCGATGGACCTCCACTTTGGAAGAGGTAGATCACGCGCTTCGCTCGCGGCGAGTGATGCGGTCTGGCGAGCACTCCCGGAGTGCCCTTCTCATTCTCCGCCCGAGACTCGCTCAGCAACAAATCCTGCAGAGCAATGGCCCCCAGCCCGCCGCCTGTTCGAGCCAGCAGGTCTCGTCGTGTCAGTAGTGCGTCGATCATTGAACTACCCTCTGCCGCTAAATGAACTGAAGTGTCTCGTTTGACCCGAAGCCGCAGGCGATGGCGTTTCTCATCTGTTTGTGCCCAGGGACACAAACACCGTCGCCTCCGGCTTCGGGTCAAACAATCGACGCCCTTACCTCTTCGTCACACACTCGTCGAAATTCATCAATGCCTGGACGACCGCTGTCAACGCTGCGTGATCGGCGATATTCAGTTCGTTCTCCAGCGGAGCATCGCCGATCGACACGTACTGCCGCGTCTCATCGGCGTGTCTTGTAAAGTGCTCGCGCTGATTCGTGAGCAGCTCGGCCAGCACATCGAGTTCCTGTTCGGTCGGTTGTCGGCTGGTCAACCAACGAAACGCGTCTCGCACCTGAGCCGCTTCGTCTTCAGGGTGCTTCGTCAACAGACGCGCCGCCAGGACGCGAGCGGCTTCTACAAACTGCGGGTCGTTGAGCAGCGTCAGCGCCTGCATTGGTGTGGCTGTCCGTTCGCGGCGCGTCAGACAGAACTCGCGCGACGGAGCGTCGAATGTCGTCATGCTCGGCGGCGGTGCGGTGCGCCGCCAGAACGTGTAAAGGCTGCGGCGATACAGCCCCTCGCCTTTCGACTGCGAGTACCGCTTGCCGGTCCCCGACTCGGACCACAGACCCGCCGGCTGATACGGAAAGACGCTCGGCCCGCCGACTTTGCGAACCAGCAATCCGCTGACCGCCAGCGCGTTGTCGCGAAGCTGCTCCGCCGACAGCCGATGCCTCGGTCCGCGCGCCAGCAGCAGATTCTGCGGATCGGCCGACCAGGTCTGAGCGTCCGCTGGCGTCGACGACTGCCGGTACGTCGCGGACAGAACGATCGTCCGGCACAGTTCGCGCACGTCCCAGCCGGCATCCATAAAGCGGCGAGCCAGCCAGTCGAGCAGTTCCGGATGCGTTGGCACGTCGCCCTGGCTGCCAAAGTCCTCCGTCGTCGCGACGAGTCCGCGCCCGAAGAACAGCCGCCAGAACCGATTGACCGCGACGCGAGCCGTCAGCGGGTTGCGTTCGTCGACGATCCACTGGGCGAACCCCAGCCGGTTGCGCGGATACTCCTCCGGCCACGCGAAGATGGTCTCCGGACCGCCAGGCGAAACCGCGGCGGTCGGAGCGTCGTAAGCTCCGCGAGCGAGCACGAATGTCGGTCGCCGTCGCGGCATCTCTTTCATGACCATGATCTGCCGCACCTGGCCGACGAGTTCGTTCTCGGCCTCGCGCAGCTTCTGCAGCTCGGCAAAAGCTGACCGGTATTCTGCACTCTCCGTCAGCAGCCAGTGCTCGTTAGAAGCCTCCTCGTCGTCGGGCGGTTCGACACCAGCCAGCACGGCAATCTGCACGGCGGACAACTGCTCGACGAAGACCTGCAGATCGTCGACCGCTCCATTTCGAAAGCCGACATCGCGGAACCTCGCTCCAAGTGCCAGCCGCGCGTTGCCGACGTCGTAATCGCCCCACTCTTTGCGATGAATGATGTCGCGTGTCAGCCGGTCGCGGATCGTCTCCGTTTCCACCTGCCGGCCATTGACGAACAGCCGCAGCCCGGACGCCCGACTGCTGCCGTCGTAAGAAACGCTCAGCGTCGACCATTCGTTGAGCGGCACAGCCTGCGACGCTCGAATCCGAATCGCGTTGCCCGGCCAGAAGTGGATGAGCGATGCCGTCGGGTGTCCCTTGTCGAGCAGCAGTGAGAAGCCGCGAAACGCCGAATCCTCGGCCGCTCGCGACTGATGCACAACGACCATTCGCCGCGAGTGCTCTTCTGGCCGTACTTTGACCGACAGCGTGAACGGGCTCGTGCGGGAAAGCTGCGGCGCGTCTTTCGGAACAAACGCGTCGTCGCCGCCGAAGCGGATGGCCTTGTCGTCTTCCGCTCCTGACGCGCCGGGCACGAACTGCTGATCGCCGGCGGCTTTCGCCTGGTCGAAGTTCTCAGTGAGCGTCGGCTTCGGTGGCGGAACTGTCTGGGAAGTTTCAGCAGCCGAGTCTCGTTTCGATCGCGGAGGGATCAACGACTTTGACAGGCCCGCCAGTTCGTCACTCTTTCTGCGAATCGCCTCCAGCAATTTCCGATGCCGCTGTTCCTGATCGCCTTCGTACAGCAGCAGCGCTGGTGTCGGAGCGGTCTCGGTGAAATGCGAGTACAGCCCATGCTCGTCAATGTTGTTGAAGATCGACTGCAGACCATAGTAATTCTGCATGGTGATCGGGTCGTACTTGTGATCGTGGCAGCGGCAGCACTCGAGCGACAGACCGAGCATCGCGTTGCCCATCGTGCGAACCCGGTCCGCGACGTACTCGACCCGGAACTCGGCTTCGATACTGCCTCCCTCGTTCGTCTGCCGGTGCAGCCGGTTAAACGTTGTCGCCAGCCGCTGCTCAGTAGTCGCGTCTGGAAGCATGTCGCCAGCGATCTGCCAGACGAGAAAATCCCGATACGACCGGTTCTGCTGGAACGATCGAATCACCCAGTCGCGCCACGGCCAGACGTGCATGTCCCGGTCGGCCTGATACCCAAACGTGTCGGCATAACGCGCGGCGTCGAGCCAGTCTGCCGCGATCCGTTCCGCACAGGCCGGCGATTCCAGGAGCCGGTTGACGACGATTTCAAAGGCGTCGTCCGATGTGTCATCCCGAAACGCGTCGATCTCGTCGAGCGTCGGTGGCAGCCCGGTCAGATCGAACGTCACCCGTCGCAACCAGCGTTCGCGAGTTGCCTCAGTCGCTGGCCTGAGCTTCTCCTTCTGCAGACGCCGCAGGACAAACGCGTCGACACCATTGCGAATCCAGCGCTCGGGATCGGCAACGTGCGGTTCGGGCACCTCTTGCGGAACCGCCACGAACGCCCAGTGCGGTTCGAATTCCGCGCCAGCATCGATCCACTCTTTCAGCAGGCGGATCTCTTCTGCACTGAGACTCTTGCCACTGTCCGATGGCGGCATCGCCAGATCAGGATCGGCGGACGTGACGCGAGCGATCAACTCACTCTCGCCCGCGTTGCCCGGCACGATCGACGACGCCACTGCCGACTCCCGCTCGTCGAGCCGCAGGTCCGCTTCACGATGCTCAGCGTCCGGTCCATGACAGGCGAAGCACTTGTCCGACAGAATCGGCCGGATGTCGCGTTTGAAATCGACCTGCTCGTCCGCGGACACCAGCGCCGGACAGACCAGACACACGGCAGCCCACTGACCGAGCAGAACGACCGTCGAACGTGTCACGATCTGCCGGATTGAACGGCGGCGAGCTGTCGATTCGGCCGCATCATCCTGCGGATTCCGGTCCAGGATCATCAGAACTCCCTCGCTCAAGTACAGCGGCAGGCCGTATCGCTGGCGAATATGCCGGGCCAGTTCAAGCGGCAGACCGTTTTCGATATCTTGACCCGTTGGCTGACAATTGAATTCGCCCTCAGTCCATTCCGATTGAAGGCTCAGTCACGCGGCATCATACAGGGTCGACCTGAGCGACCTGAACTGTCCCCGCCGACTGCCCTCTTCCAGATTCTTCAGAAGGAAATTCACTCATGACAGTTTCTCACCAGACAACGCGTCGCCAGTTTCTCAAATCAACGGCGGTCGCCGGAGCGGCCAGCCTGTTTCTGCCGAAGGGCGAGCGGGCGTTCGGCTACGAGTCTCCGAACGAGCGGCCTGTGTTCGCCACCATCGGGCTCCGCAACCAGGGCTGGGCGATCACCAGCAAGTCAACAAAATTCGCCGACTTCGCTGCACTCGCCGATGTCGATTCGAAAGTGCTTGGCGACAACGTCGAGAAGGTCAAAGGCCGACAGAGCAAGGCCCCTGATTCGTACAAGGACTACCGCAAGGTGCTCGACCGCAAGGACATCGACGCGGTCATGATCGCGACGCCGGACCACTGGCACACGAAGATCGCCATCGAAGCAATGCTCGCTGGCAAAGACGTCTACTGCGAAAAACCGCTGACTCTGACGATCGCTGAAGGCAAGCTGATCGAGGAAGTCGTCAAGAAAACCGGGCGCGTCTTCCAGGTCGGCACGATGCAGCGGACCGAGTCCGGGCACCGGTTCATTCAGGCCGTCGCTCTGGTTCGCGCCGGTCGGATCGGCAAGGTCAAGAAGGTCACGGCAGGTATCGGCGGCTTTGGTCCGTCACCGAAGATTCCCGTCGCTCCAGTCCCGGAAACCATCGACTGGGATCTCTGGCTCGGCCCGGCACCAAAGGTCCCTTACCGGGCACTGCCTGAAATGCGGCAGGGTTACGGTGGCGGCGTGCCGCTCTACAGCAACTGCCACTACTCGTTCCGCAACTGGCACGCGTACTCGGGTGGCAAGCTGACCGACTGGGGTGCCCATCACGTCGACATCGCCTGCTGGGCGATCGGCGCGACCGAGACCGGCCCGAGCAAGGTCACGCCGCTCAACTACACACTGCCGGTTGAGTACAAGGATGGCTACGCGGTCGTCGACGATCGGTACGACATCGCAACCAACTACAACATCCAGGCCGACATGCCCAACGGCGTCGAGCTGCTGATCACCGACGAAGGTGACAACGGCATCCTCTTCGAAGGCGACAAGGGCCGATTCTTCGTCAACCGCGGCAAGATCGTCGGCAAGCCGGTCGAGGACCTCGAGAAGAACCCGCTGCCGGACGGCGCACTGGAAGAGGTTTACGGCGGACCAATCGCCGAGAACCACACGGCGAACTTCATCGACGGCATGAGGTCCCGCAAACAACCGATCTCCGACGTCTGGTCCCACAACCGGATGCTCGAAATCTGCCATCTGTCGAACATCGCCATGCGACTCGACCGAGCCCTCGAATGGGATCCGGTCAAACGCGAAATCATCGGCGACGCCCAGGCCAACTCGTTCCTCGCACGCGAAAACCGCAGGGGTTACGAGATCAACATGTAGCGCGGCCTCGACTGAGAATCAGGGACGAGGAATCCTCAGCGGGTTCCTCGTCCCGTTTTTTTTGCGACAGCCGACAGTTGGCAACGCGACGACGCCCGTTTCAGTTCAGCAAAGCGGTCGCCGCCGGTTCAGCCAGTTTCGGGAGGTGAGAAAGGCATCGGTCTATGAGACCGCTCCGTTGGCGCTTCGTTCGCTGGTTCCAATCGTTTCCGAGCGCAGCTCCCCATTGGCACTTCCGCGAGCGTCAGTTCTTGTGGTGAAGTGCCCAGCCAAAGAGGCTCACAGCCGCGGGGAGGGTTCTGCGCGATTCCCCTGACGGCAGAGAATTCCGTGTGACGTTCTGAAAGAATCGCCTCTCACCAGGGTGGCAGGCCGGACACCATGCGTGGCGTTGCAATGCAGTCCCCTTCACGACCTGGAATCGTGCTGAGTCAGAATCCGAAGGCGCCGGGTGAAACCGGTTGCAGCGGAATGACGCTCGGAAACCGCCGGAAATGAGCGGCTCGATTGTGGACGTACTTGCCGTGTTTATGACGATCGGCTGATAATCCGGGGCTTTGTCGCGCACGCTCGGTTCCTTCTCACGCGACGTTGTTTGAGTTCGACTGTGGGAGACTCGCTGTGACGTCTGAATTTCCTCTGCCGGCCACTGATTCCGGACGCATTCTGGGGCGACTGTCGCGGCGTGACGTGCTGAAGGTTGGGTCGTTGACTGTGTCGACGGGGCTGCTGCCGGCGATGGGGGTTCAGGCGGCGAATTCGACGACGGCGGATCGGCAGCATCCGGGGCGGGCTCAGTCCGTCATCTTTCTCTGGATGGGTGGCGGCGTAACGCAGCTTGAGTCACTCGATCCAAAACCCGACGCGCCTGAGGAAATCGGCGGAACGTGCTCGGCAATTGACACCGCGCTGCCCGGCGTTCACTTCAGCGAGACGTGTCCGAATCTGGCCCGCATCGCTAACGACCTGGCCGTGCTGCGAACGTTCTCGCACGACAGCAACGATCACCTGCTCAGCCAGGTCTACACGCTGTCCGGTCGCAAAGTGACGCGGGCGCAACTCTTCACCGAGCCGAACATCGGGTCCATCGTCTCGCACCTGTACGGACCTCGAAACGGGCTGCCCGGTTACATCGCGGTGCCGGGGATTACTCGACCGGGCCCGCCGCCACACAACCTGTTCGTCGGTGGCTGGCTGGGAGAGCAGTACGCTCCATTCTGTCTGGGGGGGCAGCCCGAGCAGCCGGACTTCACTGTCGGTGAGAAGGAGCCGAACCCGTCACCTGAGGCTCACGAGGATCTGGTGCCGACGATTCTCGAAATGCCGGACGGAATCAGCGTCAGTCGCGTCGACCGGCGCTCGTCGCTGCGGGATCAGATTGAGTCCGCACTGAAGAACTCGGAAGCCAACGGACGGCTCTCCGCGATGGAAGGCCACTACTCGAGCGCCATGCGGCTGCTGACCTCGGCAGGTATCCGTGACGCGTTCGATGTGACAAAGGAAGACGTGGCGACTCGCGAAGCGTACGGCGAGACGAAGATTGGCGGTCGCTGCCTGATGGCTCGCCGACTGGTCGAAGCCGGCGCCCGGTTCGTGATGGTCGATTACGGCTACGACCCAGACTACGGCAACCTGTGGGACAACCATAACGCTCCGTCGCAGAACTTCCCGCACATCTGCGAGATGGCGAAACGCGGCTACCACGTCGCCGGAATGGACCGCGCCTTCGCCGGTTTGATCACGGATCTCAAGCAGCGCGGGCTGCTCGACTCGACGCTGGTCGTCTTCCTGACCGAGTTCGGTCGGACGCCGAAGATCAACAGCAACGGCGGTCGCGATCACTGGGGCGCGTGCGGCTCGCTGTTCTTCACCGGAGCCGGCACGCAGGTCGGCCAGGTCATCGGCGAAAGCGACGAGCAGGCGGCCTACCCGGTCACCCGCCATTACGGCCCGGCCGATGTCGCGGCTTCGATCTACGCGGCGATGGGCATCAACCAGAACGACCGCATCTACAGTCGCGAAAACCGCCCGGCCCCGATCCTCGATCACGGCCATCCGATCGAAGGGCTGCTGTAGGCGTCGAGAGATGTGCGACTTGTTTAACGCCCAGCCGCAGGCGCCGGCCACCAGAACAGTTGCAACTACTGGGGTCGCCGGCGCCTGCGGCTGGGCGTTAAACGATTTGCTGGCTGACGAGCTGCAGCCGGGACTGCTTGAGTGCCTCGGCAGCGTCACGGGCATTCTCGAATGCTTCTTCAAGTGTCTCGGCTTGGGTGATCAGTTCAGGATCGAGCGGTGACGTGACGACGAACCCACCCTCTTCCGCAGTTTCGAGCGTGATGACGAAGTCGCCGTCACTCACGGTGTAACGCTGATTGCTCAAGAGTTCTCTCCTCAATCGGACGCAGGAGCGGATGACCTGCCGCGACTGCCATGCTAACCGCGAGCTGTTTCGCAGGACAGGGCCGTTTGAAACGACAGATCGCGCGGACCGTCCAACTATCGTGGAACAGAAGTTGCGACCCTCGCCTGGCGACAGTCCGCATTGTCGGATCGGTGACGGCGGATTAGTCTCTCCGGGTTTGATTCCCGCTTTCCGGGATTGTCCGGCAACGCTTCTTCTCGGCGGCATGGCGACGGCGCGGTCGCTGGCTGTCGAGGAAGACTGCCGAGTACCAGGGAAGGGCGTTGATGTTGGGACGTCTTCCGCAGCTTTGTCGCGTTGCCGCTGATCGGCGGTCTGAGTCCCGGCTCGCGAAGATCGCCCTGCTGTCCGCCCTCGCTTTTTTCCTGCTGGCCGTCGGCGATGCTGGTTCGAACGCCTCCGCCGCGGAACTCAACGAATGCCGTGAGATGCTGCGGACCGGTCAGTATGCCGAGTGCATCGCGGCGACTGCTGAAGCCTTCGCCAAACGACGCTATGGCGAATCGTGGCCGGTGCTGCAGGCCGAAGCGGAGATGGCTCTCGGGCGTTACGGCGAAGCGCTGCGGACCGTTGAACTTGGCGTCGAACGTTATTCATGGAGTATCCGGCTGCGATGGCTCGGTCGTGATGCGGCGCTGCGGAACGGGCAGCCGGAACTTGCCGAGTCGCGGCTGGCTGAGATTCGCGAACTCGTCAAGAAGTTCTCGTGGCGGTACACCGACGCGGAAGAGCTGGTCATTCTCGGGATGATCGATCTGATCGACGGCATGGATGCGAAAGACGTTCTGGCGGATCGGTTTGAGAAGGCTCGCGACCGCAACAAGTACACGCGCGGCCCGTGGCTGGCGATCGGGCAACTGGCGATCGAGAAGGACGATGCGGCGTTCGCGGCGGAGACTTACGGCGAGGGACTCAAGCAGTTCGCCAACGATCCGGACCTGCTCTTCGGGATGTCGCAGGCACTGAGTGGTTCCGATCCGCAGGCCGCGATGCTGCACCTGGCAGCGGCGCTTGAGGCCAATCCAAAGCACATTCCCAGTCTGCTGTTTCAGGTCGAACGGCTGATTCAGGCAGAGTCTTACGAGCAGGCGGAGTCGTTGATTCAACGAGTGCTCGACGTCAATCCGCTGTGGCCGGAAGCGTGGGCCTGCCGCGCGGCGATCGCACATCTGACGAACGATCCACGCGGCGAGATTGCGTATCGCGACACTGCTCTGGCACGCTGGAAGTCGAACGCGAAGGTCGATCATCTGATCGGTCGGCTGCTGTCTCAGCATTACCGTTTCAGCGAGGGTGCCGCGTACCAGTACCGGTCGCTGCTGATTGATCCGGAGTTTATCGCAGCGAAACGGCAGCTTGCTCAGGACCTGCTGCGGCTGGGCGACGAAGCCGACGGCTGGGACCTGGCCAACGCGGCTTACGAACAGGACCAGTACAACGTCGCCAACTTCAACCTGCTGGAACTGCATGACGAGCTGAAGAAGTTCGTCACGCTGCAGGACGAATCATTCATCCTGCGGATGGACCGCCGCGAAGCGCTGCTGTACGGCGACGAGGCGCTCGCACTGCTCAACCGCGCGAAGCAGACGCTGTGTGCAAAGTACGGCCTCGATCTGAAACAGAAAGTTGTCGTCGAGATCTTCCCGAACGAGGACGACTTCGCGGTGCGGACGTTCGGGATGCCGGCGGTCGAAGGGTTTCTCGGCGTCTGCTTTGGCCGAGTGATCACGGCGAACAGTCCGGCGTCGCGGCGGGAGAATCCGTCGAACTGGCAGTCGGTGCTAGATCGCGAATTCTGTCACGTCGTGACGCTCGAACTGACCAGCAACCGCATCCCGCGGTGGCTCAGCGAGGGCATCTCGGTTTACGAGGAACTGCAGGCGGACCCGCGCTGGGGGCAGCGGATGACGCCGCAGTACCGCTCGCACATTCTCGACGGCAAGCACACGCCGCTGCCGGAACTCAGTAGTGCGTTCATGAATCCCGAAAGCGGCTGGCACCTGCAGTTCGCGTATTTCGAGTCGTCCCTGGCCGTCGCGTTTCTGATCGAGAAGTTCGGCACCGAGGCGATGCAGAACGTTCTGCGCGATCTGCGCGCCGGCCTGCCTGTCAACGTGGCACTCGACCGCCGCTGCGAGGACATCGCGAAACTCGAAGCCGATTTCGATGCCTGGCTCCGCAAGCAGGCCGAGGGACTCGCGCCGAAAGTCGACTGGGGGCCGATGCTGCCAGACGAGTCCGCCGCCGCGAACTCGACCGAGGAGAAGTCCGCAGCCGATCCGGCGGAACCGAAGCCGCCTGTTTCGCCCGCGACTCCAAAGAACCCGCTGCTCGACGAGAACGGTGTGCTGAACTGGGCGCGTCTGGAAGCGTGGCTGCGCGAGCATCCGAACCACTTCGTCGGGATGATGCTGCGAGCCGACGCCGAACTGAAGAAGAAAGACTGGCCGGCAGCCGAGCGGACGCTTAAGCAACTGATTGAGATCTATCCCGAGTACAACGGCGGCGACAACGCTTACGAAAAGCTCGCCGCCGTTTATCAGACGACCGAACGTCCGCAGGACGAACGAGCGGTTCTCGAACGTTTCGTGCAGCAGACCGCCGACGGAGTCTCCGCCAACCTGCGACTCGTCGAACTGCAGTCTAACGCGGATGACTGGGTTGCCGTGCGAGCGTCGGCGCAACGTCTGCTCGCGGTCGATCCGCTGCTGCGGAACGTTCACGAAGCGGCGGCGACGGCGGCTGAGCATCTCGATCAACCGAACGAAGTCGCAACGGCGTTGCGGCGAGTCGTTCAGCTTGATCCTGACGACCCGGCGGGCGTCCACTTGAGACTGGCACAGGCGCTGCATTCGATTGGCCGGAATGACGAGGCAAAACGGCACGTCCTGCAGGCGCTGGAAGAGGCTCCGCGATACCGCGAGGCTCACCGGCTGCTGCTGAAGCTGGTCCGTGGAACATCGGGTTCCGAAGCCGGATCCTCGGCAGTGCCTGTCGAAGCGCGGGCAGAAACTCAATCCGTGCCCGCAGGGTCAGGCGGCAGTACGATCAAAGAACGAATCCCGTAGTGGAATTCAGTAGTTCCAAGTTTGGTGATTGCCATAACTCATGAGCCTGGTTGCCATTCGGTCGCTGGGAGGGAGCCATCGTGGAGGTCCGTGGTAATGACGGCTGTGATCCACTCCAGCATGCGGCGGTAACGAAGACGCTCCAGATGAAGCGTTGGGGA
>Ga0209578_10003239_pt1 | contig 12639 bp, 6 predicted proteins | sample tdAd472_FD_187127 | JGI IMG/M metagenome (GOLD analysis project Ga0209578, IMG submission 187127) | Marine sediment microbial communities from the Atlantic coast under amendment with organic carbon and nitrate - tdAd47.2 (SPAdes)... | ecosystem: Environmental > Aquatic > Marine > Coastal >...
CCCCGTAGCCGAAGCCGACCCGACGCAGCCCGCCGACCCGGCCGAGCCCGGCGACCCCGTGGCCGAGGCCGACCCGACGCAGCCCGCCGACCCGACCGAGCCCGGCGACGCCGTGGCCGAGGCCGACCCGGTCGACCCGCCGGCGGAATCGGAGGCTGGCCCTGAGGCTACGGCTGACGCCACACCGCCCGGGCCGGAGCCTCGCGCGCGTACGGACCGCCCGCCGCCCGGCCCCAACATGGCGGAGCGCCTGCTCGACTCGCCCGCCCTCCGGCTGCTGGCGGAGGAAATGCTCGAGACCATGGACAAGGAGACCCTCAAGGACCTGCTGGAGTTCGCGCGGGACCAGGCCGGGGACGAGCCGCCCCAGCTCCCCGAGCGGATTCCGCCAGGGCTTGGCGAGAAACTCGCAGAGCTCGATCCGGAGGTGCTGCGGAAGGTCGCCGAGGCGGCGAGTGAGCTGACCCCGCCGGAGACGCCGCCCAACGTGCCGCCGTCGCTGGCCGAGTCGCTGCGCGACGCCGACCCCGAGCTCTTGAGGAGGCTGGCCGAGCTGGCCCCGCCGCCCCAGCAGGGAAGCCAGGCGTCCAAGCCGGGCCAGAGGACTCAGCCCGGGCACACCGCGAGCAGCAAGCCAGCCGGGCCCCAAGCGGTGCAACCGGGGGAAGCGACCGGCGCAGGGCAGGCCGGCCAAGGGGGCCAGCCCGGAGCGACCGGTCAGCCGCTGGCGGGCCAATCTGGTGATTCCGCCGCCGGCCAACCAGCGGCAGACGCCAGCCAACCGGGCGAAGCGGCGGGTAACCCCGGCGAGCCGGTGGGCCAACCGGGCGAAGCAGCGGGTAACCCCGGCGAGCCGGGGGTGGGCCAGCCCGGAGCGACCGGTCAGCCGCTGGCGGGGCAACGGAGCGAAGCGGCGGGTAACCCCGGCGAGGCCGGGCAGCCGGGTCAGGCCGGGCAGGCCGGCTCGCCGGCGGAGCCGGCGAGCGGCCGCGACCCCGCGGCCGGCGGCGATCCCCAGCCGCTGGACGCCGACGTCGAGGACCGAATTGCGTCCCTCGACCCCGCCCTCCGCGAGCGGGTCGAGCGCTGGCTCGAGCGCCACCCCCGACGCCTGGTCCGCACCCGCGCTCAGGTCGGGTTCGAGCCGGGGAGAACCGTTAACCTCGACGGAGTGGAGCGCGCCATGGAGCGGCAGCGGGTCCCCGCGAGTTACGAAGACGTGATTCGCGAGTACTTCCGCCGGGACGCCGAGCCCAGCGCGCCGGGAAAGTAACCAGGCATGATCCCCGACATGATCTTTGCCGACCTCGCGGAGAGTTTCGGCAAACCCAGCGCTGAGGAGCGCGAGCTGCTCACCCAGCAGCAGCTCGCGCTGTTCGAGGCCGACGGCAAGCAGGTCACCTTGCTCGAGCTCGCCGTCGAGGGCGGGTTCCTCACGCCCGCCGAGTCCGAGAAATTCGTCAAGCTCGCCAAGCTGCAGGACGTCTCCGACGCGCCGCGCAGCACCAAGGCGCCGACGGAGCGGGCGCGGACCAAGGCGCCGACGGAGCGGGCGCGGACCAAGGCGCCGACGGAGCGGGTGCAGACCCAGGCGCCGACGGCCCGCGTGCCGGCCCAGGGCCCAGGTTCGGAGCGGAGGCGCGCGCCGACGAAGGGTTCGGAGCGGAGGCGCGCGCCGACCAAGGGCACGTCGGAGCGGGCCAAGGGCTCCGCCTCCGAGCGGGCCAGGCGCGGGGCCTCCGGCCGGCACGCCACGGGCGGGGTGGGGGTCGTGATCCCCGTGCTCGTGGGGGTGGTCGTGTTCGCGGTCGCGGGCGTGGCCTTCATGGCCAACCGCAAGACGCCCACGGTCGCCGAGGTCGAGGAGGAGGTCCGCGACGAGGCCTACTACCTCGAGCAGTCCAAGGACGTGCGGCGCTCGAGCCTCGAGCGCCTCGACCGGGGGCAGGGCGAGAAGGCCCTGGCGAACCTCGACGCCAGGATCGCGGAGTGGTCGCAGGAGCCGGAGGCGGCGAAGGCGGTGCTCGAGCTGCACGACCTGCGGCGCGAGCTCGTGACCGCCCTCGAGGAGGAGGAGTCGCCGCAGGAGGAACACCGGCTCGACCCCGTGCCCGAGAACGGCTCCGCCGGGTTCGAGATCGAGGAGGAGCAGACCGAGGAGCCGCCCGCCGAGACCGCCGACCCCAAGCAGCCCAAGCCCGAGGAGACCGAGAACGAGGGCGGGCGCAAGGTGGTGATCGTCATTCCGAAGCAGCCGCGCAAGAAGCCGCCTACCCAGCCCAAGCCCGAGGCGAGCGAGGCCGAGCCCAAGCCCGACGCCGAAGAGAGCGACGCGACCACCCAGTCGCGCGACGACCTGCTGGGGGACCTCGACGCCCTGCGCGCCCGTGGGCTGACCGCCGAGTTCCAGGAGCGCGCGCAGGAGCTGGAGCCCGACGACGCGGACGGCTGGATGCGCCTCGCCAAGTGGTCGCGCCGCAACCACCTCTACGCCGAGGAGCGCCACGCGCTGCGCACGGCGTTGAAGATCGAGCCCGGCCACCGGCCGGCCACGCGCCAGCTCGACGAGGTGCTCGAGGAGGAGCGCGAGCACGCCAACTGGCACACGCCCTGGCGCGAGGAGGGCTCGCAGCTGTTCTTCGAGACCAACACCAGCGAGGCCAAGCTCTACTGGTACAGCCAGGCGGTGAACGCGTTCTTCGCCCGCTACAGCAAGATCTTTCGCCTGCGCCGGACCCCGCTCAAGGCCTGGGGCAAGAAGATCGGCGTGCGGATCTTCGCCAACCGCGACGACTTCCTCCGCTACCAGAAGGAGACCGGGAGCAGCACCTCGGAGTCGGCGGTCGGCTACTACAGCTTGCAGACCAAGGAGCTGGTGCTCTACGACGACCCCAACGACCCCCACGAGTCACGGGACACCCTGTTCCATGAGGGCACCCACCTGTTCACACACCTCGCCCTCGGCGAGCAGACCTACCAGCTGCCGCCCTGGATCCTCGAGGGAATCGCCGAATACTTCGGCGCCTCGGCCTACGACGTGGAGACCGACGAGCTGGAGATCGGTCACCCGAGCTACGCGCGGCTGCGAGCGGCCAAGCGCAGGGTCAAGCGCAACCAGGCCTCGCTCCGCGGCGACCTGCTCAACTGCGACTTCGGCGAGTACGGCTCGGACAACTACGCCCTCGGCTGGGCGCTGATCCACATGCTGCTCGAGAAGCGCAAGCCGGGGAAGAAGACGCCGATCTACCAGAAGGGGTTCCTCCGCTGCTTCGAGGCGGTGGCCAACGGCGAGGACTCGGCGGCGGCCTTCGAGCGCTGCGTGGGGCGGATCCCCCAGCTCGAGCAGGAGTGGCAGGAGTACATCCGCGACTTCCCCGCGCCGCCCTACGAGGAGGGCCTGGCCTTCGCGCGCAACCGCGAGCACGACGCCGCGATTCCGCTGTTCGAGGAGCACCTGAAGGCCAACCCCAACGACGCGCGCGCGGCGTTCCAGTTGGGTGAGTCGTGCTACGCCCTCGACCGCTACGAGCAGGCGATCCGCGCCTACCGCGAGGCGATCCGGCTGAACCACGACTTCCTCGACGCCTACGACGGGCTGTGCTTTGCGCTGGTCGCCGCCGACCACGCCAAGCACGCGGTGGAGGCGGCCAAGGACGCCCTCGAGCGCGAGCCCAGCGGACGGGCCTACTACGCCCTGGCTTGGGCCTTGCACAACGCCGGCGACAACCAGGCCGCCCTCGAAGCGATCCGCGAGTCGATCGCCCTCGACGGGGCGAAGGCCACCCGGGTCTCGCTGCGCGACGACATCAAGCGCGAGCTGAAGAAGGCGAAGTAGGGGCGGCTACTCCGGGCCGTGCTCGGGGGTGCTGTGCAGCCACGCCAGCAGCTCGCGGATCCCCTGGGCCTGATCGGGGGTGCCCTGCTCGCCCAGCAACGCGATCCCCTGCTCGCAGGCGCGGATCGCGCGCGCGCGGACCTCCGCGAAGGGAGGCTGGACGTCGGCGGAGTAGCCGCCGTCGACCAGCGGGTCGCCCGCGGCCAGCGCCAGCTCCGGGGAGTCCTGGTAGAGCGCCTCGCGCAGGAGCTCCTTGATCTCGTCCTGCTTGCGGATCGACTCCGCCAGCGAGCGCGCGAGCACGGAGGTGTTCTCGAGGGCCGCCAGCTCGGACTCGGGAGCGCGGGCGTAGGCGTCTGCGTGGCCCGGGAGGGCGTAGGCCCCGGAGGGCGGCGGCACCCGCGGGGCCTGCGCGCCGAAGGCTTGCGGTGGAGGGGCGGGGAAGCTGCGCTCGCCGGCGCCGGGGTAGGGCCGGGTCGGCGCCTCGCTGGCCGGGGAAGGGAAGATCCGCGAGGTCCGGCCGTGGGCTCGGGTCGGCCCCGGGGGGGCGGCTTCGGCGTCGAAGGGGCGCGGAGGGGGCACGCTGGCGGGGTTCTCGCCGCGCGCACCGGCCACGATCGCCTCGAGGTTCGCCAGCGCCTCGTCGGTGCGGCGGGCGACCTCCTGCGAGCGCCCGTCGGCCGGCTGCTGCGCCTCGAGCTCTTGCAGGCGGCGCTCGAGGTGCTCGAGCCAGGCGTCGTCCTCGGAGGTTCGGCCCTCGAGCTGCTCGAGCCGCGCGCTCAGCAGGCCGCCTTCGCTGGGCGTCGAGCGCTGGCGGTGCTCGAGGGACATCAGCCGGGCCTCGTAGTTCTGCAGGGTGAGCTGCACGTCCTCGAGGGTCTGCTCCTGGTCTTGCTGGCGGCGCACGATCTCGCGCAGCAGCAGCACCCGCGCCTGCTCCGGATCCTCGAGGGCCGCGCGTCGCTCTTCGCGCACGCGGCGCCGCGCCTGGCCTGAAGGCGTCGCCCCCTCCAGCGCTTCCCACACCGAGTCTTCCAGCTCGCGGACGCGGGCGGCCTGCTCGGCCAGGCGCGCGTTGCGCTCGTGGAGGTCGATCTGCTGGGTCGCCTCGAACTCGTCGCGGCGTTGCCGCAGCTGGTGCTCGAGCTCGGCGATCCGCGCGTCGAGGGCCAGCAGCAGCTCCTCGGCCTGGGTGCTCGAGTCGTGGGCCTGGCTGCGCTCGCGGAGCTCGTTGAGCTCACGCACCAGCTTCGCGCTGTGGCGCTCGGTGTTGCGGCGCACGCGCTGGCTCTCGGCGAGCTCCTCCTCCTGGCTGCGCAGCCGCTGCTGCGTCGCCTGGAGCTCACCCTGCAGCGACTCGACCCGCGAGCGCTCGGCCTCCACCAGCTGGGCCAGGCGGGGCAACTCGCGGCGGCGGGTCTCTGCGCTCTGGCTGCGCACCAGCTCGAGCTCGCGCTCGAGCTCCTGCAGGCGGGAGCGGTAGCGCTCCTCCTCGGCGCGGAACTTGTCGCGCTCCGGGCGGAGGGAGTCCTCGAGCAGGCGCTTGAGGTCGTCCGAACGGATCCCGCGCAGCTTCCCCGACTTGGCCGGGGGCATGACGGTGGCGTTCTTCTCGATCTTGGTCACGATCCGCCGCGAGAGGGCGTTGGGATCGGAGGGCGTTTCGCTCACTCCGACAGTGTGCCTGGGCTGGATGGTCGCGGCAAGGACCGGCCGCTAGCGCTGAATGCTGATCAACTCGCCGTCGGCGAAGGTGTAGACCTGCTGGTAGATCCCGAACAGGAAGCGGCAGAACGAGTTGCGGTGGTAGATCCAGCGATTGACCCCCATCAGCGCGTCCAGGGTCAGGTTCGTCGCGGGGTCGCCGAAGTTGACCTCGGCGGGGGGCCCCATGGCCATCAAGACCTGGGCCTTGGTCATGCCTTGTACGGCCTTGCCGTTGTCGATGTTCGAGCGCGTGCCGCGGTCCATGGCGCCCAGGTCGAAGGGGTTCGCGGCGTCCATGCCGCCCTCTTCGTCGGGGTCACCTGCCTCGGCCTCCACCAGCCCCAGGTCGCTGAGCGAGGGCACGAAGTACTTGTCGACGAAGCCCTCGATCGAGGTCGCGTCGACGCCGAAGGGCTCCCCGACCGGATCCATGGTGTAAGGGATCTTGTTCACCAGGAGCTTCACGTAGCTCTCGGTGTACTCCTGGATCTGGACCTCGGTCCCGGGCTTGTACTGCGGCCGCAGACCGTAGTAAGCGGCGGAGTAGAGTCCGGGCCCGTCGGGGCGGAGCGTGACCCGGGTGTAATACGTGCTCTCGAGCGCCTGATGGTGCACGGGAATCGGATCGGCGCAGCCGACCATGGAGCCGAGCGCGACAACGAGGCACGCGGTCCGTAGCGTCAGATCGAGCTTGGTCATTCCCCACCTCCTGGTCTCAGTAGGAGCGGGGTAGTCCCCGCCGTCCCCCCTGCGAAGGACAGAAGTGTAGCGGAGACAACCGTCAAGGGAAAGCAGCGGGCGACCCCGGCGCGGGCTACATCGCGCGCACGTAGTCCTTCCAGCCGGCCTCGATCTCGTCCAGGGGCCGATCGAAGAGCTCCTCGAACAGGGCCACCTGGTCCGGGTGCCCGGCCTTGACCTGGTTCCAGTACTCGATGAACCGCTTCTTGCCGCCCTTGGTCCCGTTGACCAGGAAGTAGATCAGGCTCCAGGCGTGGGCGTAGTGCAGGGCGCCGAACTGGGCCTGCTCCATCCGGATCAGGGTCTTGAGCGGAACGAACTGCCCGCCGTTCATGGCTCGCTTGACGTGGGCCAGGCGGTCCTTTGGGATCGCCCCGGTCTTCAACCGCTTGCCCTGGACCTCGGAGGCCTCGAAGAACACCGCGAGGCCCTCGACCAGCCAGATCTTGGCGCGCCAGAGGTTGCGGCCCATGACCAGCCCCTGGAACTGGTGGGTCCCCTCGTGGAACAGGGTCGCGAGGGTCCCGTGACCGCCGCCCTTCTTGCCGTGGTAGGCCACGATCTTGCGCCCGTCGTAGAACCCGCCGACCCCGGGGCCGTTGTTGGTCTTGCTCATGAACTCTTGCTGGGTGCCGTAGAGCAGGATCGGGAAGGGTCGGTTCAGCTCGCCCTCGTACTTGAAGATCGTGATGTACTCCTCGCACATCTTGTCCATGGTCGCGGCCCACGACTTGACCTCGCTCAGGTCGCCGTTGGAGTAGAAGTCGTAGTACTTCGACGAGTAGGCGATCGCCCAGCCGCCCTGCTGCTTGTTGGCCTCGAGCTGGGCTTCGCGCTCCTCCTCGCTGAGGGGGGCACCCTCCTGGCCCCCGAGGGGGGCCCCGCCGTTCTCGGGCTTCCAGCGCTCGGCGGGGTCGATCGCCGGCTTCTCGTCGTCGCGCGAGCGGGTCGAGCCCGAGCTCCTGGGCTTGCTGCTGCTGGCGGGGACGCTGCGCTCGCGCGAGCGCTTGGGCTTGCGCACCACCGCCACGCTCTCCTCTTCGACGTCCTCGGCGCGGACCCACTCGCCGTCGACCTCGACCAGCCCCGACTCGAGGTTGGACTTCTCGCCGGGAGTGACCCAGCGGCCCTCGTAGCGCACGAAGCCCTTGGCCTCGAAGTACTCGTTGGTGGTCACCCACTCGCCGCGGAGGCGGCGGTAGCCGAGCTCCCAGCGGGCTTCGGCGTGGTCGGGGTCGAGGGCCAGGGTCGCGTGGAAGCAGTCGATCGCCTCGGGGTAGAGGCCCTGACGCTGGCACCAGCTGCCGAAGGCGAACCAGCGCCCGGCCGAGGGGCGCTTCTCGGCCTTGGCCTTGTGCGCTTCGTAGGCCTTGAGCAGGTCGCCGTCGTGCTCGACGCGCGCGATCTCGTTGCGGGGCACGGTGACGGTCCCGCCGAGGGTCTTGATCGTGACGGAGCTCCGGCTCTCGCGGAGGATATCGCCCTTGAGCTTGCCGCCGTCGACCTTGTAGATCACGTCCTTGGCCAGCGCTCCCAGGGGAAATCCGACCACCGCGATCAACGTCACGAACGCTATCAAGCGACGCATGCCTGCCTCCTTGTCCCTAATCCCAGCGCCCGCATGCTAGCCATCGGCCGACGGCTAACCGTCAACCTTGTGCAACTTCCCGACCGCGCGCGGGCATTTCGTACAAAGGCTTTACGTACGGCTCGTGTCCTTTCCGTCGCGCGCCCGGGTCGCTCCGTGCACACCCTGCGCGCCGGGCGTAACGACCACCGGGGGAGGGGGTTGAGCGGCGCGGGGTGCCACGCGCGGCTAGGTTGAGGCCATGCAGATCGGGCCCTACCTGGTGCTGGAGGAGATCGCCCGCGGGGGGCAGGGGCTCGTCTACCGCGCCCAGGGGCCCAGCGGGGAGCAGGTCGCGCTCAAGCTGCTCCTCGCCCACCGCCAGCTGAGCGACAAGGCGCGCAAGCGCTTCCTGATCGAGGTCGGGACGCTCTCGCGGTTGCAGCACCCCCACGTCGTCCCCGTGGCCCAAGTGGGCGAGCACGAGGGCGCGCCCTGGCTGGCCATGGAGTTCGTCGCGGGCGAGTCGCTGGAGGCCCGCCTGCGGCGGGGGCCCATGGACCTGGACGACGCGATCCAGGTCGCCCGCCAGCTGGCGCAGGCGCTGGCTCACGTGCACGCCAGCGGGGTCCTGCACCGGGACCTCAAGCCCGCCAACGTGCTCCTCGGTCAGGGACCGGAAGGTCTCCACGCGAAGCTCACCGACTTCGGCCTCGCGCGGGACGAGCAGGCGGCGCACAGCAGGCTGACCGTCGCCGGGGCCATGTCGGGGACCCCCGGCTACTGGGCGCCGGAGCAGGCCCGGGGTGAGATCGACGCCTTCGGCCCCTGGACCGACCTCTACGGGCTGGGCGCCGTGCTCTACACCTGCCTCACCGGGGAGCCTCCGGTGGAGGCCAACGACCTGGAGGCCGTGTTCGCGGTGGCCCATGGGCGCGCAGCCCCTTCGCCGCGCCACCTGCGGCCCGACGTCCCCGACTGGCTCGACGCCCTCTGCCGCAGCTGCCTCGCCTTCCGCCCCGAGGATCGCCCGCTGTCGGCGGTGGCCGTGGTCGAAGCCCTCGATCAGGGCCGGGCGCGGTCGGGCCGACCCGGGCGGCGCGGGGTGGGGCTGATCGCGGGGGTGGGCCTCGTCGCCGGCGCGGGGGCGCTGACCCTGCTGCTGAAGGCGGGCGGTCTGCCTTGGGGCGCCGACCCCGTCGTGATTCCGCCAGCGCCTCCGCCGTCCGCGGAGGCCGACGCGGCCACCCGCGAGGCGCGCGAGCTCTACGCCAAGGGGCGGGCCGCGCGCATGGGGAGTCGCTTCCTGGAGGCCCTCGAGCTGCTCGAGCGCGGGATCGAGCTCGACCCCGACCTGCCCGGGCTCTACACCGAACGCGGCGGCGCCAAGGCTGGCCTGGGGCGGATCGAGGAGGCCCTCGCCGACCTCGAGCACGCGATCGAGCTCGACCCGCGCGACGACCTGGCCTACGCCCTGCGCGGAGTGATCCGCTCCAGCGCCGGCGACCACCAGGCCGCCCTCGCCGACCTCGAGCGCGCCCTGGAGCTCGAGCCAACGCGGGTCATGGCGCGGACCCACCTGGGGGCGTGCCAGTTCGAGCTGGGGTGGTTCGAGGACGCGATCGCGAGCCTCGACCAGGCCCTGATCCTCGAGCCCACCCGCACCGACGCGCTGGTCCTCCGCGGGCGGGCTCACACCCAGCTCAAGCGCTACGACCAGGCGATCGCCGACTACGACCGCGCGATCGAGATCGACCCCGAGTGCGTGAACGCCTTCCGCCACCGCGCCGACGCGCACCACCAGCTCGAGCACCTCACGCAGGCCTACGCCGACTACGGCCGCGCGATCGAGCTGGCCCCCGACGCCCAGCTCCACTACTGGCGGGGGCGCGTCGCCGCGCAGCAAGGCCGCCACGAGGCGGCGATCCGCGACTTTGGCCGCGCGATCGAGCTCGACCCCTCGGTCCCCCTCGCCCACGCCCACCGGGGAACCCAGCTGCTGCTGGAGCGCCGCTTCGGGGAGGCCCTCGCCGACCTCGACCACGCGTTGGAGCTGCAGCCCACCTACCCCTTCGCCCTGCTCAACCGGGGCTGGTGCCTGGCCGAGCTCGAGCGCCACGAGGAGGCGATCGCCGACTTCAGCGCCTCGATCGCGCTCGAGCCCGGGTATCCGCTGCCCTACGCCCGCCGCGCCTGGAGCCAGGCCGAGCTGGGTCGGTTCGACGCGGCGCTCGCCGACTGCGAGCGCGCGCTGCAGTGCAACGAGCGGACCAGCCTGGCCTGGACGTGTCGCGCCCGCTGTCGCCTGGAGCAGGGTCGCCACGCCGAGGCCCTGCGGGACCTCGAGCAGGCACTGCAGCTCGAGGACCAGTATCCCCACGCCTACGTCTATCGCGCCGCGGTCTACCTGGCGCAGGGCGCGCCGCGGCGCGCCCTCGAGGACCTCGAGCGGATCGCGACGCTCCCCAACCCGCCCAACAGCGCTGCGCACTTCGCTCCGCGGCCGAACGGATCCGCGCCGAGGCCCAGGCCCAGTTGGCGGACGGCCGCTAGCGCGTGGCCCGACTTTGCATGGGGGGGAGCACGTGCTCCTCCGCGGCGTTCAGGCATGCCCTCGCCCGGAGCCTGGACCCCGGGGCGCGGGGGCCCCTGCGTGGATAGCCTGAAGCCGTGCAGATCGGCGACTACACCCTGCTCGACGAGCTGGCCCGCGGCGGGAACGGGGCCGTCTACCGCGGGCGCGACCCCCAGGGTCGCGACGTCGCGGTCAAGGTCATGCTCGCCCGCCGCGCCCAGGACGAGCGCGCGCGCAAGCGCTTCCTGGTCGAGGTCGAGGCCCTCGCGCGCCTGGAGCACCCCCACGTGGTCCCGATCCTCGGCGCCGGCGAGCACGAGGGCGCGCCCTGGCTCGCGCTGGCCTTCGTCGAGGGCGAGTCCCTGGGGGAGCGTTTGCGCCGCGGTCCGCTGCCGATCGCCGACGCGATCCGCGTCGCGCAGCAGGTCGCCCTCGCGCTGAGCTACGTCCACGCCTGCGGCGTCGTGCACCGCGACCTCAAGCCCGCCAACGTGCTCCTCCGCCCCGGGCCCGACGGCGAGCGCGCGCTGCTCACCGACTTCGGCCTCGCCCGGGACGTCGAGAGCGAGGTGACGCGGGTCACCCGCACCGGCCAGTTCGAGGGCACCCCCGGCTACTGGGCGCCGGAGCAAGCCAAGGGCGAGGTGCAGGCCATGGGGCCCGCCACCGACGTCTACGGGCTGGGGGCCCTGCTCTTCGCCTGCCTCACCGGGCGCCCGCCGATCGAGGCCGCCTCGCTCCAGGAGTACGTCTACATTGCGCTGAACCAGGTCGCGCCCTCCCCCCGGCGCCTGCGGCCCGAGGTCCCGGAGTGGCTCGACGCCCTCTGCCGCCGCTGCCTGGCGCGGGAGCCCGAGGAGCGTCCGCCCTCGGCGGAGGAGGTCGCGCGCGCCCTCGCCACGCCCCCGGCGGCGCCAGCGCCAGCCGCGGGGTGGGGTCGACTGCTCGCGCTGAGCACCGGGGGCGCGGTGTTCGCGCTGTCGCTCCTGGCGGCGGCGCTGATCGAGTCGCCGTCTTCGGGCATGGAGCCCAGCCCTCCGCCCCTCGCGCCTCCGTCTGCCACGGAGCCCAGCGCGCCTCCCACCGCGACGGTCGAGGCAGCCCCGCCTGAGCCGCGCTCGGCCACGGACGTCGCCATGCTCCGTGGGCTGGTCACCGCCGCGCGTAACCTTCAGGGCGAGGGACGCCACGAAGCCGCCGCCAGCGCTTGGGAGACCGTGCTCGCGATCGTCCCCGGGGACGGCGAGGCGCACGCCGAGCGCGGGTCCTGTTACCAGGCGCTGCGGCGCTACGACGAGGCCCTCGAGGACTACGACCAGGCCCTGCGGCTGGGGGTCAAGCACTCCGAGCTCTACCTCCAGCGCGGGAGGACGCTGCGCTTCATGAAGCGCTACGAGGAGGCCCTCGCGGACCTGCAGCGCGCCCTCGACCTCAGCTCCGGGTCCGCGGCCGTGCTCTATGAGCGCGGCCTCTGCTACCTCGACATGCAGCGCCACGACGACGCGCTGCGCGAGCTCGACCGGGTGCTGACCCTGGTGCCCGAGTTCAAGGCCGCGCACTACCTGCGGGCGAGGTGCAAGCACGCCCTCGGACGGAGCGCCGACGCGCTGGCGGATCTGGAGGTCGCCCTCGCCCGCCGCCCCGACGCGCCCTACGCCCACGCGCTGCAGGCGCGGATCTACGCCAGCCAGGGACGCGACGGCGACGCGATCGCCGCCTACACCCGCGCCCTGGGGTTTCGCCCGGGCTCGAGCACCCGCCGCGAGCTGCTCCTCGAGCGCGCCGACCTCTACCTCGCCGGCGGCGACCCCCGCACCGCCCAGCGCGACCTCTCCCGCCTGCTCGCCGACGACCCCGACAACGCCGCGCTCCTCGCGCGCCGCGGCGAGGCGTTGGCCGGGCTCGGGCGCCACGCCGAAGCCCTCGCCGACTACGACCGCGCCCTCGAGCTGGGGCTCCCGGCCGAGCGAGCCGAGGAGGTCCGCGCCCTCCGCGCCGCGGCCGCTGCCAAGGCCGTCGAGTGAGGTGCCGAAGACAGGACCCAATGTGCAGGTGGCGCGTCTCGCTGGGAGCCCAGTAGGGCAGGGACCCCGCTGACAGCAGCCAGGGCTTACGTAGCCAGGGCTTACGTGGCCGCGAGAGCTCGCGAAGTCCCGTGGAGAGGTCGAAACCCCCCTACGAGAGCTCGGGAAGTCCCGTCGAGGGGAGCGGAAC
>Ga0209578_10003245_pt1 | contig 12624 bp, 11 predicted proteins | sample tdAd472_FD_187127 | JGI IMG/M metagenome (GOLD analysis project Ga0209578, IMG submission 187127) | Marine sediment microbial communities from the Atlantic coast under amendment with organic carbon and nitrate - tdAd47.2 (SPAdes)... | ecosystem: Environmental > Aquatic > Marine > Coastal >...
AACAGGTTAAGTACGCCTATATTGGAGTTGGCTTTAACGGCGTAACAAATTAAGTGGGATTGTGTAGAGCAGGCGTTTACGTAAGCTTGATAGTGACGTTCGAGCGTTGCGCAAGAATAGATAAAACAGGGAGTGCCCACCTGCTCCGCGATTTTTGCAACGGCTAAGTTCTCGACATAAAGTTCGCCATCGCGATAATTGAAGTGATCCATAGGAAACTAGCGTAAGGGTTATTGGTGATGGCTATACCCGGCTGATTCGCTGGGTTGTGGTAAATACAGGGGGCCCTTTTGGCCGCAGGCCGAAAGAGTCAATAAAGCCAATAGAGTGAGTGCAAATATTTTATTCATTGGTTTGTTCTATAATTAGATCCAAAGCTCAGAAGTATAACGCGAAGTGCCAGTACTCTGTCTAGATTAATCCAGTAATCGCTTAATAAATCAGGGTCATTCGGTGAACGATAAAGACAGCGAAATATTCAAAACAGAAATGGGTGATGTGCAGCCGTTAAATAAGGCGAGCAAAGTTGTGCTTAAAAATAAACGCGAAAGCACTCCCGGCATTCAGGCGCGTCGTCTTGCGGCTCAGTCATCACATGAGGGCATTAAAGCGCCCTTCTCTATTGAAAATATTGAGGCTTTGGCGCCGCAGGCGATCCTGAGCTTTCAACGTCCGGGTATTCAAAATGGCGTATTTCGTAAATTGCGTTTAGGCCAATATCAAATTGAAGCAAGATTAGATCTACACCGATTAACCGTCGAACAGGCCTTGCAGGCTATTTTAGTCTTTATTAAAGACAGTATCGCTTACGATATTCGTTGTGCGCTAATTACTCATGGTAAGGGTGACGGACGCCCCGAACCGGCCAAGTTAAAAAGCTGTGTTGCCGCCTGGTTGCCGCAAATGGAGGATGTCCTTGCTTTTCATAGCGCGCAAAAACATCATGGTGGCGCAGGCGCGACGTATGTTCTGCTCAGAAAAAGTGAAAAGAAAAAACAGGAAACCTGGGAGCGACATATTGGACGGCGTCGCTAACAACAAGCGAAGTTATATGTTCTGATGCCGAAACAAAGTGAGTTTGTAGATTATTTGGTCGAAAGCCTCCAAAGCTTGGGCGCAGTTCGAGCGCGAGCGATGTTTGGCGGTTTTGGTATTTACCTCAATGAGCTGATGTTTGGGTTGGTCGCGGACGATGAGCTATTTTTAAAAACAGATGCGCAAAACGAAACCTATTTTGATGAGTTAGATCTGCCCCATTTTGAATACGAAAAACAGGGTAAACGGTTACGAATGTCCTATCGCAGGGCACCTGAGTCTGCCTTGGATGAGTCCGACGAACTGGTTAGTTGGGCGCTCAGAAGTTATCAGGCGGCGCTGCGAGCGCGGCGCTAACTGCGGTTAGACCTGCCGACTCCTCAATTAGAATGTTCCTGGATAAAGTCCGCCATCAATTAACACATTCTGGCCGCTGATATAACCCGCATAAGCGCTGCAAAGAAAGGCACAGGTGGCGCCAAATTCCTCAACAGTGCCCATCCGGCCCGCGCAGAGGTTAGCGAGAAACTGTTTCCGATACAGCTCAATGTCGATATTCCGCTCCTGTGCTTGTTTGGTCACTATGGCTTGTCCGCGATCAGTATCAAAAAATCCCGGTAGCAGATTATTTATTGTCACATTTTGTTTTACATGTTGCCTGGCAAGCCCGGCGACAAATCCCGTGAGGCCGCAACGTGCTCCATTGGAAAGCCCCAATTCAGCAATAGGCGCTTTTACCGCACTGCTGGTTATATTCAGAATCCGCCCAAAACCACGATCTGCCATGGAGTCGATGGTTCGGCGCATCATATCGATGGCGGAAAACATATTGGCATTTAGTGCATCGAACCAGTCTTTTTGATTCCAGTTGCGAAAGTTTCCGGGGGGTGGTCCGCCCGCATTGTTCACCAAAATGTCTGGATCAGGACAAGCTTGAAGAACCTTGTCTCTGCCGACTTCAGTGGTAATATCAGCCACCACGCAGACAACCTTGGTGCCAGATGCGTCTTCAATTTCTTGTGCGGTGGCTGATAACTGCGCTGCGTTGCGGGCGCAGATAGTTACCACTACTCCTTCCTTTGCTAACGCCATCGCGCAGCCCTTGCCTAGCCCTTTGCTGGCGGCAGAAACAATGGCTTTTCTTCCGGATATACCTAGATCCATGAATACCTCATTAATAGTATCGTGATCGATAGGAAATTGTACGTCGGTCTCTTATCTGACACAAACTTGCCGGTGATTGGTGAGACAGTGACTTTATCATCTCTGTAGCCTAACTCCCCGTAGTTTGCGGCGGAATAGTTTATGATGCTCTGGATTTGCATTGTTTCAGGGGTATTTCTCCCAAAACAGTCAGTCGAACCTGGTATCGAATTGGCAATATTGGCAGCTGTAGGTCCAATTGGTCACTGCTCTAGTATTTCCTGCCCACGCCCATAGAACACATCAGCAGGTCATAGTGTAACGTGGGTAGTCATCCAAAACCGTTGATAAGTAAGACCAGCCTAAGTTATATCATGCTTCCAGGTGTGCCTTGCCAAAATAAAAGTGGCTGCACCCAGAAATGAGTGTTTATAACAAACAAAGGTGTTTGTGTCGTGCGCTATTGTCCGACTGTTCGATGCAGTTTAGTTAGCAATCAAACAACGCGCGCGTTGAACTGCTGCTTTGACTTGAGCAGGAGCCGTTCCGCCAAGATGATTGCGTGCATTGACGGAACCCTCCAGAGTAAGCACATCGAAAACATCATGCTCTATGATACTGGAAAATTGCTGTAACTCTTCGAGTGATAGTTCGGAAAGATCCCTATTCTGAGCAATACCGTAAGCAACGGCTTTACCGACAATTTCGTGGGCGTCACGAAAGGGAATTCCCTTGCGTACAGCGTAATCCGCCAAATCGGTAGCGGTGGAGTAGCCGCGCATCGCGGCTTCGCGCATTTGTTCTTTGTTGGACGTGATGGCGGGCACCATATCCGCATAGGCGCGCAAGCATCCTCTGAGGGTATCAATGGTATCAAAGAGCGGCTCTTTGTCTTCCTGGTTATCTTTATTGTAGGCTAGCGGTTGCGACTTCATCAGGGTTAACAAAGCAACGAGATGACCGTTAACGCGACCGGTTTTTCCGCGTACCAATTCGGGCACATCAGGATTTTTTTTCTGCGGCATGATGGAAGAACCCGTGCAAAAACGGTCGGGCAAATTGATAAAATTAAATTGTGAGGAAGTCCAGAGTACCAACTCCTCGGAGAAGCGCGAGAGGTGGGTCATGATCAAACTACCAACTGCGCAGAATTCAATGCCGAAGTCCCTATCGCTGACCGAATCTAAGGAATTTTCGCTAGGCTTATCAAAGCCCAGTAACTGTGCAGTATATCCGCGATCAATTGGATAGGTAGTGCCGGCCAGCGCAGCCGCCCCAAGGGGCATCACGTTCAATCGCTTGCGGCAGTCCTGTAATCGGCCATAGTCCCGCTCCAACATTTCAAACCAAGCCATCAAATGGTGGCCAAAGGTCACGGGTTGCGCTGTTTGCAGGTGGGTAAAACCGGGCATGATGGTTGTCGCCTCGCGTTCAGCGAGATCAAGTAAGCCCAGTTGTAAGCGCCGTAATTCTTGGCCAATAAGGTCGATTTCGTCACGTAAATAGAGCCGCATGTCGGTGGCGACCTGGTCGTTACGTGACCGCCCTGTGTGTAGTTTTTTCCCCGTAGCGCCAATTAATGCGGTCAATCGAGATTCCACATTCATGTGGACATCTTCCAGGCTAACAGACCAATTGAACTGACCGGCCTCAATTTCCTGCAATACTTGATGGAGACCATTTTGAATCTGCTGACCCTCATCTTTAGTCAGGACGCCAACCTTTTCCAGCATTCGTGCATGGGCCAGCGAACCTTGGATATCATGTCGATAGAGGCGCTGATCAAAACTCACGGAGGCTGTAAAGGCTTCGACAAACTCGTCAGTGGCTTCGCTAAAGCGCCCGCCCCAGGATTGATTCTTTATATCTTCTTGATGTTTAGGCATGTCGGATTATATAAAACTGGACTATATTTAGTGGCTAAGGACTGGATTAGTTGAATGACCATTCACAGACAAGTGCTATCGACAAATGATTTCCGATGGTCGAATTTTGAATGCACCTTTGCGTGAGCGTGGCAACTAACTCAAATTTGCGCGAATTATATCACCGCCCTGGACAGTATGTTGAAAAATATCAAATTAACAGTGAGCGACGAACCCTTTATCAGAGCGCGCACTGATAATAGCTTCCTTCCTAATTTTTGTCAGGGCCGCGCTGTTTTCTTGCTGGTGTTGGTGACAGAACTCTTTGTCCTTACTATGGTGCTAGCATCATCTGGCATTAAAGCCTTCTCTTGGGATTATTTGGCGCTGGTCTCGTTATTCGTGCAATGGGTAGCACTGCTGAGTGCGCTATTGCTCTGTGGTTTAAAACATCGGTTAGAGCGGATGCGGTTACCACAGACGGTGGTTCTTGTGTATAGCTTAATTCTAGTGGTAACGGCGCTGGCCACTCTGATCGCAGATTGGATAATGGCGGGAGCGAGTTTTACTCAGGGTCAAATTAAAATCGATGGTTATAATTTACTGCGCAATCTCATTATTAGCGCCATCATGGCGGGAATGGTGCTGCGTTATCTCTATGTGCAGGCGAGTCTTCGGCGACAGGAGCAAGCGGAGTTGCAAGCACGAATTCAGGCGCTACAGTCGCGTATACGTCCGCATTTTCTCTTTAATAGCATGAATATTATTGCCAGTTTAATCGAGACTGATCCAGTGACTGCCGAACGGGTGGTGGAGGATTTGTCGGAGCTTTTTCGGGCGAGTTTGGCCGGTGCAGACCAACCGGTACGGTTGCAGCGAGAGATTGAGCTGTGTCAACGCTATGTAGGGATTGAACAATTAAGATTAGGCGCGCGCTTAAAGGTCGATTGGCAAGTGGCGTCTTATCCTGACGCAGCGACTATTCCATTACTGACGTTACAACCACTAATTGAAAATGCCATTTATCATGGCATCCAGCCTTTACCGGAAGGAGGGGTTATCGGTGTCCTCATTGAATACCAGGCAGGCTTGTTGCAAATTACGGTGAGTAATCCCTGTCGGGCGGATCAGCCAGTAAGGGAGTCCGGTAATCAGCTCGCGCTGGATAATATCCGTCATCGCATGCAGGCTTTTTATGGTGCTGAGGCACGTTTGGATGCACACTTGAGCGACGGTATTTTTGTGACGCAACTAAACTACCCAATGCGACAGGACTAACGGCGTGAGTAATATTATTTTAGTCGATGATGAAGTGCTAGCGCGGGATCGCTTGCGACGAATGTTAGAGGATGAAAAGGATTACGAGGTGATCGCCGAAGCCGTTAACGGCGACCAGGCGATTAGCTTGGTGCAGCAATATCAGCCGGATATTCTGCTCATGGATATTCGCATGCCCGGCATGGATGGGCTTGAAGCGGCCCAACATCTGAGTCAATTGACGCGGCCTCCGGCCATTGTTTTTTGCACCGCTTATGATGAGTATGCAATTAACGCCTTTGATGTTCAGGCTGTGGGATATGTACTTAAACCGGTGCGCAAAGAACAGCTGTTAAAGGCCCTGGAAAGAGCAAAAGGTATTAGTAATCTCCAGTTTAAAGCGCTGCCAAAAAAGTTAAAAACCCGTACCCATCTATCAGCCAAAACGCATGTTGGCGTTGAATTGATGGCGTTGGACGGTATTAGCCACTTCATCGCCGATCAAAAATATGTGACCGCCCATTATCAGGGGCGTAAAATCCTGCTGGATGAGCCCTTAAAACAGCTAGAACAGGAATTCGGTCAACAACTACTACGTATTCATCGTAATTGCCTGATCTCCCTTCATCATGTTGAACGCTTAATCATTGCCAAGCAGGGCCAAAGCAGCATTAAGCTGAAGTCTGTTGAGCAGCCGCTGACGATAAGTCGCCGCCATCTGGCACAGGTTAAAAAAGTGCTTAAAAGCCTTTAGCCGCCTGCTTTACATTCCTCGGTGAATAGCCGACCATAGAACTCTTTTTTATAGAGCGCACATTTAATCACACATCATGAGTAAAAAAATATTACGTATCGCCACGCGAGGAAGTGACCTGGCACTGTGGCAGGCAAATTTTGTTAAACAGCAACTTGAACAACGTCATTCTGAACTCGAAGTAGAACTAGTCATTCTTAAAACGCAGGGGGATAAAATTCTGGATGTGCCTTTAGCCAAAGTGGGCGGCAAAGGCTTGTTCGTTAAGGAATTAGAAACGGCGATATTAGAGGGGCAGGCAGATATCGCGGTGCATTCAATGAAGGATGTACCAATGGAATTCCCCGAAGGGCTGGGTTTAGCGATAATATGTGAGCGAGAGGATCCGACCGATGCTTTCGTGTCGAACAAGTATCAACGCTTAGAGGATTTACCGAACAATGCGGTGGTTGGCACTTCAAGTCTGCGACGGCAATGTCATATTAAAACCTTGCGCCCGGATCTGGAGATTCAATTTTTGCGCGGCAACGTCAACACGCGCTTACGTAAGTTAGATGAGGGGCAATACGACGCCATCATTCTGGCGTCAGCCGGGTTGAAGCGCCTGGGGATGGTTGAACGCATCGCACAATCGCTATCCCTTGAAAATAGTCTGCCAGCAGTCGGCCAGGGGGCTGTAGGAGTTGAGTGTCGCACGAATGACGGAGACACGGCTAACCTGTTGCGCTCCTTACACCATACCAATACCGCCTGGTGCGTTGGTGCAGAACGGGCCATGAACGCTACGCTTAAAGGAGGTTGTCAGGTGCCTATTGCGGGACACGCCATATTGCAACCTAACCGGCAACTTTATCTACGTGGCATAGTCGCGGATCCCTATAGCGACACCGTGCTGCGAGCCGAAGGGAGGGCGTCCTTTACCTCCGCTGAGCAGTTAGGAACGGCGGTTGGGAAAGACTTGCTGGCGCAGGGCGCGGATAAAATTCTACAGAAAGTCTATGGTGAAAACGTGCCGACATAGGCCTGCATAATAATGGCTGATATTAAAGGAAAGTCGGTGCTGGTGACGCGGCCAGAACCTCAGGCGCAGCATTTATTAAGCGAACTGGGCCGATTAGGTGCGAACGCAATGGCACTACCCGCTATTGCTATAAAAGAGGTTGCGCTGAGTCCGGCGGATAAACAAAAGATAATCAACCTTGATAGTTATGCGGCGATCTTTGTGGTGAGCACTAATGCTGCAAACCTTGGGATGCAATGGATAGACCGATATTGGCCACAACTACCCGCACATACGACTTGGTACGCCGTAGGCGGCGCGACGGCAAAAGCACTAGCGGTGTTTGGCATTACTGCGCAGGTGTCAGATTCTGGGGTCGATAGCGAGGCATTGCTTGCGCTGCCTTCGTTACAACACCTGGATGCTCAGCGCATGCTGATTCTGAAAGGGATTGGCGGGCGCGAATTTTTAGCGCAAACGCTACAAAAGCGTGGAGCTAAGGTGGAGAGCTTAAGTCTGTATCGGCGTGAAAAGGTGAAGTATGGGCAGACAGAAATACTGGCACTGCTAGGTGAACACCGGCCGGATATTATATTAGTGACCAGCGTAGCGATATTGGAAAGCCTCGATGAGTTGCTCTCGCCTTGCTACGAGAATCTAAAGAGCGTAAATTTGGTGGTCGCAAGTGATCGTATCGCACAGACTGCGGAGCGTTTAGGTTACCGCCAACTAGTGATGGCAACTGGTGCCTCAGATGAAGCCATCATAGCTGCGCTAAATGAATCAGGAAATCTTTGAACTAATTAACTATGACGGAAGATAAAGACTCAAAGCTAGAGGCAGCGTCTGCTGGGGTGGCTGCGAAACCTAAAACTCAGACACAGAATACCGAGTCTCGGGCAAAGGAGCCGCCGTTGCTAAATAACCCTGCTGCAAGCGTGTCACCCGTAAAAAAAATAAGCCGAGGCCCTGTTTGGTTGGCGCTGTTTGTTGCCCTCTTTGCTATGGCTGCTGCAGGTTACACCTATTGGCAACTGGAGCAATTCCGGCTGACAAGCCAAGCGCAGGTCAAACAAAACGAACAGAGTTATACTGAAAGCCTGGAAGGTAAAATACAAAGTCAGATGCAAAGTCAGTCGACAAGACTTGAATCCAGTCTGGCGGATTATCGTAGTCAGCTAGCCGATCAGGAAAACGCCGTTGCTGAATTACGCGCCAGGGTCGCTGATTCTCGCCGACAAATAGGAGAGATTACTCATGTTAGCCGCAAAAGTTGGATGCTAGCAGAGGCTGAATATCTACTGAGATTGGCGAATCAACGTTTAATTATGGAGCACGAAAGCACTAGTGCTTTAGCCCTCTTACGGTCGGCAGATCAGATTCTACAGGATGTTGACGATATCAATCTGCATCGGGTTCGCGCTGAAATTGCTAAAGAAATGGCAGCCTTAAGAGCTACCAGCGGCGTTGATGTGGAGGGTGCTTTTCTGGCCTTGGCGGCATTATCAGATCAACTGGTAGCATTACCCTTGCTATCACCACGCTCGAACCCTGATGCAGACAATGAAGAAGTTGCTACCATAACTAGCTTCCAGGAAGCAGTAACGCGATTGGAAAAGCTGGTGACCATTCGCCACAGGCAGCAGCCGGTAGCACCTCTGCTGCCACCAGAGCAACATTATTATGTGCAACAAAATTTGCGCTTAATGCTTGAACAGGCGCAGCTTGCGCTTTTGCAACGTAAACCTTTACTTTTTGCGCAAAGCTTAAAGAAGGCTGAGCAATGGGTGCAGGACTATTTTGAACTAAACCCCTCAAGTGGCGCATTGTTGGAAAGTCTCGCCGATTTAAAGCAATTACAAATTGCGCCGCAATTGCCAAATATTTCAAAATCTTTAGTGCTACTCAAAGACTATCTATCCAACCCTGAATCGCAGATGGACGCTGAGCATGAGAATGTGAACAAGAGCGGCAGGGAGACGCCATGAAAAAATTGCTTGTGCTGATTCTGTTGGTCATAGCCGCTGGCGTTTGGGTGGCCGGAAAAATGACCTTGGATGCAGGTTATCTATTGATAGCCTATCAAGATACCAGCATAGAAATGAGTCTTTGGGTTGGTTTGTTGCTGATCGTTGTTGCGGTAATATTGGTTTATATATTGTTGTGGCTGGTAGGCAAACTGCTAACCAGCGGCGATGCGGCAAGGCGTTGGAAGCATAATTTTGGTCATAAGCGATCACTATCGAAAACGAATGCCGGAGTGACGGCCTATCTGGAAGGTAATTGGGCGGAGGCACAGAAAAAATTTGAACAAGCCGCCGCAAAATCAGATACACCGTTACTGGCTTATTTGGCGGCTACTCAAGCTGCTGCTAAGAATGAGGATTACCCCGCTTGTGAGGTTTACTTGCGTAAAGCGAATCATGTCGCGCCGGGCATGAATACGGCCATTGAGATGGCCAAGCTGGATGTACAGATTCAGCGCAAGCAATACGAACAGGCCCTGGCGACAATATTGAGATTACGTAAAGAGCAGCCAAAGCATAAATACCTGTGTAAACGCCTCCAGGAAGTTTATGTGGCGCTAGAAGATTGGGAGGCTTTAAGTCAGCTAATGCCAGTGATGCGGAAACTCAAAGTGGCACCACTGGCAGAGTTAGATGAAATTGAGAAGAAGACAGCGTTGTTCCAATTGGAACGGGCGGCGAAGGGCCAGTCTGAAAGCGGAAAATCGCAAGCTCAAGCGACACGAGTGATTATGGTCTGGAATCAAATTCCATCTAAAGTCCGGCGTGATGAGTTAATCACTCTGGCCTATACCCAGCACCTAACGAAATTAGGTAAAGCTGAATCCTCTGTACAAGCCTTGATTGAGTCCATTAACCATCATTGGAGTGAAAAGTTAGTGGAGCAATTTGGGCTGGTGCAGGGAGAGGATATTAAGCATCAATTGCTAACGGCTGAACGCTGGTTACAAGAGCGGAACAATAGCTCGGTGTTGATGTTGGCGTTGGGACGATTGAGTTTGCGCAATAAACTCTGGGGCAAAGCAAGAGAATATTTTATCAGCAGTATTAAACTGAGAAATAGCGTTGAAGCTTGTGCGGAGTTAGGAAGATTACTCGGCTGCCTGGGAGATGAACAGGGTAGTAGTAGATATTTGCAGCAGAGTGTTGAATTGACCCGTCAGAACTTGCCCCAGTTGCCTATGCCCAGCAAGCAGACACCGCTTTCGCAGGGCGTTGGCTAACTATTAATCGCCAGTATTTCGAGGCGCATAGCTAAATACATCTGAATAAGTATGCTCTTCTTTGAGGTCATGCTTGGCGAGTTCATCCAGGGTCGCATAGACCATAGTGGGTGAGCCGCTGATACAAAGTCGGCATTCCTCAAGACTTTCGAAATCTTGATGAATGGTTTGATAAAGCAGTCCTTCACGGCCCAACCACTGACAGCTTTCCTGCGCATCGCTGACCACCAAATGATAAAAAAAGTTGGGGTGGGCGCTGTGCCACGCCTTTAACTGGTCAAGATGATAGAACCCAGAAGCTTGTCGATTGCCCCAATACAGATGTACGGGGTTAGACAGTTGGCGGGAAAATATTTCATGCAACATACTTTTCATTTGCGCGAAGCCAGTCCCTGCGGCCACCAAGACAATGGGGACAGTTGGGTGTAACTTAAGGTCGTCCGGCAGGTAGCAATCCCCCAGAGGTAGTTCGACAGAGATAAATTGGCCTCTGCGCAATAGCGCGAAGAGTTGTTGCGAAGACTTTTGCTCAGGGACTTGTAGGATATTAAGCTCAAGCCGGTCAGTCTCACGTGGTGAGCTGGCGATGGAAAAGGCACTGGCTTCTCCTTCAGGCAGTAATATCTGCAAATATTGGCCTGCGGCAAAACTTACCTGACTCGGGTGTTCAGGTTCAAGCTCGATACAGTAAATATTCGAGTTAGCCGCCGTGCAGGATTTAACGAGGCAATTATGGCGCATTCGTCTCTCTTAATCACAAATAGGTGGTGCAAATCTTTTGATCAATCAATGCCTAGATCATTCCAAATGGCATCAATTTTATCTTTTATTACAGTGTTCATTTTAATGGGTCGTCCCCATTCGCGACTGGTTTCTCCAGAGAGCTTGCTGGTCGCATCAAAACCAATTTTTGAGCCTAAACCTGGCACTGGTGAGGCAAAGTCTAAGTAGTCAATCGGCGTATTTTCAATAATACAGGTATCGCGCGCTGGGTCCATACGGGTTGTCATGGCCCAGATAACATCCTGCCAATCGCGCACATTGATATCCTCATCAGTGACGATAACAAATTTTGTGTACATAAACTGACGCAAAAAGGACCAAACTCCCATCATGATACGCTTAGCGTGCCCGGCATACTGTTTTCTAATGGAGACAACGGCCAGACGGTAGGAACAACCCTCAGGCGGCAGATAGAAATCCACTATTTCGGGGAATTGTTTTTGTAGGATGGGTACAAAAACTTCGTTCAGAGCAACACCTAATATGGCGGGTTCGTCTGGCGGTCTGCCAGTATAGGTGCTGTGGTAAATAGGGTTATTGCGATGAGTGATATGGGTCACTGTGAAAACAGGGAATTGCTCAACCTCGTTATAGTAGCCGGTGTGATCACCAAAAGGCCCTTCATCGGCACTTTCATCGGCAGCAATATAGCCCTCTAGAATGATTTCAGCGTGCGCGGGAACCAATAACTCGTTGCTGATGCATTTAACCAGCTCTGTTTTATGGCCTCGTAACAACCCGGCAAAGGCATACTCTGAGAGCGTGTCTGGAATCGGCGTTACCGCGCCCAATGTCGTTGCCGGGTCGGCGCCTAGAGCGACTGCGATAGGAAATGGCTGATCGGGATTGGTTTGCTGCCATTCTTTGAAATCAAGCGCGCCACCGCGATGGGCGAGCCAGCGCATGATTAATTTGTTGTTGCCGATCAGCTGTTGCCTATAGATGCCGAGGTTTTGTCTTTCTTTATTCGGTCCCTGCGTGATGACGAGCGGCCAGGTAATAAGAGGCGAAACATCCGCTGGCCAACAGGTTTGAATGGGAAGTACACTCAAGTCAACTTGTTCATGACTGAGGATATTTTCCTGACAGGGTGCCCGATCAACGATTTTGGGCGCCATATTCATGACTTGTTTAAAAATAGGCAGCTTCGACCAGGCGTCTTTTACGCCCTTGGGCGGGTCTGGCTCTTTCAGAAATGCCAATAACTTGCCCACTTCTCGCAGGGAATCGGTGCTGTCCTGGCCCATACCGAGCGCCACCCGAGCAGTGGTGCCGAAAAGATTCGCCAGGATAGGAATGCTTGAACCTTTAGGGTTTTCGAAGAGTAATGCGGGGCCTTGTGAACGCAAGGTGCGATCACAGATCTCGGTTATTTCAAGATAAGGGTCAACCTCGGCTTTGACACGAACAAGCAGCCCCTGTTTTTCCAGAGCATCAATAAACTCACGAAGGTCTTTGTATTGCATGCGAGAGGTAAAAGGTTTTATCGAAAAACCGATTGAAACTAGCCGCGCTTCATAGATAAGAAGAACTCGTC
>Ga0209578_10003246_pt1 | contig 12623 bp, 8 predicted proteins | sample tdAd472_FD_187127 | JGI IMG/M metagenome (GOLD analysis project Ga0209578, IMG submission 187127) | Marine sediment microbial communities from the Atlantic coast under amendment with organic carbon and nitrate - tdAd47.2 (SPAdes)... | ecosystem: Environmental > Aquatic > Marine > Coastal >...
TACGAAAAAAAGCCAGATATCAGCGCTGGTCATTTAGCCCTCCAGGTTCCCCGGCAACGGCGCGGCAACCCGCCTCCTATTATTCTTCTATAACATTGTCAGCGGACCGTTTTCGGCCCGCGCGACCGCAAGTTACTAGCTCGGGCGGCAAATGCCAAATTGGACTTTGCCCCCATCGTTATTAATTGAACCCCTTGTGTCACCCGGCGAAGCTGGGGAAACTGTCTGTGGAAGAGGATCGCACCCCGGTGGGGCGCTCGGACTTCAAATCCGGTGAGGGGCGTTAGACGTGCCTGGTGGGTTCGACTCCCACCCTCTTCCGCCAATTCACGACACCCATGCGCGATCCGGGGATGAGTCTTGCGCCCCCGGTGTTTATGCTCGTGCGGAACCCATTCCTGGCAGCCCCTGAAAGCGCATGACACCCACGGCACCGATCACATGTGACATCGTTCTGATCGGCGGCGGCCACAGCCATGTGGCCGTGCTCAAGCGGTTCGGCATGAAGCCCGAGCCCGGCGTGCGGCTGACCCTGATTACGCGCGACCTGCTGACGCCCTATTCGGGCATGATCCCGGGCTACATCGCCGACCACTACAACGAGGCCGAGGCGCATATCGACCTGCGGCCGCTGGCCGCCTTCGCCAACGCCCGGGTCATCCACGCCGCCGCGACCGGCCTCGACCTCGCGCGCAACTATGTGCAGGTCGCCGGTCGGCCGCCCGTGGCGTTCGACCTCGTGTCGATCGACACGGGCTCGACCCCGTCGACGGCCCATATCGAGGGTGCGGAGCACGGGTTGCCGGTGAAACCCATCGACAGGTTCCTCGAGGCCTATCACCGGCTGACCGAAGAAATCCGCGACCATGGCGGCCCGTTCCACATCACGATTGCCGGCGGCGGCGCGGGGGGTGTCGAGCTCACCCTGGCGCTCAGCCATCGGCTGCGCACCGCCGCGGCCGGGCTCGGCAAGGCGCCCGGCGATTTTCGGTTCGCGATTGTCGAGGCGGCGGAAACGCTCCTGCCGGGCTACAACGCCGCCGCGCGCCGCAAGCTCATGCGCGCGCTTTCGGACCGGGGCATCGACATTCACACGGGCGCGTTGGCCGAACGGGTCACGCCCGACGCGGTGACGCTCTCGAGCGGGGAACGCCTGGCCAGCCACAAGACGATCCTGGTGACGTCGGCCGGACCGCCCACCTGGCTCGCCGACAGCGATGTGGCGCGCGACGACCGGGGTTTCATCCGGGTCGACGGTCGGCTTCGCTCAACCTCCCATGCCCAGCTCTTCGCCGCCGGTGACGCCGCCGCGATGGAGGGCCACGAGTTGCCGAAGGCCGGCGTTTACGCGGTCCGGCAAGGCCCGTATCTGGCCGAAAACCTCCGCCGTGCCGCGCGCGACCAGTCGCTCAGGACCTATCGCCCGCAAGGCCAGACCCTGGCACTGATCACCACCGGCAACCGCTACGCGATCGCCGCGCGCGGGCCATTGGCGTTCGAGGGCGCGTGGGTCTGGCGCTGGAAGGACTGGATCGATCGGCGGTGGATGAAGAAGTACCAGGAGCTGCCCGAGATGGATGCGGGCGGCGACAATGGCGACGACACGCTCGAGGCCATGCGCTGCGGGGGCTGCGGCGCGAAGGTGCCCGCGCCGGTCCTGCGCCGCGCGCTCGACCGCCTGCCGCCACAACATAAGGAAGGGCTCGACCAGGGTCTGGATTCCCCGGACGACGCGGCCGTGCTGACGCCGCCGCCGGGCAAGGCCCTGATCCAGACGGTCGATCAGTTCCGCGCCTTCATCGACGACCCCTATCTGTTCGGCCGGATCGCGGCCAACCATTGCCTCGGCGACATCTTTGCGATGGGCGCCGAGGCCCATTCCGCGCTCGCCGCCGTCATGCTCCCCCATGGCGACGACGACAAGACATCCGACGACCTCTACCAGCTCCTCGCCGGGGCGACCGAGACCCTGGCCGAGGCCGGCGCCGTCCTGGCGGGCGGGCATACGGGCGAAGGTGCGGAGATGGCCTTCGGCCTGACCATCAACGGCTACGCCGAACGCGACGCGATCCTGCGCAAGTCCGGCCTCGCGGTCGGTGACGCGCTGATCCTGACCAAGGCGCTGGGCACCGGCGTGCTGTTCGCCGCCGACATGCGCGCCAGGGCCCATGGCGATCATGTGACCCGCGCATTCGCATCCATGCAGCGCTCGCTGGCGCCCTGCATTCCCGTGATCCGCCAGCATGGCGCAACAGCCGGGACGGACGTCACCGGCTTCGGGCTGGCGGGCCATCTGCTGGAAATGCTCAACGCCTCCGATGTCGACGCCGAGCTGACGCTAGACGCCTTGCCGGTCCTGCCGGGCGTGGCGGCGCTGGTCGCGCTGGGCCACGAAAGCACGTTGCGGCCGAGCAACGAGGAATCCGTCGGGAACGCCGTGCCGCTCGCCGCCCATGAGAGTTTCCCGTTGCTGTTCGACCCCCAGACCGCGGGAGGTTTGTTGTTTGGCCTGCCGGCCGATCAGGCCGAGGCCTGCCTGGCGGCGCTGCGCGCCGGCCCCGCACCGGATGCGGCGGTGATCGGACGGGTCGTGCCACGCGCCGGCGATGTGGGCGTCGTGAGTTACGCCGATATCAAAGACTGACGCGGCAACGAAAAAGGCCCTCCCGACGGGGAGGGCCTTCTCGTTAAGCCTGTCGGGCGTCAGCCGTGCTTGGTGCGGTGACGCTGGTGGGTCGGCACCATGGCGGTCGTCGCCAGCGCCTTGAAGCCCTCATTCTCGCTCTCCATGGCCCAGTCCCTGATCTCGACGAGCACCTTGCCCAGGGTGGTCTCACCCCAGAGCCAGTTGCCGATATCCAGGTCGGTGACCCGGCCATCGGGCCGCGCGATGGCCGCTTCCATATAGTAGTAGCGCATGTCGTCGGCCATCTGCTTGAAGGCCAGGGGCGCGGGCTTGTCGTCGATCGGCGACGGGGTGTCTTCCCGGTTCACCACGAGGCTCGCGAAGAAGGCCGGAATCTCTTCCGGGGCCTTACCCGAGATGCCGTAATTCGTGCGACCGCCGCGGGTCTGCTTCGATTCCTCATACCAGGGCTTCAGCAGGGAGACTTCCTGCAGCAGCGTCTGGGTGAGCAGTTCTTCGTCGCTCATATCCTGGACCGGTGCGGCGAAGTTGACCGGGCAGGCCCAGCCCTCCTGATCCACATCGGCGCCGGGGGCGTCGTCGGGGAAATCCTCGAGCGTCGGCCCGGATTCCGCTTCGAGCAGCTCCAGGCAATCGCGCAACACGCGCCGCTGGAAGTCCGGTTCATTGGGGGCGCCCAGCGGGCGTCCCAGTTCGAACGGCACCGCAAGGGCGCGCGGCGGTTTGATTTCCTCGGCATGCTTGCGGATCAGCGCGATCAGCGTCGTGGGAATGCCTTCGTCTTCGAGATAATGTGCCAGCCCGCTCACGGCGCGCGTGCATTGGGGTCAGACGGGGACGAGCGCGACAGCATCGACATTGTCCGCCTTGAGGACTTTCGCAAGATCGCGTGCGATCGGCTCCATCACCGTCGGCGGCGTCGCCCCCATGAAGGAATAATGCCGGCTCGCCACCGAGCCGATCACACCCTCGTCGGCCAATTCGCTGAGGCGATCGAAGGGAAAGGATGTGTTGACGTCCTGATAGAAACCGCTGCGATCGAAATTGGTCGACAGGTGGCTCATCACCAGCTGGTCCATATCGTAATCGTCCGGGATGATCCGGTAATCGGCGGACCCGGGCGTGAACGGCGGATCCTCGCGGCGGTGCAGGCCGGCCGTCGAGATCAGCGCCACCCGGCATTCATTCAGCGGCTTGGGGGTGACCCATGGCGTGTCGCCATAATCGGGCAGTTCCTGATTGATCAGCGCTTCGCGCAGATGATCAGGCATTTCGCGCAGGTGAACCATGCATTCTCCTCAAGTCGGAATTTCCGAAACTCTATCAGCGGGTCCGGCAGGCAACAACATCAGCGCATGAACAGCACCCTTGCCGTCAGCGCAATGCTGGACGCGGCAGGTCAGGCCGCGCGCATGTCCGCCGCGGTGGTTCCGGTCGAGGTGTTCTCGGCGTATTTTCGCCAGTTCTCGATCAGCACGTCGAGCGACGCCGAACCCGCGGTGACCGCCGGGCGCTGGCCCATGAGCTGCAGCCATCCCTTGAGCAGAACGCATTCATCGGGGATCCGGAAGTCGCGATAATGGGTCAGCACACCCACCCGCTGCATATGCGGCAGGAAGGTCAGATCGACGAGGCTGATATCGTCGCCCATCCAGTAGGACCCGTCGCCCAGCTTGCCGAGCCCCTCATGCTCCATCATCAGCATCGCCTGGGTCAGGCGCTCGGCCTGAAACGCCTGCGCGTCCGCGTCCTGGGCCATCATCAGCTTGTAGACATGAGGCGTGAACCGGACGTTGGCGAAGTCGATCCAGATGCGCGCCTGGGCGCGGCGGAGGGGATCGGCCGGCATCAGGGGCCGGCCGGGAAACACCTCTTCGAGATACTCGTTAATCACGGCAGATTCGAAGATCACCGCGCCATTGTGGCGCACGACCGGCACCTTGCCGTAGGGCGAGATTTCGAGGAACCAGTCGGGCTTGTCGTTGAGGTCGATCTCGGTGAGATCGAAATCGATGCCCTTCTCGATCAATGCCATGCGGGTGCGCTGCGCGAACGGGCAGGTCTGCGAACTGATGATCTCGACGTCGGCCATGAGAAGTTCCCTCGATCCAGTTGATGAACGGGTCATATGCGATGCGGTCTCAAGATCAGACACAAATGCCCCGATGATCCGCAAAAAAATGCAGCTAGCAGCTCACCATGTCCGCATCCGGCTGAGCCAACCGCTTCAGCGCCTCGTCGGCGTTTCCATATAGCCCGCTGAATATTTCGCTGAGCGCATCAATTTTACCACGTGTTTTCAGGCGTGCCATGAATCCGCCCGCGGATGGTTTGGCGCAGCGAATCGTCAATCGCGTGCCGGCCCCAATCGGCTGCATCTCGATTGTCTGATCGACAACCAGCCCGAGAGGGGTCTCGATCTGATAGCTGATGTAGTCGAACGGGCGCCAGTCCGAGACCGTGACGGGAACCACCATGTTGTTCCCATGATCACAATACTGAACTGTGTCGAGCCCCATGCGACCATGGTCGGTCCCGCCCAATGAAATATCTTCAATGCCGGTGATCCACTGCAGACGGTATTGCGGCTCTGTGCAGAGCTCCCAGGCGCGGCATGGGGGGACGGGAAGATCAATGTTCAGTTCGTCGATCAGCAGGGCTTCCGATTTCTCGACGAAACGGCGTATCCCGCGCCGCAATCGCTCCCACACCGGTACCAACGGGTAGACATAGGCATTTATTTCGCCGAGATGCTCGATCTCCTCGGTCCGGATTTCCAGTTCGTCGAAGAACGAATTCAGCTTCATATGATCGACGGCGACAGACGTCAGCATGGCGTAGCCGGAATGTCCGGTGTCCTGGGTGACCGTGTTTTTTGCAAGGCGATGCAAAGCCACGACCGCGGACCCGGACAGCTCCTCACGGTCTGCAATGAGATTGCACGTATATTCCCCGTAATGGACCACCAGTTTCAGATCCAGGGCGCCGGCCAGTTGGGCCGGGTCGGTGGGGCAATTCGCGCCATATCTCAGCGCCGCGACCCGGTCCGCGAACGCGCAATACAGCGAATCAACCGCCTCAAGCACGGTCTGGCCGCTGGCACTCCCGTCGTCCGGGGCGTAGATGAAAATCGCGTCCCCCACGACATTGCCGACCTTGAACGGTGGTTTGACCGTCTTGACCAGCTCGTCGAGCAAACCCGCGGTGATACGCCCACCAATGTCGGTCGGCGTGTTCGCCAGGAAATTCGTGTAGCCGGCAATATCCGCCAGAACAAGGAAGCCCGTTTGTGTCGTCATAATCGACTTACCTGAACCCGGAACAATTGCGCGGCACCATACCCACGCATGTTTTACGCCTTATTCCCGCGAAGGCGAATGAGAATAATCCGAGACGACACACAGCCCGGTCTCGCGACAGTCGACGGATCCAGAAGATATCGGAATTAGTATTTGCCCAGTGCCTTGAGCACCCGTTCCGGCGTCACCGGCTGGGCCCAGACAGAGGCATTGAACGGGCTGAGCGCATCGTTGATCGCGTTCAGGATTGCTCCCGGCGCACCGGCCGTGCCGGCCTCGCCCGCGCCCTTGGCGCCGAGTTCGGATTCCATCGTCAGGGTCTCGATATGGCCGATCTCGATATCCGGCATCTCACCGGCCATGGGTACCAGATAGTCGGCCATGTTGGCGTTGAGGAAGTTGCCTTCGCTGTCGTAACGGCATTCCTCATAAAGCACGCCGCCGATGCCCTGGACGATCGAGCCGCGCACCTGCTCATCGACCAGCAGCGGGTTGATCACCTTGCCGCAATCCTCGACGCACCAGTATTTGAGCAGTTCGACAGTCCCGGTCTCCGGATCGACCTCGGCGATCACCGCCTGGAAGCTGTTTGTCATCGCGACGGGGTATTTCTTCGGGATGTAGTGGCGCGTCGCCATCATCTCCGACTGGAAATCCTGGGGCAGCGTGTCGGGCCGGAAATAGGCGACCCGGGCCACTTCTTCGAGCGGCATGCGCTCTTCCCGGGTCACGCGGTCCACCACGACACCGGCGCTGATATCCAGCGTTTCGCGTTCGGTCTGGAGCAGGATCGCCGCCACATCGAGGACGTTGTGACGCAGCGCCTTGGCCGCCTGCAATGCCGCTTCACCCGCGATGCCCGCGCCGCCGGAACCGCCCGCGCCCCAGCCGACCGGGACATTGTCGGTGTCGCCGGAGATCACCTTCACCTTGTCCGGCGTGGTGCCGAACGCGGTCGCCGCGACCTGCTGAATCACGGCCTCGCTGCCCTGCCCCTGTTCGCTGATGGATGTCTGGACAATCACGGCACCGGACGCGTCCATGCGCGCCGCCGCGCCGTCCTGGGACGAAATACGCGCGCCACCGAGACCATAAGTGTGCGGCCCCGGATTGGTCATCTCGACGAGCGTCGCGAAGCCGATCCCCCGGTAGATGCCCTTCTCCCGAAGCTCTGCCTGCTCGGCCCGGAAACCCTTGTAGTCGAACATCGTCAGCAGCTTGTCGAGGGAGGCCTCGTGAGACAGGGCCTCCATCTTGAGCCCGGTGATGAAATCGCACGGATAGCCGTCATCGGGCATCAGGTTGCGCCGCCGAATGTCGACAGGGTCCATGCCCAGCGCCCGCGCGCCCTCGTCCATAAGCGTTTCCGTGATTGCCACCGCCACAGGATGGCCGACCGCGCGATACTGGCTCATCGGCGTCTTGTTCTGAAACACGACCCGCGCGCGCGCCTTGTAGTTCTTGTGGGTGTAGGGCGCGCCGACATAGTTGATGACCTGCAAGGCCTCCAGCGCGCTGGTGCGCGGATACATGGAGTAGGCGCCGACGCCGGTCAGGTCATCCATCTCAAACCCGAGCAGCTCGCCATCGGCGGCAAACGCGGCGCGAACCGTCGCGCGATGATCGCGCGCATGCAGATCGGTGAGGAAGGATTCGAGCCGATCGGCAATGAACTTCACCGGGCGCTTCAGGATCATGGAAATGGCCGCCGTGGCCATCTCATCGGGGTAGGTATGCCCCTTGACGCCGTAGGCGCCGCCCACGTCACCGCAGATGATTCGCACATTCTGGTTTTCAATGCCGAGATGGCGGGCGAACAGATCCTGCATCATGTGCGGGGCCTGGTGGGAATGATACGCGGTCAGCCGATGCTCGGACGGGCTGTAATCGGCAATGATGGACCGGGATTCCGGGCACACACCCGTGTGGCGGCCGAAATCCAGCGTGCGCTCGACGATCTTGTCGGCGGCCGCAAAGGCCGCGGCGGTGTCGCCGATGTCGTGGTTCATCTCGAACAGCAGATTGTCGCCGAGGTCCGGATGCATGACCGGCGTGTCGGCATCCATCGCCACCTCGGGGTCCGCGAGGACGGGCAGTTCCTCGAACTCGACCTCGAGAAGCTGGACGGCGTCCTCGGCCTCGGCGCGGCTGCTGGCGATCACTGCGGCGATCGGCTCTCCCTGCCAGCAGGCGCGCTCCACGGCGAGCGCATGCTGGGGTGCCGACTTCATGCCCTTGAAATGCGCCAGGGTGCCAACCCAGGGCGTGCAAACCTCCGCGACTTCCTTGCCCGTGATGACCCGGAGGACGCCCGGGCAGGCCATCGCGGCGCTGTCATCGATCGAGACGATGCGCGCGTGGGCATAGGGTGAGCGGTAATAGACAACATGCACCATGCGCGGCAGGGTCAAATCGTCGACATAGCGGCCTTCGCCTGCGACCAGCCGGCGTACAATCGCGCGCGGCACGGAGGTGCCGATGTAATTGTCGGCACGGTCGAGGACGCTGCCCTCGTCGATCTCGTTCGATACGCTCATGGTTTCCGCCCTTTGGAATTTGTTGGGGCGAAAGGTACAACCCTAGCGGCGGCACGGCCACCCCGATGAACGGACCGGCCGATCACATTGCGAACACATGCGGCGGACACCATCTCATGCAGCGCATCGAATGAAGCAGGGCGAGAATCGGAAACTCTGGCTGTCGGTCAAACGCGGCCTGCGGGGCCGCTGCCCCAGCTGCGGCGACGCCCCGTTGTTCCGGGCCTATCTGAAGCAGGTGGACAATTGCGCCGACTGCGGCGAGGCCTGGTCGGAAATCCGCTCCGACGACGCCGCGCCCTGGCTGACCATCCTGATCGTCGGCCACCTCATGGCGCCGGTGATGATCGCCATGGTCAAACACCGGTATTTCGAACCCTGGGTGTCGGCGGCGATTCTCATCCCGATCATCGTCGGGCTGTCACTGCTGATATTGCCGCGCGCGAAGGCGGTCTTCATGGCCGCGATCTGGTCGCTCCGGGCGAACAGCTCGTAACCTCCGGAAAGATTGTCATGCCCGGGCTCGACCCGGGCATCTCATCCCGGCGCCAGGAGATGCGCGGATAAAGTCCGCGCATGACGAGGCAGGAGACGCCAGTTGCCCGCTAATATTTCCCCAGCGCCTTCAGGATGCGCTCCGGCGAGATCGGCTGGTGTGCCAAGCGCACGTCGAAGGGTGACAGCGCGTCGTTGATCGCGTTCATGATCACCCCCGGCGCACCCGCGGTGCCGGCCTCGCCCGCGCCCTTCGCACCAAGCTCGGAATCCGCCGTCGGCGTCTCCACATGTCCGACATGGACGTCGGGCATCTCACCCGCCATCGGCACCAGGTAATCCGCCATGTTGGCGTTCACGAGATTGCCCGCCACATCGTAGCGGCATTCCTCCATCAGCGCGCCGCCGAGCCCCTGAATGACGCCGCCACGGACCTGCTCATCGACGAGCTGCGGGTTCAGCACCGTGCCGCAATCCTCGACCACCCAGTAGTTCAGGAATTTGAGGAAACCGGTGTCGGGATCGACCTCGACGTAGCAGGCCTGAATGCCGTTGGTGAACGCGATGTTGTATTCGCGCGGCACGAAATGGCGCGTCGCCATCAGCTCGGGCTGGAACCCCTTGGGGATCAGGTCCGAACGGAAATAGGAAATCCGCGCCACCTCGTCGAGACCCATGCGCTCGTTGCCGGTGTCGTTGTCCACCACGACACCCTCGCGAATGTCGAGGCTCGCCGGATCGGCCTGGAGCAGCTGGCCGGCCACGTCCTTGACGTTGTAGCGCAGCGCCTTGGCGGCCTGCAGGACGGCCTCGCCGCCGATGCCCGCCCCGCGCGATCCCCAGGTGCCGCCGCCGGTCGGCACATTGTCCGTGTCGCCGGTGATTACCTTGACCCGGTCCGGCGACGTGCCGAACGCGGTAGCGGCGATCTGGGCCATCACCCCGTCGGTGCCCTGGCCCTGTTCCGTTACCGAGGTGTGCACGACGATCGAGCCGCTCGAATCGAGCCGCACCTGGGCGCCATCCTGGGACGAGATGCGCGCGCCGCCGATGCCATACATGGCAGCACCCGGGTTGGTCAGCTCGATCATCGCCGCAAAGCCGATGCCGCGATAGATCCCGTCGGCGCGCAGCGCATCGCGCTCCGCCTTCATCCCTTCATAGTCCATCGACGCCAAAAGCTTATCGAGCGTCTGGTGATGGGACAGGCCCTCGAAGGCGATACCGCTGGCCCCCTTGGTCGGATAGGCGTCGTCGGCAATCAGGTTGCGCCGGCGGATATCGACCGGATCGATTCCGAGTTCGCGTGCGCCCTTGTCCACCATCGCCTCGGTCACGGCGAACGCCACCGGGTGGCCCACTGCGCGGTACTGACACATGACATTCTTATTCTGGAACACGACCTGCGCCTTGGCGCGATAGTTCTGATGCTTGTAGGGGCCGCCGGTGAAGTTGAGCACCTGGTTGGCTTCCATGGCGCTGGTGCGCGGATACATGGAATAGGGCCCGACACCCGTCAGGTCGTCGACCTCAATCGCGGTGATATCACCATCCTTGGTAAAGCCCATCTTGGCATGCACCCGATGGGCGCGCGCATGGATGTCGGTGAGAAAGGATTCGAGCCGGTCGGCTGCGAACTTGACCGGGCGCCCGATCAGCTTCGACAGCGCGACGGCGGCCATTTCGTCGGCATAGACATGCACCTTGATGCCGAACGAGCCGCCCACATCCTTGCAGATCACCCGCACCTGGCCCTCCGGCACGCCGATATGCTTGGCGAAGATATGCTGCATCATGTGCGGCGCCTGGTTCGACATGTGCACGGTCAGCTTGTCGTCGGCCTCGTCGTAATCCGCCAGGATCACCCGTGGCTCCAGGGTGACGCCGGTGTGGCGGTCGAAATGATAGGTCTCCTCGACGACCAGGTCGGCGGCGGCGAAAGCCGCATCCACGTCACCGGACTCGACCCCGTTCTCGAAGGCGATGTTGTCGCCGAGCTCGGGATGGATCACATAGGTGTCGGGGTCGCCCGCCGTCTCGGCATCGGTGACCGCCGGCAGCTCCTCATATTCCACTGAGATCATTGCCGCGGCGTCCTCGGCCTCGGCGCGGCTGTTGGCGACCACGGCAGCGACCGCCTCGCCCTGCCAGCAGACCTGGTTCACGGCGATGGCGTGCTGCGGGGCCGATTTGAGGCCCTTGAAATGGGTCAGCACCCCGACCCAGGGCTCGCAGACCTCGGCCAGCTCCTTGCCGGTCACGACGCGCACGACGCCGGGCATGCCAGCAGCCTCACTCGTGTCGATGGACAGGATCCTGGCGTGGGCGTGGGGCGAGCGCAGGAACACCGCGTGGACCATGCGGGGCAATGTCAGATCATCGACGAACTGGCCCTTCCCGCGTACGAGTTTTCGCACGTTGGGGCGCGGCACAACCTTGCCGATATAACTGTTGGGGCGTCCCAGGACGCTCGAATCCGGGCTCAGGGCTTCGTCGGTCATCGTCTCTCTCCACGCGTGCATTCGGTCCGCGTCTTGCGCGCGGGTTGTTAAGTCTAACTATTCCACACCGGGCTCGCGAAGGCGATTGCGAACCGGATGCCGGTTCGCATCCTTTATCCCCAGCGCGTCTTCGCCAATCAGAATCCGCTGAACGTTCGCCGTCCCCTCGCCGACCGCCAGCATATTCACATAGGCGGTGTATTTCTTGATCGGATACTCGTCGGCCAGCGCATAGCCTGCAAAGACCTCAGCCGCCCCCGCCGCGGCCTGCTTCGCCGCCTCGACGGCGAAATACTTGGCGCGTGACGCAGCCCGGGTCGCGGGCCGGCCCTCATCCATCAGCCAGGCCATCCGCTGCACCATCAGCCGCGCGGCATCGGTGTGGGTCGCCATGTCGGCGATCAGATGCTGCACCATCTGATACGCCGCGATCGGGTTGCCCCGGATCACGCGCTGGTTCGCATAGGCGACCGCCTCATCGAGGCAGGCCTGCGCCAGCCCCACGGCGCGGGCCGACACGGTCAGCCGCCCGAACTCCAGCGCGTTCATCGCGATCTTGAAACCCGCGCCCTCGTCGCCCAGGCGGTTTTCGACCGGGACCGTAAAGTCGTCGAGGAACACCGCGTTGGAAGCCAGGCAGTTGGACAATCCGGTCATCGGAATCGGGTTGGCGCTGTAGCCGTCATATTTCTTCGGTTCGACGATGAAAGCGGTGATGCCGCGGTGGCCCGCCGCCAGATCCGTCTTGGCGAACAGCACCCCCACATCGGCGGCATTGGCGAACGTGATCCACTGTTTCGAGCCGTTCAGGCGATAAACGTCACCGTCGCGTGTGGCCGTGGTCTTCATCGAGCCGGCCGCGTCCGACCCACCGCCGGGCTCGGTCAGCGCGAACATGCCAATGCGCCTGCCGGCGATCAGATCGGGCACGAAGGTCGCGATCTGCGCGTCTGTGCCCCAATTGAAGATCGTGAACGGGCAGGTCATGCCTTGCATGTTCATGCAGTAGCCAAATTCGGGCGCGACGCGGGAAATCGCCTCAGAGATCGCCGCCACAGCGACGAAACCGACATTGGTGCCGCCGAGGTCTTCCGGGAACGCCGCGCCGAAGAACCCGGCCGCCCCCATCTTCGCGACGAGGTCG
>Ga0209578_10003248_pt1 | contig 12620 bp, 7 predicted proteins | sample tdAd472_FD_187127 | JGI IMG/M metagenome (GOLD analysis project Ga0209578, IMG submission 187127) | Marine sediment microbial communities from the Atlantic coast under amendment with organic carbon and nitrate - tdAd47.2 (SPAdes)... | ecosystem: Environmental > Aquatic > Marine > Coastal >...
AGGCAGTCGCTGGGCGATGTGATCGACCTGCACTCGGGCGGCGAGGACAACATCTTCCCGCACCATGAGTGCGAAAGGGCGCAGAGCTGCTGCGCGACCGGGAACGAAACGTTCGCCAGGCACTGGTTCCACGGCCGGTTTCTGCAGGTCGAGGGCGAGAAGATGTCCAAGAGCAAGGGCAACTTCTTTACGCCGAGGGATCTGTTTGCACAGGGCCACGAGCCGGCAGCGGTGCGATTAGAGCTGATCAAAACGCACTATCGCAGCAACGCGAACTTTACGATGCAGGGGCTGAAGGATTCGGCGCGGATGATTGAGCGCCTGAGAAGGTATGCCAAAGAGTTGATATATGCCGTTGAAAAACCACGCCCAGGCCGACCAAACTTTGCGGCCCCAGCGGCACACAGCTTTGATTTTGCAAAGGCACTCAATGATGATCTCAACATTTCCGCAGCCCTTGGTGAACTTTCTCAAGCCCTAGTCTGGCCCGCATTTTCTATCTCCTCAGATCTAACTGAGGAAGAGGCGAAGGCATTTGAAAGACAATGTGTAGAGTGGCTTCTTGATGCAAAGAACGTCGACCTTCCATCACAACCGATGCCAGCTGACGAAGCCGCCAAGCTTATGAGCACTGCCAGCGATTCTTTTTCACAATCACTTGGTTTTTTACATCTTGTAGACCATGTACTTGGAGTGATTTTCACGCCGCAAACCAAGGCAACCCAGACCGAGATCGGCGTTTTCCTCGACGGCATCACGCCGAGCGAGGATGTTGAAGCTCTGCTCGCGCGGCGCGCGGATGCGCGGAAGGCCAAGGACTACGCGGCCAGCGATGCGATCCGGGATGAGCTTGCGGGTTTGGGCTTTGCGATCAAGGATGTTGCGGGCGGGAAGGTTGAGGTTTCGCGGAAGTGAGTTGGGGTTTTCTTTGCTCCAAGAACCCCCTCATCCGCCCGCTGCGCGGGCACCTTCTCCCCCGGCGGGGAGAAGGAGGAAAGGCTGATCCATGAGACCTTGCGTGTTTCTTGATCGTGACGAGACGTTGATTGCCAACGCGACGCTGCCCCCGCCGGAGAGGCCGCACCCGGCTTGGAAGCCGGGGGATCTGTCGGACCCGGAGCGGGTGGTGCTGCTGGACGGTGCGCTCGAGGCCTGCCGGATGATGCGGGGGGCGGGGTACACGCTGGTCGTGGTGTCGAATCAGGGGTGCGTGGCGCGCGGGTCGGCGACGATCGGGGATGTCGAGGCGGTTAACGCGCGGGTGAGTGAGCTGCTCGTAGACAACGCGGGCGCGGCGCTGATCGAGCGGTTCTATTACTGCCCGTATCACCCGGAGGGGAACGAGCCCGAGTTTACACGCGAGGACGACCTGCGCAAACCCAGGCCCGGCATGATCCTGAGGGCCAGCGATGAGCTCGATCTCGATCTCGGTCGGTCGTGGTTGATCGGGGATATGCCAAGAGATTGCCAGGCGGGTGTGAATGCCGGGCTGGACGCGGCCCGGTGCCTTCTGATCGGCGAAGAAGGGGTGTTTGCGGATGTTCTGGAAGCCGCCAGCCGGGTGGTCAGGACCGATGCGGGCGGTCACGGGGACGCGGCTGGCTGAGTCCCTATCCTTCTGGGTATGTCTTTGCACCCGACGACGCCGCTGCGGATTGTGGTTGTCTGCCCGAGCTGGGTGGGCGACGCGGTGATGGCTACGCCCTCGCTCGGGCTGATTCGTCGGAGCCTGCCCGGGGCAACGATCGGTGCGCTCTGCAAGCCGGGTGTGGCGCCGATCCTCGATGGGCTGGATGTCTACGACGAGCTGATCACGATGCACCCCGGCGGCGTGATGGGGCACAAGCACTCGGCCTCGAAGCTTCGCCTGCGCGGCTACGACACGGCTCTCTTGCTGACCAACTCGTTCTCGACCGCGCTTATCGCGCGGATGGCGGGCGCGCCGCGGCGGATGGGCTACGACCGCGATGCGAGGCACCTGCTGCTGACGCATCGGCTGATGGCGCCTAAGACGGACGAGGGCAAGTGGGCGATCGTCCCCGCGGTGGATTACTACTGGCACGCTGCCGAGGCGCTGATTGCGCTGACCACGGGCGAACGTGTCGATGAGCTGCGGCCGGCGGACGAATCCGGGGCCCACCGCCTGCCGGCCGGGACGTACATGCAGCTTGTCAGCACGCCAAAGGATCGCCAGGAGGCGGACGGGGTGCTGAGCGAGGCGGGCGTGCTGGATCATCCGTATGCGGTCTTGAACCCGGGCGGCAACAACGCAGCCAAGCGCTGGCCCGCCGAGCGGTTTGCGGCTCTTGCGGATCACCTCGAGCGGGCACACGGGCTGCGGGTGCTGATCAGCGGCTCGCCCGGCGAGGCGGATTTGGCGGCTTCGATCGCTGCATCGGCAGAGACGGACCCGATCGCGCTGCCGGCGATCGGGATGACGCTTGGTTCACTCAAGTCGATCATCGAGCGGTCGGAGTTGCTGGTGACGAACGACACCGGGCCCAGGCACATCGCGGCTGCTTTCGGCGTGCCGATGGTGACGATGTTCGGGCCGACTGATCACCGGTGGACGACGATCCCGACGCGGCCTGCGGGGCCCGAAACCGTGCTGGTGGCCGACCCCGAGTTGCCCCTGACCGAGTCTGCCAACGATCACCCCGAGCGGTGCCGGGTGGACCGGATCGGGCTGGATTCGGTGGTGCGGTCGGTGGATCGTCTGCTGCAGGCGGCCCGCAGCGGGGCCGGATAAGTCGGGCCGAGGCCGGGATTTGCGTGAATCAGCAGGGGGCGGGCGATGATCGGTTGACCGGGGCGGGGTCGGCTGTACGATTGGTCCTGCCGATGGCTCGGATGGTTAGCCGAGCCCTCGGCGACAACACGGGGACGTAGCTCAGTTGGTAGAGCGCTTGCATGGCATGCAAGAGGTCGGCGGTTCGACCCCGCTCGTCTCCATTTCTTTCTCACACTAGGGCGTCTAGACGCGCGCAGCATTATCCATACATAAAATCGATAATGAGTTATCTGTATTGTATTGTGTATGCGCCGGGTGCGCTGGCTCACTCGGCGGGCGCTGATTGATCCAGGAGATTGGAGCCTTCGGTCCGGTTGGCTTCGATCTCTGCGAACTCGGCCGCGGTGTCGTCCTTGGTGACCGAGGGCGTGGGCATGGGCATCGGTTTGCTCGGAGCCTCGGCTGGCCTAGGGGTTGTGTCCTCTGGCTCGATTCGTGGGGATTCGTTCTCGATGCGGATCTTGTAGATCGGTTCGGGCATGTCGATGTTGCGGTTGTCGAACTCGACCTTGACGCGCTGCATCGCGCCACTGCGGACCTTGCCGAAGTCGTGCTTGGACTGATCGACCCAGCCGAAGAAGCGGATTTTGATGCTCGAGTCGCCGAGGTTCGTGACGATGCCGAAGGGCTCGGGCTCGTTCATGACCCCATCAGCCTGGGCGATCGTCTGCACGCCGACTGCCAGAGCCTCGGGCAGATCGACGTCGTAGCCCACGCCAACCTCGAAGTCGAAGCGCCTGCGGGGATCGCTCGAGTAGCTGACGATCGTGGTCTTGAAAACGACGGCATTTGGGATCCGAACGATGTTGCCATCGAATGTTGTGAGCACGGTTGAGCGCGAGTTCATGGAGGTGACGAGGCCCTCGTGGCCGTCGATGACAACGTGATCGCGCGGGCGGAAAGGTTGGCGCACCGAGAGGAGCACGCTGGCGATGTAGTTCTCGACGAGATCGCGGAACGCAAAGCCGATGGCGATGCCCGCGACGCCCGCCGCCCCGAGTACGCCGCCGACAAGCGCGGTCGCGTCAAGTATCTCAAGCGCCAGCAGCAGGCCGAGGATCCCCACCGCGAGTTGAACCAGGCGCTGAGCGATACTGCCCAGGAACTGGTTGCGCGACAATCGGCGGAAGGGCCAGTCCCATCGGCCGATGAGCCACGCCAGCGCGAACGCGAGCAGCACCACGCCGATCGCGACGGGCACCAGAGGGAGCGCGTCAATGAAACCCTGGAGTCGCCCGCCAACGCGCGTCGTCGCGCCGCGGATGCGCTCGCCGACATCGTGCGTGATCGTGATGTCGTTCTGGACATCAGTGATGCCCGCGGCTGCCTGGACGACCTCGGCTGCCCGCTCCAATACCGCCGGATCATCGGCCACACCCGTCAGCACAGCCGATGTGCCCTGCACCGTGACGCCCTCGTCCTCAAGCCCCTCGATACGCGAGAGCGCTTCGAGTGCCGCGGCCTCGACCTCGGCTGGCGATTTTGTGACTTGCGGGGGCTCTTCTGCGGGCGGAGCATCCTGCGCCCCGCAATTTGTTGCACATGTCATGCAGAGCGCGAGCAGAGCAATCGATCTTAAGAACCAAATCGACAGAGTGGTCACGTGCAGTTGCTCCCTATCAGCTTTCGCTCAGGATTGATGCCATCCTGATCTGAGTAAGGATAGTGCGCGGATATTAGTTGAATTTCACGGAACCCTTGGCCTTCGTCAGTGCTTCCTTTGCTGCATCCGCAGATCGGATGAGTCGTCCAGTGGTCGAACTGATCTCAAGCTTGGGTTTCTTCGGGTCGAGCTTGGCTGTGACCCAACCTTGGATCAGCATGGCTTCGAGGGCTTGGAGATAACTGGTGACGATGCCGCCGACGGCTCCGGGGGCAACACGCCCCTGCACGTTGGAGACGACAGCATTATAAATGGTGGCGATGTCGGAAGTCTGTTGCAATATCTCGACCATATTGCCGTAGACGCCCGCGAGTGGGAGGACCGCGTCGCCACGTCTGTGACATGCGACGCGGTTAATCTTTCCGTCGCGGAGATCACCGAGCTTGTCTTTCTTGGCGCCGCGGAGGTTGAGTTTGAACACGTTGTACTGAGCGATTTTCATGCTCTGCTCGCCACCCAGGAAACGGTCAACAAGGTGTCTGCTCGCGTTTAGATCAAACGAGCCGAGCGAGGCGTGTCCGACAGACTCATTGGCAAAGCCACCCTGCGCCAGCCAACGCCATGCGTCTTTGGGCGCAAGCTTGAGACCCGCGTCCTTGGCGATAGCGGTGCAGTGTTCTTGAAGATCCGTAAAGCAGCCGTTGGAGGCGTACCAGTACTGTGCGAACCGGATGTGCTGATCGATATTCTTCCGATTCTTCTCGTCATATCGGCGACGGATCCAAGCGCCGTCTTCGGCACCGCTTTCGATCTCAAGAATGGAATAGGCGACTTCGCGCGCCGAGTTATGCGCGAGCGTCATGCCCGCAGCAAGAATGGGATCCGCGAATCCCGCCGATTCACCGCATAGCCACCAGTTCTCGCCCGCCAGTCGCTGTGAGAGGTGCGACCAGTTCTTAGTCGAATGAACACTCTCGCCCCCGAGTTCGCTCCTGGCATTCGCAAGCAGGCCAGCGATGTCGGGCTCGATTTCGAGGGCGTGTTTATAGAGCTCGTGCGGGGGGAGATCTTTGGCCTTGTAGTGCTCCGACGGACAAATAAGACCGACGCTTGCGCGGCTTGGACCGAGCGGTATGAACCATATCCATCCAAAGGGCAACGATCGCACAAACACACGCGTGGCGCCGTTGCCGATCTCAACCTTCCACTTGGCGTTATCCCAGTAATCCCAGAAGGCTACGTTTCGCAGTTCCTTAGGGGCTTTGCTCTCGACACCCATCGCCCGGCGAATAAGACCGACGTGCCCGGATGCGTCAACGTAATGCTTGGCGGTGACCATCTCTCCCGAGGAAAGCCGAAAACCCGTGATTCGGTCGTCGTCATGCAGGATCTCGGCGACCATCGTCTCTTCGCGCACAGCAGTGCCGAGCTCTTCGGCGTGTCGCAAAAGAATGTCGTCGTATATCGCGCGTTCGACCTGAAAGGCCGTGTGTCTACGCTGTCCTTCGAACTTTGCTGGACGGGGTTCGTCGACGAACTCCTCGGCCGGGTAAAAATCGAATTCCCAGTTGTCGCCCGCTTTCCCCCAAGTCAGATTCGCACCGATCTTTACGGGAAAGTTCGCAGCCTCGACCTTCTCCCAGACTCCCATCTCATCAAGAATCGCGCTGATCCCGGGCAACTGGCTCTCGCCGACGTGTTCACGGGGGAACTTCTCTTTCTCGATGATGATCACGGAAAGATTGGGGTTGTACTTGCGCAGCAGGGCCGCGACCGTCGTGCCTGCGGGCCCCCCGCCGATAATGGCGACATCGTAATGGTTGGCGTTCTCTGTATTCATGGTCTTTCCGCGCAAGGGATGGTTCTGATCCCACAACATACAGGATGGGCGGACGGACGGGTAGTGTGCTGAGGTAACGGCTTGGGAGATAGGTGAGCAGGGAAAGGCCGGTAACCGGCTTTGCTGGGAGTCAGTCGTCGGTGTCGGCCTGCTCCTCGTGCTCGGTGGTGTGCATGCTGCGGGCCAGGTCGTCGCGGACACGCTGGTGGAGTGAATCCTCGTCGAGCTTGAGCACTGCACGCTCGGCCTTGTCGAGCACACCCGAAGTCGGATACGCGATGTGGCAGACCGGATCGCCCGGCGAGACGCTGGGGAGTGTCGTCATACCCAGGATGATGCCATCGCGGGGCGCTCGGAGAACGTGCTGCTCATCGCCGAGAAGGTTGGTGTTGGTGGCGATGGGCTGGCCCTTGTCGACGATGTCGCCCGGCGTGACGTGGAACTGCAGAAATCCGCCCTGGGTTGCGCGGACCCAGCTGGTCGCGTCGGTCTCGATGCGGTAGGCGGGCCTGCGTGGCTTGCCCGGGATCATGCCGAGGTACTTGAGGCAGTTGCTAATCCCCCGGTGCGCGTACTCGACGACCGCGGGCTCGACCTTCCAGACCTCGCCCGCTTCGAGAATGAGCGTTTGGCAGCCGTTCTTGCACGCGCTGATGCGGAGCGAGCCCTTGGGGCCCTTGCCGTCGACGATGAGCTCGGCCCCGAATGCCCGTGCGAACTCGGCGAGCTTCGGGTTTGTCATATCCGCTCGCACGTTGGGGAAGTTTGTACGCCGAAGGGCGGCTGTGTGAAGGTCGATGCAGTAGTCGGCGCGTTTCACAGCACCGTCGAAGAACGCATGCGCGAGTCGGCTTGCGAGGCTCCCGTGGGCTGAACCGGGGAAGCACCGGTTCAGGTCGCGCCGGTCGGGCAGGTAGCGCGAGTGCCGCTCGAACCCCATGATGTTGACAACGGGCGCGAGTACCAGCGTGCCGGCCGCGAGATCGAAGGGGTGCTCTCGGATGATGTGCCGGATGACGCCCGTGCCGTTGATCTCGTCGCCGTGGACAGCCGCGGTGACGAGCATCGTCGGCCCCGGATCCTTGCCGCGCCAGATGTGCAGCGGGATGCTGATATTGACGCCCAGGTAGCTCTCGCCGACCGACATGCGGACGGATGCGTTCTCGCCAGGCTCGACGCGGGTGCCGAACCAGTTGCCCTGATCGGGATCACGGGGTGTCATGAATCGGACTCCAGCTCGGCCAGTCGTGTCGGATCGAGCTTCTGTGCCTTGACCGAACGCTTGCGACGCTTCTTGGCGGGGACGAGGTCGCGCATGTCCTCGAGTTTGCCATAACAGAGCAACCGATCATCGGCCTCGAGCACCCGGGAGCTTTTGGGAATCGAGAAGACCGACGTGCCGCGGTGGAGATTGAGTACCAGGACATCGCGCTCACGCAGGCCCGATTCGCCGATGGTCTGACCGACGAGCTTGGAGCCTTCGGGGATGAGCAACTCCGCGACGCCGTAGCCCTTGGAGACGGTCAGCCTCTGGCGGATATCGATCTCGGGGAAGTTCACCTGGTTGGCGATGTATTCCACGATCGCGCCGGCGATATCAAGACCCGTCGCCCCCTCGATGCCTTCGAGGCCGGGCGAGGAGTTGACCTCCATGATCTGTGGCCCGTTTGTTCCTTCGAGCATGTCGACGCCCGCGACGCGCAGGCCCATGATCTGGGCGGCGCGGACAGCGGTTTCTTTGTAGACATCATCGAGCTCGATAGCCTCGGCCAGCCCGCCGCGGTGGACATTGCTGCGGAACTCGTCGCCCTGAGCCACGCGGCGCATGGCCGCGACAACAGTGTCACCGATCACGAATGCGCGGATGTCCTTGCCCTTGCTCTCATTCACAAAGTGTTGCACGAGCACGTTCTGCTTGGCGCTCTGCATCGTCTCGATGATCGCCTCGGCGACCTTGGTCGTCTCGGCGAGGATCACCCCCACACCCTGCGTGCCCTCGAGGATCTTGATGATGACCGGTGCGCCGCCGATGCGCTCGATAGCCGGGAGCACGTCCTTGCGGTCGCGCACAAAGGTGGTGTGCGGGATGCCGATGTCGTGTCGGCTCAGGATCTGAAGCGAGCGGAGCTTGTCGCGCGAATTGGTGATGCCGTTGGCGGTGTTGGGTGTGTATATGTCCATCTGCTCGAGCTGGCGGACGACGGCTGTGCCGAAGTACGTGATCGAGGCGCCGATGCGTGGAAGAACCGCATCGAATTCAGGCAGCTCCTTGGAGCGGTAGAACAGGTCCGGCTCGCCCTCTTCGAGCTCGATGGCGCAGCGGAGCGTGTTGAGCACGCGCACGCTGTGGCCCCGCTCCTCGGCGGCCTGTATGAGCCGGCGCGAGCTGTAGCACTTGGGAGCCATCGACAAGATCGCGAGTTTCATGGGCGTTCCTTTCTTGGCCGACGCTTTGTAAGCAGGTGAGCCCGCGACGGATCCACCAGAAAGAGCCCCGACAATGCCTTGCGCCCGATGAGCATCCGGCAGCGCATGTTCTTCCGACAAACCAGACCGATCTCGATCTCTTGCTCGTGTTCACCCACCCGAAGCAGTGTTTTGCACACGACCCGTTCCTGGAGTTCGCCCGTGCTCGGCTTGACGCGGCTTGTGCGCACGGCGTCGGCCTCGACCCACTTCGTGAGCCGCACGGGTGTGTGGCGCCAGACCACCTCGAAACGGACACGCCCCTCTCCAATGTGCTGGATCTCGGCGACGTCGATCACGCTTGTGCGCGCGCCGGTATCCACCTTGGCCCGCACGCCTGAGAGATCCCAGTCGGGCAGATCGACTCGCTCGCGCCAACCGATGCGGATCAATGAATCTGGTTTGGACAAGTTCGGCTCCGTGGGTGTGCATCATTCTAGGAGCTTCCTCACAGCCCTTTGGTAGGGCCGGGGTTATGCGCACAATCTCGCTAGAATCACCCGATGCGCCACGCCAAATGGACCGTTCTCTTTCTGCTCCTGATTCTCGCGCCCGCGGCTGCGGGTCAGGGACGCCTGTTGATCCCGCCGGCATCCCTGAAGCCTGTGGTGACCTCAATTGAGATCCAGTCGAAAATCGATGCGCTCGATGCCGCCCCGGACCTCGACGAATCGGCCCGTACTGAAATCCGCCAGACGCTGACCAAAGCGCTCGATCAGGCCAAGCGGGCCGAGAGCCTCTCGCAGGAGGTGCGGAAATACCGCGAGGCTGCCGCGGCCGCCACGGCCCAGCTGGCCGCGATCCGGAACGAGGTTGCGACACAAACCGAGAAGCCCAAAATCGAGATCCCCGCCGACGCCTCGCTGCAGCAGGTGGAGCAGTCGCTCTCGCAAGCGACTTCGGATCTTGCTTCTGCGCGACAATCGCTTGCGGAACTTCAGACGGAAGAAGGACGCCGACTGGAGCGGCGGGCGGCGATCCCCGAGCTGCTCTCGGCCCTGCGGAAGCGACTGACCGATCTGCAGGCCGAGTCTGTGGTGCAGGCAAGGGATGACGAATCCCCGACATCGCTTGAAGCACGCAGACAGCTCCGTCAAGCGACCGAGATGGCGCTGCAGCGGGAGATCGGTTCGCTCGAGGCCGAGCTGACGAGCTACGACGCCAGGCGTGATCTGCTGCCTGCAAGGCGTGACCAGGCAAAGCGGCGAGTCTCAACTCTTGAGGCGGAGGTTGAGGCGCTCCAGAACGCAGCCAAGCAAAGGCGCGAGGCGGAGGCACAGAAGGCGGCCCAGGACGCGAGACGACAGAGCATCGAGGCAGCCCGTCAGCACCCGGTGCTCCAGGCGTACGCGCAGGAAACCGCCGACCGCGCCAGTCAGCGCGTGAGTGACCAGGGCGAAGCGACGCAGATCGACAAGGCGACAAGCGAGGTATCGGAAGTCAACGCGGAGATATCCCAATGGCGTTCGCGCTTCGCTTCGCTGCAGCGAAGACTCGACGCGGCCGGGCTCAACCGGGCCACCGGTTTGCAACTCCGCAAGCAGTACGACGACCTCCCCGAGGAGAGTGAGCTTCGCCGCAGGGTTCGCAGGTCGCAGGAAAGTCTTGAGGACGCCGAGTTCAGGCTGATCGAACTCCAGGAAGAGCGAGCTGTCACCGGCGAGGTCGACAATGTCGTCGACGACCTGCTCTTAGAGATCCCGCCCGAAGAGATGCCCGCGGATGCGGCTCAGGTCGAATCGATTGCCCGCGAACTGGTGATCGCTCGCCGGGATCTCTTGGACAGCCTCGTAGCGGATACGTCGTCGTACTTCGATGCCGCCGTCGATCTCAACGGGGCACTGCACGAGAAGCTGACACTGACGGGCCAGTACCGCTCGTTCATCGAGGAACGCATTTTCTGGGTGCGCAGCATCGCGGGTGATCGGCTGCTCCGGGTAGACGATGTGCGCAGCGCGACCGCCTGGCTGCTCAGCCCGTCGGCATGGCTGGACTCGCTTGAATCCCTCGCCACGCACGCCCGGCGGAGCTGGGTGAGCCTCTCGGGTGTGGCGCTGCTCATCGCACTCGTCTGGCTTCCGCAGGTTCGTGTGCGCAGACGGATCGGTCATCTCGGCGAGCTTGTTTCGCGGTACAACACCGATGCCTACACGCACACGCTCGAAGCGTTCATCTGGACGTTCATCCGGGCGCTGCCCATCCCGGCAACGCTCTGGGCGATCGGGTGGGTGCTTGGCAGGCCGATCGACCAGACTCGTGTGGCCCAGGCCATCGGGGCGGGCCTTCGAGACGGCTCTTTCCTGCTCTACCCGCTGATGTTTCTGCGGCAAACGCTCCGCGGTCGGGGGCTAGCCGAGGCGCATTTCCGTTGGCCTGCGCTTGCGATCAGCACACTCCGCTTCCACCTGCACTGGCTGATGCCGGTGGTGACAACGGCACAGGTGCTCGTATCCGCGTTCGAGTTCGAGAATCAGGACGCGTACAACGCCTCGCTCGGGCGTATCTCATTCACGGTTGGTCTGGTGGCGCTGGCTGCATTTCTTCGCCGGGTGCTCAAGCCGCACGGCGTCGTGCTCAAGCGATTCGTCGAAGACAATGCCAGCGGGATACTCGTCAGGCTCAGGCTCGTCTGGTACCCGCTTGCGTTTCTGCTGCCGATCGCCTTTGCGGTCCTGAGCTGGGCCGGCTTTCACTACACCGCGGTGCAACTCGAATCGAAACTTGAACAATCACTCATTCTGACGATGGTGCTCATCATTCTCAACGGTGTGATGCTCCGCTGGCTGTTTATCGCTCGCCGCAGGGTGGCTGTCGAGGATGCACGGCGTAAGCGTGAGCAGGCGGCCGCCGATGCGGAATCTGAGCAAGACTCTGGCAGCGAGCCGCTGGCCGAGGCCCCGCCGCTGGATGAGGATAAAGTCGACCTGCCCGCGCTGAGTCAGCAGACGAGACAGCTTTTCCGGGCCGCCTCGACGGTGACGGTCGTGCTCGGGCTTTATCTGATCTGGGCGCAGGCGTTGCCGGCGCTGCGGATGCTCGATCGCGTGCAGCTCCTGCCCGAGATCAGGATCACCGACGGCGAAGTATCAACGATCAGCGAGATTTCAAAGCCCACATCGTCGAACAATGCTTCTGCTTCTGAGAGCAACGGCTCATCGAATCTCATGTCCGGCGTGGCACCCGGTCTCTCCCAGGGTGATTCGAGCGGCAGCGGAATCGACATAATACCCGAGGTTTCGATCACGCTTGCGGACCTCGGTCTCGCACTTGTCGTTCTGATCGCGACCTGGGCCTCGTTCCGCAACGTGCCGGGCTTGGTCGAGATTGTTGTGCTGCAACGCCTGCCGCTGGACTCAGGCAGCCGGTACGCGCTCTCGACCGTGATGCGCTATCTGATCGCGATTATCGGCGTGCTGGCGGCGGCTGCGACGATGGGGCTGGCGTGGTCGAACGTGCAGTGGCTCGCGGCCGCGTTGACATTCGGGCTCGCGTTCGGGTTACAGGAAATCTTTGCCAACTTCGTCTCGGGCCTGATCATCCTCGCCGAGCGGCCTGTCCGAATGGGCGACACCGTCACGGTCAGCAATGTTACCGGCACGGTCACCCGCATCCGGATGCGCGCAACCACGATCACCGACTGGGAGCGCAAGGAACTGATCATCCCGAACAAGACCTTCATCACCTCGGACGTCATCAACTGGACACTCTCGGATGCGACACTGCGCATCACGATCCCCGTAGGAGTCAGTTACGAATCGGACGTGGACAAGGTCGAAAAATTACTGCACAAGATCGCGGGCAAAAATAAGGTCGTGCTCGAAGATCCTAAACCCCAGGTGCTCTTTAAAAGCTTCGGCGACAGCACGCTCGACTTCGAATTGCGCGTGTTCATCCCGGGTATCGAGCACTTTGTCTCTATC
>Ga0209578_10003251_pt1 | contig 12616 bp, 7 predicted proteins | sample tdAd472_FD_187127 | JGI IMG/M metagenome (GOLD analysis project Ga0209578, IMG submission 187127) | Marine sediment microbial communities from the Atlantic coast under amendment with organic carbon and nitrate - tdAd47.2 (SPAdes)... | ecosystem: Environmental > Aquatic > Marine > Coastal >...
TGATCGGGAATGGCACACCGACGCCGTAAATCATCAACAGATTCGACGGGTCCAATGTGAATGTGCCCGGGTCGATGTTGACCAAGACCTCGGTCGGGGCTGTGTCGCTGAAATCGGTAGGCAGGCCGCTCGGGAACGTGATCACGACCGGTTCGGGCGGCACATCGATAGTGATATTCGCCGAATTGATATCGAAGAAGCTGAGGCCCGAAGCGCGGACCATGACGCGGCCGTTGTTGGTAAAGACATCGGGGAGGGTGACGGTTTGGAATCCGTCATTGGGCGTACCCGTGGCGAGAACGTAATCGAAGGTGGCACCGCCGTTGGTTGAGAACAGGATGTCAACTTGTGATGCGCCGAGGACAGTGTTCGTATTCGCCACTGACCACGTTACGTTCATCTGGCCGTCGGTGATCGTGGTCGCTGAACTCTGACTGGTGACGTTGAAGGGGCCCGCTGACGTTGTGACCGAAACGGTCGTTGTGTCGGTGGACCAGCCGCCGCCGCTGGGGTTGTTGTCTCGGGCGGTGACGCGCATGGTCATGGTGCGGTTGGTCATGGGGTACTTCTCGCCCCGGGTGAGTGAGCCGTTGTTGAGATCGATGAGATCTGGGAAGTACCGCGTGGGCGAGGTGGTGGGCGAGAAGCTGCGGAAGAGCGGGCTCGAGCCGTTGTCGGCAGCGTTGGCGTCCTGCTGCGGTCCGAGATCGTATTGCTCCCAGCAGTAGAGCACGGTGTCGCCATCTGGATCGGAGCCGGTAGCGGTCAGAAAGAAGGGCGTGCCCTGAGGGACAGAGATACTGGGGCCGGCATCAATGACGGGAGTGTTATTGCCGCTGGCGAAGGGGGCGTCGCAGTTGTTGCCGCTGCCCGAGGAGATATGCGAGTTGATCTGGAACTGGCTGCGGTAATGGAAATAGGCGTCGGAGTTGTTCTGGATGTTGTCGTTGCCGCAGATGCCTGCGTATCCCATGATAGTTGTTGCCGAGCCGATTTCGTAGGCGGATGAGCCTGTTCGGTTGCCGCCGGCACAACTGCCGCTATCACCGTTGAATGTGTGCGAGCCGCCGAACTGGTGACCCATTTCGTGCGCGACGTAGTCGACGTAGAAAGGATCGCCAACGGGCTGTGGCAGGCCTGTGGTGCCGCCGCCCTTGTTGCTGGTGCAGATGACGCCGAGGTAGGCGACGCCGCCGGAAGCGGTGCTGACGCCGTGGCCGACATCGTAGTTCCCGGAGCCAATCACCGAGTTGATGCGCGGCGTGACCTGATTGAGCAGATTCGAGTTGTTGCTGAGCCCGTCGGTCGAGGAGTTTGTGTAGATGAGTTGGTCGTTGTTGGCGACGAGATTGAACTTTACGCCGACCTCGTCCTGATAGATGCCGCTGACGCGGTTGACCATCGTGACAACAGCCGCCAGGCCCGACGCGACCGTCCCGCCGTGGAATTGGGTGTACTCGCCGACGGCGACGACCGCGAGGCGGTACTCCTTGCGCGTGACGGGCGCCAGGCGCGCCATCGGTGGTGTGATGGCTTGGTTGTCCTGAGCCCAGCCGTGGACATCGGGCGAGCCGTGCTCGTGCTCGTCGTAGCCGCAGGACCAGGTTTGATTCGAGCGGTCGAGATCCTTTTTGTAGTACGCGGCGTAGAGCGAGTCGTCGTTCTTGCTGTAGCGATCGATGTAGGCGTGCAGCCCGGCGCGGCGGACCTGCGCATCGAAACCTGCGGGAGTCATTGAGATGCGTACTCGGGCGGTGTCGTCTTCGACGCCGACACCCGCGTACGTGCGGATCATGGGGTATTTGGCCTGGAGCGGAGCCTCCATGACGGGCGATTCGTAAACCGCAAACGCCTGGAACCCGCCCTCGGGCATGGGCAAATCAATGATGACCGGTTCGAGTTCGGCTTCGGGCGAGCCTTCCAATGGAGCCTGTGCGAGCTGGGTGCGCATTGAAGCTGTGTCGAGCACGGCAGCGTTGAATGCATCAGGACGAACCCATGCTTCCAGCGCGGACCGGCTGGCAGGAATGCTGTCGATAAGCGCCCATGAATTATCTACCGAAACGCTTTTGACCGTAAACTCGAGGCTTGTCGTGGCCCAGTGTGCTGCGGGCTGAACTGCCTGCTGACTCATCGCGGTTCCCACGGCTGTCAGCAGGACCAGGGCACCGATCATTCTCTTCTTCTGCACGACTCACTCCTTCGACAGAACAGTTCTCGGCCCACGAGATAGCCTTACCTCACCGCAGGCAAGCTGCAGTATGCGCGTCGATCGCCCAAAGGCGATCAAGTTCATCTCAGAAGCCGACAGCCCCCCTGCCGCTGGCTCCCTTTCGGGATCCGGCCGCGAAAGTTCCGGGCGTTGAAGGTCCGGAGAAACTGACGCAGCGTTCTCTACAAGATACTGGCTCGTGGCACTCGTGAGAAGGGGCAAGCGAAAATGCCTATCAATTCCGAGCAAAATCCAACCACAAATGCCTTATCAGACCCTCACCGCCCCAAAAACAAACGGGGGTGCGTTCACTCGAACGACGCACCCCCGCGTGAGATTACCATTCCGCTAATTGTCGCGATTGATCCTTAATCGCAGCCGGCAACCCACGAGGCCACCCACGCCGAGAAGTCGGCGGGTTCGAGCGTGCCGTTGCGATTGCAGTCGGCGGCGAGATCACCCGCGTTGTAAGCGATAACCCAGGCCGTAAAGTCGGTCGGCGTCAGGATGCCGTCACCGTTGATATCGGCGATGCACTCGACCGTGCCCCCTTCGCACTCATCCTGGGTTTGAGCGATGAGATCGCAATACTGGGGCGCCTGAAGAGAGACGTACGGCAGAATGCCCTCTTCGAGGATGCGCTGGTGGAAGAAGAGCGCGATATTGCTCAACCCACCAGGGCAGAGGTGGCAATAGCTCATGATCGTGCCGTTCTCTGCGGTGCCACACTGACCGAATGCGCACCCGTCCACCGGCGGGATGAGCCCGTGAGTGTGTGGCGCACCGAAGTTGTGACCCCATTCATGCGCGGTGACGACGAGGTCCCAGTTCTGTGGCAGATTAGACTCAATTGGCGTGGGGAAGAACCCGTTGAGGTTGCCCGACACCGCCTGTGCATAATCGCGGTAGCAGAAGGTGGCAAGATACGCGATTCCGCCACCGAGAGGCTTACCCGAAAACAGATGGGCGCCGTGCCATTCGTCCGGGTAGGGCGCGTCGAATTCGGTCCATGTCGCATTCATTTCATCAAGAACCGATGGTGTGTCGGTGCCTTCCCAGGGGTCGGCGATACCGGGATCGGGCCAGATACGGGTGTAGACGATGTTGAGACCCATATTCCAGCTGTTGGAATAGATCTCTGTGACGCCGCCGACGAGCGATTCGATGTATTCCATCGACAACTCTTGGGCAACGAGAGGGTCGGCTGCCTGGAAGAGTTGCGAGAACTCGGTGTCGGCTTCGATAGCCACCCGGGCAACGCGGCAGGGCTGAACGGTGCCGTCGTCATCATCATCGCCGTCGCCGCGTGCTGCGAATTCCTGACCTGGCACTTCCATCAGCGTGCAGGCGTAATCGATCCAGTTGATCTGGCCCTCGGGCATATCGCTGAGGTTGTAGATGGTGATGTTGCTCTCACTCTGAAAGCTGCCGTTGGACACGATATAGGTTGTGCCATCGATCTCGATGATCCCGTTGCTCATGTTCGGCGAGATGGCGAGGTAAACCGATGAGTCCGGGATGCCCACAACCGTGCCGCGAAGCGTGGCCAGTGTCGGCCGAGCGATCGGCACATCGCCGTTGGCCGTGCCGCGGACCAGAACCGCCTGGGCATCGAAAACGTCAAACGTCTCGAGCTCAAGATCGATGGTTGTCGCGCGGTCGAGCGGGAAATTTGCGATGTTCACGCGGGTCGCGTTGTTGATCGCATTGAAGTACGTCGCGTCGAAACGCAGGGGCGTTGCGATCGGGTCGATGTCGCGGCTATCGACCACGAGTGGCGAAGGCACCGTGACGATTCGGCCCTGAAGGTCGAGTGTCCTGATCTGTCGACCTGAGCCGTCCTGTGCCGTGGCCGCGCCCGACGACAACATGAGTGCGACGCCACACGCCGTGAGAAGTGTTTTCATTCGTTCCACCTTGCTCCTGATGCAAACCCGCAGAGTTGGCCACCCTGGCCCCGCCGGGCTGCAACTGCTTTGAGTCTAACGCGATATCCGTCCCGATTGCAGGTTCCTGGCCGGTTTCCGGGCCTGAGGCGGTCAAATATCAATGATTCTAGAAAGCCATTCGCCCGCCACGCCCTGACGGATCCCTTTCTCCTCTTGAAACAAGGCTTGCTAGGGGACAAAAAAGGCCCCGGGTAATGAAACCCGGGGCCTGAGGAATGCATGTTTGTTCGGAATCGGTATCAGCAGCCGGCGTTGTAATTGGCGACCCAGGCGCTGAAGTCGGCCGGGGTGCACGAGCCGTCGCTATTCTGGTCGCAGGCCGGGCCTTGCGAGTTGTAGGCCGCAACCCAGGCGCTGAAGTCGGCCGGGCTCAGGATGCCGTCGCCGTTGGTGTCGGCTACACAGCCGGGCTCGCTGCAGAGCGGGTTGCCGGTCAGGTCGCAATCAGCACCAAAGCCCGAATACTGCCCCGTACCGTCGAGGTAGGCCAGCATCCAGGAGTTGATGTTCTGCGGGTGGAACTCGAGGTCCAGATCACCCGTGCCGTTGCCGCATTGGTGGCAGTAGCTCATGATCGTGCCCGGCAGCTGCGAGCAATCGCCGTCACCGCAGTTATCGATATCAGGCAATGGAGACTGCTGATGGGTGTGCGGCGCGCCGAAGTTGTGGCCCCACTCGTGCGCGGTGACCATGAAGTCCCAGTTCTGATTGCTCTGGTTCTGGAGCGGGTAGGGGAAGAAGCCGTTCAGGTTGGCCGAGAGTGCGTAGTCGTAATCTTCGTAGCAGATCGTGCCGACGTATGCGACGCCGCCGCCGAGCGAACGGCCGGAGAGAAAATGCACACCGTTGCGCTGCTCGCTGGTCATGTTAGCGTTCCAGTAATCCTGAAACTGATAGAGCTGATTCGCAGTGCTGCTTTGGTTCCATGGATCGCTGGAGGTCCAGATGCGAAGGAAGGTGATGTTGAGGATGACGTTGAGATCGCGCTCGTAGACCTCGCTGACAGCACCAACGAGCATCGTGGCGTAGTCGGACGCCTGCGTGGCGTTGCCGCCGAAGAGGTCGGTGCGGAATTGCGTGTCCGTCTCGATGGCGACGTCGGCGACGCGGCAGGGCGGGTCACCGAGGAAGGAAACACCGCGACTGGCAGTGGTGTTCACTTCGCGACCGGGGACATCGATCGCTTCACAGACGAGATCCATGAAGTTGATCGCGCCATCCGGCAGATCAGAGGGGTTATAGATGACGGTTTCAAGACCCTCTCCCGCGGGGCCCGAGCTGATGATGTACTGCTCGCCGCTGGTGCGGATGTAGCCCAGAGTCATGCTGTCGCTGAACGCGATATAGGCGAGCGAGTCGTGGTCGCCGGCGACGTGGCCTCCAAGCATGACAACGTCGGGCCGGTCGAACGAGCCGTTCTCGTTGAGTCGGAGAGTCGCATTGGGGTCAACGATGTCGCGGCGTTTCAGATCAAGGATCACGCTGGTCTCGGTGTCGAGCGCAAAGTCGTGCATGATGACGGTGTCGGCGCCGCGGAGAGCGCTGTGCCAATCCTGAGAGGGCGTCAGCGCCGTGACGTTCTGGGTTGCCGAGGTCGAGGCCGCGAAGGGCTGATCAAGTGTGACGTGATTGGGCTGCTGGGTCGCAGCGGCCATAAGGATGATGGACGGAACTACAAACATTTTTCAGACTCCCTCGCAGGGCGGCCCCCCATGACCGCGGTACACAACTCTTCTTTCTGACTAACAAAACCTGACAGTCTTTCGGGATCAGCATCCGGCGTTGTAATTGGCGACCCACGCGGAGAAGTCCGCGGGTGAGCACGCGCCGTCGGTGTTCTGGTCGCACTCGGGCGCTTGCGCGTTGAACGCGGCGACCCATGCCGAGAAGTCGGCGGGGCTGAGCATGCCGTCGCCGTTGGTGTCGGCCAGACACGGCTCGGGCGGGATGCAGGTGCCGTCGGGGATCGTGTCGCCGTCACCGTCGCAGATGGTGCCCATGCCAAGCCAGACCGCTCCTGAGATGAGATTGCAGTTCTCCTCGCTCAGAATCAGGCAGTTGGCCGACGATGTGATGCAGCACGCGCCGGTCGGCTGCGGACAATCGGCGTCCAGGCAGGTCGTACCAACACCCAGGAACGTGCCGCCCAGCGCCGCAGCCTCGAGCGCGGTGACGCCTTCGATGCATGTTCCGTCGGGCAGGCAGGCGGCTCCGATCGGGCAGAGCGAGCCGTTGCACTGAACATTGGCGCCCTGCCAGGTGCCAGCGATCAGGTCGCAACTCTCTTCGGTCAGAAAGAGGCAGTTGCCGTTGGACAGGCAGCAGGCGCCCTCTGGGATCGGGCAGTTTGTCGTGATGCACTGCGTACCCGCGCCCTGCCAGGCTCCGTTGATGTTGAGACACTCGGCTTCTGTGAGATCGAAGCATTCGGCGCTCCCGTCGCAGCAGGCCCCGGTCTGCTCTTCACAGGTGAAGCTGGTCCACGTGGCCTGGAGCATCCAGTCGCCGCTTGGCGTGCAGAGCGCGGGGAAGGTCTGGAAATTGCTCCAGCCCGGCGGGCAGCCGAACACGCCGCAATCGATCGCACGGATCCAATTGCCCGTCTGCGAAGCCACGCCCGAGTTGTCGGTCATCGGGAAGGCGTTCTGATTCTGTGGCGGGGGCGAGATGCACCCGGTGCCCGACTGCGATTGGTGCTCGTCGATGCGGAAGCCGATCGTGAAGGTGTTGGTCCCGCTGTTGTTGTTGATGAATATCTGTTCCGGGTCACCCGGATCGATGCTGAAGGCGACATTGACTGCCTGGGCCGGGCCGGGCGGGATCACGATGTGTGGCAGGATGACATCATCGGACGAGTACGTCGCTACGAGCGTGCCAGTGCTGGGCGGGCCGTCCCACACGAGCACGGACCACTCGGTTGTGGTCTGGATCGAGGTGCCAGCCGTTCCGATGAGCGCTTCGATGAGATCGATTCGGATCGGGAAAACCGAAGCCGGCAGCGTGTACTGAGCCGCCATCACTTCACCCTCGACAAATCCCGCCTGGACGAGATACGTACCGCCGGCGAAAGTTTCGCTGGCATAGGTGCTGGCGAGCTGGCACTCGGCCCGGCTGGTGTTACCGCCGCCTGGCAGGCTGTCGGTGATCTCGCCGAGCGAAGTGACGCCGAAGGTCTGAACCTTGTTGAGAGAGACAGGGATGGGAACGGGCTCTGGGCCAGCGAGCGCGGTACCTGCGCAGGAAACCAGTGCGCACGCGGTGACGGCGCGGACTGACCGAGAACGACTGGAGCGTGCCATACGCCCGACCCTCCATTTGAACAACCAACCGGCGAGAAGCCGCCGATTCCCCCTGAACATCTCCAGCCTACATGAAACGCCCTCGGTATGGCACCCTCTTTTTGAGAGAGTCAGGCTCTGGAGTCCTTCGGTTATCGGCCAGTCGGCAACAAACCTTGGCTTCAATCACTGAAAATACGGTCGCGCAACAACGTCGCGATTGGGTTCTAGTAGGGTGTGTTTAGAGTTAAGGGCAGCCGGCGTTGTAGTTGGCGACCCACGCGCTGAAGTCGGCGGGCGTGCATGAACCGTCGTCATTCTGATCACAGACCGGCGCTCTGGCGTTGAATGCCGCGACCCATGCGCTGAAGTCCGCCGGGCTCAGCATGCCATCGCTGTTCGTATCTGCGAGACAGCCGGGCCCGGTGGGCGGGAGGATGACATACTGCGACAACTCTCCCAGTTGTGATGCGAGCGCATCCGGGCCGCTGGGCGTCAGCCCGACGGTCGCGAGTATCTCGGTTTCTGTCAGAGGCTGGATGCCGGTGTCGTATGCAAGATTGAGCGCCTCGATAAACGCGTTGCACCAGACGCCCTGGATGGTCGTGCGCGGGTGGGTGCCATCGTTGACAAACGCGCGATCGGGTGTGCCATCGGTGCCCTTCTGATTCAATTTGATGTTGCGCCCCGCTATAACGAGATACTCATGGTTTTCGGTGTGCGAGCCGAAAATCGCGCGGTTGAGCGCGAGCATGTCGAGCACCGGAACCTCTCGGGCCATAGCCATCTGCTCAACGTGCTCACTGAATTCGTCGTACATCGCCGAGGCGAGCTGACGCTTGGCGGGGTCCTGATACGCCCGCTCCACCGAGACCATCGCGCCGAAGTCAAACAGATTGGCAATGACGACCTTTGCGCCCGATGCGATCGCGACGTCCATGATCGCCTCGGCGTTGGCGAGTTTGTGCCCTACGTGGGCGTCGATCTGGTTCTGTGTCCAGTTGCCGTCATACACGTCGGCGTACGGCCCGTGCGCCGGCCCGAAATCATTGCCACCGATGAAGATCACGATGTGCGAGACGTTGCGCAGAGTCCCGCCCTCTGCAACGCCGATGTGTTGACCCGTATTGATCGCGTCATCCGTCGTGGCCCCATAGCGGGCCCAGTTGTCCTCGTACATCGTGCGCCTGGGCTCGCCCCAATTTCCTACACCTGCCTGTGAAGCCGTCGGCCCCATGTCGATGCCGCGGAGATCGACGAGCAACTCTGTCCAGCTCATCGCGTACGAGCCGTAGCCCTGCTCGGCGTACTCATCGGTGAGCGAATCGCCGATCGCTCCGAGCTTGGTGATGGGCTGAGCGCTTGCCACAAAGGGCAATGCACAGACGGTTGCGGTGATTGCTGTCCCAAAACGCATGGACATCCTCTCATTCTCTTTCAGCAGCCGGCGTTGAAATTCGCCACCCACGCGCTGAAGTCCGCGGGCGAGCACGAGCCGTCGTTGTTCTGGTCACACTCTGGTGCTGCGACATTGAACGCAGCCACCCACGCACTGAAGTCCGCGGGCGAGACAAGACCATCGTGGTTTGTGTCGGCAAGACAGAGCGTGGCGCACGTGCCGGTCCCGCAAAAGAGCGTGACAGCCGCCACGGGCGAGCGGGCGCCGGTGGCGTCGATCACCCACTGGTAGTACACGGTTGTGCCGTCAAGAGCAGCGTTGTCCGGAACGGGCAAGTGAGCCGTCACCGAGGCAGCAACCCCTATGCCTGTCGTCGCGGCGAACGGACCTTCAACGCTCTCAGGCGCGATGTTGCCCATCATCGGCGGCGAAGACGAGACATACAGCGACACCGATGTCCCCTCGGCCATACCCGTTGTGCCGAGCTTGAAACTCGCGTTGCCGAGGTTCGGTGGCGTGGCTGCGATCATCGCCGGCACAAAGCCCGAGCCGTTGTCATCGCCCGAGCCGATCAGCACCGGATTGGGCGCAAGCTCCGAACGAAGCGTCGGGCGATCGAATGGAAACGTTTCGTTCGCGACGCGCGGGTCAGTCAGGCCATTGGCAATGAAGTCTGCCAGCGGCGGGATCTGCCCGGCATTGAGAGAGACCGCTTCCATGAACGGATCGATGTTCTCAGGAAAGAACGGCTCGCCGACGTAGAAACTCAATGACTGACTAAGCGACCTGAACGTGCCGGCGTGCATGAAATGACTCTTGAGCCCGGCATTCCGAAGGCCCGGCGTCTTGAATTTCCCGCGGTCCTCAAAGAGCCCCGTGAACTCCATACGCCCCGAATCCCACTCGACAGGTCGGACCCCGATCGCTCGGAACTGGTTGTCTGAGAACAATGGCGGCGTGTGACAGGAGTCGCAGCGGGCGGTCTGGAAAATATTCCAGCCCTGTTGCTGACCCGGTGTCATTGCGTTGGTGTTGCCCGCGACGAAGTCGTCCCAGGGCGACTGATCGGAAACAAGCGTGCGCTCATAGGTGGCGATCGCAAACGCGATGCGCTTGGCGGTGATCGCGGGGTCTCCGAATGCCTCAGCAAAGAGGTCGGGATACGTCGGGTGACTCCCGATCGCCGCAGACTGATCGGGTGTGAGATTGGTCGCCAGAGCTAATGGCCTCGCTGTCGAAAGCTTGGCGGTAATCTGCCCCCAGTCACGCGCCATATGCGACATCTCAACGTCGCTCAACGGCGGTGCTACAACCTGGCTCTCGAGCGCACCACCCGCAGCGATCGCGACGGCTCCGGTTTCTGGATCGATGAACTGCGAGGTGGCGCGGCCGTCCCAGAAAAGATCCGGGGCGAACACCGCATTAATGGTGGAGTTGGCCGAGCGCCCGGTGACCTGCCGCAAGAGCTCAAAGGTCGCGTCTACCGCGTAGTCATCGTTGGCGTCGCTCTTGATGACGCCGAACGAGCCGCGGATGTCGTCTTGCGTGTTCTGCTGCCCGTCGAGCCCGTAGTTGTCAGCGATGATTGGGTCCGTGCCGCCGGCGGCCGGGATGTGGCAGGTGCCGCAACTCGTTGTGTTGTCGCTGGAAAGCTGCTCGTCCCAGAAGAGGATCTTGCCGAGCACGCGCTTCTCTTCGCTGAACGGGTTCTCCGGGGGGAAAAACACAGGGTCGAGTTTGGCGATGTTCGGTTGCGCCTGCGCCGCGAACCCGATCGCGAGCAACGAGCCGACGCAGACCACCCGGAGGACAGAAACACCCTTGTGTATTGCATACATCGCTCGGCTCTCCGCTGACTGGCGTACCCCAATGACCACGCGATCGTTCGTGCACAGTCGGGATACAGATAGATTGTATGGCGGAACTCCCCGAACGCCGGTCGATTGCGTGCATTGCCATCGAATCGCGTTATTTCGCGATTATTCTTGGACTTTGGGGGCCAAATCACTGTTTGGACAGTGAACCCGGAGGTCTGAATTTATTCAGCAGCCGGCGTTGTAGTTAGCCACCCAGGCACTGAAATCCGCTGGTGAGCACATGCCGTCGCCGTTCTGATCACACTCGGGCGCTTGGCTGTTGAAAGCCGCGACCCAGGCGCTGAAGTCGGCCGGGGTGACGGCTCCGTCGCCGTTGGTGTCGGCCAAGCAAACAACAGGCTCCCCTGCTCGAACTCGGACAGTGACCGCCTCGGACTGGAGGTAGAGGCCGTTGGTGTCCCACGCGACGAACGTGATGTCGTAGATGCCCTCGTTCTCGATCAGGTGCAGCTGCGCGTGCTGATGGCCGCCGATGCCGACGTTGTAGCTGCGTGCCGCTTGCGTTGCACCCTCGCTGTCAGCCTGGAGCGAAAAAACACCGGGCCCGGTAGTGTGCACCCAGACCACGCGCGAGTCCGGGCCGGCCAATCGTTCGACGTTTGCAATCTCAAAGTTGAAATTGCCTCCAGCGAGGCGACCTGTCGAGAAGTAGAAGTCGCTTGTCAGGACGATCTGCTGCGAGCCGTAGTAGCCCGCGTACGCGCCGCTGGGGATCTGGTCGTCGATCTGGATGACCGCGATCTCGCCGTTAAAAAGCAGTCGGCCGTCGGCGATTGAGAACGCGGACTCGCTCCCGAGGTAACCCGCGCGGATGACCGTTTTTGACAGCCCGGGCGTTGGGATTGAGTCGACGGTCATGTGAAAGTGATCCTGCGCCGAGGCTGTCGCGGCGAGGAGTGAGCCGGCGATTGCGATCTGTGTGCGGAGCATGGTGCGTTCCTCCGAAAGTGTGTGTCTCTGAAAGCGCCCGCCCTGCTTTCGCGGGGACGGGCGCGAGGGCTCTGGATGAATTAGCGGCGGCGGCGCACAGTGGCGAAACCAGCTAGACCCAACAGCGCTGCCGAGGCCGGCGCGGGGATGGCGTTGATGCGGAGTGTGACCGGCGCCGAGTCTGCGTAAACACCGTTGGCATCCCACGCGACGAGTGTCAGGTCGTAGATGCCCGTGCCGTTGATGCCCGTGACTTGGCCGTGCGGGTGATTCCCGACACCAACACCGAAGGAGCGATCGAGGCGCGTCGCACCGAGTGACGATGCCTCGATGTCAAAACCGTCACCGCCGTGGTGATCCTCGAATCCCCAGATCGCCTCGGTTGCGCTCCCGCCGTCGACCGGAGCGAGACCGACGATCTCGTAGTAGAAATCGCCGCCGTCGAGGTTGCCCGTTGCTGCAAAGAAATCGCTGCCGAGGTTTGCCGTCAGTCCGGTGTACCAGCCGTCGTGGTAATCATGGAGGTGGTACTCGGCGATCTCACCCTGATAGGTGACATACCCGCCCGCGATGCCCCAATCAGTCTCGCTTGCGTAGTAACCGGCTTCGATGAGCGTGTTGGTGCCGTCGGTGTTGATGGCGAGGTGGTTGTGGTCCTGAGCTGCTGCGGAAGCCGCGAGGCCCGCGACGATGATTGCTGTGAATGTACGCATTGGATAATCTCTTTCTTTCAATAGAAACAAACGGTTAGTGGAACCCCGGCTACTTGCCGCCTCCCAGCGGGTTGAATAGCGGCCGGTGGTTCTCGAACATTTCGCGGACACGCTCCCATTTCAAAGACTGAGCGTGGCCGTCGGCGAATACAAAGTTGGATGATCCGGCGTGTCTCTCAACCGCCACCTGCTGCGGGATCTCCTCAGCGGACTCCCACTGGATCGAATGCAGGTGGTCGATGTCGCCCTCGCCGGCCC
>Ga0209578_10003254_pt1 | contig 12609 bp, 16 predicted proteins | sample tdAd472_FD_187127 | JGI IMG/M metagenome (GOLD analysis project Ga0209578, IMG submission 187127) | Marine sediment microbial communities from the Atlantic coast under amendment with organic carbon and nitrate - tdAd47.2 (SPAdes)... | ecosystem: Environmental > Aquatic > Marine > Coastal >...
TACCCTGTACCCCAACTCCGCCAGGGTTCTTCGCTTGAGCAACGGGTTGGAGGCGCGCCGCTCGGAGGAGCTCGATCGGCTCACCAGCCTGTACAACGACCTCCTCGGCGATCTGCCGTCGGCGTCTGCCGACGAGCATGGCCTCGGCGACGTATTGCAGGCGATTCGCCTGCTCGATCCCGAGAATCCGACACTCAAGGACCCGCGGCTCGCGGATGCCTTCTCGCGCCAGGCCCTCGGCGCCATGGACGGAGGCAATCTGGCAGGAGCGAAAGTGATCTTGGACCTCGCCGAAGAGCTGATCCCCGGCGACCCCGGCCTCGCCGCGCTGCGCGAACAGCTCGCGGTGAGGATCGAGAATCACCGCCAGGAGCGCCTGGCGTTGGAGCTGCGGGCGCGCCTGGAGAAGGAGCGCGCTTCGCTCAATTCGCTGGCGGACTTTCGCCGCGTGCAGAACGATATGATCCTGCTGGAGAGACTCCGCCCGCGAGACTCGATGCTGAGGGATCTTCGCTGGCAGCTGCAGCAGATTTTTCTCTCGGGCTACGACGAGCTGCTCGCCAAGCGGCGCTGGCAGGACGCGGAAGATCTGCTGTTCGACTTCGCGCGCTTCTTCGACATTCCATACGTCGCGGAGCAACGCGCGCGCTTGAGCGATGCCGGGAAGGCCCATGGTTTTCACATGCCGGCGACCCAGTCGCGGCAGAGTCTTCTTTCGGCCCGGGCGAGGACGATCAGCGAGCTCCTGCGCCGACCGTTGCTGACGCCGGAATGGGAGGTCGCGTTCGAGACCGCCTTCAAGGAGTCTCTCGCCATGGTGGGCACAGAAGGGTCCGGCGTGGAGCTGATCGGCAAGACCATGATGCTCCTCTACCGGGATCGCGCGGTGGATGCGGTGAAGGCGAAACGATATGTTCAGGCGCGGCATGCTCTCGACAAGGGCCGCGCATACATACCCAATGCCCCGGAGCTCGACGAGGTCGAGATAATGCTCGTGGGCGCCCAGCAATCGGTACTCCGCAACCAGGAACTGCCGCAGCGCGACGAGCGCATCGCGGCAACCAAGACAGCACTCCTCGCCCACGCCGCCGCGGGACGTCCCGAGGACGCGGCCAATGCGCTCGAGACCCTGCAGGCAGAGCTCCCCGCCGACGACGCCTTCATCGCCGAAACGGCGCGGCCCGCGGTGACCGCGGCATTCCTCGAGAGCGCCGAAAAGAGCCGCGCCGCCGGCGATCTCGATGCCGCGGTCTCGCAGCTCGAACGAGCACTGGCGGTTTCGCCGACGGCGGAGATCAGCAAGACCCTGGGACGGTACCGCGACGAGCGCGCCCACGGGTCCCTGACGGCATCGCTCCTTCGGGCGGTCGACACGGACCCGTCACTGGACGTGGCTGCGCTGCGCGCGGGCATCGCCGACCACGAAGGACGTTATCCCCGGGGGCACCAGACGTTTATCGCGGAGCTCGTGGCGCTCGTGACGGCGCGGCTGGTGGCCCAGGCCAAGGCGCCTGCGCTCGACGGCGACAGGTTGGCCAGCGAGCTCGCGGCGGTGAGATCACTGTTTCCGGAGGCGGCGGATGCGGTGGAGAACGAAGTCGCCGGGGTCATCGAGCAGCGAGCCGCCACCCTGGCCGCCGGTGACCCTTACGCCGCTCGGGACTACGTCACCACCGCGCTAACCGTACTGCCCGGCAATGCGGCCCTCTCTTCCCTCATGGGCCAGCTGCCGCCGCGGGAGTTCGCCCGGGTCCGCAAGCGCATGGACAGCGGCCGTCTGTACGCCGCCCGGGAGGCATTGAAGACCGCCAGCGCCCGCCACCCGGGCCACGGGGAGACACCCAGACTCGCGGCCGGGATCGAGAAACGCATGACCGAAGCACGGGCCGCCTACGAACACTACGTCGAAGGCGTCAGGAAGCGTACCCTCGCCCACACATCCCAGCGCCGGACCGCCTACGCGCGCGTGACACGGCTGTGGTCGGACAACCCGGAGCTCCGCCCCGTGAAGTACCGCGAGCCGCGGCCCGGGGAGTGCGCCGCGGAGCTTGCCGGCCGGGGCCGGGAGAGCGACGGCGTCTGTTATGACTTGATGGCCGGCGGAGAACCGGGTGTGCCCATGGTGGTCGTACCCGGCGGCGGGGATGTCGACGAGGCCTACGCCATCGGCAAGTACGAGACCTCCATCGGCGAGTTCAACGCGTTCTGCGCCCAGAGCCACGGGTGCCGGCCCCTGAACGGCCAGGACACGCAGCTGCCGGTGACCGGAGTAGCCCGGGAGGCCGCCGAGCGCTATGCCCGCTGGCTGTCCGAGCAGGCCACTGCCAGCGGCGGCGACGCGGTCGTCTACCGCCTGCCCACCGACCAGGAATGGCAGCACGCCGCCGCCGCCGGCGGGCAGCGCGCCAGCAAGGGCATCAACTGCCGGCCGGCGGGCAAGGTGGATATTCAGGCCGGAGTGCTGACTGCCCGGGAGGGCAGCGTATCCCTGGGACTGCCCGTGGGCCGCGGTCTCGTCAGCGTCACCTTCGGTGAGGAGAACGGTTGGGGAGTCGTCAATCCGGTGGGTAACGCCCAGGAGTGGGTCCTGACCGCGGACGGGCTCGCGGCCCGGGGCGGGGCTTACTCGGACAGGGTGTCCCGCTGCACCGTGGCCTTCTCACGCAGCCATGACGGCAGCCCCGACGGGCGCACGGGTTTTCGGCTGCTGCGGGAGCTGAATTGAGCCTCGGGCGGGGAACCCGGAGCTAGCGCGGCTCGACGGTGTGCAGGACCTTGTCGTACTCGAAGTAGATGTTGAAATTCGGGTAGTGCCATACGGTAATGGGCGGATCGCCCACGGGTCCGGACGTGCTCTGGGGCGGTCCCATCGCGGCCTGAACGGTCTCCATGGTGGCTCCCCGCGTGGGCCCGGTATCGGCCGGTCCGACGGGACCCAGGGTCAGGGTGTCGGCGTGCAGCAGAACGGGCGAAACCGATAGCAGCGCCACCAGCAGCCCGACGGTACGCAACATACGCATTGTGTAGCACCTCTCGGTTTTTGGCGGCCCCCAGGATGACCTGGACGACCAAGCGACAGGCACAAGTATAGTCACTTGTGCGCTGTCTTTTGCACGTCGACTAGTCCACAGAACAGGAATTGCCCTTGTCTGCGCCGTTCCCGGAGCCATTCTCGGACTGGATCCGCTCGAAGATCTCCTGGCGATGCACCGGCAGCGCTCTCGGCGCCTCGACGCCGATCTTGACCTGGCCGCTGCGAACGCCGAGGACCTTCACCATGATGTCGTCACCGATCATGATTACCTCGCCGACTTTCCTCGTCAGAATAAGCATTAGATTCTCCCTATCCGCGCCTTCGGGCGCTCAATGACCCGAGTACCCTCGGATTCAGGTCATCCGCGGGTCCTCCCTGGCGACGGGATCGAGAACCCCGTCATAGGGCGAACAGGTTAGTGATCGGAGAGAATCCGCGCCTGTCCCGGCCCGCCAAGCGCTGGTCCGGACCGGTCAGAGTGACGCGAGAAGCGGGGGCGGGCGCCCGGGAAGCCGAGAAGGGCTCAGTGGGCCAGGACCTCGTCGACCTTGGGCTTCTTGTCCGCGAGGCGCTCCCGATGGAGCTGGGGAGACAGCTTGACCTCGACCCACTGGATGCCGCGGGTAACGAGGAAGTTGATGGCGAGGTAGATGGCGCCCGCGATGACGAACACCTCCATGGGCGCGAACGTGGCGGCGATGATCTTCTTGGCGATGCCGGTGACCTCGAGGATGGTGATGGTGCTCGCCAGCGACGTGGACTTCACCATGAGCATGATCTCGTTGCCGTAGGCTGGCAACGCCTGGCGGATCGCCACCGGGAACACGATGCGCCGGAACAGGGTGAACCCCGACATACCGACGGCGCGTCCTGCTTCCAGCTGACCCCAGGGAACCGACTGGATGCCCCCGCGGATGATCTCGCTCGTGTAGGCGGCGGTATTCATCGTGAGCGCCAGGATGGCGCAGAAGTACGGCTCGCGCAGGAAGTACCACAGCCCTACCGCTTCGAGGGATTCCCGGAACTGGCCGGAGCCGTAGTAGATGAGGAAGATCTGCACCAGCAGCGGTGTGCTGCGAAATATGTAGACGTAGCCATAGGCAAGCTTCGACAGCACCAGGCTCTTCGACAGGCGCATCTGCGCGAGGCCCATGGCGAAGACGAAGCCGAGCATCAGGGAACTCCCCACCAGGGTGAGGGTGGTGGGAATACCCTGGATGAGCGCCGGGAACGCTTCGGCCATGATTTCGACGTTCATATGCTACGCGTACCTGACGCCCTTGCTGGCCCACGCTTCGGCGCGCAGGAAGCCGCGGTTGCTGATAGAGGTGAGCCCGAGGTAGAGAATGGCGGCCAACAGGTAGAATGTGAACGGCTCCTTCGTGGAACCGGACGCGACGGCCGCCGAACGCATAATCTCGACGAGACCGATGACGGAAATCAGCGACGTCTCCTTGAGAGTCAGTTGCCATACGTTACCCATACCGGGTAACGCGAAGCGCGCAACCTGCGGCACCAGTATCCGCCAGAAGCGCTTGGCCGTGCTCATACCGATTGCCTTCGCCGCCTCTATCTGGCCGGCGGGCACGGCGAGAACCGCGCCGCGAATGACTTCCGTGTTGTAGGCACCGGCGCTCAACCCTATACACACCATGCCGGTGACGAACAGCGGCGGGTCGATGTATCCCTCGTAGCCGAACATCCCCGATGCGATCGTCCTGAGCAGCGTGCCGCCACCGAAGAAGACCAGATAGATGACCAGCAGCTCGGGGATACCGCGGACCACCGTCGTATAGATATCGGCGACGTAGCGCAGAACGACGTATTGCGAGAGCTTCAGGGAAGCAAAGAAGATGCCGATGACGACACCGAGTAAGTAAGAACAGACCGCGACGGCCATGGTCATCAGGGCGCCGCGCAACATCTCGTCGCCCCAGCCTTCATCGCCGAAAACCAGCAGACTGAAATCCATCGAATTCGGGGCGCCTCGGTTGCCGTCCGGACCGTCCTCCCCCCTTCAACCGGGGGGAGGACGGCGGCGGGAAGGTTGCGTTACTGCTTGGAAGAAGCGTCGAAGCCGAACCACTTGATGGCCAGCTTGCTGACGGTTCCGTCGGCGATGGATTCGTTGATCGCCTTCGTGAACATGTCGGCCAGATCCTGATCCTTCTGGCGGATACCGACGCCGACGCCGGCACCGAAGGGTCCGCCGGTCATGCCGGGTCCAACCATCGTCATGCCCTTACCCTTGTCGGTCTCGAGGAGCGGCACCCAGTAGCTCATGGAGGCGAGTGCTGCGTCCATACGGCCCGCCTGCAGGTCGAGGTCGACGTTTTCCTGGGTGTCGTAGGTGCGGATCTCGACATCTTTGCCGAGATACTCCCGCAGGAAGTTCTCGTGGGTGGTCGACCCCTGCACGCCGATCGTCATGCCCTTGAACTGCGAGACGATATCGTCGATGGCCGCCCTTTCGCCGGCACTCACTTCCTGGAGGTTCATGGCATCGAGGCTCGTCTTGAACGCGGCGGACGGGCTCTTCTCCGACACGACGAATCTCGCCGGGGTGGCAGCGTAGTCACGGGAGAACGTGATCACCTTCTTGCGCTTGTCGGTAATGGACATACCCGCCATGATGGCGTCGTACTTGCCCGCCTGCAGGGCAGGAATGATCCCGTCCCAGGCCTGCGCCACGATCTCGCATTCGGCGTTCATACGCTTGCAGAGATCCTGGGCGAGATCGAGCTCGAAACCGACGAGCTTTCCCGAAGAATCGGTGAAATTCCACGGTGCGTAGGCGCCCTCGGTCGCGACGCGGATCTTGCTCCAGTCGCCGGCAATGCTCTGTCCGGCGAACAGCGCCGCCACAAGGGTCATCAAAACTAAACTGAGTTTTTTCATCTCTCTACTCCCTCTCTTTCAGGTTGTTTTTCAAAGAAACGATCCCGCTGGTTGAGCGGTCCGTTCCATGAGCTCAGAGGCTGCTGGCGAGAAATTGCCGGCAACGCTCGGATTTCGGATTCTCGAATAGCTCCCGCGGTGAATTCTGCTCCTCGATGCGGCCGTCGTGCAGGAAGATGACCTCGCCGGATACCTCGCGGGCGAAACCCATCTCGTGGGTCACGACGATCATGGTACGACCCTCGGACGCAAGGTCGCGCATCACCTTGAGGACTTCTCCTACCAGCTCCGGGTCGAGAGCCGATGTCGGTTCATCGAAGAGCATCACCTTGGGCTCCATGCAGAGCGCCCGTGCGATGGCGACCCGCTGCTGTTGACCGCCGGACAGCTCGCTCGGGTATGCGTCGAGCTTCTCGGCGATCCCGACCTTCTCGAGTAACGCCATGGCGCGATCGTGCACCTCCCGCTTCGCCTGCTTCAGCACGTGCAGGGGCCCCTCCATGACGTTCTGCAATACCGTCATGTGGCTCCACAGATTGAAGCTCTGAAAGACCATGCCGAGCTGCGTGCGCAATCTCTCGATCTGACGGGGATCACCGACGACCGGCCGCCCGGCCCTGTCGGCACGCACGCTCACCTCTTCTCCGCCGAGGATGACGCGTCCCGAATCGGGGGTCTCGAGGAAATTGATACAACGAAGCAGGGTACTCTTGCCGGAACCGCTGCTGCCGATGACCGATACGACATCGTGCTCGCGCGCGTTCATGGAGATGCCCTTGAGCACTTCCAGCGCACCGAAGCGTTTGTGCAGATCCTCCACCGCGAGTGCCACCGGCACCTCGGACATGATCCCCCCTTATGTTCTTGTGTTACCGGGTTTTTACGGGGTATTTGCGCTGCAAAGAGTATGCTGGATCGCCCGGCGAAGCAAACGAGCGCGCGGGGACAGCCCGCGAATGCGGGCGTTCAGGAATTATGTGATTTTCCCGGCGCCAGGGAGGGCCGCCGGCGGCGGTCTCAGGACGCGGCCGGAGAGGCCCCCGATCGTCCACGACGGAATACGCGGGCGAGCGCCGCGCCGATGGCGATGACGGCAAAGATCCAGAACTTCTTCAGGGCGACCAGGATGACGCCGAGCTTGGCGAAGAGGCCCGCCTTCGATGCCACCTTACCGGCGATGAGCGCGCCGATGCCATAGGCGGCTACCTCGTCCACGCCCGCATCGAAATCGGCGTAGCGGTAACCGGGATTGAAATTGGTCATCGACAGCACGGTGGGGATGGCCGACTCGATCTCCGCGAGCTGGGGCATGGTCGCGACCAGGTTGAGTACCAGCACGCCCTCGCGGCCGAGGATGCGCACGTTGTAGTTGAGCGTGTTGACGGGAATGTCGCCGAAACGTAACTCCTTCGCCCAGTACAGCTTGTTGCTGGCCTGATCGTAGCGAGGCATCGCCGCCCAACCCATCAACTCCACTTCTTCGTAACCGGCCTCGGCACGCGCCGCGTTCGCTTCCCGAGAACTCTCCTGCATGGTGGTGAGCAGCTCGGCGTAGTCGATTCCGTCGGCATCCTCGTCGGAGACATAGCCGTCCTCTTCATAGGCGATGACCACCGCCCAGCTGTCTTCGGCGAGCACGTCTTCGGGACCTCTGAGGAGCATCCCCATGGTCTCGTTGCCCGGAGGATTTCCCCAGGCGGTCACCAGGACACGCTCGGTATCCTCGGGAGACAGGTAGTGGAAGCCTTCGGGCAGGGTCAGACTGGCCACGCCCCCCGGCAGGGTGATGTTGCCCTCGTGAAACGTGAGCGAGGCGAGAAACTCCTCGGCGCTTATCTGCTCCTGGGCGCCGGCGCTTACGGAAACACCCGCCAACAGCGCGCCCAGCAGTACGAGAATGCTACGATTCATTCCTTCATCTCCCCTTCATTTTCGGGAATCCCGTGTCTCTGGAGCTATATCGTCACCCAGGGGCGGCATTCGGCGGCCGGGGTGCTCGGCGGACAGCTACTGAGACGTGGTTCTCATCCCCCCCGGGCGGCCGGGCGACTACTCGAAGAAGGCCTGCTCGATGCGGGTCACGTAGGGAAGACGGGCGAGGGCTTCGAGCACCTCCCGATAGCCCGGCTGGTGGGTGCTGCCGATACACAGGAGCTCCCCGTCGGTGCAGCCGACCCGCCCCCGGGAGCGGTGCATCTCGAGGCTCCCGTCGATTTCCCGCACCCGGGCCGCGGTGTCCACACGGTCAGGGATGCAGAATTCATAGGACAGGGCACGGAGACCGTCAGGGGGGCCGTAGAGGCCGGTGGCATCGAGGCGCGAGAGGTCGAAGCGAATCTTGGCGGACACGCCGGAAGAACCGTCACCGCCACCAGCCGCCGGCAGGCTGAGCAGGGCCAGGACGAGAACGATGGAAGACCGCCCCACGGCGCCGCCGCGGGATGCGCTCAAAGGGAACCGGTAGTGCCCAGGGGCACGCTCCCGCCGACGGCTACCGAAGATCCTGCCGTCGCACCCCGCGCGGTTGTGGGGGCATCCGCTGATGGACGGGCTCCCGCTCCGTGCGGGTCTGCGCTCAGGCCGTGACCGTCACGGCGTTGCAGCTCACAGACCCCCACCGTGGCGATGCAGCCGCAGAGGAGGCCGAGAATGAGCAGCGGCATGCAACCCAGCCCGAGCTCGTATCCGACCACCACGCCGGTCCAGAACATGGTCACGAAGGAGCCCACGCCGAGCATGGGATAGAGGGTGCCGCTGTTGCTGTACATGGGACTCTCCGGACGGGGCCGCTGTCCTTCTCAGTCTATGCCCGGTGGGAGGCCCGTCAAGCACGCCTCTCTCACCGACCGGACAGCCAGCGCCGGTAGAGGGGGCCGAGAAGCGCCGGCAGGATGTAGATGGGAAGCTGGCCGACGGCGAAGAAGAGCATCGCGTCCGGCGCCGCCCCCGCGGGCAACACGGCCAGCAGCAGGCCCATGTTGCGGTTGCCGCTGGCGAAGCCCACGGTGAGTGCGGACCTGCGCCCCATGGCCGATGCCGCGAAGGTACCGAGCAGTTGAAGGAGGATGTTGGCTGCGAAGGCCGCGACGACGAAAAACAATACGTGCCACGGATCCCTTCCTGCGAGGTCCGTGACGCCGGCCATGATGGCAACCGCGAAGATCAACAGGAGTACGATCGAGGCCACATCCAACGGACTCTTCCAACGACCAAGCCGGGCCGGACCGAGGAAACGCCTGGTGAGGAGTGCCGCCAGAACGCAACCACCGATGAGGACGGCAAGGCGCAGAAACAGCTCGAGGGTATCGATGTGCAGATCCATCCCGACCAGCCAGGAGGACACCGCGACGATGGTGAATGGTGCCAGCAACGATGCGCTTACCACGCTGACGAGCATCAGCGGCGCATCGAGACGCAGCAGCAGTGCCATCGCCGGGCCCGACACGATGGGCGGGCAGGCGGCGGCGAGGATCAACGCCGTGGCAAGTCCGCTTTCGACGCCGAGCAAATTCACGGCTAGCCAGACGAGCACCGGGACGGCCAGCAGGAGCCATATACAGAGCAGCCCGGCGATCAACGGTCGCGACACGTGTCGCGCGAGCTCCTCCCAGTCGATACGCAACAGCGCGAGGTAGAGGAGTCCCGCCACCGAAGGCGGCAGCAGCGGCCGCATCACCGCCGCGGCTTCCGGCAGCGCGAGCCCGGCGAATACGCCGACGGCGAGCACGATCGCGGCGTGCCGGGTCAGCGCCTGTAGAGCGGAAGTGAGCACATCGCGGATCATCCCACATGATCGGAGCGTGTAATATGTCCACGGGTACTCAGCAAGCGAGGGAGAAGGAAATGGCCGCGGAGATCAAAATCTACAACCCGACAACCATGGCGAAGCCGCTGGGCCTCTACTGCCACGTGGCACGCGCAAAAGCGAGCGAGTATCTGCACATCGCCGGCCAGGTATCGCTGAACGACGCCGGAGAGATCGTGGGCATCGGCGACTTCGGGGCGCAAATGCACCAGACCTACGCGAATCTCCGCGCGGCGCTGGAGTCCGCGGGGGCAGGCTTCGCCGACGTCGTGAAGTACACCACCTACCTCACACGCAAGGAGGATCTCGGTGAGTATCGGCAGGTGCGCAACGCGCTCTACGAGGAGATCTACCCGAACGACTCCTATCCGCCGAATACGTTGCTCATCGTCGACGGCCTGGTGAACGACGATCTGCTACTCGAGATCGAGGCGGTCGCCGCGATCTGACCTGAAAAACAGAACAAAAAAAACGTCGCTTTTGCGACGTTCTTTGTCTTCGTGACCTTTGATTGGCGGTTTACGATTCCGCCCAGTGGCTCATACGTTCCTTGATGCGCTTCAGGGCACGGGAATGCATCTGTGCGATGCGGGATTCGCTCACGCACATGAGCGATCCGATGGCCCGCAGGGTCAGCCCCTTCTCGTGATAGAGGCGCACGACTTCCCGCTCTCGCTCGGGAAGATCGTCGATGCTCTCCTCGAGGTCGCGGTTGAAACGGTCCTTCTCGAGCGCGCCCATGGGCTGCCCGAAGACGCCCTCCGAGCGGTCCGTCAGGACTTCCTCCTGGGCGGCCATCTCTTCCAGGCTCACCACCTTGCGGGCGGAGGCTTCGCGGAAGAGCTCCCTCAGGGAGGTCACGGACATGCCGAGGTGCTCAGCCACTTCGGTGTCCCTGGCCTCGCGCTCGTGCCTGTCGGTCACGGCATCGAGGGCCTTGGACAGTAAACGTGACTTTCGCTGCACCGAACGCGGCGCCCATTCGGAGTTGCGCACCTCGTCGAGCATCGCGCCGCGCACACGGATGGCGGCATAGGTCTCGAAACTGGCGCCCTGGGTCTCGTCGTAGCGCGCCGCTGCTTCGAGCAACACGATCATGCCTGCCTGGATCAAGTCTTCCGTCTGCACGCTGGCGGGTAAGCGGGAGCGGAGACGCGATGCGCTCCGCCTTACGAGGCCAGCATGCTGGGTCAGGAGCTCATTGGGCTCGACGTCTCGAACGTGGATTGCGGCGGCGGTCATGGCGGTGTTACTCCACTGGTTTTCAACTTTGATCCGAATCAGCGATTTCGACGTTGGTTACGCTCGGCTTACAGATCGCGTTCCCACGGGTCGATACTGAAGATTCCTAATCTTTTGTCTCTGTTTCGCGCTGTTCCCTCGAATCGCTTCCGTGTTCGGGACGATCAAAGTTTGGTCTCTGGGGGGGGCTGGGCAAGGCAGGGATCGCGTTTTTGTGATTCCCTTCACGGGTATCGCACGACGAAGTGTGACGCCCACCCGGTGAGGAAATATAAAGTCCTAAAGGGCGGCCGGATCGCCCGCCGAAGCCTCGTGAATGCCAACAGGAACGATAGGACTAAGGTCCCGGAAAGGGCTCCAGAATCCCTTCCCGGAGCAGAGCCAATGCCCCGGCTGACGCCTCCACGGCGGAACTGGATTCCGCCCGGCGCCCTGTGGCACTCCTGACTACGAGGGTGCCCGCCGGGGCCTCGCCCTGGAGCCCCCGGTGGGCAGCGAGGGACTGCGTGATGTGGACGGCTTCTTCGCCCCGCATCCCATGCTTGCGACGCTCCACGGCCATTACGGGCGCGGTGAGCCGATCGCATTGCACGCGATCGCCGAGGGCGATGAACACGCTCCCGGAGAAATAGCGCTGGGCGCGCAGGAAGCCCAGGTGGCCCTTCAGCCAGCTGCCTGCGGTACGGCGAGCAATGCCCATACGCCGTCGCTGAATATCCCCATGAGGACAAGCAGCATGCCGAGGACGACCATCTGCAGCGCGGCATGACCAAGGGACACGTCGACGAACTGCGGAAGGAATGCGAGGAAGAACAGCGCCGTCTTCGGATTCAACACGTTAACGACTACTCTCCTGCCAGAAAATGCGGCTCAGTCGTTATGACGCAAGCAAGCTACTTGAACTCGACCTCGATAAACACGTACTCGAAATCGTTCACGTTTTTCACGTCGTGCTCGACGCCAACCTGCCGGAAATACGCGACTCCCGTGGACAGCTCGGCGACCTGCTTGTCATCTTCACCGGTGGACAACTCGAGCTTTCCGTCCACCATGGGCACGACCACGTAGTCGTACTCGTGACGATGCCATCCCGTGGAAGCACCCGGCGCGAAGCGCCACTCGGTAACGCGGGTCCTCTCGTTGTCTATCAAGACCGTCGATGTCGCCTGCACGCCCTACCCCCCCTCGATGTCTCTATCGGTGCCTTTTCTATGCGTTCTGCTCGGCCCTGCTCGCGCAGTCGAGGCAGAGCAGTACCCCGGGATCCGCCGCCAACCGCTTCGCCGCAATGGGCTCATCGCACACCGCGCAGAACCCGAATTCGCCGGCTTCGATCCTTTTGAGCGCGCTCTCGATACGCGTCAGAGCGAGCAGGCGCCGGCGGTCCGACTCCTTGGCCATAGCCTGCGCCTGTAAGGCATCCATCCTGGATACGCGCCCGACGCGGCTCTGATCCAGTTCTACTGTCTGCGCGGCCTCCTTCGAGCTTTCCGCCACATCGAGCAGTTCTTCGCGTTGATCGAGGAGACGCTGCTTCAGCGATTCGACATCCGGGTCGCTCATGGCCCCGGTTCGTCCAGCACGCTCTCGTCATCTTCTTCGCCCGCTTCTTCGCCCGCTTCTTCGCCAT
>Ga0209578_10003255_pt1 | contig 12607 bp, 9 predicted proteins | sample tdAd472_FD_187127 | JGI IMG/M metagenome (GOLD analysis project Ga0209578, IMG submission 187127) | Marine sediment microbial communities from the Atlantic coast under amendment with organic carbon and nitrate - tdAd47.2 (SPAdes)... | ecosystem: Environmental > Aquatic > Marine > Coastal >...
GCAAGTTTCTCACCCATCCGCAAGCGCGCCTTGTAGACCGATACATTATCGATAATCGAATCGGGCCTCGACAGGTATACATATTCAAATATGCAGGGAGAAAGAACCGGGTTCTCGACACACTGCCGCGTATGAATACGGCCATCCAGCCCGATATAGACGGCCTCGCCCGGCGCAACATCAGCAATCAACTCATACCCCAGCACGTCGAGTGCAACACTCTCCGAGGCGATCATGTACTCGGTGCCGTGTGCTGTTTTACGACTGCCGTATACCAGCGGTCGGATACCATTACGGTCGCGAAAACCGACTATTCCATAACCTGCGATCAACATCACCGCCGCATAGCCACCCCGGATTCGCCTGTGCATGCCACTCACGGCCTGGAAAATATCAGCCGGCGCCGGCACCACCTTGCCTATCTGCTGCAGCTCATGGGCAAAAACGTTCAACAGCACTTCGGAATCGGAATCCGTATTGATATGCCGTAAATCATCATTGAACAATTCCCTGGCCAGCTCGGCCATATTGGTGAGATTACCGTTGTGGGCCAGGGCCAGCCCATAGGGGGAATTGACGTAGAACGGCTGGGCAAGGGCCGGGCTGGAACTGCCGGCGGTGGGGTAGCGCACATGACCGATACCCATCTGGCCGGTCAAGCGGCGCATGTGTCGCGTTCGGAACACGTCCTTCACCAGGCCGTTGTCCTTGCGCAGGTTTAACTTGCCGTGGTCACTGGTCATGATTCCTGCCGCATCCTGACCCCGGTGCTGCAGCACCGTCAGCGTATCGTAGATACATACCCCGACATCAGCGTGCGCCACTACCCCTACCAGTCCACACATGCAATCCACTCCGACTCTATTACTGATGCAGTATTAGTGATGCAGTCACTGCGCCACTCTTGCCGGTAACGATGTCTCGATCAATCCGTCTTCCTGGATATCATCGATAAACATTCGCGACCATTCTATCGCTTCTCTGCCATAGGGAATCAGTCGCGACTCCTGCCAGTCCAGCGTTTCAGAGAAAAAATTGCCGGCGACAAAAATTCCCAACATGACGATAAGACCACCCCTGGCCACCCCGAAAGCACCGCCCAGCAGGCGATCGGTAAACTTGAGGCCGACAAAAGAAATCAATTTTGCCAACAGGTGATTGACCAGCGCGCCTACCACCAGGGTAACCAGAAACAACAGCACAAACGCCGTTACCAGCCGGGTAGTCTCCCCTTCGAAGGTCGATGCCAACAATGGTGCAAAATCGTCACTGTACACCCTGGCCACTATCAGCGCTGCGACCCAGGTCACTAGAGAGAGGACTTCCTTGAGCAATCCCCGCCAGACCCCGAATGCGAACGACAGCACAATAACAATGGATATCAGAATATCTATCCAGTTGAATTCAGCTACCTGTTCCACTTCGCCCCCCGAAATTCGTCACACCCGCCACTGACTGCCGGACCTATATCTCATCGACCTCAAATTTCACCACCAGTCCGGAAAGCCGAAATTCACTCTGCAGCTCGGTCTTCAGCCGATTGGCCTGTGCCCGGTCTACCTGCGGCCCGACAAACACCCCGGTAACCACGCCCCCTGCTCCCGGCAGTTCACGGGTATAGGCGCGATAGCCGGCATCCAGCAGCCGCCGGTTGAGATTGCTGGCGTTCCGGGCATTGGCAAACACGCCCAGCCTCACACTCCAGCCTTCCGGCAAAGATGTTTCATCCAGTGAAGGCATACTGGCTACCGCGGGTTCCGATAACTGGTCGGCGTCAATCCGACCTGCCGGGTCTGTTTCCGCAACCGTTTCGGCTTCGTCAGCATCGGCATCATTGACAATCGTGATTACGGGGTCCGGTTCCGCGTCCTGGAAATTGTCGGCGGCAATGACCGGCCTCTGGGGAATGGGCTCCGGCATGACATCCACAACCGGTGTTTCGGGAATACGACTGCTTATAGCGGGCTGATAACTCCCGTCACCGTCAAGGATAAAGGGCAGGAAAATTGCAGCCAGCGCCAGCAGAACGATTGTCCCCACGACCCGCTGTTTGGTTTCGTGCTCCATCACCGCCTCACCGCTGGCGCAGAGTCGCAGGCTGAATTTCCGCCTCTTGGTGAACCCGGATACTGCAACGGGTTGCGAATACTCCGTGGCTGAAGGTCGCAACCGCAATCCTGCTGACACGCAACAATAAATTGGCGGCGATGCAGACCGGGGACAATCCGGGGAATACCAGGCAAGTTGTCAAGTCTCAATAACATTGCGTATTTCCGCTACGGTGAAGAAAGACCCGGTAACCACGATAAAGTCTTCAGAACCGGCGACGCGGCAGGCATTTTCATAGGCGCCGGCAACATCCTGGAACAGGAGGGGCTCTGATGAGCCGACCACGGACTTCACCTTCCCGGCTAACTGTTGCGCCGGCATACAGCGCGCCTGATTCACCTGCGCAATATACCAGATGTCCACCACCGAATCTAAGGCCCGAATAAAACCTTCAACGTCCTTGTCGGCCATCATGGCCAGCACAGCGATAAGCTGCCCCGGGGTGTCCCGGCTACTGCGCAGCTCCTGCAGTCGCCGACGGAGCTCTGCTGCCGCCCCGGGATTATGGGCAACATCGAGAATTGTCCGGGACTGGCTGCGCGGTGTAGTGAAAATCTCGAATCGACCGGGCAGGCGCACCGTTGCCAGGGCCTGGCGCAGTTGCTGCGGTTCCGGCAGCAGATCGAGGAGCAGCAGCGCCTGTAGCGCCGCTGCCACGGCATCAGGATGCAATGTCGGTAAAAAAGGTAAATCGACACTGACCTGCAGGCCATCCACGGTAACGCCCCGCCAGTGCCAGTCACCCTCAACCGTCGCGTGCTGCCGGAATTCATGTCCTATCCGGTATACCGGTACCGACCCGGCGGCAGCCAGTTCGAAAACCGGGGCCGGCGGTTGCCGGTCGGCCAATACCAGGGGCCTGCCCGGGCGCATAATGCCGGCCTTCTCCCTGGCAATCTGTTCCCTTGTTTCACCCAGCCAGGCCGTATGATCCAGATCCACACTGGTGATCACCGCGACATCACTGTCAACAATGTTAACGGCGTCGAGGCGTCCGCCCATGCCGACTTCCAGCACAATGACCTCTGCCTCCTCCTGTTGAAACAGCAGCAATGCAGCCAGGGTGCCAAATTCGAAATAGGTCAGCGCAATGTCACCACGGCATTGCTCGATGAATTCGAAAGCCCGACACAGGGCCGTGGATTCCACTTCGATACCATTGAGCAGGATGCGTTCGTTGTAACGCTGCAGATGGGGAGACGTGTAGCTGCCGACGCGTTTTCCCAGCATGCGCAACAGCGTGTCCAGGGTCGCCACGCAGGACCCTTTGCCATTGGTTCCTGCCACGGTGATCACCGTGGTGCCGGTATGATCCACGCCCATACGCCGGGCAACTTCGTGCACACGATCCAGCCCCAGTTCTATTTCCCTGGGGTGCAGGGATTCGATGTATTCCAGCCACTGGGCCAGTTGCATCTGCGCAGAGCCTTGCCGAGCCGTAGGGTCAGGTATCAAGTGTGATCCCGGGGTTTCTCCTCATCACCTTCGGTATCGGGGTCCGGCGACGACGCGGGCTGTCCGTTGACATCGTCCCGGGAGTCATTTACCGCCGGTGCTGCCGGTTCCTTCTCCGTGCCTGCCCCGGATTGTTCCGGCACCGGTTCCACGGTATCGCCACTTCCGTCGCTGACAGCGTCGGGAGGTATTTCTCCATCCGTGCCCGGTTTTTCTTCGGCCGGTTCAGAGTCTACCGACTCCGCTGATCCGTCCTCGGCAGCCTCAGGTTCACTTGTCACAGCTTCCCCTTCCTGATAAAAGTCGCGGCCTTCTATCTCTTCCGTTGACAGCCGTGTTGTCGCTTCATCAGCATCTGGCGACGCTACCGGCTGGTCATCCGCCACGGCTGTCGTTTCGCTTACATCTGCCTGCTGTGCCTGATCCAGTTCTTCAACCTGATCCTGTTCCGGTTGAACAGGTTGAGGTGCCGCATGACGATCGAACATCAGCTTGCGCAGCAGCGATACGATTCGAGTGCGCAACTGCCGGCGATGCACGATCATGTCGATAGCGCCGTGTTCAAGCAGAAATTCGCTACGCTGAAAGCCATCGGGTAATTTTACCCTCACGGTCTGTCGAATCACGTCAGGACCGGTAAAGCCCACCAGGGCATTGGGTTCCGCGATATTGATATCGCCCATCATTGCCAGACTGGCCGAAACACCGCCGTATACCGGGTCTACCAACACGGAAATGAACGGCAGCCGATTTTCCCGCATCCTGGCAACGGCCGCGGCGGTCTTGGCCATCTGCATGAGGGAAATCAGGGCTTCCTGCATGCGCGCACCGCCACTGGTGGAAAAACAGACCAGCGGCAGCTTGTTGCCTACGCACACGTTGACTGCCTGGGTAAATTTTTCCCCCACGACTGCGCCCATGGACCCGCCAATGAAGCCGAATTCAAATGCGACGGCGACCAGTTCCGTGCCGCTGACCCTGCCGCGAAACACGATCAACGCGTCTTTTTCCCCGGTCTTTTTCTGTGCGGCATTCAGCCGGTCCTTGTACTTCTTGAGATCCTTGAACTTCAGCAAATCCACGGGTACGACGTCATCCAGCAGTTCTTCCTGTCCGTCCTCGTCGAGGAACAGCTCAATGCGGCGACGCGCCGTGATGCGCATGTGATGATCACACTTGGGACAGACATCCAGGTTTCGCTCCAGGTCCCCACGATACAGAGTCTGGTCACAGCGGGGACATTTTTTCCACAGCCCTTCGGGAACGGAGGACTTGTTCTTGCCGCCAATGGAGGAAGTGGATATAGAAGGTAAAATCTTGTTGATCCAGCTCATTGCTCAGTTTCCCTCACCTTGACCGGCAGCCTATGGTATTCAATCGTGATGATCCAGACTTTGGCGAGCAGCGGCGATCAGGCTCACTGCATCCTTGATCCGCCGGGCATCAGGGGCCTGTTCGGCGGACAGCCCGGCAATCCGTTCTACCAGGGCACTGCCTATCACCACGCCGTCAGCCAGTGCCGCCATCCTGGCAGCGCTGTCCGCGTCCTTGATGCCGAAGCCGATAACCACCGGCAACTCGCCGAATGACCGCAACAGGGTCACGTTGCTGGCAATGGCGTCAGTGTCCTTGATGGCGGCGCCGGTAACGCCCTTCAGCGATACGTAATAGAGATAACCCGTACAGGCGCCGGCAATCTGTCGGGCGCGCTTTTCGCTGGTAGTAGGTGCCACCAGGAAAATGAGATCCATGTCCGCCTCTGTCAGCAACTGCTTGAGGTTTGCAGATTCAGTGGGTGGCATATCTACCAGCAATACACCGTCCACACCGGCCTGGCTGGCGGCAGCGACAAAACTTTCGTTCCCCATGATCTCGACAGGATTCAGGTAACCCATCAGCACCACTGGCGTGGTATCGTCACCAGTCCTGAATTCCGCCACCAGATCGATGACATCCCGCAGCGACGTGCCACCGGCTATGGCCCGTTCTGCGCCTCGCTGAATAGTCTCGCCATCCGAGGAGGGATCGCTGAAAGGAACGCCCAGTTCGATAATATCCGCTCCGGCAGTCACCAGGCCATGCATCAGTTGTAACGTCTGTTCCAGATTTGGGTCACCGGCCACGAGATAGGGGATCAGTACCTTCCCGCCACTTTCAAGCCTGTTCTGGATAACTTTGCTAATTCGGCTCATGGATTTCTACAGGGCAATCCCGTCCAATCGGGCGACAGTCTCGATATCCTTGTCACCTCTTCCGGAGAGGTTGATTACTATAGCCTTCCCCTCGCCAAGTTCCCGGGCCAGCTTCATGGCATAGGCAACGGCGTGACTGGACTCCAGTGCCGGTATTATTCCTTCCAGCCTGGTGAGATCGTGAAACGCCTGCAGCGCCTCCTGGTCCGTCGCATCGACATAACGCACCCTGTTGATATCCTTGAGCCAGGCATGCTCCGGACCGACACCCGGGTAGTCCAGTCCGGCGGAAATCGAATGTGTGTCCATGATCTGGCCGCCGCTGTCAGTCATCAGGTAAGTGCGATTGCCATGCAGCACTCCAGGCTTTCCGTCACTGAGAGGCGCCGCGTGTTTGCCCGTGGCGACCCCCAGGCCCCCGGCCTCGACACCGTACATGGCCACTTCGTCATCCTGGAGAAACGGGTGAAACAGGCCAATGGCATTGGAGCCACCGCCGACACAGGCCACCAGGGCATCGGGAAGGCTGCCCAGCTGATCGAGGCACTGCTGTCGGGCTTCACGGCCGATAACGCTCTGAAAATCGCGGACCAGCATGGGATAGGGATGTGGCCCCGCCACGGTGCCGATCATGTAGTAGGTGGTGTCAACATTGGTCGCCCAGTCACGCAGTGCTTCGTTCATGGCGTCTTTGAGTGTTTTCGTGCCTGATGTCACAGCAACCACTTCAGCGCCAAGAAGCTTCATTCGATAGACATTGGGCGCTTGCCGCTCTATGTCTTCCGCTCCCATGTAAACATGGCACTCCAGGCCCAGCCGGGCGGCCACCGTTGCACTGGCGACACCGTGCTGACCCGCGCCGGTTTCAGCGATGATACGTTTCTTGCCCATGTGCTTGGCCAGCAGTGCCTGGCCTATGGTGTTGTTGACCTTGTGAGCACCGGTATGGTTCAGGTCTTCCCGCTTCAGGTGGATCGCTGCCCCACCTGCTGCCTCGCTGAGCCGTCGGGCATGATAGAGTGGCGATGGCCTGCCAACGTAGTATTTCAGGTCCTCATCGAACTCTTTCCAGAATTCCGGCTCACGGGACAGCTGGGCGTATACCTGGGCCAGTTCCTCAACCGCCGCCACCAGGGTTTCGCCGACAAACATCCCTCCATAGGGACCGAAATGACCCAACTCGTCGGGACCATCGAGAGGACCGCCGAGGTCCTCCCGCTTACTGACTGCGTCTGTGCTCAACTCGTTCTACCCCTCTCCTGAAGTAAGGATTCTACCTGATTTCAGCCTGATACCGCGGCAAAAAATCGCCGCATCCTGTCCGGGTCCTTGATGCCAGGACGTGATTCCACCCCGCTGCTGACGTCGACGCCGTAGGGTGATACCGCCTCGATTGCCGCTGCCACGTTATCGGGCGTCAAGCCGCCGGCGAGAATCAGCTGATCATGCCCCTCCTCCACCAGTTTCCTGGCAATCTGCCAGTCGAAAACCTGCCCGGTGCCGCCGGGTTCCCCCTTGACGTAGGCATCCAGGATTACGCCACCAGCGCCGTCAAACGAATCCAGCTGCCGCCTGGTATCTTCAAGATCCTGGACGCGCAGCGCCTTGATAAACGGGACGCCGAAGGACCGGCAGAACGACAACGGCTCGTCGCCGTGAAACTGCAGACACTGGACCCTGCCGGAATCGAGAAGTTTTTCCACTGCGTTGCGCGCGGGATTGACAAACAGCGCCACGACCGTGACAAATGCCGGCAGGTGTTCGGTAATTTCAGCGACGCGCTCCGGATCAATGTAACGGGAACTGGCCGGGTGAAAATTCAGGCCGATGGCGTCGGCGCCGAGACTGGCAGCAAGCCTGGCATCACTGGCAGTAGTAATTCCACAGATTTTAACGCGGCGTCGAGTCAAGGTTCTCATGAATCCGGTGAAAGCGCGGCATTCTAGCAAAATTACCGGGTACGGCCTACGGATAGGGCTGTAAAAAAAGCGGACCCGGGCTGGTTTCGGGTAGCCCGAACCGCTGCGGGTAACAGACTTTCACCAGGTAGAGACCCTCCGGCGGCGCCGTGACCGGTCCAGCCGTTCGATCGCGACCACGCAACAGTTCCGCTGCCCAGTCCGGCGACCGCTTACCGTGCCCTACCTCGAGCAGCATGCCGACGATGTTGCGGACCATGTGCTGAAGAAACGCATTAGCCTGCACATCCACTACGACGAAAGGTCCATGGCGGGTCACCTTCAGCCACTCCAGGCAACGCCAGGGCGTGGACGACTGGCAGCCTGCCGCCCGGAACGCGCTGAAATCCTGTTCTCCCAGCAGGTGTTGACCCGCCCCGTTCATGGCGTCGATATCGAGTGTTCCACCGACCCGGGTCGCCCGCCCGTCAAGATGCACAGTGGTAATATCGGCTTCGTAGATAAGATAGAGATAGCGACGGGATACCGCGCTGAAGCGGGCGTGAAACCCGGCTGTGACCGGCCGGGCCCAGCGCACGCGGACCGCTGCCGGCAACAGGCTGTTAGTCCCCATCACCCAGGCTTTTTCGCCGCGGTCGACAGGTGTTTCAAAATGGACGATCTGTCCCGTGGCATGCACACCACGATCGGTCCGGCCGGCACAGAATACCCTGATGGGGCTGTCCGCTATTTTGCCCAGGGCCTTTTCCAGCGCCGCCTGCACGGTTGCCAGCCGGGGTGACGATTGACGTTGCCAGCCACAGAATTCGCTGCCGTCATATTCAACCTGCAGCGCTATCCGATGGCGTTGCTGTGTCGCCTGGGACGGCCTATCCATGAACAAACCCTGACGCTGACAGGCCGCTACCCGGTGGTATCGATCTCACCGGGTAATAATCTTGACCGTGTATTGAGTCGGGATCGGCTGCAACCGGGTCGGGAGACAGCTGTCGTTGATCCGCTATTTACCCAGGGCTGCGATGAGGGTTCTGGCTTCATTGACCTGGGCGTCGTTGCCCTCGTTGATCACTTCTTCAAGAATTTCCTTGGCACCGTTGACGTCGCCCATCTTCTGGTAGGCATAGGCCAGATCCAGCTTGGTAGCAGCCTCGTCATCATCGGACAGAAATTCGATTTCCTCATCGGCACCATCTATCGCCGAGTCATCGTCGGCGGAAAGGAAATCCAGGTTGTCCAGTTCAATCGCGGAATCCGGCGCAGCCGCTTCCTCGTCCTGCTCCAGCACTGCCAATACGTCGTCAGGTTCGCTGGAATCCTGCCGGGCGGCGGCAACCCGGCGGTCCTGTCCGTCGTCGTCGGAATTCTCCAGGTCGTTTGCTGCCGGTTCATCAAAATCTATCCCGGTGACCTGATCCCCGGTGGGTTCTGCGTTCGCCCGGTCCCCGGCCGCTTCCTCTGCCAACTCGTCTTCGAATTCCGGCAACTCCGCTGTGGCAGTACTGTCCAGGTCGAACTCGATACTGTCCCCGGACTTTTCCGGTCCTTCATCAGTATCCGCCGGCTGCTGGACCAGGCTATCCTCTTCTTCGTCGGCAACCGGGGAGGCATCCGCCCCGGCGTCATCTGCAGACGCCGATTCATCCTGCCGGTCGTCCCCGCCCGGCGAATCATCGGTGGCAGCTCCCAGGTCGACTTCATCAGGCTCTTTCACCGCGGTTTCGCTATCGCTCATAGCCGGGCTCTCGTCCTGCTGCCCGACCTCGTCAACGGCTTCAGTCAGGTCGAAATCGAAGGACTCCACTTCATCATCGGCGGCAGAGCTGACGTCCACCTGGTCCCCACCCGTCTCTTCTTCAAAATCTTCGATGCCGGTATCGCTGAGATCGAAATCAAGCGTCTCGATCTCATCGGTTTCCCCGTCGTCGATAAAATCGTCGGCTTCCCCGTTGCCATGCCGGGTCACCTGATCCGCTACGGGTTTCTCATTCACTGCTGCCTGATCATCACCATTGAACTCATCGTCTTCCAGGTCCAGCGCTTCGATGGCATCGGCATCATCGTCCGCGACGTCGGCATCGACGGCAAAATCCACCGCGTCTAGATCCAGCGCTTCGCTGTCGGCGGCGGACTCATCGATATCGTCTTCAACCTCGTTGCCAAGATCAAAATCGACAGCTTCATCTGCCTGGCCGGCAGCCTTTGCCACATCGCCGTCAGCACCGGCCGCTTCCTGCACGTTGTCATCTTCGTCCAGAAATTCATCAATATCGAAGTCCACGACGTCCAGGTCCGCATCTTCATCATCCCCCTGGTCAACGTCGGTATCGAGTTCAAAGTCGACTACTTCATCCGCCGGCTCATCAATGGCTTCAAGCTCCGCCTCGTCGTTCAGTTCATTACCGGTATCGAAATCTGTCTCGCTGGCCGCGGATTCTGTCTTTGCCTGCCACGCTGTCTCATCATCAGCCTGACCTTCGATTTCTTCTTCGTCGTCATTGTCGAAGTCCTGGTCGAAGTCTTCGCTATCAAAATCATCTTCCTGTTGCTGTCGCTTCGTGTCGCTGACCAGTTCATCGATATCGGTCTCTTCAATACCGAACACGTCGTCTGCCATGGCGGCACTGGCCAGTTCCGCAACTTCCGCCACGGCTTCCTCATCTTTCCTGTCCTGGTCCGGAATGTCGAATTCCGCCGTGCTCAGCGGTTCGGCATCCACGCTGCTCCGAGCCACCGTGCCGGCGGACATGTCGTCTGTAAATCCCTCGCTGTACCCTTCCGCCGTTGCCAGGCGATTACGCCGCATCAACAGCATCACCATGAGTACCACGACCAGCACGGACACGATGATCAGGACCAGTGAATTGTTTGACAGTACCCGGAGGACGCTGTCCAGGAAGCTCGGCGAAGTGGTCTGCAGTGGTTGTGTCCGGGTCAGGGTTGCCGGTGCCGTCTCAGTGGCATCCTGCTGCACGGCGGCCTGGGCCTGGGCAGCGGCCAGGGATTCCTGCAGTTGTGCCAGCTGCTGGTCCTGGAGCCGGATAATTTCCATGGCGGAGGCAATCTGGGCATCCAGGTCATCGAGTCTCGAGATCATTTCCGCCTGCTGGATGCGTACCCGATCAGCCTCCTCCTCTTGCAGCAGAATCTGGGTTTCCAGGGCAAGTATTTCTGCATCCAGTTGAGCGTTCTCGGCTTCCACGGCAGCACTGCTGCCGCCGGTTACCGGCTGGGCATCTTCCGTGGTCAGCACCCGCAACTGCCCCTGCGAGGCCGCCGAAGCCAGGCTGCTGGGGCCGGCAGACGGTGCTGACAGTGGCTGTGCGCTGAGGTCCGCCTGCTGATTCTGGCGCGACACCTCGGAGACAGCCTGCTGCTGATTGATGCTCCGGATGTCACTGAGATCAGGTACCTGCAGGGTTTCACCGGCAATCAGTCGATTGATGTTGCCGTCGGCAAAGGCGTCAGGATTCAAGCGTTGAATGGCGAGCATGGTCTGTTGAATGGTCACCGAGGAATCCGGCCGCACCCGCATGGCGATTTCCCAGAGGGTGTCGAGTTCCTGGATCTCCAGGCTGTCACGTCGCAGCGTTGACCACCCGGAAACCACCTGGTCGTCGTCGACAGTTGCCGACGTCGCTGGTGCCGGCTCGTTGTCCGCCGCGATCTGCTGTTCGGGCGCACTGTCAACCGAAGTTGTTGACTGTGGTGTGACCGGCTCCCGGTTCACCACTCCCTGGTCTTGTTCGACAATCGGGCTGACCGGTTGATCGATGGGCTGGGCCACTGACTGATTGTCGCTGAAAACCGGCAGGTCCAGCAGCACGGTATGCTCGCTGAGGATTCTGCCACTTGGCCAGCGGGTATCAAGAATGAAGTTAAGAAACGGTTCACGGACAGCCTGGCTGCTGGTCAGCAGCACGAAAACGCCGTCAGCGGTACGCTGGATGTCGAAGTTTACGCCGGACAGAAATGCCGAGCGCTCCAGGTCGAAGCGTTCGAAGTCCTGCTGCGTTGCCATCTGGATGGAAATATCAGCCGGACTGACCGAGCCCAGGTCGATGATCTCGATGCGGGCACGAAGGGGCTGGTTTAGCGAGGATTCCAGGGAGATGGTGCCCAGCCCGAGGGCATGAACCTGGCTGGTCACCAGACAAAAGATTGCGGCGAGAACAGCAGCAGCGTTGCGCATCATAAAGTCTTTCCTACTAACGATAAAATCCTCGATCTCCCAGAATGAATTGCGAGCGATGCGGGCAATCCGTCGCACCCGTGCCGTCACAGATCGGGAAGTTCACCCTGATTCTCGCCACCTGAAATTTTAATCCATTGAAAAATCAACAACCTGAATTAAAAAAATAAGGTTTCAGCTACGCGGGTTTGCTCCGATCAAAGCACCTGATCAGGGGTGCTTGGTATCATTTTAAGGAAATTTGCTCACAGTCGCTTGAATTTCGCCAAATTTTTACCTAGACGAATCCTTCACTACCGCGTGCAAGTATTCATTATAAAAAGTCTTTTATCAATAGTTCCGCGATCTGTACCGAATTCAGTGCCGCCCCTTTGCGCACGTTGTCCGAAACGACCCACAGGTTCAGGCCATTGGGCATGGAGATATCCTGACGGATCCGCCCCACGAAAACTGCGTCCTGGCCCACAGATTCAGTAACTGCGGTGGGGTATCCACCCGCCTTGCGCTCATCCATCACAGTGACACCGGGCATCTGCTTGAGCAGACGTCGGGCCTCCTCTTCGGCAATCGGTTTTTCGGTTTCAATCTGGACTGCTTCAGAATGTCCGTAGAACACCGGCACGCGAACACAGGTTGCACTTACCTGTATCGACTGATCGGCGAAAATTTTTTGCGTTTCCCAGCACATTTTCATTTCTTCCTTGGTGTAGCCGTTGTCCTGGAAATCATCGATGTGCGGCAGG
>Ga0209578_10003258_pt1 | contig 12599 bp, 11 predicted proteins | sample tdAd472_FD_187127 | JGI IMG/M metagenome (GOLD analysis project Ga0209578, IMG submission 187127) | Marine sediment microbial communities from the Atlantic coast under amendment with organic carbon and nitrate - tdAd47.2 (SPAdes)... | ecosystem: Environmental > Aquatic > Marine > Coastal >...
CGCCAATACCTGTGGCTCGAGCCCTCGGAGTCGGGAATGGAAACGCGGTAGCCCGTCACGAGCCCTGCGAGTCAATCGACTTGCTTCTCCAGAGAAGCGTTTGTCGGCGTCCACGTCCGGATCCGGGTCCAGGCGCTCCTCCGTCTCGCCGCGGTAGCGGGGGAGGGAGATCCGAGCGCTCGGCCCTTGGCCAGGAGATCTCGCCGAGCTCGCCGCGTCAGCGACCCACCGCGTGGCTGTTCCGCCCGCGCCAGACGCGCGCAGACCCGCGACGAATTGCACCGGGGTCGCCCGGACCGCGCCGGTAGGATGCAGGCGGTGGTGCGCTCCTCCGCTTCAGACCCCAACCGGGTTGGTGAGGGAGGTCCCACGCGTGAGGCCAGCACCCCAGTGAACTCCAGCTCGAAGTCCGAACGGAGGGTGATCGTGCTGACCGGCGCCAGCACCGGCCTCGGTCTGGCGATCACGCAGCGGCTGCTGAGGCACGAGGAGAACCTGCTGATCCTCACGGCCCGCGAGGCCTCCCTGGCTCGCTTCGCCGAGCTGGGGATCGAGGAGGGCCCGCGGGTGTGGCTGCGTCCCCTCGACGTCACCGACGAAGGTCAGCGCCGCGCGGTGGTCGAGGAGGCCGAGGAGCGAGCGGGCGGCGTCGACGTGCTCGTCAACAACGCCGGGATCACCTACCGCACCGTGGCCGAGTACGCGACGCAGCTCGAGCTCTCCCACCAAATGGCCGTCAACTACGAGGGGCCCATGGCCATGGCCGGGCTGGTCTTGCCCGGCATGCGCAGGCGCCGCGGAGGGCGGATCATTCAGATCTCCTCCGCGGGAGGCCTGGTGGCCATGCCGACCATGGGGCTCTACTCCGCCTCCAAGTTCGCGCTCGAGGCGGCGTCGGAGGCCATGCATTACGAGGTCCGGCCGTTCGGGATCCGGGTCTCGCTGGTCTTGCCCGGCTTCATTAACTCGGCCTCCTACCTGCAGTCGATCGTGGGCGACCTCAGCCAGCGGGCGACGGAGGACCCCGACGACCCCTACAACCCCCACTTCAACAACATGGACCGCTTCATTGAGCGCATGATGCGCGTGGCGTGGGCGACCCCCGAGACGGTGGCCCGCCGGGTCGTGCGGATCATGAACCGCAGGCGGCCTCCCCTGCGCGTGCTCCCCACCTGGGACGCGCACCTCCTGTGGTGGTTCCGCCGCTTCGCGCCGCACTCGCTGAACATTTGGCTCACTTACCGCATGCTGCCTGGCGGGCGGCGCTGGAGCGGGCTCCGGCGGCTGAGGCGCAAGCGGCTGGCCGAGTCCCGGGCAGACGATCAGGACTGAGGGCCGAGGCCCATTCGATCACCCTGGCCCCCATCCGCGTGGAGCTCGCAGGTGTTCGCAGCGGCCCGCGCTTGCTCGACCAGCTGTTCTCGAGCGCCTGGACGTAGCGCCCCAGCGCGCTTCAGCCCGCGGGGAGGCGTAGACTGGGCGGGAAGGGCGGACGGTGAGCAGGATCTACGACAGCGTGGTGATCTTCGGGGTCGCGGAGCGAGCCGTGTGCCCAGACCTCCAGGAGCGCCTCGCCGTGCTCTACGAGGGGCAGCACCCGTTCATTCAGCGCGGCGTCGCCGCGGGGCTCGAGTGGTGCTGCCGGGACATGAGCGGCTACCCCCCGCCTCACGCCGAGGGCGAGGTCCGGATCTACGTCGGCCTCAGGCTCTCCCGCGTCGACGTCGACGCGCCGCTGGGTCGGTTCTCCGAAGAGGCCGTGACCCGGGCGGTGGCCGACGCTCGCCAGCGCCTGGCGGAGGCGGGCTTCGAGCAGGCCCCCGAGTTCCACCACGTCGCCAGCCACTCCGACTGAATCGCGGGGGGGGGCCGGCCGGCTGCTCCCACAGCGCGGAGGCGTCCAGGCTGGACACGAGACGATCGGCGCCAACGCCGTTTGCAGGGCACAGCGGACGTGCAGGGACTTAGCCCGGCTGCCGGTTTGCTCCACCTCCAGCGAAGGAGGTGAGTTCCATGACCGCCGCGCTGTTCGTGATCCTGTTCTTTGGCCTCGCCATGGGGCTCCTGGTCGTGGCGCTGATGCGCAACTCGACGGCGCGCTGGGATCCCGTGTGGACCGAGGTCGCCGAGCGCTTTGGGCTCGAGTTCTCGCGTAACGCGTTCTTCGAGGGCGGCCCTGCAGGCACCCTGGAGGGCAAGGTCCGCGGGCGGGGGGTGATCGTGCGCAGCAAGACCGGGCGCAACAGCCACACGATCACGGTCAACGTGCTGGGGGTGAAGACCCGCGGCTTCAAACTCGACCTGGGGCGCGAAGGTTACGTGGCCAGGCTCGAGAAGCTGCTCGGGGCGCGGGAGCTGGACACCGGCGACCGGCGCTTCGACCGCGCGTTCTACCTCCACACCCCGCAGCCCGCGCGCTGCGTGGGCGTGCTCAGCGAGCCCGTGCGCGCGGGACTGCTCGAGGTCCGCCCGAACTGGGTCGGCGTCGAGAAGGGCCAGGTCCAGATCGGCTTCGACGGCGTCGGCCGCTGGCACCGCCGGCCCCTCGGCACGCTCGCGCAGACGCTGCAGCGGGCGGTCGAGCTCGCCCTCGAGCTGGCGGAGTCCGTCGAGACGTGCAAGCCGACGTCGCGCCGCACACCGGCCAAGGCCACCCGCCGCCCGCTGCTGGCCAAGGCCGTGGGCCCGGCGCTGGGGCTGCTCTTTCTCGGCGCGGTGCTCGTCGGCGGGCAGTACCTCGAGCACTGGCAGGCGCAGCGGCGGCAAGCCACCCTCCAGAGCATGGAGCTGAGAGCGAAGGCCGCGACCGTCAGCTTTCAGGTGGTGAGCATGGCCATGGAGCGTGACATGGCCGAGCAACACCGCGAGCTGCGGCTCTACTACCCCGACTCCACCGCCCAGCAGCAGGTGTCCCTGGAAGTGATCCGGGGGAACGTGAGCAAGCTGCTGGAGTGGTCGGAGGATCCCGAGGTCGCGCGCCAGGCCTTCGTCAAGGAGACCCTGGAGCGGGCCCAGCGCACGGGTGTCTCGCTGAAGCACGTGGAGGCCGTGCTGGCCGAGGTCGGCGCGAAGTAGCTCAGCGCGTGATCAGCTGGAGCCGGGGTCGTGGACCACGGCGGCAGCCCCAGCAGCGGCACCACGTCTGACCGTCGACGGTGGTCTTCTCTCCCGCGGGGACGTCGGGGGGGGGTCATGGGTTCACGCTAGCAGCACGGCCGGGCCCGAGACCAGACGCTCAGCCGAGGGCCCACCCGATCAGCGCGGCGCTGACCACGCTCCGCAGCAAGGGGCGCACGTCGGGCTCGTCGTCCTTGTTCATGACCGCGCAGACCTCGATCGCCGCCCGCCCCGCTTGGTAGGCGCCGGTGCGTTGGGGCGGCTCGTCGAGGTGCGGCGTGAGGACGTAGGCCCCCTGGATCAGGCCGAAGCTCTCCCGGGTGGCGGCGGGGTCGCTGGTCTCGACCACGCAGCGCGCGGCGGCCGAGAGGGCGGCGTCCGCGTGCGCGCGCCGGATCCGCCCGTCTATGGCGGCGGTCTCCGCGTTGATCTCGCAGGTGTTCGCCCCGGCCCGGGCCTTGGCCTCGAGCTCGGGGCTGGGGCACACCAGCCAGTCCTCGATCACCGGGATCACGGCGGCGCTGCTCTCGGCGGCGAGCTTGGAGACGATCCGCGCCAGGGTCAGCGCCGCGCGGACCCCGGCCTCGGCTTCGATCTCCCACAGCCCCTCCACCCACTCGCGGAGGGTGAGGGTGTCTTCGGCCGCGGGGTCCTCCCCGGCGGCGATCCGACTGGCGGGGTCGCCCAGGGCCGCGGCGACCCGCAGGCGATCCGGGCTGAGGTCTGCCTCGCGCACGCGCTGGGTGAGCGCGCGGGCTCGAGTGGCGAGGTCCCCGTGCGCCGCGTCGCGTTCGAGCTGGCGCGCCTCGTCGTCGGGCATGCTGGACCCCTTCCAAGCCGCAGCCTACACCTCGTCGAGGGTGCGCGTGGGTTCACGCTATCAGCGCGGGGGAGCGAGCCCGAGGAGCCGCTCACGTGCACCCGAGCCGCGCGGGCCGTATCGTCGAGCAGGAGGACGACCCATGCGCTCCCGACGGAACCCGACCCTGCTCGTGGCGCTGCTGCTGGTCGCCGCGACCCCGCTCTGCGCCGAAGACCCGCCGCCCCCCGCGCTGCAGTCGGCCGACCCGGTCACCTGGCGGCTCGCGGCGCTGGCCCTCGCCCGTCGCGGGGCCGAGGGGTTGCCCGCCCTGCGCGCCAGCCTCGAGAGCGGTGCGCCCAAGGCGCGGGTGCTCGCGGCGCTGAGCGCGGCGCTGCTCGAGGACTCGAAGGCCCTCGACTCCTTCCTCTCCCACGAGGGGCTGGCCGACCTGCGCGAGCTCGCCGCGGACAAGCTGGCCGAGGCGCGCGAGCACGCGGCGCTGCTCGAGGGGAAGGACGCCTTCAGCACCGGCGAGGCGCCGAACCTCCCGCCGGGCATGAAGTGGACGCCACCCCCACGCGTGCTCGCGCAGCGCAAGCTGGTCGCCCTGGGTGGGCTGGCGCTGCCGGCGCTGCGCGAGCTCTGCGCCTCCGAGCACCCGGGCACCCGGCTCTACGGGGCGAGCCTGATCCTGAGGCTGGACGCGCGGGCGTTGCGCGCCGACCTGGAGCGGCTGCTCGAGGACTCGACCGCGGTCGGGGTCTCGGGCTCGGACTGGGTCTCGACCGAATCGATCGCCTCCTACCTCCAGCGCAGGTTGAAGTCCCTCCCCGGCTGGAGCAAGGAGGAGACGCCGGCCACGGAGGGCGAGCGCCTGCTCCAGCGGCTGGAGTGGCCGCTCGACGTCTACCGCCTGATCAACGGACTCCGCCAACGGGCCAAGACCGCCGAGGCGACGTCCCTCGACGACTTCTTCACGCGGGCGGAGCCGGTGCTGCGCGAGCTGGTGGAGCAGGGCGGCAAGTGAGCGCGGAGGTCGAGCTCGTCAGCAGCGACGACCCCGCGTTCCTCGCGCTGAGGACCGAGATCCAAGGCACGCCGCGCCAGCACGGCTACTACCTCGTCGACCGGGTCTCGATCCGCGGGCTGCAGGACCTCGAGCCCGACGCGTTGCTGGAGCGGGTGTTTCGCCACTTCGACGACGCCGAGTGGGCGCCCGACGACCAGCGCCCGACCGACCAGACCTGGCTCGACTACGCGACCACCGCCGAGGGGGCGCGCAGCGCTGCGATCGACGCGCTCGTCGGCGGGTCCGAGATCGGGCACGCTCGCGACACGATCCCGCCGGCGCAGGCCGCCGCGCTCTGGGAGCACTTCGAGGCGCTGTTCCCGCCGCCGCGCGCTTACTACGTGGGCATGGGCTTCGGCGACGCGCGCTACGTGTTCCAGCGCGGGGCCGCGATCGTCTCGGCGGAGTTCGCCGGGCTGGTGTGGGTCGTGGAGTCCGACTGACGCGCGGGGCGAGCTGAGCGGCTACTGCGCGCCCAGGCCACCCACCAGCCCCGGGGTCGGGGCGGGGCCGGAGAGTGCGGGGGCGTCGGTGCTCAACGCCTTCGAGCGCACGTAGCCCAGGGCGTTGCCCGCGTCGTCTTCGAGGTGGGAGAAGCGGCCGAAGAAGCGGGTCTTCGTGACCCACACCCGGGTGCCGGCGGACAGCTCGGACGGCGCGTCCTTGGGCTGGACCGAGCGGGTCAAGACCGCCTCGACGCGCTCGACCCAGGCCGTCGGCTTGTCCTTCCGCAGCAGCCTGTTGGCGCGCACGGGGACCGGGGTCAGCCAGGCCTCGACCCGCACCCGCTGGCCCTTGGTGTAGCGCACCGGGCCGGCGAGGACGAACGTGCGCCCGTCGTCGAGGGTCAGGTAGGGGTCGCCCCAGCGGTTCTTGCTCACCACGCCCTCGTGCAGGCCGCGCTTGGGCACGAGCACCTCGACGACCCGCACGCGGACGGCTCCCTTGATCCCGGACTTGGGGACGAGGTACTGCCCGCGGAACTTGAGGTAGCCGCTGTAGCGCTTGGGCAGATCCACCCCGCTGCGGTCGAGGATCACCTGGGGGTCGCCGGGCTGAGCCGACGCCCGGCGGAGGACCTCGTCGGGCCACACCGGCAGCAGGTGCCCGCGGTAGATATCGCCGGCCGCTGGGAGGGTCCCGCGAATCTTCAGCCGGTGTTCGAAGGTCTCGCCGCCAACGAGGCTGGCCTCGATCCGCAGCCAGCTCTGGCTGTCGAACTCGGCGTTGGGGACGCGGAGGGTGCTGCGGAACGGCCGCGCGGGAGCCTGGGTCGGCGTGGCGAGGGCGCGCACGCGGATCCGATTCCCCTCGACGGTGTAGTCGAGGCGCTCGAACTCGAGCCCCTGGCGACCGGGGCCGCTGAGCTCGAGCACGAGCGGGTCCCCCTCGCGGAGGGTCTCGGGCAGGGCGGATGGTTGGAACGCCAGCTCGTCCTGGGCCAGAGCAGCCGAGGCCAGGAACACGAACAGCGCAGAGAGCGGGAGGAGGGATCGCATGGGTGGACTCCGCCACGCCTACCTGCAACTCCCGGGCCCGGCCCTAAAGCCGACCGCCCACAGCGCACGCCTGTTCAGCCTCGTTTCAGATCCTGGCCGCGGCGGGGGAGCGAGTGCGCCTGAGACGCAGTGTGCGTGGGGCGTGCGGAGATCGCCCAGGCCCCGGGGCCCAGCCTCGTGGAGGGGCGAGCTCGCTGGCCGCTCCGCCTAGGTCGCGGGCGCCGCGCGCTGCTCGATCCGCTCGAGCAGCGCGCTGGTGAAGTCGACCTGCTCGAACTTGCGCGCCGCCCGCAGGCCGCCGGGGCTGAAGGCGTTGACCTCGCACACCTTGTCGCCGAGGAAGTCGAGGCCGACGAAGAACAGGCCGTCGCGCTGGAGGACCGGGCTCAGGCGGCGCACGCTGGCCTCGATCCGCTCGTCGATCTCGGCGCGGGCGGTGTGGCCGCCCTGGTCGAGGTTGCTGCGGAAGTCGGTCCCCGAGGGCACCCGGCGGAACGCGCCCGGGCGCCCCTCGACGCGGAAGATCTCGCCGTCGACCACCAGCACCCGCGTGTCGCCGTCGACCGCCTCGGGGACGAAGGCCTGGGCCATGGCGTGACCGCCGCGGAGGACCACGTCCAGGATCTGGCGCAGGTTCTTGTCGCGGACCGACTCCACGCAGAACACGTCGTTGCCCCGGCTGCCGAGGATCGGCTTGAGCACCGCCGGCCCGTCCAGCGAGGCGACGAAGGCCGTCAGCTCGTCGGTGTCGCTGCTGACGAGGGTCACGGGTCGGGTCTCGGGAGGCAGCTCGAGCAGATACAGCTTGCTGGAGGCGAGCTGCAGCGCGCGGGGGTCGTTGAGCACGACCAGGCCCTGGGCCACGGCCAGCTCGCAGAGCTGGAGCGCGGCCATGTGCAGCGCGCGGTGGGCCGGGTCGCGCCCGGGGTTGGTGCGGATCAGGAGGGCGTCGGCGCTGGCGAGGGGGGCGCGCTCTCTGGGCGCGGCGGCGATCCGGGCCAGCAGCGCCGGGTCGCTCTCGTGCTCGGCGCCGGTCAGCTCGCGCCCGCAGCCCAGCACCGCGCCGTCCGTCGAGCGGCTGAGGTCGCTGACCCCGAGCACGGTGACCGCGTGATCGCGCTTCAGCGCCACGTCGATCAGCCGCAGGGTGGTCTGCTTGGCGCCGATCTGCAGCGCGTCGTTGACCAGGAACAGGATCCGCATGGCACTCACCTGGCGGGTCGCTCGCGCGGCCCGGGTTGGGTCGGGGCCTCCGGGTGGAGGGTCCCGGGATCCTAGCTGACCGGGACGCGGGCGGAAGCAAGCTCCGCTCCTACCTCGGAGGGGCGGGCGGCGCGTCGTCGGCGGACGGGGGCGCCCCGTCCGCGGGGGGCGCGTCCGGGGGCGCGTCGACCTCGGCAGCCGGCCACTGGGACCGGGGCTCGCCGGCCCCCTTGCTGGCCACGGGCACGCGGATCTCCTCGACCAGCGCCTGGACCTCCGCCGGCGGGGGCGGGGTGAAGCGCGAGACGGTCAGCGCCACGGCGAAGTTGAGCAGCATGCCCACGAAGCCGATCCCCTCGGGCGAGATCCCCAGCAGCCACGCGTCCGCGGCGGACGGGCCGGAGTAGAGGAACTTGAAGTAGACGATGTAAGCCGCGGTGAACGCGATCCCGACGACCATGCCGGCGACGGCGCCCTCGCGGTTCATGCGCTTGGAGAAGATCCCGAGCACGATCGCGGGGAAGAACGAGCTCGCCGCGAGGCCGAAGGCGAAGGCCACCACCTGGGCCACGAAGCCGGGCGGGTAGATCCCGAGCAGGCCGGCGACGACGACGGCGCCGGCGGCGGCGAGGCGGGCGAAGAACAGCTCGCGGCGCTCGGAGAGGTCCGGGGCCACGACCTTCTTCAGCAGGTCGTGGGAGATCGAGGTCGAGATCACGAGCAGCAGACCGGCGGCGGTGGAGAGCGCGGCCGCGAGGCCGCCCGCGGCGACGAGCGCGATCACCCAGTTGGGCAGGCCCGCGATCTCGGGGTTGGCGAGGACCATGATGTCCCGGTCGACGTAGAGCTCGTTGGTGCCTGGCGTGGGCTCGTTCTCGAGCAGGATCTGGCCCTCGGCGCCGCGGAGGAACGCGTCGGGGTCGTCGGGGCGGGTGCGGTAGACGGGCTTGCCCGCGAAGGCGGCCCCCGCCGTGTACTGCACGCGCCCGTCGCCGTTCTTGTCGACCCAGGCGATCAGGTTCGTGTCCTCCCAGCTCTTGAACCAGGGCGGGAGCTCGGCGTAGCGCTCGTTGGAGACGGTGCGGATCAGGTTCGTGCGCGCGAAGGCGCCGACGGCGGGCGCGGTGGTGTAGAGGATCGCAATGAAGAACAGCGCGTAGCCCGCCGAGATTCGCGCGTCCTTGACCCGGGGCACGGTGAAGAAGCGAATGATCACGTGCGGGAGACCTGCGGTGCCGACCATTAGCGCCGCGGTAATGCAGAACACGTCGATGGTGGCCTTCTTGCCCGCGGTGTAGGGCTCGAAGCCGAGCTCGGCGTGCAAGCCGTCGAGCTTGGCGAGCAGCGAGATCTCCTCGCCCTTCAGCGTGCTGCCGAGTCCCAATTGCGGGATCGGGTTCCCGGTGAGCAGGATCGAAATGAAGATCGCGGGGACCATGAACGCGAAGATCAGCACGCAGTATTGGGCGACCTGGGTGTAGGTGATCCCCTTCATGCCGCCGAGCACGGCGTAGACGAACACGATCAGCATGCCGATCACCACGCCCAGCTCGACGGGGACCTCGAACACACGGCCGAACACGACGCCGACCCCGCGCATTTGCCCCGCGACGTAGGTGAACGAGACGAACACCGCGCAGAGCAAGGCCACCACCCGCGCGCGGTTGGAGTAGTAGCGGTCGCCAATGAAGTCCGGAACCGTGAACTTGCCGAACTTGCGCAGGTAGGGCGCGAGGAGCATGGCCAGCAGCACGTAGCCGCCGGTCCAGCCCATGAGGTAGACCGCGCCGTCGCGGCCCATGAACGAGATCAGCCCCGCCATGGATATGAACGAGGCCGCGCTCATCCAGTCCGCGGCCGTCGCCAGCCCGTTGGCCAACGGGCTCACGCCCTTGCCGGCGACGTAGAACTCGCCCGTGGACGAGGCCCGCGACCAGATCGCGATCCCAATGTAGATCGCGAAGGTGATCGCGATCACGGCGAAGGTCCAGAGCTGGAGGCTCGAGAGGTCCACTACTCCTCGAGTCCGTGCTTCTTGTCGAGGCGGTTCATGAGGAACGCGTAGACGAAGATCAAGACCACGAAGGTGTAGATCGACCCCTGCTGCGCGAGCCAGAACCCGAGCTTGAACCCGGCGACCTCGACCCGGTCGAGCACGTCGACGAGCAGCACCGACCCCAGCAGGCTGACCGCGAACCAGATCGAGAGCAGGACGCCGACGTATCTGAGGTTCGTCCGCCAGTAGGCGCGGCGGACGGCGTCGACGTCGTCGGGGGTCGGCTCGGGCTCGCTCATGGGCGCGATCCTATAGGACCCCACCCACGGGTGGGATCGGCGGGAGCGCCTGGGGCACAGCCCCAGCCCGACACCGAGGGCAGCGGCGCCCTAGCCCGGAGGGTTTTGCCGATCGACGAGCACGGGACAGGGCGCGTCGCGCACCAGCGCCTCGGCGACCGAGCCGAAGGCGCGCACGGTCTCGGGGTGGCTGTGGGACGTGAGCGCGAGGAGGTCGGGGCTCGTCTCGGCGGCCACGGCGAGGATCACCTCGGCGGGGTCGCCCACGCGGGTGATCCCCTCGACCCGCTTCACGCCGGCCTTCTCGAGGGCCTCGCGCTGGGGGGTCAGGTCTCGCACGTCGGCGTCGTTGATCCCCACGTTGAGCAGGATCACCTCGGAGTCGAACTGCAGCGCGAGGCCTTCGACGTGGGGCAAGATCCGCGCCGAGGTGGGGGTCCCGTCGAGGGGCACCAGGATCCGCGCGAAGCCCTGGCCGGGGTCGAGGGGCAGCGGGTCGGGGTTCGCGATCAAGAGCGGCACCGGGCAGGCCATGAGCACGGCCTCGGCGACGCTCCCGCGACCCTCCGCCTCGCCCTTGCCGCGGGTCGAGAGCGCCAGCAGCGAGGGGCGCAGCATGGCCGCGGTGGCCAGGATCCGCTCGGCGGGGTCTCCCTCCTGGATCGCGTGCTGGACCTGGAACCCGCGCTCGCGCAGGCGCTTCTCCAAGCCGGTGAGGTAGGCCAGGGCCACCACGTGGTGCGTCGCCGTGGGGGCGGGCTCGACCACGGTCACGAGGAACAGCTCGAGGGCTGCCGGGTTGGGCAGGCGCCCCAGGAGCGAGAGGATCCGCTCGCTGAGCTCGGAGCCGTCGACCGGGACCAGAATGCTGCTCATGTTTCGCTCCGTTCGGTGGGTTGGGTCCCCGACAGGGTAGTGCTGAGGGAGCGCCGTCGCCAACGGACTCGGACGTCCGGCCGTCGGCCTCACGCCCACGGCCGCGGTGCGCACGACGCGGCGCGCGGAGTCCGGGAACGCTAGCCTTGGAGCGTGGAGTTCGACGACTACACGATCGTACGAGAGCTCGGGCGTGGCGGCATGGGGGTCGTCTACGAGGCGCGGGAACCGGGGACCCAGCGACCCGTCGCGCTCAAGGTGCTGAGGTTCGAGCGCTCGAGCTCCTCGTCGGGGCTCGAGCGGGTGCGGCGCGAGGCCCTCGCCCTGACCCACCTCTCGCACCCTGGCCTCGTGCCCTGCTACGACGCCAACCTGACCCCCGAAGGGTGCTTCATGGTCCTCGGGCTGGTGGAGGGCGAGTCCCTCGCGGCGCTGCTCGCGCGCTCGGGCCCGCTGCCCCTCGGCCGGGCGCAGCGGATCATGCTCGACCTGGGCGAGGTCCTCGCCTACGTCCACGGCGAGGGCCTCCTGCACCGTGACCTCAAGCCCGAGAACGTGCTGCTCTCGAGCTCGGGGCGGGTCGTGCTCGGCGACTTCGGCCTGGCCAAGCTGCTCGGGGACAGCCACGGCGACACGACCCTCGACACGCTGACCCAGGAGGGCGCCATGCTGGGGACGCCCGGCTTCTGGCCGCCAGAGCAGGCCCACGGGCGCCGCGCGGAGATCGGTACGGCGTCGGACGTCTACGGCTGGGGCGCGACCCTCTACGCCCTGCTCAGCGGACAGGCGCCTCGCCATGCCGCCACGCTCTCCGAGCTGGCGGTCGCCTTCACCCGGCGGCCGCCGCCGCTCCTCCCGCTCCGCCCCGAGCTGCCCGCGTGGGTCGACCCCTTCCTCCAGAGCTGCCTGGCCACCGACCCGAGGGAGCGCCCGACCCTCGACGAGGCGCTCACGGTGCTGAGGCGCGGGGAGGCCCAGCCGCGATCGCAGCGACGGCTGGCAGGCGTCGTCGCGCTGGGCGCGTTGGCAGCGGTCGCCCTGGGCGGGGTGGGGGTGGCGACGCTGCTCCGCGGGCCCGCCGAGGCGGCCGCGCCGGACGCCGCCGAGTTGCTCGAGGCCGCGAAGGAGGCATACGACTCGGAGCGCTTCGCCGTAGCGCTCGCGACGGTGGAGCGCGCGCTGGAGCTCGAGCCGCAGTCGGTCTCTGCGCGGGTGGTGCGAGCTCACTGCCTCCGGCAGCTCGAGCGTCTGGACGAGGCCGCGGAGGAGTGCGACCGCGCGATCGCGCTCGCTCCGGATTCCGCGAGGGCCCACGCGGTGCGCGGGGACGTATGGCGCAAGCAGGGCAAGCTGACCCAGGCGCTGGCCGACTACGACCGCGCGCTCGAGCTCGACCCCCGCGCGCCCGTCGCGCACACGACCCGAGGGTTCGCGCTCTACGCCCTGCGTCGCTACGAGGAGGCGCTGCTGGCCTTCGAGCGCGCGACCGAGCTGGAGCCGACGCTGTCGCTGGCACACTCTGGCGCGGGGGACGCGCTACGGGTTCTCGGTCGCCACGAGCAGGCCGTCGAGGCCTACGGCCGCGCGCTGGAGCTGAGTCCCGGAGAGGGGGGAATCCTCGTCTTCCGCGGCCAGCTCGAGCTGGTCCTCGGGCGAACGGAGGAGGCGCTGGCCGACCTGCAGCGAGGGGTCGAGCTGAACCCCGACCACGCGCTGGGCTGGACCCTGCTGGGGACCG
>Ga0209578_10003262_pt1 | contig 12590 bp, 12 predicted proteins | sample tdAd472_FD_187127 | JGI IMG/M metagenome (GOLD analysis project Ga0209578, IMG submission 187127) | Marine sediment microbial communities from the Atlantic coast under amendment with organic carbon and nitrate - tdAd47.2 (SPAdes)... | ecosystem: Environmental > Aquatic > Marine > Coastal >...
TGCACAAACTCAGGCAGCTGCCCGTTCAGCCGCCTTTCCTGCAGTGCACGCATCGCCGCACTGCGCTCCAGGATGTAATAACGCTCCGGCAAAGCGCCCAGCTTTTTCAGTTCCCCGAGCAGGTCAACGGCGAGCACACCGCTGCCTGCGCCCAGCTCCATGACGACGCCCTGTTCGAGTTGTTCCAGTGCCGACGCGATACACCGTGCCAGACAGCGGGCAAACAGCTTGCCCGACTCCGGTGCGGTCACAAAATCACCCTGTTCACCGAACGGCATCAAGCCATTGCTGTAATAACCGAGGCCGGGCTCATACAACGCGGCCGCCATAAAGTCATCAAAGGGGATGCATTCGCCGCCTTCCTCAATCCGCTTGTGTATCTTCGCCAACAGGGCATCGCTGACGGCGCGCGCATCAGCAGCGGGGAGCGGCAGGCTTGATGACATAGCGCGAGTGTTATTTTTCCAGCGGCCACATCGGCTGCGAGGCCGTATCAAACTGATCCCACATTGCGGCAAAACTAACGCCCGTTACAGGGTGTTTCCTGTCACCGGCGATTTCCGCCAACGGCCGGAGCACAAAAGCATATTCCAGAATCTCGGGCCGGGGAAGTATCAGGTCCGGCTCGTCGACAATGAGGTCATCGTACAACAGCAGATCCAGATCCAGGCTGCGGTTGCTGAACTTGCCATCTCGCCTGTCCCGCCCGTGCGCGTCCTCGATGCGGTTTAACACGGCAGAAACCTGTTGCGCTGACTGAACGGTTTCAAATGCCACCACCAGGTTATAGAACAGGTCGCCGGAAAACCCGACAGCCGGGCTTTCAAATATCCTCGACTGTTGCAGATCACCATACTCCCTGGCCAGGGCCGCCAGAGCGGATGCCACATTGCGTTCGCGATCGATGTTGGTTCCGACACTGACATACGCCCTTGCCATGCCGTCAATCCCATTTGCCGCGTTCGATGATGACGCCCACACCTTGCGCACCACGAACGGCACCGCCCTTATTCAGCGTCAAACGGACCCAAGCTACTGCAAACTCCTCGCGCACCAGTGCCACGATGCGCTCGGCGAGCGTTTCCACCAGTTGAAAGCTGCTTTCCTCGACAAAGGCTATGATCCTTTTTGCGACCGCTTTGTAATTCAGCGTGTCTTCGATCCGGTCACTGGCCGCCGCCCTGGCGATATCGGTTGCCAGTTCGAGGTCTAACTGCACTGTCTGTTTAATCGAGCGCTCCCACTCATAGATTCCGATAATGGTATCGATACGAAGGTCGCGAATGAAAATGATATCCATGGTGGTCCAGTGTACTGCCTCTTAGAGATTGACGATGTCAGCAAGTCGCCAAGCGGCCAGCTGCCAGGCGGTATTCCCCGCCGCGGCAGCCATTCTACCTCAAGGGGACGCAACAACGCAGATGGCCGTTGCGCGGCTTGCCCGGAGGCGACCCCACACACGCCTCACAGCCTCGTTACAGCGCCTGGCAAGGTTCACACGCGCCACACATTGCCAGGCGCTGCGCTCTGCTCTCACCAGCCGCACTCAGATCCAGCCGTGCCGGGCCGTATCCAGTGGTCCTTTTCGGGCTTCGAAGCAGGCGCAGGGCGCCCGAAAAGGAGCACTGGATACAGCCCTCACAACGGCACACTGCTTGACCCCTGTGCCGGAAAGCTTTCCAATAGCGCGCATGATGCTTGAACTGCTTTTGATTGTCGGCGGCTATCTGTTCGGATCGGTATCGTCGGCCATTATCACCTGCCGCGTGCTGGGCCTGCCCGACCCACGCAGCCAGGGTTCGGGCAATCCGGGCGCCACCAACGTCTTACGCATAGGCGGGAAGAAAGCAGCAGCAGTCACGCTGGTAGGCGACATGCTCAAAGGACTGATTCCCGTTCTGATCGCCAAATTGCTGGGTGCCGGCATGGCTGTCCAGGCAGCTACCGCGGTAGCCGCGTTCCTCGGACACCTGTATCCGGTATTTTTCGCCTTTCAGGGTGGCAAAGGCGTGGCGACGCTGCTGGGTGTACTGCTGGCTATCCACTGGCCGGTCGGCCTGTTAACCATCGCGACCTGGCTGGTGATCGCCAAGGTTTTCAAAATCTCATCGCTGGCAGCACTGCTGTCGATACTGGTCACGCCACTGTATATCTGGTGGCTGATACCCAACAGGTCACTGATGATCGCCATGTTGTTGATGGGCGCGCTGCTGTTCTGGCGACATCGTTCCAATATAAAAAATCTCATGGAAGGGACGGAAGGCGACATAAAGTCGGACTAGCGCTATTGCGTAATCGAATTGCCTGTCGGGCGGCGGCGCCCTTTTCGGCGCCTTGCGCCTGCGCTGAAGCCGAAAAGGGCGCCGCCGCCCGACAGGCAGGCAAAGCCACAGAACTACAAAACGACCGCTTCCAGCTCTTCCAGCGACCAACGCGGTCGCACCTCAACACCCGGCCCCTGCCGCTGCCCCGCCTGCAAACGGCAGGCACCGGCATAAGCAATCATGGCACCATTATCAGTACAGAATTCCAGGCGCGGATAAAACACCTCAGCCCCCAGCTCATCAACCAGCTCACGCAGACTGTCACGCAACGCCCGGTTAGCCCCGACACCACCGGCCACTACCAGGCGCGGCACCCCGGTTTGCTGCAGTGCCCGGCGACATTTGATCACCATCGTGTCAACCACGGCATCCTGGAAGGCACGCGCAATATCGGCCCGCGTTTGCGCGTCGTCACCCTGCGCCGCGCAGGTGGTCAGCGCAAATGTCTTCAAGCCACTGAAACTGAAATCCAGCCCTGGACGGTCGGTCATGGGCCGCGGAAAGCGAAAACGGCTGGAATCCCCCTGCTCGGCCAGTTTTGCCAGCACCGGCCCGCCCGGGTAGCCCAGGCCCAGCAGTTTGGCCGTTTTATCGAACGCCTCACCGGCCGCGTCATCCAGTGTGTCACCCAGAATGCGGTAGTCACCTATGCCGTCAACCTGCACCAGCATGGTATGGCCGCCGGATACCAGCAGCGCGACAAACGGAAATTCCGGTGCCGGCGTCTCGAGCATAGGCGCCAGCAGATGGCCTTCCATATGGTGGACGCCGACTGCCGGCACTCCCCAGCTCCAGGCCAGGCTGCGCCCGATGGCCGCACCGACCAGCAGCGCACCCACCAGGCCAGGCCCCGCGGTATACGCTACCCCATTGATATCCTGACTGTTTACCCGAGATTGCGTGAGCACCGCCCGGACCAGGGGCAAGGTTTTGCGCACGTGGTCACGCGAGGCCAGCTCCGGTACTACCCCACCGTATGCCGCGTGCAGGTCGATCTGGCTGTGCAGGGCATGGCCCAGCAAGCCCCTTCCGGTATCGAACAGCGCCGCACCCGTCTCATCGCAGGATGTCTCAATTCCCAGTACAAGCATGCCGCTATGGTAGCGGACGCGGCAGCGGACTCAAATACCGTCAAACGGGTAGCGCTCGAAAATCACGGTTTTACCTTTTAAACCGGTGCTGCTAAACTACGCGCCCTTTATCTTTCCGACTAATGAGGAAATGGCTTTGCCACAAGTAAAAGTACGCGAAAACGAGCCTTTTGAAGTTGCCCTGCGTCGCTTCAAACGCTCCTGCGAAAAGGCGGGTATCCTGTCTGAAGTCCGCCGCCGTGAGTTTTACGAAAAACCCACCCAGGAACGCAAGCGCAAACAAGCGGCCGCTGTCAAACGCCACGCAAAGAAAATCTCACGCGAACACGCCCGCCGCACCCGCCTTTATTAATTCCAGTTCCGGTAGACCCATCGTGTCCCTGAAAGAGCAGCTCCAGCAGGATATGAAGGACGCCCTGCGTGGCGGCGATAAGCGCAGCCTGGGCGTTATTCGCCTGATACTGGCCGCCATCAAGCAGCGTGAAGTGGATGAGCGGATCGAACTGGATGATGTGCAGGTCACAAGCGTGCTCGATAAAATGACCAAGCAGCGCCGTGACTCGCTTGAGCAATACCAAAAGGCCGGTCGCGACGATCTGGCGGATCAGGAAACCTTCGAGCTCGAAATTCTGAAAGCCTATCTGCCCGAACAACTTGGCGACGCGGAAATCGACGTCCTGATCGATGAAGCCATTCAGGCTGCCGGCGCCAATAGCATGAAAGACATGGGCAAGGTCATGGGCCAGCTCAAAGCCAAGCTGCAGGGTCGTGCCGATATGGGCGCTGTCAGCAGCAGAATCAAAGACAGGCTGTCCGGCTGATATGCCGACTTTGCCACCAGGTGCGGCCTCCTGACTGCGACGAGAACTGTTCAGCACCCCTCGCAGCCAGAAAACCGCCGCTACCGTTTCCACAGCTGACACCCTTCCCTTACCATAGCCGCATGGCCGGGCGCATTCCGCAGAGTTTTATCGACGACCTGCTCAACCGCGTGGATATCGTGGAAGTCATCGATGCTCGCGTTTCGCTGAAAAAAGCCGGCCGGGAATACCAGGCCTGCTGCCCGTTCCATAACGAGAAGACGCCGTCGTTTACTGTCAGCCCCGGCAAGCAGTTCTACCATTGCTTCGGCTGCGGCGCACACGGCAGCGCCATCGGCTTTCTGATGGACTATGAGCATCTTGAGTTTCCCGATGCCATCGAGGAACTGGCCCGCTCGATTGGCATGGAAGTGCCGCGCGAAGCCGGCTCCGGCCACCGCGCCGATCATCGCAGCAACGACCACTACACCTTGCTGGAAAGGGCGGACCGTTTCTACCGCGATCAGCTGCGCGAACATGCTCTGGCCGCCAATGCCGTGGACTATCTCAAAGAGCGTGGCCTGAGCGGTGAGATAGCCGCCACCTTCGGTCTTGGCTATGCCCCGCCCGGCTGGGATTCGCTGTTGCGCCACCTCGGTTCGGATAGCGAAACACAAAAAGCCGCGGTTGAACTGGGTCTGCTGGTTCAAAAGGATGACAACCGTCGCTACGACCGTTTCCGTGATCGCATCATGTTTCCGATCCGTGACCGGCGCGGGCGCACCATCGGATTCGGCGGTCGGGTGCTGGGTAATGACACGCCCAAGTACATGAACAGTCCGGAAAGCCCGCTATTCCACAAAGGCCGGGAACTGTACGGCCTTTTCGAGGCGCGCAAGGCGAACCAGAAACTGGAACGCCTGCTGGTGGTGGAAGGTTACATGGACGTGGTCGCTCTGGCGCAATTCGGCTTGACCCATGCGGTCGCCACCCTTGGCACGGCGACCACAGCCGAACACCTGGAACGCCTGTACCGCACCGTGAAAGAGGTCGTGTTCTGTTTTGACGGTGACGCTGCCGGTCGCCGCGCCGCCTGGCGTGCGCTGGAAAACGCCTTGTCGGTACTGCGTGACGGTCGCGAGGCCCGCTTCCTGTTTTTACCCGAGGGCGAAGATCCTGACAGCCTGGTGCGCCGTGTTGGAACGCAGGATTTTCTGCAAAAAACTGTCGATTCTATTCCACTTTCACAGTATTTCCTTGAATCGCTCAGTCAGCAGGTCGATACCCGAAGCGTGGATGGACGCGCACACCTGGTGGAGCTGGCGCGACCGCTGTTACAGAAACTGCCGGATTCCGTATTCCGGGATCTGATGCTTGATCAGCTTGCGCAGCTCAGCGGCCTTCCTGCTCAACAGTTGGAAAAGCGCTTTTTCGGCGCGAAGCAACCGAAACCGGAGCATTCCCCCAGGCAGCGGCCGCATGATTCCAGCCGCAGTCCCGTGCGGGTCGCAATCCGCCTGTTATTGGAACAACCGGAACTCTGCGAACGGGTGCAACGCCCCTGTGGATTTGATGACCTGGAGTTGCCGGGTATAGCGCTGCTGGTGGAATTACTTGAAATATTGTGGCAGCACCCGCATCTATCTACAGGAGGCATTCTGGAGCACTGGCGCGACAGACCCGAGCAGCAGCACCTTGCCAAGCTGGCAACACTGCCACTGAATTTACCGGAAGATGGTTTAGCCGAGGAATTTTGCGGTGCCGTGCAGCGTCTAAAGGAGCAACGGACCCGGCAAAGGACCGAACAGCTGCTTTTCAAGGACCAGAAAACCGGACTGACGAAATCAGAGAAAACTGAGCTAAAACAATTACTTGTAATGCATCACCCGAGCCCCGGATAAATGCAGGCAGGAGTAACAGAAGTGGCTAATATAGCCTGTATAAGCTACAATGGTCGTTTGACTTTTTCGCCAGTGAAAACTGGCCCGCATAGGGATACGTTCAGGTGATGAACCAGGACCAACAATCGCAACTCAAACTCTTGATCGCAAAAGGAAAGGAGCAAGGCTTCCTGACCTATGCCGAAGTCAACGATCATTTGCCGGATGACATTGTAGACCCGGAACAGATCGAAGACATTATCGGCATGATCAATGACATGGGTATACAGGTGCATGAAACTGCACCGGATGCCGACACGCTGATACTTTCTAATGACACGGCAAGTACAGACGAAGTCGCTGCGGAAGAAGCTGCCGCCGCCCTGGCAACCGTTGACAGTGAATTTGGCCGCACCACGGACCCGGTACGCATGTATATGCGGGAAATGGGTACCGTTGAACTGCTAACCCGGGAAGGCGAAATCGAAATCGCCAAACGTATCGAAGACGGCCTGTCGCAGGTTTATTCGGCGCTGGCGAGTTTTCCGGCGTCTGCCCAGCAGCTGCTGAAAGAATATGCAAAGTTCGAAGCCGGTGAAAGCCGGCTCTCCGACCTGTTCACCAGCTTTATTGATCCGGATGCGGTCGATGCCCCGATTCCGACACCGGCTACCCAGGGCCCCAGTGCTACGGACGGCGATAAAGAAGAGGATGATACACCGGTAGATACCGGACCTGATCCGGAAGAAACCCGCATTTTCTTTGCCGAACTCAGGAACCTGTACGATAAATGGCTGACTGCGCTTACCGGCAAGAACAGGAACCAGTCACGGATCGATAAACTGCACGCTCAGGTTGGCAAACATCTGTCACACCTGAAACTGGCGCCGCGCATGGTTGACCTGCTCACCACCAATCTGCGTCAAACGGTTGCGAGTATCCGCTCCCACGAACGCGTCATCATGTCTATCTGCGTGCACAAGGCTCTTATGCCACGCAAGGACTTCATTACCTCTTTCCCGGATAATGAAACCGACCTCAAATGGCTGGAAAAACAAATCAAGGGTGGACACAAGTACTCGCCTGTGCTCGAGCAGCACAAGGAAGAGATTCTGCGCGCCCAGAACAAGCTGGTTAACATACAGTCCAGGACCAGCCTGAGTATCAGCGGCATCAAGGATATCAATCGCCGCATGTCCATTGGCGAGGCCAAGGCCCGGCGTGCCAAGAAGGAAATGGTGGAAGCCAACCTGCGCCTGGTTATCTCGATCGCCAAGAAATATACCAACCGTGGCCTGCAGTTCCTGGACCTCATCCAGGAAGGCAACATTGGACTGATGAAAGCGGTCGACAAGTTTGAATACCGCCGCGGTTACAAGTTCTCGACCTATGCGACCTGGTGGATTCGCCAGGCCATTACACGCTCAATTGCAGATCAGGCCCGCACCATCCGCATTCCGGTGCACATGATTGAGACCATCAACAAGCTCAATCGTATCTCGCGCCAGATGCTGCAGGAAATAGGCCGCGAACCCACGCCCGAAGAGCTGGCAGAACGTATGGACATGCCGGAAGACAAGGTGCGCAAGGTGCTTAAGATCGCCAAAGAGCCCATTTCCATGGAAACACCGATTGGTGATGACGAAGATTCACACCTGGGTGATTTCATCGAAGACGGCAGCATTGATTCACCGGTCGATTCCGCATCGGGCGCAGGTCTGAAGGAAGCCACGCAGGGCGTACTTTCCGGCCTGACTCCGCGCGAAGCCAAAGTTCTGCGTATGCGTTTTGGTATCGACATGAATACCGATCATACGCTGGAGGAAGTCGGCAAACAGTTCGACGTTACCCGCGAACGTATCCGTCAGATCGAAGCCAAGGCATTACGCAAGCTGCGCCACCCCAGCCGTTCCGAACAGCTGCGCAGTTTTCTGGAAATCGAGTAACCCCCAAGACGGTGTGCCACCCTGGGGTGGCACACCGTCTTGGGGGTAGACTGCTCTGAAATATCACCGTCCGAGCACCTTTATCGTGACTGCAAAGCCCAGGTACCGGTTTGCGCCTGTATGTCAGATAAGCACAGATTAGATTCCGCCGCACCTCCTAGCTCACAAAACAGCCCGGAAACCTGTTAGAATCCCGCCTGTTTTGGGCCTGTAGCTCAGTTGGTTAGAGCAGGGGACTCATAATCCCTTGGTCGTAGGTTCAAGTCCTACCAGGCCCACCATTAATGCATTCAATAAGTTAAGGTATTTTTTGCCCATTAAATAACTTACCCAATTTCTAGCCAGTACACGTCTGGTACACTAATAATGGATAAAATCGCGAAAACTTGCCGAAGCAAAGCCATCCAAAAGTGTGCCGGACGCAGTAAGGCTAAATCGTAAGCAGCACATCCTTTCGGCTTGGCTAAACCAATAACCCACAACAAGCCGCTCCCCATATATCCGATACGATAGGCAATTCTATTGCTTGCCGCTGATTGCCTTTTCTAGCCATTAATTGCCAACAACTGCGCCATGCACTATTTCCCCTATTGGCGCGTGTATAAGTACCCCAAGGTTACCCCAAGGTTTTAAGTAAGGTTACGGTATGGTTGTACCAAGGTTGCACTATGGTTACGGCAAGGTTAGGGCATGGTTTTGAAGGCTGAATACGCGACTTCACCGGGGGTAACACCCCCCTTGGCACTCCTGTACCTGTCTAGAACCCACCATTTTCGTTAAGCGTAATACAGGCGAATTCAAGCAAGTGACATGAGTGCGCCACGAAAAAAGCAAGAGAGAGAGAGAGAGAGGGGGGGGGGGGGGGGGGGGTGCTTGAAGGCGGCGGGGGTGTGCTTGTATATGGTTCCATACACCTCAGAAACAACCGACATAATTTGAAAACTGCTATGCTAGGCCAAGCAAATGAGAAACCAATCTATCTGCAATTCAGGTAACAGCACTATGGCAAGGCCTACGATTTACAATCAAGAGATTATGACTAAAGCCCTAGACTACATGGATAGGTTTGATACCGAGTATGGTGATGAAATCCCTAGTGTAGGCGGATTGGCGGTAGCTTTAGGAGTGTGTAGAGATACACTTTATGACTGGTCAAGACAAGATGAAAAGAGCGAGTTTTCCTACATGCTCAAACAGTTAATCACTCGCCAGCGTACTGTATTGCTGAATAATGGGCTGAATGGCAAGTTTAATTCACAGATCACAAAGTTGGTCCTGTCTAAACACGGTTTCCATGGCAGGCCCGAACAGGATGGCACACAGGTAATGGTTTTCGTTAACAGGGCAGGCGTTGTCCTCAAGTCTGGCAATGAAACGCTTGCGATTGAGGATGCCAGTCCTGATTAATTACCCCCTACTTGTGATGAACGTCCGAGATCGGCAAGAATTGCCGTTCTCTGGGCACAGAAAAACACGCTGATGCGTGGTTCCTGGTCGGCGACTATCGGCCAATACCGGAAGTTCAGCAATGGTTGAGGAAACCCGGAGTCGCGTTGTATGCGCCGGGTTGAGCGATTAGTTAAGCCTCTTCAGGTAAAAGTAGTCGCCTAGTATGGAATAGATCGTTTTTTAGATTCTCCGACCATAAACATAGTTCTTCATATCGAGATTTAAGATCACTATATGTAACTGTTTTATCAGTGTTGCGATATGATCGGATTTCTAAATATTCTTGACGCTCAAAAAGTGACTCGAGGGAAAGATTTAAAGGGTTATGAGCGATAAGATTTCTGGTGTTATCGGCCAATTTAATTAACTCATTTATTGATCTTTTCAACCGTTTTTTCAGCTTGTTATTGATATTCAGGCCATCAATCAAAATCAAAGAATCATTTGCTCGCTCCTTGAATTGCTTATTGAGCCTGTCTTGTATTTCATTAGAAGGGATGAAATCATAAATCAATATATTAAGTTCGGCCTCGACTTCAGAAAATTTCAACATGAAATCACCAATGATGTCTCTCCATTTAATATGTTCGTCTTCATTCATTTAATTGGCCTAACAGTTGAAATTAGTTCTGCGCTCTTGGTCCGTGAGTTCCAAAGGTTTCTGGACCGTAATAAATCCGTTGTGCACCAGAACCGGCTCAGCACAAATTGCAGATGTATGAACTATAAATATGGTGACGAATGCAACTATAATTTTCATAAATATGGCGCCGCTTCTTGGTATTGGTATGATGTGGTTGTTAGGTGTTTTCATCAAGAGCAACAAATCCTCTAAACACCCAAGCAATGAACAGCCCAACCAATAGAGCCGCCAATGGTGGAATGAATGCCCATCCAGCCAATTTGGAATAAATTTGTAATTTCTTGTTTCTGATATCTGGCCTGTACGCGTCCCATATTGCGCTTGGTTCTGAACCAGCGGGGAACTCCTTTGCCTTATCTAAATATTCTACATTTATCGCAGACTCTTGTAGCTGCTCTTCGAGTGGTTTTGACATTACATTTTCATCTTGAGCGTCGCGGCTAAAAGTAAATTTAGGCCACACCTTTCTTCGTACTAGCTCTTCGTATAACTCCTTTTGGCGTTCAGATATATCGCCTGTACGTAATCGAATCGCTAGCTTATACGCTTCATCGAATATTAAGGAATCTGGCAGGATGCTAACTTGATTATTTACCTCTGGAAAAAGCAGCGAGCCCGCGGCAGCAATCCACACAATGCTGGCACCCACCCATAAGCGGAAAAATCCCATTTTAAAGTTTATCTTCATTATGTCTTTTGTATGCCTAGTAGCCACTTTAAGGAACTTGCTTTAAACAGGAGTATTTAGCAAGTCATTGAAGGACTGATTTGGGTCGTTTGTTACCGTTTAGTGACGGCTAATATAAGCAAGCACTAAACGGGCACTTTCGGCCAACTCCGGTCATTCCCGGTACAAAGAAAACCCCGCTTGTGCGGGGTTCCTGAACGGGGACTTTCGGCCACTTTCGGACATACAGCCCCAAAGAAAACGCGACCCGAAGGCCACCGCTATGCTCGGTCTTCTTAATTAATTACGGGCATTCCACCGCACGCGCCATGCGTACGTCGTTGATTGCTTGGAACTCATCAAAAGTCTGGATCGTCGGCGCAAAGCCATCGGCATAGACCTGCAGTTTGAACTGTCCATTACTGTCCAGCGGAATATTAAGGGCGTAACTGCCAGAACCATCGCAGGAGAACACGTACTGACCATTTGCTAGCACCATGGCACAGATTGGAGTCTGGGTGTTCTGCAACAATACCTGGCCGAATATCTCTATATGCTTGCCAGCGGATCCGGGCACGACAGCAGGTTCGTACGGCATGTTGTAGTTGGGGCAGGCACCGGAGCGTGTCATCACAACGTCTTCGTACGTTAAATCCTCCAAGATATCTATCTTCGGAAAAAATCCGTGTGCATAGATCTGGCGCTTCACCGTGTCGTCAATTTCCAGCGGAAGGTCTTCTAATGAGAACACCCCTGGGGGGTTGCAGGAGAAGGTGTATTGGCCGCTGGCCAGCACCATGGCGCAGATATCCGTTCCATCGGTCGTCTTGATGGTGCCGCTGAGACCAACTGGTTCGGCAGACGAAACGAAGTAAATATGCCCAGCTTCGACGTCCAGGGCAATGTCATCTAGGAAACCTAATCCTGTCACCAGGTCCGTCACCCCCGAGCCGTCGAGGTTCGCCCGCTGGATCTTGTCTATATCCGTCCAGTACATCTGGTCACCCCCCACGTCCAGGGCAATGGCCCATGGCGAATCCCCTCTGTTTATTGCTGCCACCAGGAACGTCACCCCTGAGCCATCGAGGTTCGCCCGTTGGATCATCCACGCATTTACCGTCGCGGCCACGAGGCATCCTGCAACCAGCAGCATAAGGCGGGCAATGGTGGCGTAAGTCGAAGTACGCAATGTTGTAACGAGAGTGAGATAACAGGCGCTGACTGCGCCCCATAGGCGTGATTTCATGACTCACCCTCCTTCCTATAATTGGAAGAAGCCCTCTTACCTGATGCCGTTATGACTATCTTTCATTTATCAATTAACATATTGCTGTTTGGCACACACTGATCTAGATCAGAGGCAGGCAGATTAGATGGCGAAAGTACCGAAAACCACTTCAAAGAAGGCGATCTGGGGGATTAATGCGAAGGTCTCAAACGGGTCGAAAGCACGCGTTCGGATCATCCAGGCCAATCTTGGTAGCTGAATGAGTACTTTCGGCCAATAACAGACCTACAGCACATATGTAAACGGCGACCTGAAGTCCGCCGCCATTCTCGACCTACTTCATTTGCCGCGCACTCTTTACACGCAGTCTCATGAGCTACAATGAACGAGGCGGTTATAAGTTCAAGCACCGGTTGTTGCCGTGCCACTGCGTTGAGCTGTTCGCGAAAATGGGCACGATGACGAGCCGCCGTCACTGGCGCGAGACGAATACCGCTGATGAAGGCCAAGATCGCTGTCGGATCTGTTGGCACCTCCAATCAAAGGATAGTCAATGAAGAAT
>Ga0209578_10003264_pt1 | contig 12587 bp, 8 predicted proteins | sample tdAd472_FD_187127 | JGI IMG/M metagenome (GOLD analysis project Ga0209578, IMG submission 187127) | Marine sediment microbial communities from the Atlantic coast under amendment with organic carbon and nitrate - tdAd47.2 (SPAdes)... | ecosystem: Environmental > Aquatic > Marine > Coastal >...
TCGATTGATCTGCGGAGATGTTGGCTTTGGTAAAACGGAGATTGCCATCCGGGCAGCGTTTAAGGCGGTATCTGATGGAAAACAAGTAGCCATTCTTGTTCCGACCACTATTCTAGCTTTACAGCATTACCGGACGATTAGCGAACGATTGAAGGATTTTGGCATCCATGTAGATTATGTCAATCGCTTTCGCACGGCTGCTCAGAAAAAGGTCATTTTTAACAAGTTAAAATCAGGGGAGATCGAAATCATCATCGGTACCCATGCGCTACTCAACAAGGCGGTAGGCTTTAAAGACCTGGGCTTATTGGTGATTGATGAGGAACAAAAATTTGGCGTAGCGGCTAAAGAAAAGCTAAGAAATATAAAAGTAAATGTAGATACGCTCACCTTGACAGCAACTCCGATTCCAAGAACCTTGCAGTTTAGCCTGATGGCGGCTAGAGATTTATCAATTATCCGAACCGCACCGCCCAACCGGCAACCCATCCATACTGAAGTAAGAATTTTCAATGAGGAGTTAATAAAAGAGGCTATTTATTATGAAGTGCAGCGTGGTGGGCAAGTATTTTTTGTACATAATCGCGTAAAGACTTTGCCGGATATCACGGCTATGATCCGACGGATGTGCCCAGATGTAGATATTGGGACAGCCCATGGCCAAATGGATCCCAAGCAATTGGAGCGAACGTTGTTGGATTTTATCGATGGTAAATTTGATGTTTTGGCTTGTACCAATATCATCGAAACCGGCTTGGATATACCGAATGCCAATACCATGCTGATCAATAACGCCAATCAATTTGGCATGAGTGATTTGCACCAATTGAGAGGTCGAGTTGGCCGATCTAATAAGAAAGCATTCTGCTATTTGTTCAGTCCGCCGATGTCCACCTTGACCACTGATGCTCGTAAGCGACTGCGAACCCTGGAAGAGTTTTCGGATCTAGGCAGTGGTTTCAATATTGCCATGCGTGACCTAGACATTCGAGGTGCCGGTAATCTATTGGGAGGGGAACAAAGTGGATTTATTTCTGAAATCGGCTATGAGACTTACCAGCGAATTTTGGAGGAAGCCATACAAGAACTCAAAGAGAACGAGTTTAAAGATGTCTTTGAAGAAGACCTAAAAAAGGATCCCCAATATGTGCGTGATGTACAAGTGGATACCGACGTCGAGATGTTAATTCCCGATGATTACATCAGCAACATACAGGAAAGATTAAGCTTATATACCGAATTGGATAAGATAGAGACGGAGGAAAAGGTAATCGAATTCGAAGAGAAGTTACGCGATCGATTTGGTCCAGTTCCTAAAGAAGTAAAATCCCTTTTTGATGGGCTTCGATTGAGATGGGTTAGTAAGCGCTTGGGCTTTGAGCGAATTATTCTGAAGAATAGAAAATTGCGTTGCTATTTTGTAGAGAACCCTCAATCCCTTTATTATGAAAGCCCGATTTTCAAGGCAGTCATGACCTTTATCTCTACCCAAGGGCATGCCGCTGGCTTTGGCATAAAACAAAGTAACCGACACTTGCTGCTGGTGAAAGATGGAGTGAAGTCGATGAAGGCAGCGGAAACCTTATTGGAGAATCTAGAAAATAGCCTGGAAGGAGTTTAGGCTTTGTTTGGAAGAGGCTTAAAATAAGGCATCCCGAATGTCAGCATTTGCCAACATTCGGGATGTCCTATTTTACAATATGTCTATACTATACCGACTAGTCCTGGCAGACTACTTTGAATTCAGTACGACGATTTTCTTGGTGCTCGTCAGCACTACAGTTAACACCATCTGCGCAACGATTAACCAACTTCGTCTCTCCATAACCTCTAGCCGTAATTCGAGAAGCTGCAATACCTTTAGATGTAATGTAAGTTAAAGCTGAGTTTGCTCGGCCTTGCGAAAGCGTCATATTGTAACTTGCTCTACCTTTACTATCCGTATGAGCAGATAGTTCAACATTAGCTTTAGGATTATCGTTCAAAAATTGAACCAGCTTATCCAAATCTGCATAGGCATCCGAACGAATGGCCGAACTGTTTGTATCATACAAGATATTGTTCAAGCGAACCGCCTCACCGCATTCAACCTCTTCTGCACATACCTCCAACTTGACAAATACCGATTTGCTACGGTCATAGTTGTTAGCATCCACATCTACCACCTGTGAAAGGAAGCTTTCTTTCTTAGCATACAATTCATACGTTGCTCTCTCTGAAAGATGGAAGATAAACTCCCCTGTTTGTTCAGAGATTGTCGTCTTTAAGAAATTGTCAGCATTATTCTTCAAGTTAAGTGTAACCCCTGGCAATGGTTTTGGGGTATTACAGAAGAACACTTTCCCTTGAACAATAAAATTAGGATCATCATAATAGACCGTCCCTTGGACTGATTCTGCGGAGTTAAATTCGCCCATAGCGATTTGTGCTTTTTCCAAGGTTACATCGTATAGTTTGCCTTCAACGGTGTAATCTGCAGGAACCACATTTGAGAACTCCACAACCCCCAGGTTATTAGTCGTTCCTGTTTTAACCGTTTGTCCGCTACTATTGATCAGCAAAACTTCGGTATTTGGAAGTACTTCTCCAGTTACCTTATCTTTAGCCGTAATAACGATATTCTTTTCAGGACAACCATTATTAGCAGCCGTTCCTGCCACATCGGGACAGTTATCTTCAGCGTCAACAACACCATCACCATCGCGATCTCTGATAGGGCAGCCGTCATTATCAGCTGGGCCCGCTTCATCCGGACACTTATCACTGGCATCTGTGATACCATCTCCATCCTTATCAGGGCAACCATTGAGGGCCGCAATTCCTGGTACGTCTGGACAAAGATCTTCGGCATCAACTATACCGTCGCCATCACGATCCAAAATGACAGGTGGTGGGGGTGGCGCAGGCTCTTCATCTTCTATCGCTAATTTGAATCCAATTCCAAATTTGAAATGATCACGCAAAGCAATATCATTAAAATGATAGGCGAAGGTAGTAGTAAGCGTAGTATTTTGACCTAAAAATAGGTCCAAACCTACACCGACCGGTACATCCAAAGTTAAGTCTTCCATTTCTAAAAGCAGACCACCTAAACCTGCAAAGAGGCGTGGCCGGAAGACTTTCCCCTGATGAAGCTTGAGGTTTATCAAGGCATCGAGGCCCATGTTGGCAGATTGTCGAATAGAGGAGCCATTAGCATTCAAAGGAAGGTTTGCACCGCCTAACCGAAGAGGAAAACTTATATCAAAGGTATTGTCGAGGCGGCGAAAATATTCGAATTCTAGGCTTGATCTAAAATCATCCATGTTCAAGTCAACATTATCCAGCGGCCATAGAAAGTTAGTACCAATGTAACGGAAAGCAAAAGCATCAGGACTGTCTGCCGTTTGGGCTTGTAGAGACGTATTAAAGACAGCTCCTAGAAGAAGAAGACTTAAGAGTAATTTTTGCATTATCTGTTTGGTGTTAAGGGTTTAAATTGAGTTTTTTTCAAAATTTATTACTGCCAATATAATAAATTTGACTTGTCCTAGAAGGAAAAACGAACCATATAAGACACGATTTCAATCGAGTAGGTATATTTTTTACATTCCATGGCAGACTTGGACTATTTTTCAATTTCCCAGCTGATTTGAATGCTTAGGCTTTAATCGTTATGACTCCTTAGTACGACTCTGGTGGAGTCTAGTAATTACGTGTTCATGTCAAATTTTGTTTCAGGCGATTAATATTTTAGCGCATGGCGATTTGCATAAATAGATGCTAATCTGGTGCATAAAACATTGATTTGATTCTCAACAAAAACATTAAACTTCAAATGGTCTAAGCATCGGGTTAAACTTTGCCAGCTTGCTAAAATATAGAACAGGTTTAGATTCTAGTAATTGGCTGCAAATGTCCCCTTTTTGGCTGAGACTAGGATCGCAAAGACCAAAACTTAAACCTGTTCTATATTTTAAGTAGCTGAACCTATCTACTCGACACTTTATGGCGGGCTCTTTTTGCGTTATACTGCCTTAGATTTTCTTCAAGTAGCTTGGGCTATTATCATCAAGTCTGCCTAGTCTAACACAAAAACACCCTCCTCCAAAATTGACGATTATATACATCCAGCTACTTATTTGTCCAGCAAACTATTGTTCACGTCACATTTTTTGTTAATTTAGCTGTACGATTTCTGCGTTTAATACCAATTTTTTCTCTCCTGCACCTAAATACCCTATCTACTAAAACTTAGTAGGCTTATACCCTAAGTACTACTAAGTCTTTTGCTAGTCGTCTCCTAATATTCTCCTGTACATAATCAAGGCGGACCTTTTTAGAAAAACTACACGAATTACTTTATCTGTATCACCATTGGGGGAGGATTGGTTTAGTTCATTCGTCACTTACTCTATCTAATAAGTAGCGTTTGATCTGGGCTATCATGCTCCAACTCTATTTAATATGCGAACACAAACACTAAGAACAATAGTACTGGCTATTGTTATCACAACACACTCCATTGCTTCTGCTCAAATTGATGGCGTCTTTATTCAAGCGCCTGCCGCTGGCCACATTGCCGTCGAAGCAGAAAATTTCAGCACCTATTTTGATCATAATCCTGTTGACCTGGATTTACAATCTTGGACGACTGTTAATGATATTGATGCTAGCCGAGGTAAAGCGCTAGAGGCTTCTGGCGGCTCCAATGGCAATACTGGGCGCGGGGACAATGGGGCACAAGATGCCAAGGCAAATTTCTATTTGCAATTTGAGTCAGCAGGAACTTATTACCTATACATTAGGTACAAGAATTCAACTGGCGGTAATACCCTCTATATTTCTGATGGCTTTGGGCAAGCAGTACGTTCTTATGATCAAAACCTGCCTAATTCTTCCCCAGCCGGTCAATATAGATGGCAGAAAATATCTCTTTTGGCGCGTGGCGATTTCCCCGGGGATTATGTGGTTCAGCCGAAGGATGTGGGTAAGGTATTACCACTAACTTTTTGGCCACAGGAGCCCGATTTCAGATTAGATCGATTTGTCCTATCTACTGATAACGCTCTAACAGCTGCACAATTAGACGGCCTGCCTAATACCGCCAACCTTCGTCCAAGCTATCGAAAGAATGTACTACAATACACCTCTTTTGAAGGACTCAATCAAGAATTGGGCATATTAAGCAGCAGCAATTCAACCTTGATCGGCTATCCGGGTAATATCGACGGAGAATTTTTCCCTTATTTGGGTCAGAGCGCTTTATACATGAATACGATCTCGGGAGATATAAGCCCTCAGGTCACTTTTCGCCCGGTTCGTTTAGCATGTTATCAACAATCCGAGGTTTGCTTTCGTTGGTTTTCACCGGCAGCGCTTGATGAGCAATTTGAAGCCAGTGATCGCTTCCGAGCTTCCTTGATCTTCTTGGATGATTCAGATAATGTCATTACTTCCTATCCTGTATTAGATGTCCCAGGAGCAGGGATACAACCCATTAATTCGCTCGGTGATGGCTATCTAGAATACTGTTACACGATTCATAATAATGACATCGGCTTACCCTTGCCTGATGATGGAGCTGCTAGTAATCCGATACCCGCTACTAAGGTTTCCTTACAATTTAGTCTGACGGCTTCAGAAGATAATGAAGATATTTTTATTGATGAGGTTTATTTCACGACAACAGACCCCAACCCTGTGACTGCGGCGATAAATAAGTTATCCATTGCAGCTGATAATTTGAGCCTAACCGTTAATGCGGATGGCTCTGAGGGCGGCTTTCTCTATTTATATACTTTTAGTGATGGGGCCATAGCCGCTCCTCAACGAGATCCTACTATGGATATGGTTCATACCTTTTCTCAACCTGGTTCCTATGCTGTATCCCTGTATGTCTTGGATGAGTGTGGAAATATACGAGAAATCGATTTTCGGACCGTTTCCGCCTTACTTCCAGTCGAGTGGCTTTATTTCTCAGCCAGGGCAAGTGGGGACGACGTGCAATTAGACTGGGGAACGAGCACGGAAAGTAACAACGAAGGCTTCGAAATTGAGTGGAGCCATGATGGCAAATTTTTTAAATCGATTGGGCAACAGAAGGGAGCTGGCACCACACAAGTTGAACAGGATTACACCTACGTTCATCGGAAGCCAGGTAATGGGATTCATTATTACCGAATCAAGCAAATAGATTTTGATGGTAGTTTTGCTTACTCTGCTATCCGTAGTGTATCCTTTTCGGCCAAGGAACAAGTACAATTCTTCCCCAATCCGGTAAAAGACAAGCTAGCATTCATCAAGCAAACCGAGGAATTACTGGAAGTGAAGCTATTTGACACTTACGGCCGAGAGGTGAAGCGATTTCAGTTGACGAAAAATCGAGCTAAGTTGGATTTGGGAGATCTGGCGCCTGGCTTATACTTTGCGAAGTACCAAATGGCAGGAGAAGAAAAAATTCAGCGAATCATTAAGGGATAAGATTGGCACCTTATGAGGCGCGCAGTGAAAAGCGCTATAGCCATTAGGGTAGAGGTTCTTCGCCCTTGCAGTTCTTCACCCCACTGATGTTGGTGTAAAACCTAGCTAGCGGACTAGACATACACGCAACATCAGCGGGAAACAAGGCTAATTCGATAAGGTTTATTCTGGTTTGAATGTGCCTAAATTTTCTTTGAAGAGCTTAATCGCGATGGCTAATAGGATGATACCAAAAACCTTCCGTAGAATATTGGCGCCCCCTTCTCCTAGCTTACGCGATATCCAATCGGAGAAACGAAGCACTAAGAATACCAACAGTATATTCACAATGATTCCCATTTGAATATCCACTACCTCATACTTAGCTTTAAGGGCTATAATTGTGGTCATCGTCCCGGCTCCCGCTATTAAGGGGAAAGCGACCGGAACAATGGTTCCCTTACTAGAGCCCTCCTGGTGTTTGAATATCTCTACGCCTAAGATCATTTCAAGGCCAATAATAAAGATAATGATCGCACCGGCCACCGCGAAGGAGGCTACATCGACACCAAAAAGGCGGAGTAAAGCTTCACCGGTATACAAGAAAATAGTCATAATGATCAAGGCGACTAAAGCGGCCTTGCCTGATTCGATCTTAATCCCTTTCCGTTTGAGGTCAATCACGACCGGAACATTCCCGATAATATCAATCACTGAGAATAAAATCAGAGAGACTGATATCAATTCTTTAAAATTCATCTTTTCTTTTTTTTAAAGCCCCTATCTTCGTAATAACAGCTTATTATTCTAGGCACCAACATGATGAGTTTGGAATAAGTTTCCTTAAGAGCAAAAAATATTTTGAGATTCTTAATAACGTTACCGTATAAACAAACTTTAAGAATAAATTAGACTTATCGGTGAAACATTATTTGGCTGATAGAAAGTGCAGGTGCAGGTTAAACATTTTTATCAAGGCAAGAATTACAATAACGACGAGGATACGATGGGCCCATACATTAGCTTGGGGGTATTTTGAGGCATAATTAGCCATGAGGTAACCGCCCGTTGCCTGCCCAATCGCCATGACGCCACCAATTTTCCAATCGATCATCCCATTCCATTGGAAGATGAACAAGGCGAGTAAGGTATATACCCCGACAATGGCACTTTTCATGACATTAGAATCCATCAAACTGAAATGAGCCCAGAGTACCGTGACAGCGAGAAAGATAACGCCCATTCCCATTTGGATAAAACCACCATAAAAGCCAATGCCTAAGTAAGCTGGGATTACAATCCAGGGGTTGACCTGTTTAGTTGTATCCGTTTCCCGCAGCCATTTTTGCGGCTTAATGACGATAACGAATAACATGACTATCATTAAGAAGCGGAAGACACTCTTGAATTGAGCATTGCTCACCATGGTAGAGACAATAACGCCCGCTATTGCACCAATAACGGTGGAAATCATATAAATTCGAGATCGGTCCATTTTTAGCTTTCCATTGCGATGGAAGCCATAAGTCGTAGCTAGAGACTGGGTAAACACCCCTACCCTATTGGTACCATTCGCTATATTGGCGGGAAGGCCTAGCATTTCGGTGAGGATCGTCAGCGTGATGGCGGAGCCATTACCTGCCATGGTATTGATGGCTCCTGCAATAGCAGCCCCGATGATAGCAATGACATAGACGTATATATCCATTATTCTTCAGGGATACTTTGGCAGAGTTCGACTAATACGCCATTCGCAGATTTGGGATGCAGAAAGCAGATGAGTTTATTATCAGCTCCGCGCTTAGGCTCTTCATTGAGCAATCGAAAGCCTTCTGCTTGGAGGCGTTTCATCTCACTATGAATGTCAGCGACTTCGAAGGCAATGTGGTGGACGCCTTCTCCTTTTCGCGCTATAAATTTTGCGATAGGACTCTCTGGGGCAGTAGCTTGTAGTAATTCAATTTTGGATTCTCCGGTTTGGAAAAAGGACGTATTGACATTTTCACTTGCGACTTCCTCTATTTTGTAATGAGGTTTGCCCAAAAGCTGCGCAAACAAGGCATTACTTGCCTCCAAGTCTTTCACTGCAATACCAATGTGTTCGATTTTTAGCATAGCTAGGTATTTGCGGCAAAGGTATAGAAAAGTCGAGCATTTTTACTGTTTTGCCAGTGCCCTTCGAGCTAGGGCTTTCAGTTCGGTATGATAGGCTGCGCCTTCCTTGCGTTCCAGTACCTGGCCTTTCTCATTTAGGAACAACAAGGTGGGATAACCTTTGATATTAAAGATTTGAACTAGGTTTACCCCATTTCCTTTTTCACCATCCACCTTATAGTTAATAAAATGGGTATTAAAAAAGTCCCCCAGTTCTTTGTCCCTGAAAACATCTTTCTCCATCATCTTACAAGGCAAACACCAATCGGCATAAAAATCAATGAAGATCAATTTTTTCTCAGCTTGGGCTTGATCTAGCAAGGGCATCAGCTGTTCCGACTCGGCAAAGTTAAAGGTAAATGGTAGAGCAGTTGACGATTCGCTAGTAGATTCCGTTGTGGTGGGCTTAACCGACTTACAACTTAGCAGGGAGAAAACAAGACAGCAGAGGAGGAGGAAACTTTGTTTTTTAGCAGTGTTCATGATTTTTTATTTCTCAATTCAATCAGGTATAAATAGCGTAAGAAAACGCCCCAAGCCATGATTACACTAATAATCAATCCCACTCTTCCGTCCAAAAATCCTTTTTTGAGAATGTAATGCTTGAAAAAACGAAAGAAGGGCTTCCAAAATAATTGGAGATACCCCACAGTAGGTGTTTTGGTCCGGTAATCTTGTGCGGACCATTCGCCATATCTCCGCATTTTATCCAAGAAATGGCTAGCATTTTTAAACGTATAGTGTTCCATTTTATTTTTGAGTCGATGGATACGCACTCCGGCCGTCTCTATCTCCTCATGCACCTGTTTTTCATTGTAGCGACAAACATCCCTCCGAATGAGGCGAATCACGGCATCTCCTTGCCATCCACTATAATGGATTTGCTGTCCCATGAAGTAATTTTGTCGGCCGATCCAAAAGCCATCATAGGGAATTTCGGCTTGGGAAAGTACCTGATCTATTTCTGCACGCAGGCTGGGTGTCACTCTTTCATCAGCATCCAATATAAGTACCCATTCGTTTCGTGCTTGTGGTATCGCCCAGTTTTTCTGATCTGCTGGGCCCGTGTATTTTCTTTGTAGCACTCTTGCGCCCAATGACTCCGCTTTCAACACTGTATCATCCTGGCTAAAAGAATCGACGACCAAAATTTCATCAACGCCCTGAATAGAGTCAATGACTCCAGCGATATTATCAGCTTCATCCAAAGTAGGAATGATGACAGAAAGTGGACGCATGCTTTTTATTTGTGGTGGCTAAGTAAAAGTAAACTCATCATGTATAGAGATCCAGGCTTATTTTAAATCTGCTGGAAAAACGGTCGGGTCAAATCCCCAAAATAAGGGTAATAAAAAATAAACCAGTAGTGTAATCAGTATGATGGACAGTATATTAAGCCAAATGCCAGCCTTCACCATGTCCGGAATTCGAAGATAGCCCGAGCCAAAAACCACGGCATTGGGCGGAGTGGCTACGGGTAGCATAAAGGCACAAGAGGCAGCGGTCGTAGCAGCTACCATTAAGATGTAAGGGTGAACATCTATCGTCATGGCCATGGGTGCCAAGATGGGCAGAAGCATCGAGGTAGTGGCCAGGTTGGAAGTAATCTCTGTCAAGAAATTCACTGCTGCAACCAAAACAAGTACTAAAACAATGATAGATACTCCTTGTAGCAGCGTCATTTGACTAGCGATCCATTCGGCCAAACCAGTCGTCTTAAAACCTTCGGCCAAAGCCAAACCACCACCAAAAAGCAAAAGAATACCCCAGGGCAATTTGACCGCCTCTTTCCATTTGAGAATTTTTCGATCCCCTTTACTCGTTGGCAGTAAAAATAAAATCACGCCACTAATAATCGCAATGATTGTATCGTCTAAGTTTGGGATAAATCGATTCAGCAAAAAAGAGCGAGTAATCCAGGCAAAAGCAGTTAGCACAAAGACTCCCAATACCATCTTTTCTTCATAGGTAATTTTCCCCAGCGCCGCCAGCTGCTTTTGGATTTCTTCCTTTCCCCCAGGAAAAGTCTTTTGTTTAAACGTAAAGGCAAATCGCACTAAATACTGCCAACAAAGGAATAATAAGAGAATAGAAATGGGGAGGCCATAAACAATCCATTTCGAAAAGGTAATTTCGATCCCATAGGTTTCTTGCACCACCCCAGCCAAAACCAAATTGGGCGGCGTACCTATCAGGGTAGCTATGCCACCAATCGAGGCACTATAGGCAATAGCCAGCATCAATGCCTTGCCAAAAATCCTGTTTTCATTCTCAATTGTATTGGGATTATCCTGCAATTGAGCGACGATGGCCATACCGATGGGCAGCATCATGACAGAAGTAGCAGTATTGGAAATCCACATGGACAAAAATGCCGTAGCGACCATGAAACCCAGAATGATACTTGTCACATTCGTCCCAATAAAATTGATAATATTCAAGGCGATTCTTCTGTGCAAGTTCCACCTTTCAATCGCAATGGCTAATATAAAGCCGCCGATGTAAAGGAAAATGTAACGATGTCCAAAGGAGGCCGTTGTCTGCTGTAAGCCTAAGGCCCCAGTCAGTGGAAATAAAATGATGGGTAACAAAGAAGTAACGGCTATCGGGATCGCTTCTGTGATCCACCAGACAGCGATCCAGGCTGTACTAGCCAGTACTGCGTTTGCACTCTCGCTCATCCCTGCTGGATGAATAAATAAGAGTACTAAAACAAAAGCCAAAGGGCCTCCTAATAGTCCTATATTTTTAGATGTCAATTGCATTTTCGTTTTAGGTTTGGCCTGTTCAATATAAGCAAGACTGCTGGACAAATGGGGTTTATCAGCTGAAAGTTGAAGGTTTATGCCAAGGAATTAAGCCCATAAACCCTAAACCCTAAACTTTTTAAGCCCAGATGGAGTAAAATGTCCAGGAATAGGATTAAACATAAGGCATTTGTACTGTTACTTGGCAAAGAAGTGGTTTAAAATTTAGTAGGAATTACTTTGATAGCGAACAAATAAGGTTGGCATGAGGTGATGTTGGTGTAAAACACGCAACATCGGCGGAGGCATCTTCGGATTATGGCTTGGTCTTCGCGAGAGAAACAATATATGATTGCTCTATTGGCAAAATTAAGTCATTTGATACCATTTGCTATTTTTGTAATTTGTGGTCTAAACTATTGGAGCCGAACCAGTAGCATCTACCCTGTAAATAAACTGACCCAATGGAAGAAAACTCGGAATTACCAAACCTTAATGAGGCGGATAAGGCCCAGGATTCACCTGAATCCATTGCAGCCGATGAGTCTGAAATAACAGCCAGAAACTGGTGGTCTATTTTACAGCTTTTAGGAGCTTATTTAGTCGGAGCCTGGACAATCCTGCAATTCCTGGATTGGATTTTTACCCGCAACCAGATTTCTCCCTATTGGGTAGATTTATTTATGTGGATATTCATCGGTCTATTGCCTGCCATTTTGTTTTATCTTTTTTACAAGGAGCGCATCGACCGATTTGGCTCCAATAGGAGGGATAAGTTTGTATTTTCCAGTAATTTGGTGATCCTCATTCTTGTATTGTTTTTCAGCTTCCGGAATACAGATTTAGGGGCTACTACTAAAGAAATCACCTTCGTTGATGCTAGCGGGGCCGCTCAGCATAAAACCATCCTCAAGCAGGAGTTTCGAAAAAAGATCATGATAGTCAATTTCGAACCTCAGGATGTAGATAGCAGTTTTTTGTGGCTCAATGGAGGAATCCGGACCTTACTGGCACTTGATGCCCAGCAGGATAAAGCCTTTTTGATTGGTAATCAAACTGGCAAAACAGCAGGCGAAATACAAAAGCATTTAGCCTCTACTGTTGGTCTGTACGGAGACCGAAGGTTTTGGTTGGAAGAAGGTCGGCTCTTTTACAAAAGAACGGCTCTAGATCAGACCTACTTTCCTCAAATGGAACTACTACCCATCTCCGAAGATCGCTACATCAACCTTAGCAGGCAATATA
>Ga0209578_10003265_pt1 | contig 12579 bp, 11 predicted proteins | sample tdAd472_FD_187127 | JGI IMG/M metagenome (GOLD analysis project Ga0209578, IMG submission 187127) | Marine sediment microbial communities from the Atlantic coast under amendment with organic carbon and nitrate - tdAd47.2 (SPAdes)... | ecosystem: Environmental > Aquatic > Marine > Coastal >...
CGCACGATGCTGGGGCGTTCCACCTGCATTATGAAGGGCACGGTCTCAAGATCAAAGTCCGAGGCGACGCGCCAGATGTGGTGGACATGGCTGCGGATGAGAGTGCGGATGGCCTGTGTCCCGCCAGACTTGCCCCCATCCGGGCGATAGTCCGTCAGCATACCGATGGCAAACAGCAGAATACATCCGCAAGGCTCCCCCACTGAGGCAACGGCGATGTCCATGATGTCATGATCAGACAAGGCCCCTTTCTTGTACAGCAAGGTACCGGTCGGGTTCAGGGGAATGACCATGGAGATGCCCATGCGCTGGCCGGCTTCATCCAGCACATAGGCGAAGCTTTTTGGGTAGCGCTCCTGAATGCTGGTATTGCGCAGCAGCTTGTCCACATAATCGCCGGAATAATTGGCGCTTTCCTCAAAGCATTCCGCATTCATGCGGCTGAATTCCTTCAGGGCGTCATTGTCCGAAACGATCTGCAGCTCGTCTGCCGGAAAGCGAAGTTCACCATGCTCTGTCAGTCGGCGGAGGTCTTCCAGAAGATAGCTCTGGCGGTTCGCCTGAAGCCCCTTCACCAGTTCGCTGGCGGGATTGCGCGTCAGCATGTAGCGAAGCAGCGGCATGGCAACAACAATGCTGAGGGTCACGGCCTGGGCCAGGCCCACCGTGTTGAAGACGAGCGCGCTGGTATGTCCAGCCTCCTGGGCCCACGCGCCGAGGGACGGGCTCAACGCGGCGGCAGCCCGTATGAGCGTGCTGATGACAAGCATGACCAGCACGCCAATCCAGATCAATCTTTCGATCCGGGAAAATCCCTTCAGCGCGCCGTTCAGCCCGCGAAAAACATGCCCTGACTTCATGACACCGCCCCGCACTCATCGCATTGCGATGGGATATTGCGGAAGTCTGCGCAATGGACAACCGTCAGACCGTTAATAACGGGAGATGAGGAAGCAGGACGCCTAGTTCGGGCGTTTTTCGTCGTGGTCGCCGCTCCAGAAGCGTTTGATGCGGCCGAGGAAGCCTTCGCTTTCAGGGTGACAATCAGCGCCTGTGCACTCGCAGAATTCGCGCATCAGCTCTTTCTGGCGGGCGGACAGGTTGCGCGGGGTTTCCACGAACATCTCGACGAACAGGTCTCCCGTATGGCCGGACTGGCGCACAGACGGCATGCCCTTGCCGCGCAGGCGCAGCTTGCGGCCCGTCTGGGCCCCTTCCGGCACGACGACACGCGCACGGCCGCCATCAATGGTCGGGATCTCGATCTCGCCGCCCAGCGCCGCTGTCGCCATGGGCACGGGCGCGCGGCAGTACAGGTTCGGGCCGTCGCGTTCGAAAATGTCATGCTCTACGACATCGACGAAAATGTAGAGGTCGCCGCGCGGACCACCCTGATCACCGGGCTCGCCCTCACCGGACAGACGGATGCGCATGCCGCTCTCGACGCCTGCCGGGATCTTCACCTGCAGCTTGCGTTCCTCGCGCACCTGACCGGCGCCGCCGCATTCCTTGCAGGGTTTCCTGATGATCTTGCCCTTGCCGCCACAGCGCACACAGGTGCGTTCCATGGTGAAAAAGCCCTGCTGGGCGCGCACCCGTCCATGGCCGTCACACGTATCGCAGGTTTCGGGGCTGGTGCCGGGGGCCGCGCCGGAGCCGTCACAGCCCGTACAGGGCACGGCCTGGGGCACGTGAATGGTCTCTTCCTTGCCGGCCCAGGCTTCGGCCAGCGTGATCTCCAGATCATAGCGCAAATCCGAGCCGCGCTGTGGGCCGCCGCGGCGACGTCCGCCGCCAAAGCCGCCTGCGCCGAACACCTGGCTGAACAGGTCCGAGAAGATGTCTTCAGGATTGACGCCCGCGCCGAACGGATTTCCGCCGCCGCCCCCGCCGCCATTTTCAAAGGCGGCATGGCCGAAGCGGTCATAGGCGGCGCGTTTCTGGCCGTCGCTGAGCACAGCATAGGCCTCGCCCACTTCCTTGAATCTCTCCTCGGCTTCGGGATTTCCGGCGTTCTGATCCGGATGGTATTTCATTGCCAGTTTGCGGTAGGCGGACTTGAGCTGTTTCTCGTCCGCATCACGCGCAACGCCGAGCACGTCATAATAGTCACGCTTGCTCATGGAATGGCTGCCGTCTTCCAGTGCTGCTAAAACCTCAGCCGGTCATGTGGGGGGATAAGTCCCGCAACGCAAGGGAGGCCTGCAGATTGCCTTAGCGGCAGGCTGCAGGTGTTGCCTTTATGTGCGGCCCTGCCTCAGCTGTCGCCGGTGCCGAAAGACTGCACGCCGCCCTCAACCACGGCCGGGCCGCCGGATTCGATCTGCTTGACCGCCAGGCCGCGCTCGGATGTGCCGTCAATGCGGAAGCGGAACAGGCCATTCACGCCATAGAAGCCGTCCGGATCGGTCACGCCGCCATAGCTGAGATTGTCTTCCCCGGCGAGGCGCACGGCGAGCGCCGCGGCATCATAGGCCTGACCGGCCAGATCCGTCGGCGCGCGGCCATAGATCCGGCGATAGGTTTCGCGGAATGTGGTCTGGTTGGCCGGGTCTGGCGAGGCAAACAGGCCACCCGCCAGCGTCGGCTCGCGCCAAATGCTGGGATCGTCCCAGATAGACGTGCCGAGCAGCTTCACCTTGCGCATGTCCACGCCATTATAAGGCAGCAGCGGCGCAACGGAGAGCAGCTTTACGCCCCGTTCCGGGATCATCACGGCCACACGGCCGGGGCGGCTCGCCAGTTCGGATTTCAGCACACTGGCGATCTGGCGCGCTTCTGCACCTGCCCCACTGGATGGGTCATAGAAGGCAGATGCGGCCACAACACCGCCAAGACGGCCTGCTTCATAGCGCATCGCGGCCTCAACCTGACGGCCATAATCGCTGCTGGGGCCGAGGAACACGAATGTGTCGACGCCGCGCGTTGCAACATATTCCATCACGCGGCGCACTTCCTCATCAGGAGAGACAGAGGCGAGATAGGCCCCGCCGCCTGCTGCGCTGCGGTCATTGGAGAAGGCGATGACCGGGATTTCCTTGTCGCGGGCAACCTGGCGCACGGTTTTCACATTTGCGCCGAACAGCGGCCCGAGAATGACGTCAGCCTTTTCCTTGATGGCCTCATCGGTGCGGGCCTCGGCAACGGAGGTCTTCCCGGCCGTATCCTTGGGGATGATCAGGAAATCCTTGTCGGCATATTCAAACAGCGCCAGCTCAATGCCGGCCAGCATGCTTTCGGCCTCTGCACGCACATTGGCGTTCGGGTGGGAAAAGGGCAGCATCACGACGGCGCGCTTGATGTCGCGGCCATCCATGAAGGGCGGAGTCAGGCCGCCATCGCCGCGAACCTTGGCGGTATCTTCCGGCTCTTCCATCTCGCCGACATCGACATCGCCGCGATTATCGCCCAGATCGCGCGGTACGCCGGTGACGGGTTCTTCGCGCGGCTGACCGGTGCCAATGGGCACGGGCTGGCGCGCCGGGGCACTGGCGCAGGCCGTTGCCAGCAGCAATGATGCGAGTAGAAGGCTTGGCGCGGGGAACTTCCTGAGCAATGGTTGAAGCAATGTCATCTCCTGATCCTTCTGACTCCGGGGCGATTCCCGCCACGGGCGACTCTATTCCTGCTCATCCGCAGGGGCAACCGCGCGTAACGCTTGCGCCCGGGCTTTATGTCGTTTCGACGCCAATCGGCAACCTTCGAGATATCACGCTTCGCGCGCTGGACGTGCTGGCCGCTGCAGATGAAGTGCTGGCGGAAGACACACGCGTCGCCGGGAAGCTGATGTCAGCCTATGGGCTTAAAGTGCGCCTCAGCCCCTATCATGACCATAATGGGGCAGAACGGCGGCCTGGCCTCCTGAAGGCTTTGCAGGAAGGCGCGAAGATTGCGCTGATCTCTGATGCGGGCACGCCGCTGGTGTCTGATCCGGGCTGGAAGCTGGCGCATGATGCACTGGAGGCCGGGGTGCGCGTGTTCCCGATTCCGGGGGCGTCAGCCATGCTGGCGGGCCTCGTCGCCAGCGGCCTGCCGAGCGACAAATTCCTGTTTGCAGGCTTTCTGCCGCCCAAATCCGGCGCGCGGAAATCTGCCGCCGAGGCGCTGAAGGCCGTGCCGGGCACACTGATCTTCTATGAGAGCGGGCCGCGCCTGGCCGATGCGCTGGCTGACCTTGCGGACGTATTCGGCCCCCGTGACGGCGCAGTGACGCGAGAACTGACCAAGATGTTCGAGGAGACCCGCCGGGGCACGCTGGCAGAGCTGGCCGCGCATTATGCCGAGGCCGGGCCACCGCGGGGCGAGATCGTGCTGCTGGTCGGCCCGCCGGGCGAAGAAGAGGTGACGCCGGAACAGCTGGACGCCGCCCTGCGGGAAGCGCTCGACGGCCAGCCGACCAAGGCCGCCGCCAATGCCGTCGCCGCGGCGCTGGGCCTGCCGAAGCGGGATGTTTATCAGCGGGCGTTGCAATTGAAGGCCGATGGCTGAGGGGCGCTCGCCCGGTGCACGGGGGCCGTCCCCAAAACGCAAGGCCGCCGAACAGCGTGGCCGCAAGGGCGAAACGCTCGCCGCCTGGTCTCTCCGCCTCAAGGACTATCGCATCCTGGCGCAGCGCGTGCGCACTCCGGTCGGCGAGATTGATCTGATTGCGGAGAAATCCGGCATGATCATCTTTGTGGAGGTGAAGGCCCGCGCGGGCCGGCTCGCCGCGCTGAACGCCGTGACGCCGCATGCCTGGAGCCGCATTGCCCGCGCCGCAGACTATTGGATGGCCCGCCGCCCACATTATTCAGACCATGGCTGGCGCTATGATCTGATCGCCATCACCCCTGCCCGCTGGCCCGAACACATCAGAGACGCCTGGCGCCCCGGGATGGGTTAGAGGCGGTTCATATTTTTGGAGTAGTTGTATTTTATGCAGCGAGCGGTGGAGGGACGAATGGAGGGAGTATTTCTCAATGGTAAGGTAAAAACAGACACAAAGCTCTATCGAATTATTCCTACAGAGCGCCTCTTTAGCATTCTCGAAAACAAAAGAGATGCATTGGTTCGCCCGAAAAAGTGGGATGATCCCTTTGAAAATCTGGCCCTAAACTCCCCCATTTTAATCAATGGACAGCGTATAAAATTGGGCGTTGCAGACGACATGTACTGCCAATGCTGGACACGTCAAAATGCTTCAGATGCCATGTGGCGAATATACTCAAATAAAAACGACGGCATAAGAATTCGGTCAACGGCAGGAAAACTTCTAGGCAACCTTGCTGCCTCGAAGAGGGCAAAGATCTCAAATTGTTTTATTGGCCAAGTTCGCTACTTGAACGAAAACAAACTTAAAGATTTCGCAAATACCCACTTCAAAGATGGTGATTTCAAAGATGGCAATGTCACAAACGGGAATCAGATAGCTCGTACATTATTGATAAAACGCAGAGCCTTTATTCATGAAAAAGAGGTCCGTCTGATTTACTGGTCGCAGAGCAAAGAGCAGGTAGATAACGACTTATTGTTTTATGATTTCGACCCTTTCGAAATCGTGGACCAAATCATGTTACATCCTCTACTCAACAATAAAGAGGCAGACGACCTTAAACAAAAACTACGTGAAAAAGGATGGACGGGTGAGCTAAAACACTCAAAAATGTACCGCCCCCCAAGAGATTTTGTCTTTAAGGTTGGAAGATAGATAATACGACTACAGGTTAAACCTTGGGCTTCGCGAGCTTCTTGTAGACGCGGGTGAGCGGGCTTTTGGGCACCGGGATGTAGGGCATCTTCTTGGTGATCGTGGACGGACGCAGGCCGACGCGCAGGATGCTGAAGACGGCCAGCAGCAGATAGATTGCCGCGATGTACCAGAACAGCGCCGCCGGGTGGAGGACACTCATGGCGACGGCGCCTGCGAGCCCGCCGAAAACCGAGCCGAGCCCATGCAGAAGCAACAGCCCTCCGCTGGTCGCGACCGCCTTGCCGACAGCAGTATGGTCATTTGCATGGGCCGCGCAGATGCCAAAGGTGGGGATGATAAACCCGCCAAATAAGAAGCCGATAATGAGCAGAGCGCCCTGCGACACGCCGGCAAAGCTGGCCAGCAGGATGGCCGCCACCGCGCCAGCCACAGAGGCGCCGATGATAACATAGCGCCGGTCAATCTTGTCAGACAGGGTGCCCATCGGGAACTGGAACAGGCCGGCGCCAATGATGGCCGTACTCATGAAGGCCGCGACCATGGCCGAGCCATAGCCGACCTTTTGCACGAAGACCGGCGCCATGCCCCAGAAGGCCGCATTGGCGAGGCCGGTCAGCATCGCGCCAACTGCGCCGACGGGCGAGACGCGGTAAAGCTCTCGAATGTCCAGCTTCGCCGTTTCCAGCGGCGCGGGAGAGCTGGTCTTCGTCAGCGCCACTGGAACGAGCGCGATGGAAATGAGGATGGAGACCAGCACGAACAGCTTGAACCCGGACGGGGCCGATACAGCCAGCAAAAGGTTGCCGATGGTCACAGAGCCAAGGTCTACCATTCTGTAGACGGACAGGATCTTGCCGCGATTGGCATTCGTTGCGCGCTCATTGATCCAGCTTTCCAGAACCATGGTCAGACCCGCAAAGCTGAACCCCGTCACAAAACGCAGAAATGCCCAGGAGACAGGGTCAACGAACAGGACATGCGCCAGCGCGCTGGACGAGGCAATCGAGGCGAGCGCCACAAAGGCGCGGATATGGCCGACATTCTTGATCATGCCCGGCACGAAGCGGCAGCCCAGAATGAAGCCGGCAAAATAGGCTGAGGTCAGCCCGCCGATCACAGCGGTCGGGAAGCCCTCAAGGTCTGCGCGCACAGCCAGCAGCGTGCTCTGCAGGCCATTGCCCGCATAGAGAATGGCCGCCGCAATGAGCAGAGACCCAATGGAAGAAATTGACCTGAACATGGCGGGCCCTGACGGGTCTGGTGTGGAGGCTGTAAACGGTGCCTGAAGTAAAGCATGCAGGCCCTGACGTGTTCCGCCGTCTTGTGTGGAAAAAGCTGCGCTGGCGGGGCGTGACACCTAATTGTGCAGGCGCGCCGCTTCAAGGCCCGGCACTGCACGCAAATTGACGGGAGAGGTTGCGCGTCAGCCGAGCGTCAGAATGCCATAGACGGCTGCCACGGCCACGGCCGCAGCGATCAGGAAACGCGCCCATGGCAGGCGGTTGTCCGCGACATCTGCCTCGCCGAACTCCGCTGCGGCCCGGCGGCCCGTCACCATCGGACGGACGAGATTGTCCTTGAAGAAGACAAGATACACGGCAATAGCAATGACATGCAGACAGATCAGGGTGAGCAGCACATTGAAGCTGATCTCGTGAATCTCCGCCGCCTGACGACCCGCATCAAAGGAGATCAGGCTGGCCAGCGGACCAGATTCGAGGCCATCAGTATCGACCGTGAAGAGACCCGTGCCGAGCTGTACCGCCAGCGCCGCCAGCATGGCAAACACGCTGAGCGAGCCGACCGGGTTATGCCCGAAATGCGGACGGTGCCGGCCCGCCAGCAAATCTTTCACGTAGCCGACGAGCACGCCCGGCCTCGTCACCATGGCGGCGAAGCGGGCGGTCTTCGGCCCGATCACGCCCCAGACAAGGCGGAACACCAAAAGGCCCACAAGGGTGAGCCCCATGCGCTTGTGCCAGTCCATGATGCCCTGCTCTGCCGTCCACCACATGGAGGCGACAAGCAGGACAGTTGCCCAGTGGAACAGGCGCACTGCGCCGTCCCATACGATGACGCGCCTTGTGTCTTCCGTCATGCCGGGTCAGTCGTCTGCGCGATAGGTTTCGTGGCAGGACTTGCAGGTTTGACCGGTTTCCCCGAACGCGACCTTGATCGCCTCAACATCCCCGGTCTGCGCGGCTTCACTCAACTGGGCGGCTTCGGTCTGGAAGTCTGCGACGATCTGGTTGAACTCTTCCGGGCTTTCCCAGATGGCCGGCAGGGCATCCGTCTTGACGCCGCTGTCAGGGCCGGAGCCTTCCGGGAACCAGGTTTCCATGCCTTCGGCTTCAGATACGAGGTTTGCGGCGGCTGTCTGGATGGCGGCCATGTCCGGATCGGAAGCTTTCAGCTGGTCGCTGATCGTCTTGAAGGCCTTGCCGTAATTCTTCAGATGAGCCTGACGGGCATCAATCTGTTCCTTCGGGGTCATGCCATTGGCCAGGATGACCTCTTCGGCCCCGGTGTCCGCCGTGTCCGGCGCATCCCCCGACCCGCACGCCGCCAGAAGGGAAAGGCCAAGCAGGGCCGCGACGGCAACAGATGTCTTGCGATGAGTCATGAGGGAGTCTCCTTGAGGGTTCGCTGCATTTGAATGGATAAGCAAACCCGTGAGCAGGAGCAAGCGTTCCCGAAATCTAATTTTGGGCCCGCAATCGCCTGAATAACTGTTATGTTAGCGAAACCATTGAGCTCGCTCGCGCGTAGTAAAATACACAGGAAATCAGAAAAAACAAAGGACTGGGATATGGCTGGACTGCTGGTAAATGGCGAATGGAAACAGAAGGACGAGTTCGCCGAGGAAGATGGAAAGTTCAAACGTCAGGATTCCGCCTTCCGCAACTGGATTACCCCGGATGGGTCCCCCGGCCCGGATGGCCAGAATGCCGTCAAGGCAGAGGCCGGGCGTTACCACCTCTATGTGTCCTATGCCTGCCCCTGGGCCCACCGCACGCTCATCTTCCGCAATCTGAAGGAATTACAGGATCTGATCCCGGTCAGTGTGGTGCATCCGCACATGCTGGACAATGGGTGGGAGCTGTCAGACGACTTCCCCGGCGCGACAGGCGATCCGCTCTATGGCAAGAAATATCTGCACGAAATCTACACGCTGGCCCAGCCATACTATACCGGCAAGGTGACCGTGCCTGTGCTGTGGGACAAACAGCAGGAAGCCATCGTCAACAATGAGAGCGCGGAGATCATCCGCATTTTCAACACGGCCTTCAACGAGATTACGGGGTATACAGAAGACTATTACCCGGAAGGCCTGCGCGAGGAGATCGATCAGGTAAATGATCGCATCTACAAGACCGTGAACAATGGCGTCTACAAATGCGGCTTTGCCGAAACGCAGGACGCCTATGATGAGAACATCACGCCCCTGTTTGATACACTGGACTGGCTGGAGCATCGCCTGTCGACAAATGGTCGCAAATATCTGGTGGGCAATATGCTGACCGAGGCGGACATTCGCCTGTTCACGACCCTGATCCGCTTTGATCCTGTCTATTATGTGCACTTCAAATGCAACATGAAGCAGATCCGCGCCTATCCTGCGCTGAACGATTATATGCAGCGTCTGTACGAAATGCCGGAAGTGAACCCCACGGTGAATTTCGACCACATCAAGCAGCACTATTACTACTCCCACAAGCACATCAATCCGTACCGGATCGTGCCAAAGGGTCCGCGGGACAATGTCACCGATCTGGGCATTCGCATGTAGCGGGGCCGTGCCCCCGTATTTCCCCTGATTGCGAAGCAAGGCGGCGCGCGGCTTACTGCCCCCGACACTCCGGACAAGGGAGAGTGACATGGATGGCAGTTTTCCGCTCGCAGAGCCCCTGCTCTGGGATCATTCACATGGCAAGGCAGATGACGCCTTCCGCGCGGATGTCGATGCGTTTCTCGATAATGAACTGACTGAGGAATTGCGCATGGCAGGCCGCGCGACGACGGGCCTGAAATCTGCCCATTGGGCGTGTGATGCCTGGCGCAAGCGTCTGGCAGAACGCGGCTGGTATGCGCCCTGCTGGCCCACCGAATATGGCGGGGCCGGATGGAGCCCCCAGCAACGCCTCTATTTCGAAAATGCCTGCGCCGAACGCGATGCGCCGATCCTGATGAATTCAGGCGTGCGCACCATCGGCCCCCTGATCATCGCCGCCGGCACTGAAGAGCAGAAAGCTCATTACCTTCCCGCTATCCTCCAAGGGGAGCATGAATGGTGCCAGGGTTTCTCAGAGCCTCAAGCGGGCTCAGACCTCTCCTCTCTGGCCTTCCGCGCAACGCGGGACGGCGATGACTTCATCCTGAATGGCAGCAAGGTTTGGACCAGCTTCGCGCATTACGCGACGCACATGTTCCTGCTGGCGCGATGCGAGCCCGGCAGCAAGGGTCGCGATGGCCTGGTCTTCCTGCTGGTCGAGATGCATCGCCCTGGCATCCGTGTACGGCCGATTGAGTTCATCAGCGGCGAAAGCGAAACCAATGAAGTGTTCTTCGATGATGTCCGCACGCCGGCTGCCCACCGCATTGGCGAAATTGGCGAAGGCTGGAAAGCCGCGAAACAGCTGATGGCGATTGCCCGCGGCAACAATACGACGACCGGACTGCTGCGCCGTGCCCTGCGGGCTGTACGGCGCGGACTGGATGATCTGGAAGGTCACTATCCCGCCATGGAGGCCAAACTCGGCGCGATGACCATAAAAGTCGATACGTTCGAGGCCATGGAAGCGCGCGCCTCTCACGGGATGCTGGAACTAAATGAAGCTCCCGCCGCGTCTGCCCTCAAGCTGCTCGCCACAGAGCTGCATCAGGAGATTACGGAGTTCGGACTCGTTGCCGCACCGGATAGCGAATTTGCGAAGGCGAAATACTTCGCGACGCGTGCCGCGACCATATATTCCGGCACGAGCGAAGTGCACCGCAACATTCTGGCGCACGCCATTGGTTGCCCCTGATTCTGGACCCCGGATATTTGCTTTGTAAATTCCGGGATAACAGAGACGTGCGTATCAAGAGCAAGAGGTTTACGGGGTGGCGTTCGCCGCCATGGCTTCAATCTCGTCCAGCGCAGCCTGGCGATCCTTTGACCAGTAAAGGCGCGATTTCTCGCTGGCCAGCATCGTGTCGCGATAGGCCTCCACCTTGGCCGCAATGGCACGCGCCGTAGGCGGATCGATTTCGGCAACCGCTCTGGCCGCCGCCATGCGAATGCTGTTCAGCTCAAAATGCAGGCCCCATGTCGGCTGGGCCATGGGACACGCCGCGCCCAGGGCTTCAGCGAATTGCAAGGCAAGCCCCTCGCCGCCCGGATTCGCGTCCAGCCATTCGCGGGCAATTCTTACATCCTGCGTCAGGCCCCGGTGACAGGATTTCGGCCAGTCAGGCCCAATTATATAGGGTTGAGTGATGCCGTATTTCGCCTGAAATTCCAGCATGCCATTGACGAGATCCTTGCGAAGGGCAACCGCCTGTTCCTCCTCTACCTCGACATCGACGATGTCTGCGCCGTTCAGGGCTTCAAACATGTCGTCATGTTCGTCCATCTTCCAGTAGGCGGTCGAATAATCGAAGGCTGCATACCACTCGGACATCACCGCGTCATTGCTGGCCTCTTCCTCCATCATCCGAAGCGCGCGTGTAACATGCGCCGCCGCGGCATAGTGCACGGCAAAGTCATTCTCCGGACACTTGCGAGCGGCAGCATCAAATAAAGGAAGCAACGCATAGAGCCGGTTGGGCGTCTCCGACACTTCGACCACGCTGACCATCACATGGCGCGAGAGGGCCTCGCCGCAGTCCAGAGCCTCATCGGACTCGGCCATGGCTGGGCCGGACACAATAGTCGCCGCCAGCCCGGCACTGCAGGCCAGTCTCGCAATGCGCGCAGCAGGCGTTGTCCAGAATGCAAACATGAAAATCCCTCCCACACGGAACTGGTGGGAGGGAAACTAGATGGCTCTTTCTGCCGTGACCAGCACTTTCACGGACGGACGCAAGAATGCCCAGATTCCGCCTGCTGACGGCCCGGATCAGGCGTCTTCCGGCACTTTCGCCTGTTTGCGTTCATAGACGAATTCAGCGCCTTCCAGATCAATCGCCGGCAATTCATCCCGCTCGCGCCAATAGTCCTGCGTGTGCTGCCAGATATAGGCCGTGCCGCGTTTCGGCATCAGGTGCATGGACCGCATCAGATAGCCCGGATTGAAATTGTCCGGATCGATCCAGGGCTTGATCTCCATATCCTTGTCTTCTTCGCGCAGTTCCACGCGCACCTCGGCCGCGCCGATCTCGTCCATATGCTTCAGCAGACGGGAGATGAAATCTCCCATCAGATCCACCCGCAGCGTCCAGCTGGCGCGGAAATAGCCAAACACCCAGGCCATGTTCGGTACGCCGGTAAACATCATGCCGCGATAGGTGACTGTCTGGCTGAAATCAATCGGCGCACCATCCTTGGAGAACGGGATGTCTCCGAGCACGGACAGGTTGAAGCCCGTCGCCGTGATGATGATATCGGCCTCCAGCTCTTCGCCGGATTTAAGCAGAATGCCTTTCTCGGTGAAGCGGTCGATCTGGTCCGTCACGACACTCGCCTTGCCGCTGGCAATACCCTGGAACAGGTCTCCATCCGGCACGAAGGCGATGCGCTGCTGCCAAGGGCGGTAGCGGGGCGTGAAATGCGGGTCCATCGGGTAATCCGGGCCCAGGAATTCACGCACCCCGTTCAGCAATTGCTCTTTCACGGCGTCCGGCACGGTCTGCGCCAGATGCGTGAACTGCGCCTGATCGAACAAGACGCGGCGGCGCACGATCTCGTG
>Ga0209578_10003266_pt1 | contig 12574 bp, 8 predicted proteins | sample tdAd472_FD_187127 | JGI IMG/M metagenome (GOLD analysis project Ga0209578, IMG submission 187127) | Marine sediment microbial communities from the Atlantic coast under amendment with organic carbon and nitrate - tdAd47.2 (SPAdes)... | ecosystem: Environmental > Aquatic > Marine > Coastal >...
CCGACGTGACCGGCGAGTGTTTGCTGCCCGAAGGTGTCGAGATGGTGATGCCGGGAGACAACATCAGTCTGGTGGTGGATTTGATCACCCCGATTGCGATGGACGAAGGATTGCGATTTGCGATCCGCGAAGGTGGTCGTACCGTCGGTGCCGGCGTCGTCGCTAAAATTATTGAGTGATTATTAATGCTGCTTCCTCCTGGCAGAGGAAGCAGCCCCGGAAAGTTTATAAGGATAGGCCAGTAGCTCAATTGGCAGAGCAGCGGTCTCCAAAACCGCAGGTTGGGGGTTCGATTCCCTCCTGGCCTGCCAAGCCTGGGTTGATAGCCTGGGCATCAAAGGCTGGCAGTGTTGGAACGTATTAAACAACTATTGGTCGTAATCTCCCTCGGTGCGGGGTTTGCGGGCTTCTTTTATTTCTCGGACGCTGAAAAGCTTTATGCTTACGGGTCGCTGGCCGCAGCAGTTATTGTTGCGGTGGTGGTGGGCGTGCAAACGCAGCCCGGTATGTTGCTCTGGAAATTCATGCGCGAAGCGCGTACGGAAGTACGTAAGGTCATATGGCCTGCGCGTAAAGAGACCACGCAGATGACCTTTTTCGTGTTCCTGATTACGGTGATTACCAGTCTGATGCTCTGGTTTTTTGACTGGATGTCTAGCTCCGCAGTAGAGCGATTATTAGGTATTGGGGGCTGATGGTGGTTGAAGGTCAAAAACGTTGGTATGTGGTTCACGCTTATTCCGGGTATGAGAAAAGCGTGATGCGGGCGCTTTCTGAGCGCATTGAGCGAGCCGGAATGGAGCATTATTTTGGCGAAATTCTGGTGCCCACCGAAGAAGTGGTGGAAATGAAGGGTGGCCAGAAACGCAGCAGTGAGCGTAAGTTTTTTCCGGGCTATGTGCTGGTCAATATGGAGCTGACTGACGATAGCTGGCATCTGGTCAAGGCCGTGCCGAAAGTGATGGGTTTTTTAGGGGGCAGTGGTGATAAGCCTGCGCCTATTTCTGACAAGGAAGCGGATGAGATTTTAAACCGCGTCCAGGAAGGGCAGGAAAAGCCGCGGCCTAAAATACTGTTTGAAGTCGGTGAGATGGTGCGGGTGATCGACGGGCCTTTCAACGATTTCAATGGCGTGGTCGAAGGTGTGAATTACGAAAAAAGCAAACTCGACGTGTCGGTAACCATTTTTGGCCGCTCTACCCCGGTAGAACTCGAGTTTTCTCAGGTCGAAAAAGCCTGACGCAGGCCCGTAGATCGGGCATGAAAGTTTAAGTAGTTTTGTGTAGTTAACGGGGAGCTGTAACAGGCGTTTGTACCCGGAACCAGGAGAGCCGCATGGCTAAGAAGATCCAGGCTTACATTAAGTTGCAAGTCCCTGCAGGGCAGGCTAACCCCAGTCCACCCGTTGGCCCAGCGCTAGGCCAGCACGGCGTTAATATCATGGAGTTTTGCAAAGCGTTTAACGCGGAAACTGGTGATATTGAATCCGGGTTACCAGTGCCAGTAGTTATCAGTGTTTATGAAGACCGCAGCTTTACCTTTGTTAAAAAGACCGTTCCAGCTGCTGTCCTGTTGAAAAAAGCCGCCGGCATCAAGAGCGGAAGTGGCACACCCAACACCAACAAAGTTGGCAAGGTTAGCCGCGAACAGCTTGAGGAAATTGCTCGGGCCAAAGACCCGGACCTGACCGCTGCGGATATGGATGCAGCAGTGCGCACCATCGCTGGTAGTGCTCGTAGTATGGGTCTTGAGGTTGAGGGAGTTTCCTGATGGCTAAAATTAGCAAACGGCGCGCAGCGCTCATAGAACTGCTCGGCGAACGGAATGCGTTGCCCTTGGTCGAAGCGCTGGAGGTGGTAAAAAAGACTGCCACTGCGAAATTTGATGAATCCGTCGATATAAGCCTGAATCTCGGTATTGACCCACGTAAATCGGATCAGGTCGTGCGCGGCGCGACGGTATTGCCGAATGGGGCGGGTAAAACTGTTCGCATTGCTGTGTTCGCCCAGGGCGAAGCGGCCGATAAGGCGACCGAAGCCGGGGCTGATGAAGTCGGCATGGAAGAGCTGGCCGAAAAAATGAAAGGTGGTGACATCAATTTTGATGTGGTCATAGCTGCTCCCGACGCCATGCGTGTCGTTGGGGCGCTAGGTCAGGTACTGGGTCCCCGTGGACTGATGCCGAACCCAAAAGTTGGCACGGTGACGCCAGACGTCGCCGGCGCGGTTGAAAATGCGAAAAAGGGCCAGGTTCGCTTTCGGGTTGATAAGGCTGGAATTATTCACTGCGCCGTAGGAAAAGCTTCGTTTACAGCAGAAGCCCTGGGCGAAAACATCGGCGCCGTGGTTGCTGAAGTTCAGAAATTAAAACCTGCTGCTGCCAAGGGTGTCTACCTTGACCGGTTGACGGTGAGTTCGACCATGGGATTAGGCGTGCCGGTGGATGTTTCCAGCCTTTAGGCTGGGTGCTATTCGACGGTATTTCACAGACTCTAGCGAAGCAGATAGTGAATCACTATGAGCAATAATTTAGAAATTAAAAAACAGAAGGTAGCTGAAGTCGCTGCCGTGGCGAGCAACGCCACGTCGATGATCGGCGCAGACTTCTCCGGCGTAACGGTTGAGGAGATGACTGCGTTTCGTGCTGAAGCCCGAAAGGCAGACGTACACATCAAGGTAATTAAAAATAACCTGCTTAAGCTGGCGGTGAAAGGCACGGATTTTGAGTGTGCCACTGAATCCCTGAAGGGCCCTTTAATCATGGCGTTCTCGGGTGAAGAGCCGGGTTCGGCAGCGCGGGTGGTTCGGGATTTCTGTAAAACCAATTCCGCGATGCAGGTGAGGCTGGTGGCGGTTGGTGGTCAGCTCCTGGATGCTAGCGCGCTGGAAGCAGTGGCTAAATTACCGACCCGTGACGAAGCGCTGGCCAAACTGATGGGTGTTATGAAAGCGCCAATTACCAAGCTGGCCCAGACCCTCGGTGCCCCGCATAGCAAGCTGGTGCGGACGTTTGCCGCACTAAAAGAACAGAAAGAGGCTTGATTCTTTCCTGGCTGTGAACCACTCGCGGTAGATAAGTGTTAACGATGGTCATCTCGTTGCATCGCTTAAGTGAGTGGAGGGCAGGCAGGGCAGGTTGAGTTTTTAGCTGAAGAAGTTTTTACGATCAATGTAACTCCGGAGTAAATCATGGCTGTAAATCAGGAAGAAATCCTAGAAACTATTTCCAATATGACCGTTGTCGAGGTCGTTGACCTCATCGAAGCAATGGAAGAGAAGTTTGGCGTTAGCGCAGCTGCCATGGCGGCTCCGGTTGCGGCAGTCGGCGGCGGTGATGCCGGTGGCGCAGCTGCTGAAGAGCAGACCGAATTCGACGTCATTCTGACTGGTTTCGGCGAAGCTAAAGTCGCGGTTATCAAAGCTGTTCGAGGCATTACTGGTCTCGGCCTTAAAGAAGCCAAAGCGGCTGTGGAAGGCGCGCCTACCCCGATTAAGGAAGGTGCCACCAAAGAGCAGGCGGACGAACTTGTTGCTCAGATCGCCGAAGCTGGCGGGACCGCAGAGCTTAAGTAAGGCTTGCTAATTCCTACCGGGGCCCTCGGGCTCTCAACTGACCACCATCCTCGATAGGGTGGTGGTCAAGAAGGATCCCCTCGACTGGAGGCGGTTAGACGCCGTTTACGGTAGGGGATTCTTTGTCTATGAAAAACGGAAACTGAGCTGAGCAACTGTTGCCATAAAGCAGATGCTTGTCTGATGGCCAGTTGCTGGGCCGATAATCTGTTGACTCGAACGGAGCTTCTATGACCTATTCGTACGCCGAAAAAAAACGTATCCGCAAAGACTTTGGTGTTCGTGAGCAGGTGCTTGAAGTACCTAACTTGCTGGCTATCCAACTGGATTCTTACCAACGCTTTCTGACCAGCAAGGCAGAAGGTTGGGAAGAGGGCGAAATAGGACTCGAAGCAGCGTTCCGATCGGTTTTTCCGATTGAAGGCTATACCCGCACAGCGGCGCTGGAATACGACGGCTACGAACTCGGCAAGCCGGCGTTTGATGTCAAAGAGTGTCAGATTCGAGGCATGACCTACTCGGCGCCGTTGCAGGCGAGAGTGAAGCTGGTCTTTTATGACAAAGCCAGTACTAAAAATCGCGTGGTTAAGGAAGTCCGCGAGCAGCAGGTGTACATGGGGGAAATTCCCCTGATGACCCGAAACGGTACCTTTATTACTAATGGTACCGAGCGGGTGATCGTGTCCCAACTGCACCGCTCCCCAGGGGTCTTTTTTACCCACGATAAAGGTAAAACTCACTCGTCGGGCAAGTTGCTGTTTTCAGCGCGAATCATTCCTTACCGCGGCTCCTGGCTTGATTTTGAGTTTGACCCTAAAGACCTGCTCCATGTCCGTATTGACCGGCGTCGTAAATTGCCGGTGACGGTGTTGTTGAGAGCGCTCGGTTTTAGCAACGAAGAGATGCTCGAGCTGTTTTTCGAAAACGACGTCGTTAAGTTAACCAAGACCCAGGCAAAGCTGGAACTGGTGCCAGAGCGGCTACGTGGTCAGGCGGTCAGCTTTGATATTAAAGATAAAAATGACAAGGTGATCGTGCCCGCTGGCAAGCGAGTCACTGCCAAACACGTTCGTGAACTGGATGCAGCCGGGCTGAAAGAGCTCGTCGTTCCGGAAGAATATTTACTGGGTCAGACCATCGCCAGGGATGTCGTTGAGACGTCCACCGGCGAGCTGGTCGCCCCAGCCAATGCGCTGATAGACGAAGAGTTGCTCGCGGCAATTCGCGGTGCCGGAATTAAAAAACTCGAACTCATTTACTTCAATGACGTCGATAACGGACCGTTTGTCTCCGAGACCTTAAGGGTTGATAGCACCGCGAGTGTGCTTGAGGCGCTGGTCGATATTTACCACATCATGAGGCCCGGTGAGCCGCCGACTAAGGAAGCGGCAGAGAAGTTGTTTAACAACCTCTTTTTTAGTCACGAACAGTATGACCTGTCAGCCGTTGGCCGGATGAAACTGAATCGCGGGATTGGTCGCGAGGAGACCAGTGGCGAAGGCGTACTTAGCCGTGACGATATTGTTGATGTCGTTCGGAAACTGATCAGCATTAAAAATGGCAAAGGTCTGGTAGACGACGGCGATCACCTGGGCAATCGGCGTGTTCGCTGTGTGGGTGAGATGGTCGAAAACCAGTTCCGTATCGGTCTGGTTCGGGTAGATCGCGCCGTTCGTGATCGCCTGAGTTTTGCTGAATCCGAAGATCTGATGCCTCAGGATCTGATCAATGCCAAGCCGGTCTCGGCAGTGGTTAAAGAATTCTTTGGTTCTAGTCAGCTATCTCAGTTTATGGATCAGGTTAATCCCCTGTCCGAGGTGACTCATAAGCGCCGTATCTCTGCACTGGGCCCAGGTGGTCTGACCCGGGAACGGGCTGGTTTTGAAGTGCGGGACGTCCATCCGACTCATTACGGTCGTGTCTGTCCCATCGAAACTCCCGAAGGGCCAAATATTGGCCTGATCAATTCACTCGCTGTCTTCGCGCGGACAAACTCCTATGGTTTCCTCGAGACCCCTTACCGGGTGGTCAAGGACGGTAAAGTCAGTGGTGAGATCACTTACATGTCGGCGCTCGACGAGCCTGAACATGTCATTGCACAGGCGAGTGCGGCCACCAATAATCAGAACAAACTGGTTGATGAGCTGGTATCGTCGCGGCATCTCAACGAGTTCACGCTGAAAACAGCGGACGAAGTTGGCTTTATGGACGTGTCGCCGCAACAGGTTGTGTCGATCGCTGCTTCGCTAATTCCATTCCTGGAGCACGATGATGCTAACCGAGCCTTGATGGGTTCGAATATGCAGCGTCAGGCTGTGCCGACATTGCGGGTTGAAAAGCCGCTGGTTGGTACCGGTATGGAGCGGATCGTCGCGCGTGACTCCGGCACCTCGGTGCTGGCAGAACGCGGTGGCGTGGTAGACGATGTTGATGCGAATCGAATCGTTGTTCGGGTCAATGATGAGGAAACAAAAGCCGGTGACCCCGGGGTCGATATCTACAACCTGGTCAAGTACACCCGCTCCAATCAAAACACCTGTATGAACCAGCGCCCCCTGGTTTCCCCGGGCGATCGGATTGTGGCCGGTGATTTTCTGGCTGACGGTTCCTCAACCGACATGGGTGAGCTAGCGCTTGGACAGAATATGCGCGTCGCCTTCATGCCGTGGAATGGGTACAACTTTGAGGATTCGATCATCATCTCGGAGCGGGTGGTCCAGGAAGACCGGTTTACCACCATCCATATCCAGGAACTGACCTGCGTATCACGAGATACTAAATTAGGCGCCGAGGCGGTCACTGCCGATATTCCCAATGTCGGTGAGGGCGCACTCAGCAAACTGGATGAGTCCGGTATCGTGTTTATCGGGGCCCGGGTGAGTCCCGGCGATATTCTCGTGGGTAAGGTTACGCCAAAAGGCGAAACCCAGATGACCCCCGAAGAAAAGCTGCTGCGTGCCATTTTTGGTGAGAAAGCCTCCGAGGTCAAAGACACCTCGCTGCGCGTTCCTTCCGGTATGGTCGGTACGGTCATTGATGTTCAGGTTTTTACCCGCGATGGGGTTGAAAAAGACGAGCGGACCCGGGCAATAGAAGAAACCGAACTGGCCCGTATCCAGCAGGATTTCAACGATCAGTTTCGTATTGTTTCCGAGGACGCTTATCAACGACTGGAAAAACTGCTGACCGGTAAGGAAGCGGCGAGTGGCCCTGGCAAACTGAAAGCGGGCACCAAGATCACCAAAGCCTACCTGCAGGAAATCGATCGCACGGAATGGAGCAAGATTGCGCTGGTTGACGAAACCGCGGGCAGTCAGGCGACTCAGCTACTGGATCAGATCGGTGGACTGCGTAAATCCTTTGATGAGCTGTTCGCAGAAAAGCGGGATAAATTAGTTGGGTCTGATGACCTGCAACCCGGCGTCCTCAAAATGGTTAAGGTTTACGTGGCGCAGAAGCGGCGTATCCAGCCAGGCGACAAGATGGCTGGCCGTCACGGTAATAAGGGTGTTATCTCGGTGATCGTGCCGGTAGAAGACATGCCTTATGACGAAAACGGCCAACCGGTGGATATCATTCTCAACCCGCTGGGCGTACCGTCGCGTATGAACGTCGGCCAGGTGCTGGAAACCCACCTGGGTCTGGCGGCTAAGGCCCTGGGGCTCAAAATTGGCAACCTGGTTGATTCCGGCGGTAAACCTGCATCCGTACGTAAGCTACTCAAACAGATTTACAGCACTGGCGGTACCCCCGCTGATCTGGCGAGTCTGGAAGATAAGGAAGTGATGGAGCTTGCAGAGAACCTGCGTGGTGGGGTGCCCATGGGCACGCCGGTATTTGATGGTGCGAGTGAGACCAATATCAAAGACATGCTGGAACTTGCCGAGTTGTCACCAACGGGCCAGTCAGTCCTTTATGATGGACGGACCGGGCAGCAATTCGACCGTCCAGTCACGGTTGGTTACATGTACGTGCTGAAGCTTAACCACCTGGTCGATGACAAGATGCACGCTCGCTCTACCGGGCCTTACAGTCTGGTAACCCAGCAGCCGTTGGGGGGTAAGGCGCAATTTGGTGGGCAGCGATTTGGTGAAATGGAAGTCTGGGCGCTGGAAGCATACGGTGCTGCCTACACGCTCCAGGAGATGCTCACCGTCAAATCGGATGACGTCAACGGTCGTACCAAAATGTATAAAAACATTGTCGATGGCAATTACACCATCGATGCAGGAATGCCCGAATCCTTTAACGTACTGGTTAAAGAAATTCGTGCGTTGGGTATCGATATCGAGCTGGAACGCACTTGAATACTCAGACCGAGATATTTAAGCAACGCCTGTGCTGGTTAACCACCGGCCTGTCAAAACAAAATCTACGATCGTTACAGGGGATAGCCGCATGAAAGAATTTCTGAACCTGATGCAGCAGAATTACCAGACTGAAGATTTTGACGCTTTTCGAATCGGACTGGCATCTCCTGAGAAAATACGGTCCTGGTCATGGGGCGAAGTTAAAAAGCCCGAGACCATCAATTACCGTACTTTTAAACCGGAACGTGATGGCCTGTTTTGCGCCAAGATATTTGGTCCAATCAAGGACTATGAGTGTCTCTGCGGCAAATACAAGCGGCTGAAGCATCGCGGTGTTATCTGCGAAAAGTGCGGCGTTGAAGTCACTTTAGCGAAAACCCGACGTGAGCGGATGGGCCATCTGGATCTGGCTAGCCCCGTGGCGCATATCTGGTTTTTAAAATCCCTGCCTTCGCGGATGGGGATGATTCTTGATATGGGTCTGGGCGAACTCGAAAGGGTCCTCTATTTCGAGGCGTTCGTCGTGACCGAGCCAGGCATGACTCCGTTGGAAAGGGGGCAGCTGCTCAACGACGAAGAGTACATCGAAGCACGCGAGCAGTACGGCGACGAATTTGTTGCCGGCATGGGTGCCGAATCGGTGCGTAAACTGCTGGCAATGGTCGATCTGACCCGAGAAGCGGAAGACCTGCGCGAGGAAATAGCAGCAACGGGTTCCGAAACCAAATACAAGAAGCTGGTTAAGCGGCTGAAACTGATTGAGGGTTTTTCTGAATCCGGTAATCGTCCCGAGTGGATGGTGTTTACCGTACTGCCGGTGCTGCCGCCAGAGTTGCGGCCGCTGGTACCGCTGGACGGTGGTCGGTTTGCCACGTCGGACCTTAATGATCTGTATCGGCGGGTGATTAACCGCAACAATCGTCTAAAGCGCCTCCTCGATCTCAACGCACCCGATATCATCGTGCGTAACGAGAAACGGATGCTGCAGGAATCCGTGGATGCACTGCTGGATAATGGCCGTCGCGGACGTGCAATTACCGGCACTAACCGTCGTCCACTGAAATCCCTGGCCGACATGATCAAGGGCAAGCAGGGTCGTTTCCGTCAGAATCTGCTTGGTAAACGGGTCGATTACTCCGGTCGTTCGGTGATCGTGGTGGGCCCGCAGCTCAAGCTGCATCAGTGTGGCCTGCCAAAGAAAATGGCCCTGGAGCTATTCAAACCCTTCGTATTCGGAAAGCTCGAAGCCAGAGGTCTTGCGACCACCATCAAGGCGGCCAAAAAAATGGTGGAGCGGGCCGGTGCCGAGGTCTGGGACGTGCTCGAAGAAGTGATTCGCGAACATCCCGTGATGTTAAATCGCGCGCCGACTCTGCATCGACTGGGTATCCAGGCCTTTGAACCCCTGCTGGTGGAAGGTAAAGCCATTCAGCTGCATCCGCTGGTCTGTACTGCCTTTAACGCCGATTTCGATGGCGATCAGATGGCCGTGCACGTACCACTGACGATCGAGGCGCAGCTCGAAGCGCGTACCTTGATGATGTCTTCTAATAATATTCTTTCGCCCGCCAATGGCGAGCCGATCATCGTGCCGACTCAGGACGTGGTGCTGGGACTCTACTATTTGTCCCGGGAAAAGGCCGAAGCCGCTGGTACGGGTAAGGTGTTTGCCAACGTTACCGAAGCTCGTCATGCCTATGATGCGGGTGCGGTTGATCTGCACGCGCGGGTAAAGGTGCGTATTACTGAGCGGCGCCTCGATGCCGACGGTAATGAATATGATCACACTGAGTTGATGGACACCACAGTTGGGCGGGCCCTGCTCTCCCAGGTCATTCCGGAAGGGATGCCCTTCTCGATGGTCGATAGGACCCTGAATAAAAAGGCAATTTCCGCCCTTATCAACTATTGCTATCGCAATATTGGTCTTAAATCCACGGTGGTGTTCGCTGATCAGTTGATGTACACCGGTTATCAGTTTGCCACTCGGTCCGGTACTTCGATCTGTCTAGGAGACATGGTGACCCCGGACTCCAAGGAAAAAATTCTTGGTATCGCCGAAACCGAAGTGAAGGACATCGCCCAGCAGTACGCATCAGGTCTGGTTACTGATGGGGAACGCTACAATAAGGTTGTCGATATCTGGTCGCACGCGAATGAGGAAGTCGCGAATGCGATGATGTCCGAGCTGCGGACCGAACAGGTTGTGGACGTGGCCGGCAACGAAGTTGAGCAGGATTCGTTCAATTCTATTTATATGATGGCCGATTCCGGGGCGCGTGGTAGCGCCGCTCAGATTCGTCAGCTCGCCGGGATGCGCGGGCTAATGGCGAAACCGGATGGGTCGATCATCGAAACGCCGATTACTGCAAATTTCCGCGAAGGGCTCGACGTTCTCCAGTACTTTATTTCCACCCACGGTGCTCGAAAAGGCCTGGCAGATACCGCGCTTAAAACCGCTAACTCCGGGTACCTGACACGACGTCTGGTGGACGTCGCCCAGGATCTGGTGATTACCGAAGAAGACTGTGGTACCGAGGTCGGTCTCGATGTGTCGGCGGTACTCGCTGGCGGTGAAGTCATCGAGCAGCTGCGTGACCGGGTACTTGGCAGGATTCTGGCGAGCGATGTAATCCAGCCGGGTGCCGGCGGAGAGCTGGTGCTGCAGCGTGGTGACATGCTTGACGAAGATGCGGTGGACCTGCTGGAAGAGCAGGGCATTGACTCGGTTTACGTGCGGTCAGCGATTCGTTGCGAAGCTCGTTACGGAGTCTGCGCGGCCTGTTACGGCAGGGATCTGGCCAGAGGCCACCTGGTCAACGTTGGTGAAGCGGTTGGCGTTATCGCCGCTCAGTCAATCGGTGAGCCGGGAACCCAGCTCACCATGCGTACTTTCCACGTTGGCGGGGCGGTTTCTCGAAGTGTTTCGAGTAACAACATTCAGCCGAACGTCAGCGGCACGATGCAGCTGGTGAACGTCAAGACAGTTGCTCACGCCGATGGCCATCTGGTCAGTGTCTCGCGGTCGGGCGAAGTGGTTATCCTTGATGATCAGGAGCGCGAGCGCGAAAGACACAAAATCCCTTACGGTGCAATTCTGTCTCGGGGTGACGGCGGAACCGTCGAAGCCGGAGAGATTGTGGTCACCTGGGATCCCCATACCCATCCAGTGGTCAGCGAACTGGCAGGCTTCGTCCAGCTGATCGATGTCGTTGACGGTGTCACCACCACGAGTGAGGTCGATGAGTCGACCGGACTGGCCAACATTGTTGTCATTGATCCAAAACAGCGGACTGCCACGGGTCGGGATTTACGCCCCATGGTTAAGCTGGTGGATTCCAAGGGTGGCGATATCAATATTCCTGGTACTGATTTACCTGCCCAGTACTTCCTGCCAAGCGGTGCGGTGATTACCGCCACTGACAAGCAGGAAGTTGGCGTGGGGGATGTGCTGGCGAGAATCCCACAGGCCTCCTCGAAAACTCGAGACATTACCGGTGGTCTGCCACGAGTAGCGGATCTGTTCGAGGCGCGTAAACCCAAAGAGCCTGCGATCATGGCTGAGCGCACGGGCATCGTTTCTTTTGGGAAGGAAACTAAAGGAAAAATTCGCCTGATCATCACCGATGAAGAACGCGAGCAGCACGCCTTCCTGATCCCGAAATTTCATCACATCACCGTTTACGATGGTGAACACGTGCAGAAAGGGGATGTCATTGCCGATGGTTCGCCGGTCCCTCATGACATTTTGAGGCTGCTGGGCGTCGACGCGCTGGCTAACTACATGGTGAATGAGGTGCAGGAAGTTTATCGCCTGCAAGGGGTGAAAATTAACGACAAGCACATCGAGGTGATTCTGCGCCAGATGATGCGCAAAGTTGAGGTTCTGGATGCGGGCGACACCAAGTTGCTCCGAGGCGAACAGCTCGATCGTGGGGCAATGGTCGCTGAAAATAATCGCGTGATCGAAGAAGGCAAACAACCAGCCGAGTACGAGCACCAGTTATTGGGTATTACTAAAGCGTCGTTGGCCACCGAATCCTTTATCTCGGCAGCCTCCTTCCAGGAAACGACTCGTGTGTTGACTGAAGCATCGGTAAACGGCAAGCGCGACGATCTCCGTGGCTTGAAGGAGAACGTCGTAGTCGGGCGCCTGATTCCTGCGGGCACCGGGTTTGCTTATCACCAGAAACGCCGGGAAGAGCGGGCAGCACCGGAGGTCGCAATAGAGGACATCTGGGAAACCGCGCCGGAGCTGGAAGACGAGCAGCCGGCGGCCACTGCCCCTGATGCTGGTGGTGAAGCGGCAGCCGGTTAACGTGTCTTGAATAGAACTGTCCCAGGCCAGTCAATTTGTCTTGACTGGTCTGGGTAGCATCCATATACTACGCAGCCGCTCACGGACCCTACTGGTAAAAATCTCGGTTCTGAGTGTGTCTTATCCCCTAATTTAACAAGGCAGAAAGCTGGATGGCGACCATCAATCAGCTGGTGCGTAAGCCGCGTATGCGGCCGCGTAAAAAGTCGAACGTACCTGCGCTAGCGGCATCGCCGCAGAAGCGTGGCGTATGTACTCGCGTTTACACGACGACACCAAAAAAGCCGAACTCGGCGCTGCGTAAAGTAGCCCGTGTGCGGTTAACAAACGGTTTTGAAGTAACCACCTATATTGGTGGCGAAGGTCATAACTTG
>Ga0209578_10003267_pt1 | contig 12573 bp, 11 predicted proteins | sample tdAd472_FD_187127 | JGI IMG/M metagenome (GOLD analysis project Ga0209578, IMG submission 187127) | Marine sediment microbial communities from the Atlantic coast under amendment with organic carbon and nitrate - tdAd47.2 (SPAdes)... | ecosystem: Environmental > Aquatic > Marine > Coastal >...
GGTGGCACCATTAACGGTGAATTGGTGATGCGAAAAATTGATGATGCCGTGTTGATACCGGAAACCAGTGTGGTGCTGCGGCCCGCCGGGCATGTGGTTTATGTGCTTAATGAATCGTTAGACAGCGTGGAAGAGCGGTTAGTGGAAACCGGCGTATTGTCCGAGGACCTGCTGGAGATTCGCAGTGGATTAAAACCCGGTGAGCGGGTAGCCGTGGACGGTGCAGGCTTTTTAACGAATGGTGCTGTGGTCAGCGTGCAGCAGAGGTAAGCGAAGATGAATCTACCCGAGTTAGCGATTCGACGCCATGTACTGACTTACATGGTCAACGGACTGATAGTGCTGTTTGGCATCATCGCCTTTTTTGAACTTGGCGTTGCGCGGATGCCCAACGTAGACATTCCGCTAATCACCATCACCACGGTGCAGCCCGGCGGCAACCCAACGGTTATCGATAGCAGTATCACTAACATTATCGAACGAAAAGTTAACAGCATACCGGGTATCGACTTTGTGAAATCAGCCTCCACACCGAGTGTTTCTTCGGTGCAGCTGAATTTTCATTTGAGCAAAGATATAGATGTCGCCTTTAACGAGGTGCAGACCAAGGTCAACCAGATACTTACTGAATTGCCGGCGGATGCTGACCCGCCGGTAATTGCTAAGGTCGAAACTGACGCTCAGGCCGTTATCTGGCTTCACCTGCAGGGTAATCGGACTATCCAGCAGTTGAATATGTACGGTCAGAATGTGCTCCGTCGTCAGCTGGAAAAAATCGACGGCGTTGGCGATATTTTTATCGGTGGTTTGCGCGAACGCACCCTGCGGGTCGAGCTGCAGCCGGATCGGCTGATTGCCATGGGCATGACCGTCGAAGATGTGATCAATGCCTTCCGCAACGAACACATTCTTCTACCCGGTGGTTTTTTAACGTCAGCTGTGTCGGAACGATTGCTCAAGCTTGACCTTGAGTACCACAGTGCCCGTGAGCTGGGTGAAATCGTTATTGGTTATGTCGATAGCAGTGCGATTACGCTGGACCAGGTTGCCGATATCAAGGACGGCGTGTCTGACTTTCGCCAGTTAATGCGCCGCAACGGTGAGCCGCTGGTTGGACTGGGCGTCGTGAAAGTGTCGGGTGGTAATACCGTCGCCATTATCGACGAGGTTAAGCGGGTGGTGGATGAAGAGATTCGTCCGCAGCTTCCGCCGGGAATGACCATCAAATTTGGTAGTGACCAGTCCAGTTATATTCTCGCCATTGTCCTTGCGCTGCAGGAGCATCTGGTGCTGGGTACCCTGCTGGCCGCCGGTATCGTCATGCTGTTCTTACGGAATTTGCGTGCCACCTTAATCATCGGTGCGGCAATTCCGGTATCGCTGTTTGCCGCCATGGCAGCGATGTATTTTCTTGATTTCACCTTCAATTCAATGTCCCTGCTGGGTCTGCTGCTATTGGTGGGTGTCGTGGTTGATGATGCCATCGTGGTGCTGGAGAACATCTACCGACATCGAGAAGACATTGACCCGAACCCCATGTCAGCGGCCGTTAACGGAACCGGTGAAGTGGTGTTTGCGGTGCTGGCGGCCACGGCATCACTGGTCGCAATTTTTCTGCCGGTGGTTTTCATGGAGGGCATGGTGGGGCGTTTCTTCACCACCTTTGCACTGGTGGTGGTGATCGGGGTTATTGCTTCCTGGTTTGTTTCGATGACCCTCACCCCAATGATGTGCGCCCGTTATTTGAAAGTAGGCCACAGCCACGGCAAGGTCTATATGGTGCTTGAGAATTTCTTTGATGGAATGGAGCGCAACTATAAGCGGCTGGTTGGCTGGGTGTTGCGTCATCGCTGGAGCACATTGGGGGTGGCAAGCGTGGTGGTTGCTACCAGCGTGTTTTTCTTCAGTGCCGTGGGCAAAGAATTTATGCCTGAAACGGACATTGGCCGCATCATGGTGATTTTAAAAACGCCGATGGGCTCAAGCATCGAGTACACCGACAAAAAGGTGCGCGAACTTGAAGCGCTGATGGCTGAAGAAGAGTCACTCTATAACTTTATTTCCATCGGTCTGTTTTCCCAGTCTCAGGTGAACGAATCGATCGGTTTTATTGAAATGATTCCCCAGCACGACCGCCACTACACCCAGGAGGAGTTTTTAGCCGAATTCCGCAAGAAGCTTCCCCAACTGGCCGGGGTCCGGGTGTTTGCGACCAAGGTGCCGACACTGGGAGGCGGTCGCGGCGAAAAGCTGCAGTTTGCCCTGCGTGGCCCGAATCTGGATGAAGTGGCCCGGTTAGCCCGGGAAATGCGTGCCCGGCTGCTGGAAGCTGGCGGTATGGGGCGGCTCGATCTGGACCTGCAGCTGGATATGCCGCAGATGAAACTTGAGATCGATCGGGTGCGTGCCCACAGTATTGGTTTGACTGCCCGGCAGGTTGCCAACGCGGCTAATGTACTCGCAGGTGGTCTTGACATCGCCAAGTACAACGACGAACCCGGTGACGGTGAACGTTATGATGTGCGCCTAAAGGCGGCGGAAGGGACCTTCAGGTCGCCTCAGGATCTTAAAAAGATTTACCTGCGCGCTAAAAACGGTGAGTTAGTCAGGCTGGATACAGTCGCCAGTTTCCGCGAAATACTCGGGCCGGCGCGGATCGACCGGATTAACCTCCAGTATGCGGCGCAGTTTTATACCGATCCTGACGGCGCGCTGGGTGATGCTGTCACCACCCTGAACCGCGTAGCTGAGGAGATTCTTCCCATCGGTTATTCAATCGAAATGCTGGGAACTTCGCGGGAATTTAAACGGACCATGGCGTCCATGGCGTTTGCCTTTGGTCTGGCCCTGGTGCTGTTGTACATGGTGCTGGCCAGCCAGTTTGATTCATTCTTGCAACCGCTGGTCATCATGTCCGCACAGCCGTTAGCAATGATCGGTGGTCTGGCGCTGCTCTGGGTATCTGGGCATACGCTGAATATCTATTCCATTATTGGCCTGGTGCTGTTGATTGGCCTGGTGGCAAAGAACTCGATTCTTCTGATCGATCTGACCAATCAGCGGCGTAGTCAGGGGTTGACGATAGCGGAGGCGCTCAAGGATGCCTGCCCAACCCGCCTGCGGCCTGTGTTGATGACGTCGCTGACGGTAATCCTGTCCATGACGCCTGCCGCCATGGGTTATGGACCGGGTGCGGACCGTAATGGACCCCTGTCAGTGGCGGTGATTGGCGGAATGATTACTTCAACCCTGTTGACCCTGGTCGTTGTACCGGTGGTTTACTCATTGATTGAGAATGCCATCCTGCGACTGCAGGGACGTAAACTTGCGTCAGCTATCGCCCAGGTAGACTACGTGAACTAATTCGGTTAGAAGGCTCCCCTGGATTGATGTGGGGGGAGCCTCCGTTCCGTCGGTGAGACTTAAATTACCGGTGGTAAAAAGCCCAGGTGGTTCGCATTCGCGGGGGATAACAGGTCTGCCGGCGCTCTCCATTTCCAGCACAAACCTGCACATTGGTTGGTGTGGACGGACTGTGTGCCGGTCTGAAATCCCAGGCGATCCCGGAGAAACGGATTCACAACCGGGGTTAAATCAAATCACGGAGGTGCGATTGACGATACAGGTCCCGTTGGTCATAGCGCTGGGATTCTCTGGTCGTTATGGGATTTCTTCTGCTGATCGGTCGATAATAACGGGGTGACGATTTCAACCGAGTTTAAGCTTGGCCAGGAATGGCCGATGAATACTTCGGTCGAGAAAAGTTTTTGAGCTGAACGGGAATCAGCGGTGGCCGGTGCTGACGGGCTGCCCCCCGGCTCAACATGAGTGTCGTCAGGCTATACACATAGATAATGGGTAGAAATTGAGGATAGAACGCATGACGATGAACGGTGTTGATGAGTTAACCAGTACTCTGCAGAAAGCCCTGTCGATCAATCGCGAACCCAATCAGTACGGTACTATCGTTGAGATAGGTGCTGGCCAGGAGGTAGCGCGGCATTTCTTCCAGGCGGGTGGGGCTTCCAATTCCATCGCCAAAACCATGTCGGCCTATGACATGCAGTTCAGTGATGCCATCTACGGCGGTGAGAGTTCCGGGCGCTATGTTAGCCGTCATCGGCTGGAGAGCATGCTAAACAAAGAATACGGGCTGCTGCTAGAGCGGCTCGAGGGTAAGCGGGCCAAAAATACGCAGTATTTTGCTTATGCTGCAACCATCGCTACGCGGCATGCCGAAGAGGGCGATGGACAGGGATGGATCGGCGTGCGTTTACAGCTCTATCCGGGCGCACCGCCCAGTGAAATTGTGGTCCATGTGCGCTTGCTGGACGCAGAAATTCCCCCGCAGCAACAGGCGGCGGGAATCATTGGCGTTAATCTGATCTGGGCCGCTTTTAACGCTTTTCGCGATACGGAAGCGATCATCGACGTGTTAAAGCACAATCTTGGGCCTAGCCGAATCGAGGTCGATTTAATCCACTTCAGCGGTCCTTACTTTGATGAAACTGAAAATCGGCTGGCTAACCTTTATCTGATTAACAGTGGTCTGACCCGGGCCGTGATGTTCAACGCGGACGGGGAGGTGGTGATTCCATCCGACGCTTTCTACCGCAAGGACGTACTGGCGATTCGTGGCTCGTTTCGGCCTGTGACGAATGTTAACGTCGACATGATGGAGTGTGGTCTGCAGCAGTTCACAGAGTTGCCGGACGTCGAAGAGTGCAACGTTATGGTGCTGGCGGAAATAACCACCAACACCCTGATGTCCGGCGGCAAAGTAGACAGCCAGGACTTTTTAGCACGGGTCGATATGCTTAATGCGCTTGGTTATACGGTGCTGATATCGGATTACCTGCGATTTTTCCGTTTACGGGCCTTTTTCCGTCGATACACCCAGAAACAGATTGGGATTGTGCTGGGCACGCCTAATGTCCAGGATATCTTTAATGCCGACTACTATCAGGGGCTGGAAGGCGGGATTCTCGAAGCGTTTGGCAAACTGTTTCCGGCCAACACCCATCTGTACGTGTATCCGAGCAGGGATCGGGAAACCGGGGAGCTTTGCACTGCAGAAGATATTGAACTGCCAGATAACATGCGGCAGCTCTATAACCACATGTTGGTCAATGAGTTAATTTTGCCATTGCGGGGCGCACACGAAGATCTGCTCGATATTTTTTCGCGCGATGTGCTCAAACAGATTACTAAAGGGCGGGGTGACTGGGAGTCACACGTACCGACGCGGACCGCCGAGATGATTATTGAGAACGGCTGGTTCAATTTTGATTCTGCGTGAACCGAAGCGCCTGTGTATTCCTGAGTTTATTCACCTGTCAGGATTCCAGTCGGCTCACTACCTTCGACGATCTCAGCGGGAAGCCGAGTACCCTTAATGAGGGCAGTGTGGTTACTATTTCTGCTCCTGGGGTCCGGGGTTTCAATAGCTGATGACCAGTTATCCGATCCCGTTAGTGATGCTTCAATGCTGGAGCATCGACTACAGGGTCTGTTAGCCAGAGTCCAGAGCAAACCAGTTGATCTCATGCCATTTGTCAGTGATGGCTGCAGTGGTGGACTCTCTGCTGGATGGAAATTGATTACTGATGCTTTGCCGGGGTTAGAGAACCAGATCGGGGAGTTACCGCCGTGGCAGCACTGTTGCGTTAATCACGATCGGGAATACTGGCGTGGTTCAGGGATGAATGGCTCGCGATTGAGGCAGCTCGCTGATGACGAACTGAGGTCCTGCGTGCTGGCAACTCGCGAATCTCCTCAGTTGCTTGTCACTTCTTTCACCGAGGGGGCAGGAGAGGCGCTCAGGAACCCTGAACCCGTTAATAATCGAGTGGACTCGGCGTCCGAACTTGATCGGCTCTATCCGCTGGCTGCTGAATTGATGTACCGGGTAGTCAGGGTTGGCGGAATGCCCTGTAGTGGTTTGCCGTGGCGCTGGGGATATGGCTCGCCGCCCTGTGGGGTGGGTTTATGGTTGCCGTTACCCTGAGCCTTTCACTATTGGACCCAGTTAATTTCTCGGGCGCTCAACGCGCCAATTAACACCTCGTCAAGGCTGGATGGAATAGTGGCGGTGGTTGCACTGTTTGCAATCCGCCCGGCCATGAGTTCTGCAAAATACTGGGGATAGAGCGGGGTTTGACCGGGTTTGGCGTAGCCGTCTGGATAAATTGGCTGGCCGGAAACAGGGTCGTACTTATCCCTTGCCCCGAGGGTATGCATTAACTCGTGAGCGATGATGACGCTATTTTCACCCCGTTGCTCAGGTGCCGCAAAGAGATTAACCAGGGCATAGCCGCCATTGCGAATGCCAACTGAGTGCTGCAGGGTGGGGTGTGTTTCTGGATCGTGGTACAGCAGAAATAACTGGATATCGGCTGCCGGGCCCTTAAATGTATCCTCAGACCAGGCCCACCAGCGTGCTTTCAGGCTCCACCATACAATGGCGAGAAACCCCGATTGAGGGGGTGGCGGGGGCCGCCTGGTCACGGGTGGGGCCAGTTTGATAGTCAGGGGTGTTCCAAGTGGAAGGTCGTAAGCTAGCGATTCTTCAACAAAGAATTTTTCGATGCTGTCAAAGTCAGATTCCTGAAGCTGCGTAATATAGTGAGTTGAAATCACGCTATTGTCAGCGTTTATAGGATAGGCGACAGCCCAGAGGGTGCCATCCCAGTTATTGACTCGCCAGCGAGTTGCTGCCTGCTGCAGAGCGACAAACAGGAGAATCAGCAACAAAATGAGAACTCGCAGCCTTTTGCCCTGAGAAGTTCCCATTCAATCTGCCCTTTAACGTTTCAATAAGTCTTTTTTGCTCAGGAGTGCAATGGTGACACAGAGTCTGGAATCCTGGATATACAGAAGTGCAAAGCAGGAGGGAGCCTACCTTTACCTAAATAAGGCAACTCGTTTTGAGGAACTCCCCGCGCCCCTCCAGGAGTTATTTGCGGATCAGAATCAGGTGCTGGAGTTGACGCTAACAGAGGAGACCCGGCTGGCGACAGAAGATATTCGTCAGGTGCTGGAGAACCTTATGGGTCAGGGATTTCATCTACAGATGCGCCGCGATGCTGCGGATACCCCGCTTATTCCGCGTTCACCCGACGGGTTATCGACAGACTAATCTCATTGCAGTCAGAAAGAATTTATGCCGACGGCTGGACAGGTAGTTCGATGGCCCGGTTGTCTGGTTATACTGCTTCAACTGGCTAGTCATGAATCCGGATTGATGACGGAGACGCCCGGCCGGTCAGCGTGGTATGAACCGTCTCATGACTCAGGGTTCGATACTGAAACGAAGGGAATTATTTTAGGGGGAGGAGCAGTATGAAAATTGATATTTTTACTCATCTAATGCCACAGAGTTATCTGGACGACTTTATGGCGGCAGTCGGTCCCGATTTTTATCTGGGCAATCTGCCAAAGGCCATACCGGAACTGGTGGATATACCGGCCCGTTATCAATTGATGGATGAACTGGGTATCGACAAGCAGGTCATTACTCTACCGACGCCACCCATCGAAGAGGTGATTACCGATCCCGTTGCCGCTCACAAGCTCGCTCAACGAGCTAACAATGCAATAGCAGCAGTTGCCGACGGCTCGGGCGGTCGTTTCCTGGGGGTGGGCACCATCGCCATGAATAACATGGGCGAGGCCGCTGCAGAAGCTGAGCGCTGCGTAAAAGAGCTTGGTTTAAAGGGCGTGTTGATCTACTCCAATGCCGCCGGTCGAGCCATCGACGGTGACGAATTTTTACCTTTCTATCACACCATGGAATCGCTGGATGCGCCCATCTGGCTGCATCCGGCGCGTACCCCGATGATGGCCGATTACGTGGGAGAGGAGACCTCCAAATACGCGATCTGGCAAATGTTTGGATGGCCCTACGAAACCAGTATGGCGATGACCCGACTGATATTCAGCGGGATTATGGACAAAGTGCCGGCGATTAAAATTATCACTCACCACGCCGGCGCCATGATTCCGGCGTTTGATAAACGCATTGAACACGTCTATCCATTGTTCGAACACCTGGGCGCACTGGGTGACGCCTACAAAGGCCTGAAGAAACCGGTGCTGGATTACTACCGGATGTTCTACAACGATACGGCGCTAATGGGGTCGGTTGGTGGTATGAACGCGGCCTATGCCTTTTTTGGTACTGAAAAATTGCTCTACGGCACGGATACTCCGTTCGATACCGTCGGCGGCAGAATTTTTAATGAGGAGGCAATCGCGAGTATCGAGGCCCTCTCAATCCCGCCGGCTGAGCGGGAAAAAATTTATTCGGGTAACGCCATAGAGATGCTAAAGCTTTGATCTTATGGGAATAACCGGGAAGCCCCACCCAGTTTATCTGGGTGGGGTGATCGGCGATGGGCAGGGTTTCAACGGGAGACGGACTAATGGCACAGATTTATGATTTTTCGGCTAACCGGCTAGGTGAAGAGTCCCAGGATCTATCGGACTATCGGGGTAAGGCGCTGCTGGTAGTTAATACGGCTAGCAAATGCGGGTTCACACCCCAGTATGAGGGACTGGAGGCGCTGTATAAAAAATATCGCGATCGGGGGCTGGAGATACTCGGTTTTCCCTGCAATCAGTTTATGAAGCAGGAACCCGGTGACGCGGAAGAGATTGCCAGTTTCTGCCAGACCACCTACGGGGTTTCTTTCCCAATGTTTGCTCGCATTGATGTCAACGGCCCAATGGCTCACCCGCTCTATCAATATTTGACTGCGGCGGTGCCGGGAGTGCTGGGCACTAAATCGATTAAATGGAACTTCACCAAATTTCTCGTCAGCCCGGAAGGGGTCGTGGTAAAACGATACGCCCCCTCGACGACGCCTGAAAAGATAGAGGCCGATATAGAGATGGCACTGCCAGGCTAGTCCACGCTCGGTCTGGGAAAAACAGGTCTTTCCCGGCTCGATGGGGAACCCCGTTGCTTAAAAACCGTCTGAGTATTCCGATGGGCGGATTACACCCGGTTGGGAGTTGAAAATGAGATTCTGGATAAGCCGAGCAGTCGGTATTGCAGCCCTGTTAACGGCGTGCGCAGGCCATGCCGATGGCGCGAGTGATGGCACAACCAGTGATCCTACGGTTGAACCCGGGCTGGTGCAACGGGCCACGGACACAGTCGTTGGCGGCGCCGAAACAGCCCGTGACGTCACTGTTGATGCTACCCGTCGGGCTGTTAAACAAGGTGAACGCTGGGTGGACAAGGGGAAACAGGGAGCAGGTCAAGCCTGGTCGAGGACCCGCGACACGACCGGTGAACTGGTCGACAGGAGTGTCAAAGGTGTAGGTGCGGGCGTCGATTATGTGCGTGACGGGACTGGCCGCGTGATCGACAAGTCAATATCCGTCGGTGGTGCGGCCTGGGAAAATACCCAGGAATATTCCGCCGGAGCCTGGGAAAAGAGCAAAGCAGTGACCCGGTCGGTGAAGGAGGAACTGACAGGAACAGACACCGATCAGGCTGAAGTGATCGATAAATCAATGCCTGCTCAACCTTAGCTTTAAACCGGTGGCTGACTTATTGGCTGAGCAGTTCCCCCGGGCGGTTTGTCGCGCCGCACTGTTCAGTATTGTGGCCGGTTTACTGTTGGTGTCGGGGCCTGAGTTAGCAGAGGCCCAGAATCTTATTGCAGAGCCAGCGACGGGTTCGGCCCAAATCGAGAGCAGCCGGGAAAATCCCGATGAACTCGTACACTGGTATATCGAGGGTGCCCAGCAGGGATACGCGAGCTCTCAGCACCAGCTCGGACTACTGTATTTTGCGGGGGAGGCAGTGCCCCAGAATTACGCCGAGGCATTCCGCTGGTTTCAACTCGCTGCGTTACAGGATTATCCCCCGGCCCAGTTTTCGTTGGCCAGGCTTTATCAGCAGGGGAATGGCGTAGAAAGAGATCCCGTGATTGCCTATGCCTGGTATCACGTGGCGGCGATGAACCGCATGGCGGATGCCGTTGCGGCTCGTGACCATATGCAGTTGTTACTGGACACCGAGCAGATTTCTTATGCCCATTGGCAGGTGAAAAAACTCTGGAAGAAAATCGCGGAAGCGCAAACGTCGGCTTCTCCCTGACGTGGGTCCTGGAGTGCACACGGGTGCAACCCTGTGGTTTGTCCTCGGGGATGAATTGAAAACCCAGCGAGATCGAACTGAAAGGAATAGCAGTGGAAGGCGGTCTAATGGAACAGCAGCGGTATCACGAGTGACGCGTTCCATGCGTTCGAGTTGATTATCTCGAGTAACTGAACCCCAGGGAGGATTCGTTATCCATGAGCAAACGATCCATTAAAAGGCGTCATGTCTATCGACAGTCGGCGTTGCCTCACACCGAATTAACGCCTGAGGCCGACTATCTTGGTCGTCGTGAATTTATTCGCCGCTGGGGGCTTACCGGAGCAGCACTGGTGGCTAGCCCTGCCTTTAACCTGCTGGGTAAGGACGCAAACGCCGCCAGCACGCTGCCGGCCAGACTTAAGTCACGGTTCAATCCGGTGCTAAGTACCGATGAGACTCGGACCGGTTATGAAGAGGTCTCTACCTACAACAATTATTATGAGTTTGGCACCAGCAAATCCGACCCTGCCCGAAATGCTCACACGCTGGTGACTGACCCCTGGTCGGTGGAGATTCAGGGCGCGGCGCGAAACGGTCAGATGGGCCTCGATGATTTGATTGACGAGCGCGAACTGGAGGAGCGTGTTTACCGCCTGCGTTGTGTTGAGGGCTGGTCGATGGTGATTCCGTGGATCGGCGTGCCACTGGTCGACGTGATTGAAAAGCTCCAGCCAGACAAGGATGCCCGATACGTGGAATTCACCACCCTGGCCGATCCCCTGCAGATGCCGGGTTTAGCCCGTAACGTGCTGGACTGGCCCTATCGTGAGGCGCTGCGCCTCGACGAAGCGATGAATCCACTCTCCATGTTGGCGGTGGGTCTCTATGGCAATTATCTGCCGAATCAGAATGGCGCGCCGCTGCGCCTGGTTGTGCCCTGGAAGTACGGGTTTAAAAGTATCAAGTCGATTGTGAGAATTCGATTTACCCGGGAACGACCCAGCACCAGCTGGAATCTGGCCAACGCCAGAGAATACGGTTTTTATTCGAACGTCAATCCGGAGGTTGATCATCCGCGCTGGTCGCAGGCCCGGGAGCGTCGCATCGGGGAGGACAGTTTCTTTACGCCCAAGCGCAAAACCTTAATGTTCAACGGCTACGCGGAGCAGGTTGCCCACTTATATAAGGGAATGGACCTGCGAGCGAATTTCTGAATGCCCTTCGTTAATGGTGCCCGGCTAACGACCGCGGGGCTGTTTCTGCTCGGGTGTCTGCCGGCTGTCTGGTTATTGGGCGCAGCTTTTACGGGGCAGCTTGGAGCAAATCCGACCGAGGCGCTAATTCGTCAGCTCGGAGAGTGGGGGCTGAGGTTTTTACTGCTGACTCTTGCAGCCACCCCAATCAACCGCTTTTTTAAATGGGGGTTATTGTTACGTCATCGAAGAATGATTGGCCTGTTTGCCTTTTTTTATGCCGTCCTTCATTTCTGTGCTTTTATCTGGTTTGACCATTTTTTTGACTGGGGTGAACTGCTCAAGGATATCCTGAAACGTCCTTTTATCACTCTGGGAATGGCCGCATGGCTGCTGTTGTTACCGCTGGCTATTACTTCAGGACGCTGGGCGGTCAGACGCATGGGTTACCGCCACTGGGTAACCTTGCACCGGCTAATTTACCCGGCGGCCGTGCTAGTGATCGTCCACTTCTTTATGCTGGTTAAAGCCGATCTGCGTGAACCCATTATTTATGGCGCGTTGCTCTTTCTGCTCTTGCTGACTCGACTCTATCGGCCCGGGGGAAAGGCTCGGCAACGGAGGGTTAGCGGGTAATCTGTATCTCGACGCGACGGTTTCCGGCCCGGCCAGCAGCGCTCTGGTTGCTATAACGCGGTTGCGCCTGTCCGAGATACCCACGTTTCAGCAGCCGGCTATCGATGCCGGCGGCCAGCAGGTAGTTTTCGACTGACAGAGCACGCATCCGCGCCATTTCCAGGTTTTCATGGACGGCGCCACCGTTATCAGTAAACCCGGTGATTTTTAGGGCCGTCAGATCAGTCTCTTTTTCAAGTCGTTGTATCAATCTTGATAATCGAGCCTGAGCCTGTCGTCCCAGGCTGGCTTCGCCGTAAGCAAAGCGAACCTCGAACAGATCCAGTTTGTTGGGGTTAAAGGGGGCCAGGGCCTGAACGCAGCGTCGAAATTCATTGAGTGCCGGATATAAAAAGGCAGGTGATAACGTCAGTGTTGCTACCTCATTGGTGAGCCCCGGATCGAGGTGACTAAACAGAGCAGCTTCGCCCATTGACAGACTGTGGAGCATTCGCTCAGCGATGTCAGCCGGAATCTGAAACGGGCGATTGCCACGGGCGCGACGTGTCTCGCCGAGTAACGTCAGCGGTTGATCATGACGCCATAAGGGTGGAGCAGCATATATTCGGCTGTCGCTGCTAATTGAAACCAGCGGATGTTGGTCGACAAAAA
>Ga0209578_10003271_pt1 | contig 12566 bp, 9 predicted proteins | sample tdAd472_FD_187127 | JGI IMG/M metagenome (GOLD analysis project Ga0209578, IMG submission 187127) | Marine sediment microbial communities from the Atlantic coast under amendment with organic carbon and nitrate - tdAd47.2 (SPAdes)... | ecosystem: Environmental > Aquatic > Marine > Coastal >...
TCTGATGCGCGAAGGCGAAGAGATGGTCAAGAAGACAGACCGCTCGACCATTCGCCTCTTGGGTTCGGTTGGTGAGCCGATCAACCCAGAAGCCTGGGAATGGTATTATAACGTGGTCGGCGATAGCCGTTGCCCAATCGTTGATACCTGGTGGCAAACCGAAACCGGCGGCATCATGATTACACCACTGCCCGGTGCTACGGCTCTGAAACCTGGTTCGGCAACCCGTCCTTTCTTCGGTATCAAGCCTGAACTGCTCGATGCAGACGGTAAGATCCTCGAAGGCGCCACAGATGGCAACCTCGCCATTGCAAACAGCTGGCCGGGTCAGATGCGTACGGTATTTGGCGACCATGAGCGGTTCGTCCAGACCTACTTCTCAACCTACGAAGGCAAGTACTTCACTGGTGACGGTTGCCGCCGCGACGAAGACGGCTACTACTGGATTACCGGTCGCGTCGATGACGTGATCAACGTGTCTGGCCACCGCATGGGTACGGCTGAAGTAGAAAGCGCACTTGTCGCCCACAAAGATGTTGCTGAGGCTGCCGTTGTTGGTGCCCCACACGACATCAAGGGCCAAGGCATCTACGCTTACGTGACGCTCAATGCAGGCATCGATTCGACCGATGCGCTCAAGAAAGAGCTGGTAACCTGGGTCCGTAAAGAAATCGGTCCTATCGCCAGCCCCGATTGGCTGCAATGGTCTCCTGGCTTGCCAAAAACCCGTTCAGGCAAAATCATGCGCCGTATTCTGCGTAAGATTGCCGAAGACGAGTTTAGTAATCTGGGCGATACCTCGACCCTTGCTGATCCAGCCGTAGTTGACGACCTGATTGAAAATCGTCAGAACCGCCAAAGCTAATACCGGTTCGAACCAAAGAATAAGAAGCGCCGGGGCCTAAATGGTTCCGGCGCTTTTTTGTGCAAAAACGACAAGAATCTTAGCCCCCTGTTGCACACAGCACTCGATCCGTGCATCGTGTAAGAGAGGGCTCATTTAATAGTCGTGAGGGACTGAGCCTTCCTTTTAGAGATCAAATTAAGAACGGCGCAATGACCGAACCCGATCAAGCAAATGCAGCCCATAAAAATGATAAAGTGATCATCTCTAAGATCGTTGTCATTGTCGCTGTCTTCGTTTTGATATCGGTCCTTTTTTCAGCTCAGATTTATTTTTACGGCGCACTGCACGAAGGAGTCCGGTCTTTCGTGCGCGGCGAAGGCATATGGGCTAAGGCGCAAAAGGAAGCAACGGTCCACCTCACTCAGTATGTCTACACACATGACGACGACGACTATGAGGCATTCCGCAAGAACATTGAAGTTACTCTCGGCGATCGCAAGGCTCGGCTGGCACTTTCCCAGTCGCCCCCAGATATCGCTGCCGCACGCGAGGGGCTATTGCGAGGCGGCAATGATGCCGAAGATATTGATACAATGATTGCAATTTTCCTTAATTTCGGTGGCCTTCGACACATAAAAGAAGCCATTGAGACTTGGACAATCGGTGACGAAAAAATCGCCCAATTGATCGGCACTGCTGAGGCGCTTGAGCGTGAAATAAAAGCGCCACATCCAAGCAAGGCGACAATTCACTTGTTACATCAAAAGATCATCGGAATTAATGCTGAGCTCCACATCTTAGAAGATCGGTTCTCGGCCGTGCTCAGCGAAGGTGCAAGATGGGTCCGAAGCATATCTTGGAACATTAGCCTGGTTATTCTCGCCCTTCTCATCAGCACTGGCATTCTTGCCAGCCGGCAAATCATCCGCAGCATTTCAAGAGAGTTGGCAGCTCGGAAATCATTGGAAGACCAAATTTTCAACGAAGCGCGCGAAGACCCGCTCACCGGCCTATATAATCGCAAGTTCTTCAGCGAACAGTTCGAGCGCTACCTAAAGCTGGCAGGACGCGAAAACCGTCACTGTGCGCTTTTGTACCTAGATTTAGATAACTTCAAACCGATCAACGATACGCACGGCCATTCAATAGGCGATGCTGTCTTGAAAGCTGCAGCTGAAATTTTCCAAAATCAATTCCGCAGCACCGATTTGATTGCCCGCATTGGCGGCGACGAGTTCATTGTTCTACTCGTCCATCCTTGCGACAGAGACGGTGTTGAAATAAGTGCTGAGCGGGTTATCGAAGAACTTGAAAAGCCGATGATTGTTGACGGCACACGAGTCAAAACCGGCGTAAGCATCGGGGCTGCCGTATATCCGGAAGATGGCGATGACATGCAGACCCTAGTCAACAGAGCCGATAAGGCCCTCTATGTGGCCAAAGAATCTGGTCGAGGCCGCATTGTTTTCTTTGAAGAGAGCTTTCTTTCAAACCCTGAGCGCTAAAAATCGCTGCAGCGGCCCTTCTTTTCCCAATCACCAAACCGGGTCGGCTCAGGGCCATCGGGGCCACCAATTTCTTTTTTCGGCTTATCGACCTTCTTGGCATCGATAAACTTTTTCCCTTCCTGATAGGGTGCACCAGCGGCATCAGACTTCATCACGTCTTCCACTGAAAGCTTTTCGGGTCTGTCGGCCATTGCTGCAGTCTTTCAAAATGTGATCATTTTATAGTGTGATGGTTCTGAAGTTGGGCTCTTAGCAATGAGCCCAAATTCTGAATCTGAATGACACGATACTATTTGATTCTGGCCTGCTTATTCCAAAAATTCATTTCAAATTTTTGGGGCAGGACATGTGCAAGCCTTGCTCAGAAGCGCCACCCGCACTACTAAATAGGAACCTATCACCACAAAAGGAAGCCGCAAAGACCATGAGTTACGCACGAACTGCCATTCTTCTTGCTGCGATGACCTCATTATTCATCGGCGTTGGCTTTATGCTAGGCGGTGAGAGCGGCATGGTGATTGCTCTGGTTTTTGCGCTGGGCATGAATGCCTTTGCCTATTGGAACTCAGACAAAATGGTGCTGCGCATGTATGGCGCAACCGAGGTCGACAAGCGCGCGGCCCCTGGGTTTTATGGCATTGTTGAGCAGCTTGCCAAACGAGCCGAATTGCCCATGCCACGGGTCTATATCATCGAGAACCCCCAACCCAATGCCTTTGCCACTGGGCGCAATCCAGAGAACGCCGCCGTTGCCGCAACCACAGGCTTGATGGAAATTTTAAGCCAAGAAGAGATAGCCGGTGTTATGGCCCACGAGCTCGCACACGTTAAGAACCGCGACACCCTCATCATGACCATCACGGCGACAATTGCCGGTGCGCTTTCCATGTTGGCTAACTTCGCATTGTTTTTTGGTGGCTCATCGGAAAACCGAAACAACCCTCTTGGATTTATTGGGGTCATTCTGATCATGTTCTTAGCCCCAATGGCGGCTGGTTTAGTGCAGATGGCGATCTCACGGACACGGGAATATGAGGCCGATCGTATCGGTGCCGAAATTTGTGGCCAGCCACTTTGGCTTGCCGGTGCGCTGGAAAAGCTTGAACGGGGAGCTCAGAGGGTCGATAACCATGTGGCCGAAGATAACCCGGCCACCGCACATATGTTTATCGTCAACCCCTTGCACATGAAGTCTATGGATAACCTGTTCTCTACTCACCCAAATATGGCCAACCGCGTTGAGCGCCTTCGCGCCATTGCGGGCCAAACTGGCTCACCAACCCAACCCGTTGGACCTTGGGGGTAGACGCACATGGGGGCACCAAGAAAGAAAAAGACCGAGCAGCCCGACGCTCGGAGAGTGGCTTTTGATCTGATTGGCCTTGTGCTCAAGCAGCACCAGCCCTTAGACGATGGGTTTGAGCGCCATCCTATGGTTTCCAAGCTCGAAACCCGCGACCGGGCCTTTGCCCGCCATCTCGCAGCCACCACTTTGCGCCGCTTGGGCCAAATTGATGAGTTGATTGCTCTTTGCCTTGAAAAGCCGCTGCCGCGCCGCGCCATAGCGGTCAAAGACGTGCTACGCCTAGGCCTCACGCAAATTCTTTTCCTCGATACCCCGCCTCATGCTGCGGTCGATACTTCTGTGCGTCTCGCTCAATCTCTTGGGCTTGGACCTTACAAAAAGTTAGTCAACGCCGTGTTGCGCCGCCTATCCCGAGAGCGCTTGGAACACTTGCATAGCCAGGACGCTGGACCCCTCAATACCCCCGAATGGCTCTGGGTCAGTTGGAAAAATGCTTATGGCCGAGACGTTGCCAACGCCATTGCTGAAGCCCATCTCTCTGAAGCTCCTTTGGATATTTCTGTAAAAAGCGATGCGGCATCCTGGGCTGAAAAGCTCGATGCAACGCTCTTGCCTTTTGGAAGTCTACGTCGCATCGCAGGTGGCGGGTCCATCACAAAACTTCCTGGATTTGACGAGGGGGCCTGGTGGATTCAGGACGCTGCTGCGGCTATCCCTGCTCGGTTGCTTGGCGACGTGACAGGCAAGGAGGTTCTTGACCTTTGTGCAGCACCCGGAGGTAAAACCGCCCAGCTCGCAGCGATGGGTGCTGATGTGACGGCCCTAGATCGATCAGGTAAGCGCTTGAAGCGACTTAAAGAAAATCTCGAGCGCCTGAACCTTAAAGCGCAGATCATTGAAGCCGATGCCGCCATCTATAAAACCGACAATTTGTTTGATGCCATTTTGCTCGATGCGCCCTGCTCGGCCACCGGCACTATTCGTCGCCACCCCGATGTGGCCCGTTTAAAGAGCCAAAAAGACATCGACAAGCTTGCTGATCTCCAAACCAGAGTCTTAGACAACGCATTTTCGCTTCTTAAGCCCGGCGGAACTCTGGTCTATTGCACCTGCTCGCTGCAAGCAATTGAAGGGCCTGACCAGATTGAGCGCCTCTTAAAAGACAAGGGTGATCAGATTGAGCGTTTGGCAATCAAACCAAATGAAGTGGGTGAAATTGAAGAACTTCTCACCCCAGAAGGCGACATACGCAGCCTACCTTTCCACTGTAAAGATTTAGGCGGGCTGGATGGGTTCTTTGTAGCACGCTTAAAAAAGATGCGATAATATCATGACGGGTCCGAAACAACCCGCATCGGTTCTTGTGTACGTCGGTCTCGACCTGGTCGGAGACGGCTTGATGAAACTGCCGTTTATCCGAGCACTTCGCCAAGCCTATCCAGAGGCAAAAATCACTTGGCTGGCCGGTAAGGGTAAAAGCGTTTTCTCCGGAATGCTCGCACCAACGGTTGAGGGCCTAATTGATGAGGTGATTGATGAAACACCCATCGGCAGCAAATGGACCGAACTGTTTTCGAAACCTCTCGCTGAACGCCACTTCGACCTGGTTATCGACAGTCAGCGCCGCTTGTTAACAACAGCCATCCTAAAACGGCTTTCTCATAACACCCTTATTTCCGGGGCAGGGAACTTTGCTCTGTCGGACAAAAAACCGAGCGGGGCCTATCAAAAACCCCGATCCATGGTTGCCGCCCTTTTTGACCTGCTCGACCTAGCGACCGGCCAAACCATTCGCCCTGAAGGCGGCTTAAAGTTAAGCAATAACTTTAAAAATGGTGCAGAAGATATTCTTTCTACTGACAAAAAGTATGTTGGCCTATCGCCTGGAGCGGGAGGAAAACACAAGTGCTGGCCACTAGATGATTTCTGTTCGCTGGCGGAACAACTGGCAGAGAAGGGCTTTACCCCGGTCATGCTGCTAGGGCCGGCTGAAACAAGCTGGGCAGAGGCTATTGGCAAAAAAGCGCCGAGCGCATTGTTACCGTTGCAAGATGAAAAAGCTGAAAAGTTTGGCCGATCGCCTCTGTTGACGATTGCCCTTGGCGCTCGGCTTGCAGCTGCTGTTGCCAATGATTCTGGCACGGGGCATATGCTGGCTGCAGCGGACGTTCCCTTGGTTTCACTGTTTGGCCCAACACCTCCAAAAAAGTTTGCGCCCTTTGTTTCTAGGGGGCGGGTTATTACCGCTCAAGCCTACGGAAGCGAAGAAATGTCGGCAATTCCGATTGAAGCGGTCTTGGAAGCCTTGGAAGATTTGCTCTAAAGGGCTACAAATAATTCTTATTAGCTCAGGGGCTTAGAGGAGTAACGGGTGAGGGTTTCGCAAAAAGTTCGGGAAGCGCTGTTTGGCAGCCCGCTCTACCAGATGACCCTTAGCGGACGGGTACCAAAAACCGTGCTCGGAACGCCGCCTGACCCTTGGCCTGGAAACCCTCAAGTGGGTGCCGCCCTTAGACGTGGCGACTTCGAGCTTTTAGGTCACAGCAACTACCTCGGTGAAATCCCCTGGACCTTCCATGGCCTCGATGAGGAAGAGAGCGCAGAACTGCATGGATTTTCTTGGCTCCGCCATTTACGAGAAATCGGCTCGGAAGAGGCCTCCATCCGATCTCGTGATCTGGTTGCCTCTTGGACCACCGTTCATACTCAATGGGCCGATCAACCCTGGCGACCCGACGTTTTGGGTGAGCGGTTAACCAACTGGCTCGCTAATTATCAGTTCATCCGCGCACGCGGCGATGAAAGATTTTGCGACACTTTCATGGCTTCCATGGCCAAACAGGCGCGGCATTTGACCCGTGCCTATAAATTGGTCGCCGAAGACGGCAAGGCATTCGCCGCCATTCGGGGCTTAATCAACAGCGGGCTCTGCTTGGAAGGCCTCGAAGAGAACTACCCGCTTGGCCTGCAAGCACTAGAAACAGCCCTAGCTGAGCAAATACACGCAGATGGCGGACATTTCCAGCGCTGCCCATCGCTCCACTATCGCGTCCTCGCCCAACTCATAGAAATTCGCCAAACCCTCCGCGCCGCTCACGAAGAGGTTCCCAAAAGACTTCAGGATTCTATTGATCGCATGGCGCCATTTTTGCGGACTCTGCGCCATGGGGACGGTCGTTTATGCCTGTTCAATGATGGGCTAGAAGAAGAAGAAGAGGCCATTGATCAGGTTATGGCAGCTGCCGAGTGTAATGCTAAGCCATTGAAAAGTGGGCCAAAAACTGGCTTCGAGCGTATCCGCTCGGGACGCACCCTAATTTTGGTCGATGCCGGAGCCGCACCCCCCCCGCCTCACGATATTAAGGCCCATGCCGGAACACTGAGTTTTGAGATGAGCATCGGGAAACGGCGCATGGTGGTTAATTGTGGATCTCACCCAGACAATGCCACCGAATGGCATCAGGCCTTGCGCTCAACGGCTGCGCATTCAAGCCTCTCGATCGATCACACTGATTCCACATTGTTTGACGATGAGGGCCACAGGACCACCGGGCCAAAAAATGTGACCATCAACCGGAACGAAGAAGAAGGTCACACTCTCGTTGAATTAAGCCATGATGGTTACCAGGAGCGCTTTGGTCTCATTCACAAACGCGATCTCTATCTCTCGCCCGGCGGCAACGACTTTAGGGGGCTCGATCAACTGGTCGGTGAAGGCGGCAGCGGCTTTGAAATCAACTTTCATCTTCATCCAGACGTACAAGCTCTAACCCAAGCCGATGGTTCAGGGGTGCTTTTGCGCATCCCTGGCATCAATGGAGGTTGGCGATTCCGTGCTTCTGGAGGAGTAATCTCGCTAAAAGAAAGCGTCTACCACGGCACACGCGCCGGCATTCGCCGCACCGAACAAATCGTTGTGTCCGGGCGCTTAGAAGGCCAAGGCGCGACCGTTAAATGGGCTTTCAAACGGGAAACCAAAGGGTAAACGCATATGGATCTTCTGGTCCTCACCCTTGGGGTTTTCGCAGCAACACTTTTGGGAACCAAGTTCGTCTTGGCCCAAGCGCTCAAAAAAGCCCACCTCGACCACCCAGACGAACGCAGCAGCCATAAAACGCCAACCCCCCATGGTGGCGGCCTCGCCCTCACAGCCGTTCTGGTTTCCGCATGGGCCTTTCTTGGCTTTCAAGAAAGCATGCTCTCAGTCGAACTCATCGTTTTACTTGCCGCGATGGCGGGCTTAGCCATCCTGTCTCGACTTGATGATATAACGCCCCTTCCAGCAAGGGTTCGCCTGATCGGTCAGGTTTTTGCCGTTTGTACGACCCTTACTTTCATGCCAATTGAAAATGGAATTATTAGTCTTTTGCCCGCTCCCGTTGAATGGGGTCTTGTGGCATTGGGCTGGATTTGGTTCATCAATCTCTACAACTTCATGGATGGCATTGATGGAATAACGGGCATTGAAACCCTGACCATCGGTGGCGGCATCGCTTTGCTGGCACTCGGCTTTGGCGTTTCTATTGGAGCACCAGGGCCTTTTGCTTTAATCGCAGCTGCGGCTGTCCTTGGGTTTCTTTGGTGGAACTGGCATCCGGCCAAAATCTTCATGGGTGATGTGGGCTCGGTGCCTTTAGGGTTTGGGCTCGGTTGGCTGCTTTTACACTTAGTGCTTACCGGTTATTGGGCCGCTGCTCTCATTTTGCCGCTCTACTATCTGGCCGACGCCACCCTTACACTGGTCAGGCGATTGGTTCGGGGCAAAAAAGTCTGGGAAGCTCACAAAGAGCATTTTTATCAGCGCGCCCACCAAGGTGGTTGGCCCCACGACAAGGTAGTGCTGACCATCGCAGGCACCAATGCTCTGCTTATCCTGCTAGCCTGGACCTCTACACAGGGCTGGGCATTTGAATCGTTAGCTGGTGCGATCTTGGTTGTTAGCGGGCTGCTTTTTGCTTTCTCTAGTGCGGGAGAAACCCTATGACGAGAGTTCTGATTACCGGCGCCACCGGTTTTGTTGGCACCGCACTTTGCCCCTTGTTAGAAGAGGCCGGGTTTGACGTCATCCGCGCGGTTCGTAAGCCTGTGGGTAGTGAAAACGAGTTTGTAATCGGCGACCTCTCAACCAAAACAGATTGGTCGGTTGCCTTAAAGAATGTCGATTGCGTCGTCCATTTGGCCGCTCGGGTCCATGTAATGGACGATACAGCCCTAGACCCCTTAGCTGTTTTTCGAGCCATCAATCGCGATGCAACCAAAGCCCTGGCAGAAAAGGCAGCCGAAGCAGGCGTAAAAACCTTCATCTACCTAAGTTCGGTCAAGGCAGCTGGAGAAATGAGTGGCGAAGCCCCGCTAAGGGAGAGCGATTCACCTCGCCCCCAAAACGATCCATATGGGCAATCCAAACTAGAAGCCGAGCAAGCCTTGCAAGAAATTGCCGATAGAACGGGCATGTCCGTTCGTTCCATCAGGCCACCCCTTGTCTATGGCCCTGGCGTTAAAGGCAACTTCTTATCTCTTCTAAAGATTTGCAGCAAACGCATTCCTCTGCCTTTGGGAGCAATTAAGAACAAACGCAGCCTTGTTTTTCTCGGCAATCTGACCGATGCCATTCTTGCCTGCATCAAGGCAGATCCATCAGGCTTTAAAACTTACTATGTGAGTGACGGCACCCCCGTTTCGACCCCTGAACTTATTCGAGCGGTGGGAAAAGCCCTTGGAGCAACTCCCCTTTTGCTGCCCATACCGGAAGCGCTGCTTTCTTTAGCCGGCGCGTTAACAGGCAAAAAAACTGCTGTTTCCAGGCTTACTGGATCATTGGAAATTGAAAGCAGTCTCATTGAACAAGATTTAGGCTGGAAACCACCCTATTCCTTTGATCAGGGCCTTGCCGAAACAGCCCGCTGGTTTAAAGGGAGAAATCGTTAATCTCCGTCTTCACAGAATCCCCTAGCATGGTATTCTCCGCGAAGGGGAATCCCAGATGAACAACCCGTTGATTAGGAAACGGCCTTGGTAAGAAGAGTCCAACGCTCACTGCGCGCATATATCGCCTTTAGCCATGATATTTTCATGGCAGCGGCGTCCTTTGTGATCGCGCTATACCTACGCCTCGGCCAGGATATTACCTGGTATGCCGAAGATTTCCTTGTTCCCGGCACTTTGGTTTTCATCGCTATCGCTGCGATCACTTTCTGGGCCATGCGTCTATACCAAGGCGTTTGGCGCTACGCCTCACTCAACGACCTCTTTGCCATAACCAAAGCTGTTTCAATTATCGTCGTCGTGTTTGTCGCGATGATGTTCCTGATCACCCGGCTTGAAGACCTACCTCGCTCTCTGCCATTTATAAATTGGTTTGTTTTAATGGCCCTGCTCGGCGGTCCTCGGCTTGCCTATCGTTGGTTCAAGGACAGGCGGTTGGAGTTCAAGCTGGACCAGGCGGGCCATCGACGTATCCCTGTTCTTTTGGTGGGGGCTGGAGACGAAGCAGAGCTATTTATTCGCGCTCTCTCCAGAGATCCGGAAGCCAACTACAAAATCGTCGGGCTCATATCTATCGGCGAAGGCCGTGTAGGTCGGCAAATTCAAGGCCATTCGGTACTTGAAACCCTTGAGCACCTGCCTGAAGCTGTTGAGCAACTGGCTAATCAAGATGAGAAGCCTCAGCGCCTAATTTTGACTAAGGATGACCTGGATGGAGCCATCGTTCGGAGGCTTTTTGAAACCGCCGAATCTTTAGGCCTTGCCCTCGCCCGCCTACCCCGCATGACCGATCTCAAGAGTGGGCACTCCGATAAGTTGGAAGTGCGCCCTGTCGCAGTAGAAGACCTTCTTGGTCGGCCCCAAGCGACCCTAGACCGCGAATCCATGTCAGCCATGATTAAAGGGCATCGGGTTCTTGTGACCGGGGCTGGAGGCTCTATTGGCAGTGAATTGGTGCGCCAGATATCTGATTTTGAACCAGCTAGCCTAACTCTGGTCGAAAACGGTGAATTTGCTCTTTATAAGATCGACCATGAGCTTTCTGAACGCCATCCTGATCTTGAGCGCAGTGCCGTCATTGCTGACATTCGAGACCGTCAGCGATTAAAGCATGTTTTTGAAGACTTTAAGCCCGAACAGGTTTTCCATGCAGCAGCTCTTAAGCACGTGCCATTGGTTGAAGACAATATGGCCGAAGGGATCATGACCAACGTAATCGGCACCCGCAACGTGGCTGATTTGTGCATTGAGCATGGCGTCCAGACCATGGTCCAGGTTTCAACCGATAAAGTGGTTAACCCCACCAACATAATGGGTGCAACTAAGCGAATCGCCGAGAAATACTGCCAAGCGCTCGACATTCGGGAAGGAGCACGTGAAGGAACGCACTTCGTTACCGTTCGTTTTGGCAATGTGCTGGGATCAACTGGATCAGTCGTGCCTTTGTTCCAGAAGCAGCTGGAAGAAGGCGGGCCAATTACGGTTACACACCCAGAGATGACCCGCTATTTCATGACCATCCGCGAGGCTGTTGAGTTAATCCTTCAGGCATCTGCATTACGCCGAAACGGTCATGCTGAAGAAGGTAAAATCTACGTTCTCGACATGGGTGAACCGGTTAAAATCGTCGAGTTGGCCCGCCAAATGATCCGCCTCGCTGGCATGACACCCGATGAAGACATCGCAATTGAATTCACCGGCATTCGCCCTGGTGAAAAGCTCTATGAAGAAGTCTTCCACGGTGCCGAACCGCCGGTGCCGACCGAGGCCGATGGCATTTTGATCGCCTCGCCCCGGCTTGCCGACCATGATCAACTTTCAGGCACCATCGACGCGCTTAAAATCGCCAGCACAGCGGGCGACGAAGAAGCACTGCGCAGCTTGATTTCTGAAGTGGTGCCGGAATACGGGAAATCGGACTAAGGGAGGCCACGGGTTGTCTCTCCAGATCGCACTCCAGCTTCTAAGCCAAGGCAATTTTGCTGCTGCCGAACCCGCAGCGGCGGCAGCACTAAAGCAAGCACCCTTCAATCCAGTTTGCCATGCCGTTCACGGGGCTGCGCTGTTGGAGTTGGGAGATTTGACCATCGCTGAGGAACGCTTCAAGTCGGCACTCGACTTAGGCCTCGCCGAGCCACAAAAAGCTTGGTTCAACCTGGGCAAAATTTATGTGGAAAGCAATAGGGACTTAGGCGCCATTGATGCTTTTGGCAAAGCCCTGGAGATCGATCCCAATTATCTTGCCGCTCTCATTGACATGACAAATCCGCTTTGCCGGGAAGGTCTGACCCAAGCTGATATGGGATTGATCAACCAAGCTCAAGCCAATTGCCGGAAAATTAAAAAACTCGCGCCAAAAACACCTGGCCTTGAAGTCCTTCAGCTCAGGACTGCCAAGGCCAAAGCCGTACTGCTCCTAGATGCGGGGCGAGAAAAAGATGCCATTCAAGCGGTAAAGCAACCGCTCAAAAAAACAACTGGTCAACAGCCTCGTTTAGTCGTGAGAAGATCCGCAGACCTTAAGGGGCAAACTCTCACCTCGTGCCAAGTCCTCTCAGGAGAGAAGGAGTGGTATCTGGTCACCGAAAACGAGGCCTATTTGGCCGAGATGGCAAACGCCAACCCAGAAGTGAGTGACTATGTAGCTGCCTTGGGCAAAGACAAAGTTGTCCTCTCTCTACCGCGCAAAGCGTCCAAGGTCGACAGCGCTTTCTTGCTCGGTGGCAGCACCAACTATTACCACTGGCTGCTCGATTATTTTCCAAGACTTCGCCAATTTGAAAATCATCGAGACCTTCCCCTACTGATCAACGAAAACCCAACGGCCTTTCAGCTTCGTTGCCTGGAGCTTGCCGGAATTTCTCAAGATCAACTTCTGCCCGTTCCCATGCCAGGTCGCATTGAAGTTGAGAACCTGATT
>Ga0209578_10003278_pt1 | contig 12548 bp, 7 predicted proteins | sample tdAd472_FD_187127 | JGI IMG/M metagenome (GOLD analysis project Ga0209578, IMG submission 187127) | Marine sediment microbial communities from the Atlantic coast under amendment with organic carbon and nitrate - tdAd47.2 (SPAdes)... | ecosystem: Environmental > Aquatic > Marine > Coastal >...
CCGTTCCGGTCAGAAAAGGCACCAGCACGACCAGTAGCGCTGCAAAGGTCGCGGCGCTTCCTGCCGGGTAGATCAGAACCGCCTGCTGGCCGGATCGGAAGATTTCAACGCAGCGTTGCATTCCGATCTCGCACCTGGGATTCCTCTGCCGCTTTGACTTCAGGAGCCAGAGCTGGCGGTTCAATACGGTCTGGCCGGGACACCACCGTGGCATCCCGCAGCTCGTCGGCTGTTAAAGGCAGGGGCACGCTCACATGGGAGGTAAAGCCGATTCCGCGAACGAGCGATTGAAACTCATGGCGTCGCACGGCCCGTTCTGATGCTAGGCTTGTGTCGACCACCAGAGCAACGCCCGACGCCAGAAGGCCGCCAGTCATAACGACTGTGGGCAGCCACTCTGACAGCAGTATCAACCGGCCGGGCCGGGCGGGTCGATCAACCAGCTGGGTGTTGTCATTGCTGGCCATCACCTGACTCATCACTGGGTTCGGTGACCTCCAGAATCTGATTGATCGCCAGTTCGCTCAGAGACTGCCGGCGGCCGCTCGGCCACAGGATCTCGACCGCATCGACCCGGGCGGCGCTTCCCAGTCCGAAATGCAGCGTTTTGGAAGACTGCGAGAGATAACCGCTGGCTCCCTGCAGCAGGCGAATCTGACGGCGATTGCCGGCTGAGACGGTCACAACAGCTCCGATCGCGTCGCGATTGCTGGCTGTTCCCGTGAGCCGTAGCGCGAGGAAGTTCTGCGTGGGAAACTCATTGCGGAAGTAGTACGGCTCGTGATTGAAGTTGTTCGTCAGGATGTCGATGCGGCCGTCATTGTCGAAGTCGGCGGTCGCCGCGCAACGGGAACTGCGGACGGCATAGCGGTCCTGAATTCGGTCCTCCAGATAGATCCCGTCACGAGGCGGCTCGATCCCGCAGGACTGAGCCTGATCGAGAAACGTTCCATTTCCCTGGTTCATCATCAACGAATTCGGCCAGTAATAGAACGGGTAACCCATGCCTGCGGCAATAAAGACGTCTTCATGCTGATCATTGTTGAAGTCGCCTGTCGCAACTCCCCAGGGCCAGAACGTTTCCAGTCCGGCCTCGTCGGTCGCTTCCTGAAACTTTCCCCGGCCCAGATTGCGGAACAGGACGTTGCCGAACAGGACATCCTTGTGCTGAAAGTCCAGCACGCTTTCGAGGTCCTGCTCCAGCGTCATGAGTTCCGCGTTGGACTCAGTATCCGGCCCGTAGAAGTACTTGAACTTGTCTGCCTGATGTTTTCGGGCGGTTTGCAGCGACACATGGTTGTAGTCAAGGCCCATCCACATGTCTGAGTGCATGTCGACAACCAGCAGGTCGAGCGTTCCGTTGCTGTCGAAATCAAAGATGCGACACCCAATGGCACCGAAAGACGTTCTGCCGAGCACAGTCGATGTGACGTCCTCAAACCGGCCACCGCCGAGATTCCGATAAAGCTGATCGGGGCCGAACATGCTTGTAATGAAGATGTCGGGAAGACCGTCTTCGTCGTAATCCAGAATCGCCAGATCGCTGGCCCAGCCCCGGCCTGCGAGCCCCGAACCTTCTGTGACGTTGCTGAACGTGCCGTCGTGGTTGTTGCGAAACAGAATGTTCGGCTCAATGCGGGAACCGACGACTTCGTCCAGTCCGCCGACCAGCCCTTTGCCGACAAAGTATCGCGAGTCCTCGTCGTAAGCGTCGCTCGTCCAGTTCGACGTATTGGCGACCAGCAGATCGAGATAGCCATCGCGGTCGAAGTCAAAGAACGCTGCGGTCTGCGAGTGTCCGACGAACGTAACTCCGGCCTGTTTGGTGACGTCCTCAAAAGCTCCGTTTCCGCGATTTCGGAACAGAGTGTTTCCGCCTCGCGTGCTGGTGACGTAAAGGTCCTGATCGCCGTCGTTGTCATAGTCCGAGAACGTCGCTCCGACACTGATCCGGTCGGCCAGAGCAACGCCGGCCTCCTCGGTCACTTCGACAAAGGTGCCGTCACCCGTGTTCTGAAACAGAGCATTCGGCCCGAGCTGATTCAGGAAGTAGGCGTCATCGTGGCCGTCGCCATTGATATCTCCGATGGCGATTCCGCACCCGTGGTCGTAAAGATTGATCTTAAAGGTGTCGCCCTGCTCAGCGGGCAGAAAGCCCATTCTGAAATTGATCCCGGCTTCAGCGGCAATGTCCTTGAACGCGACCGGCTGAACACCGCCGTTGCGCGATGCCTTGTTGGGTGTTGACCGAAACAGGGCGACCGTGGCTGCCACACCAACCACGGTACTGAGTCCCCACGTGAGCCAGCGGGAGCTGGACTGGATCGCTGCCATGCCAGATGCATCTATTCTGTAGAGCCGCCAGCAAGCGCGAGCGGCGAACCGGAGACCGGGACAACTCGTGAACGCGTGGCGTCGGCGTGCTTCCGTGCGTCAGCGATCGAACGAAACGTGTGCCAGCGGTTTCCAGTGACTTTGTTTGTCGGAATTGTACTACGGACAAAATACGCGTCAGCCGCAGCGACCTCGATTCCGCTCGCTTCGTCTGTCACATGCACAGTGCTGAGCCCGTCTGATACTCGGTCAGCCCAGGCGCCAGCGCAGAGCACGCAACAGAACGAGTACGACGTGTTGCGCGTTGTGACGACTCGTACGCAGAATGCGGGATCGATGGGCATTCCGTCCCACTGGCAGCGGGAACGATTGTTATCGCGAAGCGAGCGACCGATCAATGGTACGGCGGTTGCCAGAAGAAGCGTAATCATACCAGCCAGCCAGAAGTTTCGAGGAATCATGCGGACAACTGCTTTCGATGCGTGCACACGACACGAGAAGAGAGCCGTCAGGCGATCAGAAGTTCCATTGTGATCAGGACCAGCGATGCGGCGTAACCGACGAGTGCCACAAACTGCAATCGGGCGACAATGTCGGGCATGAACGCGCGGGTTTGCGAACCGCCCGCGATGCGAGGTATCAGAATTGCCCACCAGAGACTGAATGTTCCAATCAGTGAGGCTGCGACGCCGATCAAGCTTTCGGGAGCGGCGGCCACCAGGTCATACGGACATTGGTGGTAGGGCAGTCCGAGAATGGCTGGAGCGGCCACTGAACGCAGAAATAACAGCCCGACGGGTAGAGTCAGTAAGGATGCGAATCCAAGTACTGCGTCAATGAAACCAGCCTCGTAAGGGAAGACACCCGGGAGAGACTTTCTGAGTGTGGCCGCGAGTAGACCGGCAATCACTGTCGTATTCAACCCGTAGTAGCCCCAGAAGACGACAGTCCGCTGACTCTGTGAAACCAGAGGTTCTGGCCGGAACCTGTAATCTCGCTCCAACGCTTCAAGCGGGCTAGTGCAGCACCCGCCCGTGATCTGCACCTCGGTGCGAGGGAGCACGACGTAAGCCAGTTCGATGCCAGCGTCAATTGCTGTAAGAGCACCTGTGTAAAGTGTAACATGTGCGAGGCGGCGGATCAGCGCTGATGTCGTGGTTCGTCGATCAATGAGATAAACCGTGGCAGCAGTGCCGCTCATGAATAAGACGATCGGCCGCAGTATCTGCAAGACATCTAACAAAGTCGGTAGAAGCCGACTGAGTCCGGATGTTCCCTTGCCGATCTGAGTAACTCCGTAGATGCACATCGTATTCGGCCATTGCTCAACGTAGCTCTGCAGCAGAGCATACAGAAGCGGCCACGACGCGATATTCAGTACGACAACAACAAACGCCAGAGAAATTAGTAGTGACGACCGGTTCTCTTCAGACTTCGTCGCGGAGAGATTCTGCTTCCACCATGTTGGAACTGCAGCACAGACAAGGCACATGCTCAAGACTATTCTGAGCAGGGCCAGGAATGCCGCAATACCCGTGTAGCTGGTGTGAGTCATGCCATTCGGGGCCGAAATGCTGCCGTTAGATTGGGCGGGAACGGTAAGGCGAAACGTTGCAACCAGCAACTGGTAAGACGCTGTGGTCACGATGACAGACAGTTTTAAGCGTTGATTCACTGAGTCGTCGGAACCTAAACGGGTGCTATATCAGGCTCTTGTCTTTCATTCCATGAAGAGTGAACTCGCTGACATCGTCAGTTCTATTCGTATATTGGCATTGCAGTACACGCCTTCGTGATGCTGTGTCACAGCCGTTCTGGCACGTGGTTCATGATGATTAGTGCTCTCAGGTCCCAAGTGGCACGCAGTGTACAGGACGATTCAATGCAAATTCTCTCCGCGGGGGGGGGGCGGGAATCTCCCGCAAGCGGGAGATTGATACGGGGCTCGGCTTTCACTCACAAAATCGTCTTCTATGCAAACAGCGCCGCGACCGGGGTGCCGTGGTCGGTGATGGTGACGGGGCGGGAGCCGTCGAAGAGTTCGTGGGCGGGGTTGATGCCCAGGGCCGCGTGAATGGTCGCGTGGAAGTCGGGGATTGAGACCGGGTTCTCGATGATCTTCTTACTGAGTTCGTCGGTCACGCCGTACGCCCCGTGATGCTTCAGGCCGCCGCCGGCCAGCAGCAGGCTGAAGCTGCTTCCCTGGTGGCCGCGGCCGCCGCGAGCATCGTACGAAGCCGGGCGCCCGAACTCGGTCCCGATCACGACGAGTGTCTTATCGAGCAACCGTTGCTGTTCGAGATCGGTGATCAGCGCCGACAGCGCGATGTCGAGTTCCTTGATCAGCAGGTGCTGGTTCTGCTGGCCTTCGTTGTGCGTGTCCCAGCCGGTGCCGTTGATGAAGTTCAGGTTGTGCGACACCTCGATAAACCGCACGCCAGCCTGGACCAGACGGCGAGCCAGCAGGCAGCGCTGACCGAACTCGCCACCGTACGCAGTTCGCAGGTCATCCGATTCGTCCTTCAACCGGAAGTGCCGCATGAAGTCCGGCCCGGCCAGCCGCATCGCCTCAGCCTGAGCGGCTCGGTACTGATCGATGATTGAGCCGTCAGGAACCCGGGCTGTCAGCGGTTCCAGCAGTTCGCGCCGACGCTCAACGCGAACCGGCGTGACGTCTGCGGGACGTGAGAACCCTGCCGGGCCGCTTTCGGTATCGACGAGGTAAACGTAGCCGCCTTTCGCTCCGAGAAAGCCGGGACCGCGGCTCACGTTCGGGTAGCCGATCAGCATGTAGGCCGGGACGTCGGGACTGGCCGGGCCGAGCATGTGGCCGATGATCGAGCCGATGGACGGGTACGTGATGCTGCCGCTGATGAGGCGGCCGGTGTGGACGAAATTCGTACCGAAGGCGTGCTCGTCGATCAGGTGATGATTGACCGTTCGCATTGCCGTCAGACGGTCGGCCAGTTTTGCCGTTCGCGGCAGGTGCTCGCAGAACTGGACGCCGGGAACGACGGTGTCGATCGCGGCGTATTCTGAGCCGGCGAGCTTCGGCGACGCTTTCGAGTTGCCGCGTCTTTTCGGATCGAACGTGTCCACCTGGGCCATGCCTCCGCCCAGCCAGAGGAAGACAACGTGCTCGGCCTTGCCCTTGAGCAGGGTATTTTCTGCAGATGCTGCGAGGCCTGGAGCAGCCGTGATCGCGGCACCGGACAGAACGCCGGAGTGTTTCAGAAAGTCGCGTCGGTTCATGTTTTGTCTCAGTGTCGTAGCTGGATTCACAAGAATTCAGACCAGCAGTGTCGTAGCTGGATTCGCAAGAATTCAGACGAGCGGACGACGACTGCATTCTTGTGAATCCAGCTACGTCTCAGGTCCAGGGTTTGAGGTGCTTCAGGGCGTGTAGATCCACTCGGGTGCGTTGAGGATCGCCCACAGGGCGTCTTCCATGCGAAGACGCCAGTCAGTGTTGAGAGCATTCGTCGGGGGATCGCCGCGACGGGCGGCCGCTTCGTGTTCCATGGCGAGTGTGTTCGCCGGACCATCGACATGGTTTGACCAGCTCACATAACGGGCCCGCTCGCGTTTGGCCGGCGGCGGTGTGACGCGCTCGGTCGGCGGGATGACGCGCGTCGCGTAGCCTTCCGACAGGAAGCTCACGTACCGAGCCTTCTCCTCGGGCGAAGGACGTCGCGTCAGCAGTCTCAGAAACAGACGGTCGACGAGTTGTTCAACCGGCTGGTCTTCCAACACGAGCTGTGTGATGGCGTGTCGCTTGCTGAGCCTCGTCAGCCAGGTGCTCATGACACCGTTGGCGAAGATTGCCGGTTGCAGCATGTTGGGCTCGGTGTCGCGTGTGCTGCGAGGGTCCTGCCGGGCGCCGCGCCAGTCGAATGCTTTCATGACGCTGGTGACAGCCGTGATCCGCGGCAGCGACAGACTCGGCCGGTCCCGTTCGTTTGAAGTTGACGCGAGCATCCATGCACGGCGCGGCTTGCCCAGCGTGAGGGCGTTTTTGATTTCTCGCACGCTGTCGATGTCGAGGCTGACCTCTTCCAGATCGAACGGCGTGCCGGTGGCATGAAAGACGGAATCGACCAGCTGCTCGGCCGTCAGACGCCGCGGGGCCGGTGCGATGTACAGCGGGCTGGTTGCGAGCAGCGTTGGGTCGGTTGCGCGCTGGTACGCGTGCGAGTTCAGAATCAGGCGGCTGACCGCTTTGATGTCGTAACCAGACTCGACGAATTGTCGCGCCAGCCAGCGAAGCAGTTGCGGATGCGACGCTTCGGCTTTCTCCCAGTCGGCGGTGTCTGCCACGAGGCCGCGGCCCATGAGCCGGTGCCAGATTCGGTTGACCATGACTTGAGCGAAACGCTCGTTCTGCGGCGCTGTGATCAGAGCGGCCAGACGATCTCGCGGACTCTCAGGATCCTCGGCCAGCATGTCGGCGACTGTCTCATCACAGTAGCGGTCGAACGGCCAGGCAGGTTTGATCTCGGCACCCGGTTTGAGACTGACCTCAATCAACGGTTTGCGGTCGGTTGTTGCGAGACGTCCGGCGGGCACACTGCTCGAACCCGGCAACTTCACCGGTGCCTGACGCAGCATTGCGGCCAGTTGCAGCAGATCTTCCTGCCGCGAGACGTGAGCCGGGGCGTCGTGACAGCGGGCACATTTCATCTCGACGCCCAGAAACGCGGAGCTGACGATAATCCCCTTGGCCGCCATCGGCAGATCGTTCTGAGACGCGGTTCCGAAGCCCGCCGGGCCACCGAATCGCTCGCTGCCTTCCATCCGGATCAGCTCGGTCACGAACAGGTCCGCTGGCTTGTTGTCGAGCAGCGACTCGTACAGCCACCAGCGGAACGGGCCGGTGTTGTTGAGCGTCGGGTTGATGACGTTGGGGTTTTCGGCCAGCACATCGAGCCAGTAGCCCATCCAGTGATCCGCCCAGCGTTTGTCGGCCAGCAGCCGGTCGATGACGCCTGCTCGTCGAGTCTCAGCGTCGTCATCGAGAAACGCGGAAACCTCGGCTTCGGTCGGAACCACGCCGACCGTGTCGAGCGTCACGCGACGCAGGAAGGCGAGGTCGTCGGCCAGCGGTGTCGGTTCGAAATCCGTCACTGCGAACTGCGGCCACACTGCACCGTCGTCGATCCAGCGTTTCAGCAGTTCGACCTCGGCTTCCGTGAGCCGTTCGCCTTTGGGCGGCATCACAACGCCTTCGTCTGACGACGTCACGCGGTCAATCAGCGCGCTCTGGCCGGACTTGCCGGGGACGATGGCCGGCCCGTCCGACTCGCCACCGCGCAGCGCTGCAGCACGATGATTCAGACGCAGGCCGCCCTGAGCTTTCCCGCCCTGGTGGCAGTCGTAACAGCGGCTCTCGAGCAGCGGGCGAATGTCTTTGAAATAATCGATGCCGCTCTGCCGACTTTGCTGGGCATCCTGAGCGACCGTGTGGATCCGCGCCGCCAGGAAATGATCGATCTCGTTATTGGCTGGGAAGCCCGCGACGAGTTCCGGGACAGGCACCTGCTCGGTGCTGGCCAGCCATTTGCTCGCTGCGTTGCGGCGTCGCGTCCAGTACTCGCCGGTTTCTTCGCGGCACTTCGCTCTGGCTTGAGCATTCACCTGGGCGAGCCATTCCCGGCGTTCGGCTGCGTAAGCCGCCCAGCCGTCGTCGGTGTACGGGACCTGTCTCTGCCCCGGCGAAAGCAGCGCCCATGATTCGCTCCCCTCGAACGAGATCGCCGCGACGGTTTCTCCCAGTTCGGGACGCTGCTTCATCCGGCCCTTCATGTTGCCGAGCATCGTTTCCAGGATCACGAAGTGCTCGCCGCCAGCGGTTTCAAACTCGCACCACGTTTCGCGATTGCCTGGCGGGACGAAGCGGAAGTTGGGGCCGAGGTCCAGATAATCGTCCTGCACCGCGAGCGGCGTGTGACCACCGGAGTCCGTGACGCGCGGCGCCGTTTCGAGGATCTGCTGCCCGTCGATGATCAGCCGGGAGAGACCACGGCCGCGCAACAGCAGCCGATGCTTGCCGGGGGGCAGTGTCACGACAGCGGACGCTCGAACGTGCGCCGGATTTGCGTGGTCGGCCCGCACTCCGGTGGACACGTACTTGTGCGGGACCTCAAAGAATCCGAAGACGTCTTCCGAGTAGCTTTCCGTGACCTCGGGTTCGGTCGGCCAGCCGTTGGCTTCCGGCACGCCCTTCTCGCTGATCTGCACGAGTACCTGGCCAGCTGGAATCATCTCGCGAGTGACCGGCGGCGGTGGCGGCACGAACTCGTACCGCCCGGCGATCTCCTGTGGATCAAACCCGCTGCGGTAGATCGCCAGGTTGTCGAGCCAGCCTTGAAATGACGAGCCCTCGGCACGCGTATAGCCGGTGCCGATCACGAGGTCATCGGCGTCCTGCACGGGCGGCAGATCGGTCGGGCCGCTTTCACTCCAGGTTCCGGCGACCGGTTCGCCGTCGATCCAGGCTCGCAGGCTGTCGCTCTTGCCGAACGTGAACTGCAGCGCGAGGTGATGCCAGCCGGTGGCCGGAACCGAGGGACGGCTCCACCAGCGGTGCCATGCCCGCTGCTTCGTTTCCGGATGCTCGCTGGTGAAGAGCAGTCCGAACTGAGCCCCGCCGCCGGTGCCCAGAAACCGGATCGAGTAGTTCTGGTTGTCTTCGCCGAAGTCCTCGCCGTGCTGCGGGTGCCGCCCTTTGCCGAGCACGTACGCAATCTGTCCGGGCCGGATCGTCTTCAGCCTGACCCACGTCTCGAAGGCGAACGTGTCTCCGAGCCCGAAGCGCACGTTGGTGAATCCACCTCGCTCATGGTCTTTGACCAGCAGCGCCCCCTCGTGCCCGGAGAAGGACATCGAAGTGTTGCCCGCATCAAATCCAGGATACCGGGGCGGTCGCGGCCCGCTCTCGGACGCGCCGAAATTGCCCAGCCATGAGCCGGTTTGGGCGCCGCCATCAAACTGCCAGACGAGCACTGGTTCCGCCGCGATGCTGACATCAGTCGTCGTGAGGGTCAGGGGCAGGATGAAGATCAGTTGAGAGAAAAGTTTCATCGGATGTTGTGCCGGAAGATTCCATGAAGGTCGCTCTGCCGCAGACGATCCCGCCGCCGATCAACACGGGTGGGCGTCGCGAGTCGAAGTTCTCCGACAGCTTACGCGTCCGAGCGTGCGTCTGCCTACTGGCCGGAACGGTTGAACTGTTCCTGCCAGTGGCTGACCTGTGAGAACGGCGAGGGCCGGCTCGGACTCCAGAGGGCGACATAGTCGCGGTGGCTGGCGCCGTGGGCTATAAGAATTGAAGCGCCCGGCCGTCGAGGGACTGCCAGACGCGACGTGTGTCTGATCGCTTTCCACACTTTGGGAGTCCAATCATGTCTTTGGTCCGAATGTCGCTGCTGACGAGCCTCTGTTGTCTTCTGACGGTCTCCGCCTTCGCGGACGACAAGGCTGACTCGAAGAAGGAGAAGTCCGTGGATCTGCAGGTGGGAGACAAAGCGCCGGAGTTCAAGTCGGTCGGTGACGATGGCAAGTCCTGGAATTCCGCCGATCATATCGGGAAGAAAATCGTCGTCGTTTACTTCTACCCGGCGGACATGACCGGAGGCTGCACCAAGCAGGCGTGCGGATTCCGGGACGACATGACGAAGCTGAAGGACGAAGGCGTTGAGGTCGTGGGCGTCAGTGGTGACTCGGTCGCCAATCATGTGATTTTCAAGAAAGAGTACGACCTGAACTTCACGCTGCTGGCCGACGAAAAAGGCAGTGTGGCCAAAGCGTTTGGCGTTCCGCTGCGGGCGGGTGGTTCGATCAAGCGAACGGTCGACGGAAAAGAAGTCACCATGACACGAGGAGTCACCGCAGCTCGCTGGACGTTCGTGATCGACGCTGCAGGAACGATTGCGGCGAAGAACACGGCGGTGAAAGCTGCGGAAGACAGCGAGGCAATCATCAAACTGGTCGCTGACCTGAAAAAGAAATAGTCGTCGAGTCGGTCGGTCGACCGACGCCTCCTGAGGATGTCGGTGGAAGAGTGGCGCGGAGCGACAGATCGCTGCTCCGCGCCAGTCTGGAGTGTGCTTCTCTGCCAGACGGGCTCCGGCGAAAGCCTCGTGCCCGCTTGAAGAGGTCGAGTTCACGATTGCTGCAACCTGACGGAAAGCATCTCTCCAATGACAAGGGCATGTCGGCACCGATTGATTTTTCTGGCCGTGATTCTGCTGGCCGTCCCCGGCTGCTCGGAAACAGAGCCGCCGCCATTGGTCGGCTCGGGTCACCGCGACGAGTCCGGAAGGCGTGCGGGAGGACCGGAGAAGATCTCAAGCCGGCACCTGCCGAATCCCGTGAGAATTCATGAGCGCGTGATTTCCGGAGGGCTGCCCGAGAGCGACGCCGCTTTCCAGGAGCTGGCGGATCTCGGCGTGAGAACGATCATCAGTGTCGACGGCATGACGCCGGATGTCGAAACCGCTGGCAGATTCGGACTGCGTTACGTTCATCTGCCGCATGGTTATGACGGCATCCCGGATCGGCGGGTGCGGGAACTCGCCAAAGCTGTCCGGGAACTCGATGGGCCAATCTATATTCACTGTCACCACGGGAAGCATCGCAGCCCGGCGGCCGCGAGTGTGGCGTGCGTTTCCGCTGGACTGATTCCGTCACAGCAGGCCATTCCGATTCTTGAACTGGCCGGCACGAATCCGAACTATCGCGGTCTCTTTGAAGCGGCACGAAATGCGTCGGCGTTTGAAGACGCGCTGCTCGACGAACTGCAGGTCGACTTCCGCGAGGTCCAGGAAATCCCGCCAATGGCTGACGCGATGGTTCACCTGAGCCACACCAGCGATCACCTGAAGCAGATTGCGGCGGTCGGCTGGCGAACTCCGACCGACCACCCGGATCTCGATCCGGCCCATGAGGCGCTGCTGCTGCGAGAACTGTTCACCGAGCTGCTGCGAACTGATGAAGTCGCGGAGCAGCCTGACGACTTTCAGGAATGGCTGCGAGAATCTGAAGCAGCGGCGAAGAGCCTGGAAACCGAGCTGAAGCAGTGGCAGCCTGAGGCAACCACCGAGGAACCTCCCGCCCGATTCGCGGAACTTGCCGAACGCATCGGGGCCAACTGCAAGGCCTGCCATGTGAAGTATCGGGACGTGCCACTCAGCGAGAAATAAGGCCGCTCGCAAGCTCGCCGTCACGAGTCACCGTCGTCACGAGTCACCGTCGATGCGTTTCTGCCAGAGTTCGCGGATCTGTTTGAGGCGGCGTTCGACGGTGCGGACGTTGCAGCCGAGCTTCTCGGCGATCTCTTCGTGCGTGTGACCTTCCATTTTCAGGACGGCGACCTGCTGCGCCGTTTTGTCGGGCAGGCTGGAGATCAGACGGTGCGTTTCGTCGGCCATCAAGGCGGCCAGGTCGGGTGTTGGCTTTTCACTCGGGAAGCGGTCGAAGCCGGCGGCCAGGCTGGGGTCGGACGATTCGAGCGAGAAGCCGACGGCGGAATCACCGCGGACCAGGCCGCCGCCGCGTTTCTGTCGCGAGTTGTGTTCAATGATGGCGGCGGCTTTGCGCGTCGTGATCACCATCAGCAGTCGCCAGAGTTGCTCGCGGTTGTCGAGTTCCGGAAAGCGGCCCCTGGAAATGCCGGCCAGCAGGCTCTTGAGGGCCAGCATCGCGACGTCTTCCTCGTCACTGACACGCCGCGATGCATCGCCGAACGAGCGGCGGGCGACCTCAACAATCTGCTCGGCATAGCGACTCCAGATCAGCTGAGCGGCGTTCTCGTCACCGGTCCTCACTCGCTGAATCCAATCGGAAACGTCGTCCTCGCCAGGCACGTCGCTGTCCGAGTCTGCCACGGACGGCTGGCTGTCGTCGTCTGCTGCGTCGTCGAGGGAACTCTCGCCGACACGGAACTGCAGAATCGGGCCGGTCTTGCCGAGACGCACGACCGAGTGGTCCGTGATCGTCAGTGTGTCGACCCGCTTTCCGTTCGCGAAGGTCCCGTTGACGCCCAGGTTGTAATACTCCCAGTCGGTACCGTCGTGCAGCAGAACGGCATGGCAGCGGGAGACCTTCTTGCCGAACTCGGCCAGTGAGACATCGGATTCGGTGGACCGACCGATCGATACAGATTCGCGCGCCGGAAAGGTCAGCCGATCCGTCACGTCTCCTTCGGGTGAGACGAC
>Ga0209578_10003279_pt1 | contig 12546 bp, 10 predicted proteins | sample tdAd472_FD_187127 | JGI IMG/M metagenome (GOLD analysis project Ga0209578, IMG submission 187127) | Marine sediment microbial communities from the Atlantic coast under amendment with organic carbon and nitrate - tdAd47.2 (SPAdes)... | ecosystem: Environmental > Aquatic > Marine > Coastal >...
ATGAACAGCGGGCGATACGTTTCCAGTGTGGCGGCGACCCCGGCACCTGAGACACCCACGGCAAGCGAAACCAGCGGCAGCCAGCAACAGGCCGAGGCCATAATCGCCGAGACGACGGTGCCGATATTGGCGATCTTCTCGCCCCTGCCCGTCGATGATTTCGCCGTTGACGCAAGCGCCACGTTTGAGCCGTTCATCCCCAGTTCCTCCCGAGCAGTCTGGATGCGCTTGGTCACGCTCCCCAGACAGCACGAACCACAGGGGTTGGATGTCTCGCAGTGGCAGCCGGGGGCTTTCATCTTGGCCCGGATGTCTTCCAAAGCGTCGGAGCGACCTTTCGTGCGAAGCTCGTCTTGGATGCTGGCGACCGAATGGCCGAAGCAGTAGCACAGCGGTCGCTCGCCGGTAGTTTCCTTCACGCCGACCGGAACCTTCAGTTGCGACTTCGTGAAGCTGGTGTCGCCTTCCTCAGAGAAGTACACCACGTCACAGCCGGTTGAGCCACAGAACCGCCAGCCCGTTTCCTCCGTGATGGGCGTGCATCCTTCGCCGTCTGGACCGCAGCACGAGTGATCCCCGCCGCCAACCTCGGTAGCAAACTGATCTTGGAGCAGCGCTCGTAAAGTTACCGGCAAGACCCGCTTCGCCTTCGTGTTGCAGGCGGGGCAAGTCACTCGCTTGGTCGTCGTTGTTTCTGCGGTCATCGAACCACCTTTCCACAGGGATGACGAGAATATGAACTCTTGTCGAAACCTCGTTTTACGTCTATTATCGACATTGCACCCAAGTGCAAGGTCAAGGCGGTCTGGAGAATTTTTGGAGTTTCGCCGTCCGACATGCAAATACCGGTGGATACGCTACTTACGGAGCGGTGATGGGAAGGCAATTCACGATCAGCCAAGTGGCGCAAGCCGCCGATCTTCCAACGACGACCGTGCGTTATTACGAGCGGGTTGGACTGGTCGAGCCGGAAGATCGCAGTGCAGGCAACTACCGCCTCTACAGCGAAGAGTCGCTCCGTAAGCTGAAGTTCATCCGGGCGGCACAGGCCATCGGCTTCACGCTGGATGACGTGAAGGCCCTGCTTTCGACTCCGAGTAACACCGCCGCATCCTGTCGAGAAGTGCAGTCGCTCATCGAAGATCGGCTGGCCGAAGTCGGCAAGCGGCTTAAAGACTTGCGGCACGTTCAACGAGTGTTGAAGTCATCTCTTGAAAAGTGTCAGGAGACCGAGCAGGCCGACTGCTGCCACGTCATCGAGACGCTGAGAGAGACTGCGAAGTGATGTGCTGACAACTCAATTCGCCCGACATGGACACCACAAGGGACTGAGATTACGACAATCTCTTTCCTCCGCTCGGTGTTCCTGTTCATTCTTGACACCTTGAAGTCATTCGGCAACGGTCACGCCGGAGATTGCGTCACCTCAGTAGGAGCCCACCGCAATTCGGGCAGATCACACCAGTAGTCTCGAATGCGTTGGCCTGCGGTTGAACCACTTCGAGTCCGCACGGGCAGATCATTTCATTTCTGCCAAACCCGCATGACGGGCACACTCCATTGATCTTCCACATACCAGCCTTGCATCGAAGGCAGGAGTAAGGTGCGTTTCCGTGGCCACTTGCTTCGCCATCATCGTGACCGCTTGACTTGATTATCGCATAGATGAGTAAGAACGGAGCAAGCCCAACAAGCAACCCAAGGAGCACAGGCAACAACGGGAACATCCCGATCACAGCGAAGAACAAGATCACAATCAGCAGTCCTGCGCTCTTCAGACCGTTCAAGTCCCACTTGCCCGGCAACTGGTTACCGCACTTCGGGCACATGAAGGCGTTCAACGCCACGTCATGACCACATGAGCGGCAATAGGTCGTCCCGTATGTGAATCTTTGCATTGCTACAAGCTCCTCACCTACCCGAGACGCCCATCGGCGACCATTGACGCTCCCCAACGTCTGCCCGAAACAATCGATAGCGGCCATCCTTTCTGACGAAGTAACAGGTTACGTTCGCAGACCATGGCCCGTAGACCACGATCATTGTCGGAGTGCCTTGAACGGTCGTTTCTTTAGAGTCGGTGGGACTGATGGAAAGCAGATGACTTGTTGCTCTATTGTCACCAGCCCCAAGCTGCCTCGCTGCTGATTGCAATCGCTTTTGAAATAGCTCGGGGGAAGTGTTGGCCCATCCTTCAATCCACTTCGAAATGTTTGCTTGAACCTGCCCTTCATTCATGTCAGAAAATCCCGCCGATTCAGCAAGTGCAGCTTGGGCCATCAACTGAACGAACTTGTCTTCTGAACCGTCAACCTCATCTGCCTTCTTTCTAAGACGGCGCTGTTCTTCCTTTTCTTCATTCCTCTTTGCAACGAGCCGCCGTGCATCTGGCGATTCAAACGTCAACGGCACATTGAACATCTCTGCAAGATCAAGTAGCTCTCTCGCCGAACTTTCGTTTCCGTTCTCGACATCGAACGTGATGGTCCTAACAAACAGACTTGAGCGAGCCTCGTCGCTCACGTGAAGAATGTTGTCGTCGATGAGGTGGCGATAAATCGAAATTGCCTCAGCTTGATTTCCATCACTCCAGAGTTGATTTGCTTCTGAAATCTTTCTTTCGGCGGCGGCTTTTTCAAACCTGCTAATCGTTTGGCCGAGAATCAGGACGGCAATGAATCCGCCAGTCCAAAGACATCTCGTGAGTGTCGTCCAGCGGGGATGCGTCCACACAAGTACCAATCCGACAGGGAAGCAGCATGTAACAAGCAGAGCGACAATGGGCCATTTGTGCCAGAGTTTCTCCTGCGCCACTTGCCGACCTGCCTCCGTGACTTCCTCAGCATTCTCTGGGCTTGCTGATGGCTGGATCACACTGCTCGGCACCGGAGGACGAGTCGGATTTGTCGGCGAACCCGAAGTGAGCCCCTTAACCGAACCTGCCTTAACCCAGTCCTTCATTCCGTCACGCCACACAGGCGTTGTTGACTGAACCGTTCCATTATCCGCCAGTTGCTTCAGAGTCTTTGAATCCACCGGGCCTTTCCGGTCGCCGTTCTCTTCGTAGTACCAATTACGTGCCATCTATTTCTCCAGTGAGTGAACCCAGTTCGCTTCATGTCCCTAAGCGAGAACCAGTACAAAACCGGCTCAATTGCGGGTGTCATGAGCCGACTTCAGGGACGATCTCGCTTACATGACTGGAGAGGCGAGACTCCCTGTGTTCGATAGAATGTCTGCAAAAACACCCGCAGAACGCCCGGACATCAGGACATGCCTCACACAACGGAACTTCAGAACTGGCTGGACCTTTCGAATGCTGAGGGGGAACTGCGTGCTGAGATCATCGAACACACGCTGGATCGACTGCGGGTTCTGGCAAGCAAGATGCTTGGGCGTTTTCCCCGAGTTCGTCGATGGGCGGAGACCGACGATGTACTTCAGGATTCGATCATTCGGCTGCACCGGGCATTGGCCGAAGTCAGGCCAGAATCACCAAGGCAGTTTTATGGGCTTGCTGCCACTCAGATTCGGCGAGAACTCATCGATCTCGCTCGGAAGCACGATGGCCCGGAAGGCATTGGTAAGAACCATCACACCGATGATGGCAAAGCCGTCCGGCAGACGGCCACGAAGAGCGTTGAGCCAGAATCGATGGAAGCATGGGAAGCATTCCACAATCAAGTGGACTCGCTCCCCGCCGACCAGCGGGAAGTCGTTGAACTCGTCTGGTACGACGGAATGAAACAGCCAGCAGCAGCCGATGTCCTCGGCATTTCACTGGCCACTTTGAAACGTCGCTGGCAAGCGGCTCGGCTGACTCTCTTTGAAACACTCAAGGACTTTGACTTTACGAATGAATGACGCATCCCGAGATGATCGAATCGCTGACCTGCTTCTTCGATGGGAAGTAGAGCGTGAAAGAGGCAACGACCTGCCCATCGATCAACTCTGCGCTGAGTGCCCGGAGCTTCGGGATGAAGTCGAACAGAAGGTGGAGGCTCTGAAACGAATGGCTTGGATGTCAGGGGATGCCGAAGAGCCACCTTTACCGGAAGTCATTGTCGGTCGATACAAGGTCGAACGCCTACTCGGCCAAGGTGGTCACGGAAGAGTCGTATTGGCCTTCGACACGGAACTCGAACGCCGTGTCGCCATCAAGATTCCACATTCGCCGCTGGCCCCACTCAGGGTTGAAGCTCGCCGGATTGCCAAACTTCGTCACGATAATATCGTCGCCGTTCATGACATTGTGGAAGACGATGGCCAATGGTTCCTTGTGGGTGACTTCATCGATGGCCAAAGCCTTGCCGATCTGATTGCCGCTGGACCTCTTGAGATTGAGAAAGCAACCTCGTTGATCGCCACTGTCGCTGAGGCGTTGCATCATGCCCACGAACAGGGCTTTATTCATCGAGACATCAAACCGCCAAACATCCTGATCGACGCCAACGGCAAACCGTTCCTGACTGACTTTGGCATCGCTGTTTCGACAGATGAGGAGTCTTCCGACAACCTTGGGACAGTCGCCTACATGTCGCCCGAACAGATTGCGGGAGAGAAACAACTCATCGGGCCGAGGTCCGACATCTATTCACTCGGCGTTGTGCTTTACGAATGTCTGACCGGCAAGCTCCCTTACCAAGTCGATACGCCGCTGACGGCACGTGAATCGGTACTCTTCCGGCACCAGTTGCCTCCGAGCACATGGAATGGGCAGGTCGGCAAATGGTTGAATCGCATTTGCCTGCACTGTTTGTCGAAGCATCCCGAAGGACGATACTCAGGCAAGGCACTGGCCGAAGCGCTTCGGTCGCCGGAAAGGGAACCGTTTGAATTGCCTTCATGGTTAAAGACTTCCGGCGTTTTTCTTTGTGGAGCAATGGCCACGCTTCTGGTGTCGTTTTTCCTGAACTTTGAACCCGAATTGCCCGTCGAGGCAGAGAAGCCGCCTACGGTCATCGTTGAGAACGACGCTTTGGTTTTTGACGGCTCATATCGGATCGTCACGCCGGTCGAGCGTTTCGCCCCCTGCACGCTTGAAGCGTGGATCATGATCGAGGACTACGACAACGAGCATCCTCGATTCATCATCGGTAGCGATCTCGCACCTCGATTTGGGAACAGCTTGGGAATCATCGGAGCGGGTCTTGTCGCCGAATACATCCCGACAGATTCCCAGCAAGGCATCATCTTCAGTGACGCCACAGTCCCGCTTAACGAGTGGACTCACGTGGCTGCTGTATTTGGCGAAACCGAGACTCGCTTGTACCTCGACGGAAAGCACGCTGTCTCCGGTCCTGCCACGAAGCCGTTGGGTGGAACACGCTTCGTGATCGGCTGCGTTGGGGACACAAACCCAATCGACTCGTTCATCGGCAAGGTTCGCTCTGCCAGAATCTCGGAAGGCGAAAGGTACTTCACCGAATTCACGCCCGACGAGAGTTTCGAGAATGACACGGCAACACTGGCATCGTACTCCCATGATGTGCATGAAGGTCGAGTTTTGGACATCAGCGGAAACGAGCAACACGGTATTCTTCGACGTAAGTAGCTGACCCCGACAAGTCGTCGCCATTAGTGGAGGCGATTCGCCTTGAACCCGTGTTTTGAGTTGTCTGTTTGTCTGTTTTGACGGAGAAAAATGTCTGTTTTGGCCGAAATCGAACGCTCTGCAATCGCAAGGCCGTTGACGCATCTTACCGGCTCACAAGGCGTTACGACGACAGAATCGGAAGCCATCTGCGACACCCGCCGCCTCCACTGAAGGCCGTCTGCAGGTTCTGCAGGCGGCCTTTTTCTGTGCGCCGCTGAGCAGATCGTCATTCTGGCGGCGTTGAAGTGGCCTGTCCGGACGCATCAACATGCAGCCGGATGCCCGCGAATCTTCCCGCAGGCCACCGGAACTCTCACGCCGGTAGTGGCTACGGATCGGCGGTTCTCAATTTTTCCAGAGATTCTGTCTGAAAGCCGCGAACCCGTTTGAAATTCCGCTGGTCATGGCGGGCAGCAGACGGTACAGACTGCCTCATACGCAGCTTCCGACTGTGTGATTCCGCCGGGTGTCCGGCGGACGGGTGTCTCCCTCGCTCGTTAAGATGACGGTTCTGGCTGCTCCGAGGTTCGGGGCAGGAATCTCCTCAAGAGGGTATCCGGCTCGGACGAAACGTAATTGAAAGGTGAATCCGAGCCTTCATCGGTCGCAAACGACTTGCGGCCAAATCCTTAATCGCGGGACGATCCCGCAGAGGTGCTCCGATGCTTAATACGCAGATCATCCGAACGAACAATTCTGTCCAGATCGACACAGTCGAGAACATTCTGGTCGGTGGCGTCGTACGTGGTCGCGTCGAGTGTCGTTCGATGCACCCCCATTGCGCCACCGGAAAACTGAAACCGAAGATGGCCGAGCTACCGCTGTATGCCTCGTCGCTCTGGCGACCTGACAGTTCATTTGAACGGTCAGACGCCGATGCGGCTGCGTTTGCAGCACGCTCCGCAATAGCAGCTCGGCAAATGCCCGCCCCAGCCTGGGGCAGACTCGTGGTCCTCAACGCTCTTTCGAGCTGAGGGCTGCCGGATTCGTCCGGCGAGTCCCCGACCTTTCGGGCAGACAACGTTCGTCTCCGACAGGTTGGAAACCGGTTTCTGCTGATTCGAGCTGCGGTGGTTTGCCGGCAGATTCGCTCTGTCTGCGTTCGTCCGCACTCTGATCAGCCCAATCGAATGGCGACTGCTTCGCGACTCTGGCCGAACGTTTCAGTTCGAGCTTTCTGATCGCGACCCGGTCATTCCGCTCGGTCTGCTGTGGCTGCTGCCTGTCGAGGTTCTCTCGGCGCGAACTCTGTTCTGACACGGACTTCCGTGCAGAACGTCCTGGTACCTGGTCAATTCTGAGTTGTGGGGTAGTGGACGAGGTTACGAGTCCCAACTGTCGTCCTGAAAAAGGACTCGTAACCTCGTCCACTACGAAAACCCAGAACGTCTTTCTTGAGTGACCACCCGGGAATCGTGTTCGAGAGAGCCGGTCACGGCGAGGCAGCTTCTCATGCAGCACCGCGCAGCATTCGATCTTCCGTGTCCGGCAGAGTCGCCGCTCACGGACTTTCCGCATTCAAACCGCCCTGCCCGGCGTCTCCCGGCGAGCGGTTGCCAATAATCAAGGTGGCAATAATGGAAGACACTCAGATGATCGAACTGGTTCGACTGGCTCAGTCCGGCGACCGGGAAGCGTTTGGCGAACTGGCTCGGGGCTTCGAGTCGACCGTTTACAGCGTCGTTCTGCGACGGCTTCGGGATGCTCATGAGGCCAGCGAGCTGACTCAGGAAATCTTCATCCGGGCGATGCGAAAGCTCGACCAGTTGCGGGAGCCCGAGCGGTTTCCGGGCTGGCTGCGACAGATCGCCGTGCGGATGTCGATCAACCGAATCGTGCGACGGCCTCGGGAAACCGCGGTCGAAGCCGAAACGTTTGACGGCGTCCGGGCCGACACCGTCTCGCCGGTTGACCGGGTCCTGAAGACTGAAGAAGCCTCACAGGTCTGGGATGGCCTGCGGACTTTGAAGGAACTCGACCGGGACACGCTGGTCGCGTTCTACATTGAAGGTCAGTCGCTGGCTCAGATGGCCGAAGGATTTCGCAGCCCGATCGGCACGATCAAGCGGCGACTGCACACCGCGCGAAACCGATTGCGGGAGGCGATGGGCGACTTTCAACCCGTCTGAAAACACTCCGTCAACCGACTGATTTGCTGTAAGCAGCCTCGGCCGCTTTCTCATCGCCGGTCCTTGCGGAGTTCCTCATGCGGTTTCATGGTTCTCGAAAGCTTCGTGCCCACTGGCCGCCAGCGTTGGATCGCTGGCGGCTTTTTTCGTATTGGCAACTGATTCGCCGGGAACGTGTCCGTTTTGACTTGTCGTCGGCATCCGGCTTCCGCACGATCCCGGCACGACTCGACTCGCTGCCCCGCAGTTTCTGAAATCCGGCACCGACAGCTCGCATGGACGACGCGCCACAACTCCGCTCTGACGACTCAGACACGAGCATCAGTTCGGCCATCGACGATATGGTCGCCGAGGCTCGTCGTGCGCTGACGGCAGCTGAGCCCCGCGCATTTGTGGTTCTGCCGCGAGTTCTCCGTCGCGTCGTCAAAGCCGAATGCGAACTTCCGGCACTCACTGCCCAGATTCCCCATCGCAAGTCGTGGATCATCGATCACAACCCGCTGCTCCGAAACGTCGAACTCGACGAACTGGGCCTCGAGCCACACGATCAGCCACCGGCACGAGCGATCCTGATTGCACGCCCGGATGACCGCCACCTGGAGTCGATCAGCCTCGAACACTTCAAGCGTCTGATCTGGCGACTACTGTTTCACGCGCGCATCGATCTTGAGTATTCGGAACTGCAGAGAAGCGGCAAGCTCGATGAGGCCGCGTTTCGCCAGCGAATTGACTCCCTCGGGCAGGTTGAGTTTGACGAAATCCGCACTGTCCTGCGGCGCGAACACTTCGTCCCGGCAGACGCTTCCGCGTCACAGGTTTTCATGGAGTTCGCCGCGCTGTTCTCCGAGTTGAAATACTTCGCGCCACACTGCCTCGGTTCATACTTCCCGTCGTTCAGCGACTACCAGCGCGTTGACGAACTGCTCGGTCGCGACATTCCGATTGCGGATCTCTTTGAGGCCACTCGGCTGCACGGCATCTCAGGCAGCACCGCCCCGGCAGACGCCGTCAGCCTTGATGAAACGGACGAGGAACTCGACAGCCTCACCGGACACGAGCACGACGACGCCTCATCTTCGGAAACGACCGAAGCGGATTCCGCCGCAGCCTTCCCTGCCCTGAACGCGACCGTCCAGTCGTCAATCGAGCCAGCACGTCGGCCCAATCTGCGAACCTTTGGGCGGATGATTCGCAAAGCGGACAAGGCGTTCTCGCGAGGCAACGCCGTTGGCGCAGCTCTGTATCAAATCCGCGCCGCCCGCTTTGCGACGCCCGAACTGGTGGGCGAAGCCGTCAGCGGTGCCCTGACCGATATTGAACGGCTCGTTCGCCGGTTGCAGGCGGCTCTGGAGTTCGACGATGACGCAGCCCATGACTGGTACGAGTCCCTCGTTGGCCTGCTGATGCAGTCGGCATCGGGTTTCTGGAATGCGGACAAGCGACTGCTGTACGACCTGCAGAAGGTCTGCGTCGACCACGAACGCGAGATCTACACCGTCGACCTTGTTGGCTGCGTCGCTTCCCTGGGACGGCGGCCCATCAAACGAGAATTGCCCAACCAGCGCGAAGTGCTGATGTCCAAGCATTTGCGAAGTGCCACGCGCCGGCTTGTCGCGTCTCGTCTGACAGGCACCGAACGACGTCAGCTGTCACATCTGCTGCACGAAGCTGCGCACTCCGCCGAACATCAGATGCGAACGCGTCTGCGGCCACTCACCACCGAGACGCTCGAATCAATCGGCGTCTCACCAGGCGACGTGCCGGAACGCGTCGCGTTTCGCAAACTTGTCGAAGAACTGCTCGACGGCGTCGCCAATCGCGGCTTCCTGACGATGGGAGATCTGCGGGACGCCATCTCCCGCAGCAATCTGAAGCTCAACGACCTTTCCGGCCCGAAAGAGTTCCTGCTTGGTGACCGCCTGCTGCAGGCAGATCGCGAACTGTCACGGTCACTGGACGGCGTCTATCAGCGCGGCGACATCCACCTCCGACTGTTGCAGCGTCTGAGTGCTGCCGGCTTTGGAACAGCCATCGGTCGGTTTCTCACTCGGTATATTGCGATTCCCTACGGCGGCGCGTTTATCTGTCTCGAAGCCGTCCTGCATATCGCGGAGAAGTTCGCCAGCCTTGGGCCGGCCATCAATCATGTGGTCAGCCGGACGGCGGATTCGTTGACGATGGGACCGTTGCCGGTGTCCGGAGGCGAGCCGCGCTCCCTGCCCGGCCTCTCACTCGATCCGGTCTCGGACACGCTGCTTCGCGCTGCCAATCACGAGCTGCTGGCCGAACAACTGCACGACCCGTTTCATCTCTGGCGCGTCGCCGCGACGCCGTGGCTGGTCGCGGCACTCGGAACCTTCATCCTGCTCCTGATTCACGTCGCTCCATTCCGCAAGGCTGTGGCGACAGCGTTTCGACGACTGTTCAACGCGCTCCGGCGTCTGCTTTACGAATGGCCGGTCCGCTTTTTCCGACTGCCGGTCATCCGGCGACTGTTACGCAGCCGTGCCATGGTACTGCTGCGCAAGCTGATTCTCTGGCCGGCCATTCCGACGGCGCTGGTCTGCGGACTTCTTCCGGCACTTTACGATTCGATCCCGACCCAACAGCCGTTTAACTGGGGCGTCGTCCTGCTGGCGATGAGCGTGATTCTGAACTCGCGCGTTGGTCGCGATGTCGAGGAACTCACGGCGGAATGGATCCATTCCACCTGGACGCGGATCCGAGTGCACATTTTCGTCGCCCTGTTCGACTTCATTATGGACTCGTTCAAGCGGTTTCTCGAAGCCTTCGATCGTGTCCTGTACGCCGTTGATGAATGGCTGCGTTTCAAAAGCGGCGAAACCAGCGTCTCGTTCGTCGTGAAAGCGTTGCTGGGAGTCTTCTGGACGGCGTTTACCTTTGTGGCCCGGTTCGTCGTCAACCTTCTCGTTGAGCCGCAGATCAACCCGATCAAACACTTTCCGGTCGTCACTGTCTCGCACAAGCTGCTGATTCCGCTGGCACCCACCTTCGTCGAACTGCTCTCTCCGGTTGTTGGCGGAGCCGATCTCGCGACGGCCATCGTCGGCCCGTTCATTTTTCTCGTCCCCGGCGTTTTCGGCTTCATGGCGTGGGAATTGCGATCCAACTGGAAGCTCTATAAAGCCAACCGGGACGAGACACTGCAGCCCGTTCTGGTCGGCAGCCACGGAGAGACCTTTATCCGTCTGATGAAGCCCGGGTTTCACTCAGGGACGCTGCCAAAGCTTTTCGCCCGGCTCCGCCACGCCGATCGCAAGCGTGCGGTCGAAGAACACAGCCTCGCGCGCAGCAAGTATCTCGATCAGCTTCACCATGTGCACATCGCCGTTGAACACTTTGTCGAGCGGGAACTGCTCGGCATTCTGAACGATTCCCCCGTCTGGACGATCTCCGGCGTCTCGGTTGGACGCGTGCGCCTCGCGTCAAACAACATTCGCATCGAACTGCTGTGCTCCGCCTTTGACGACGAACCGCTGGAACTCGTCTTCGAAGAGCAGAACGGATGGCTTGTCGCCAACGCCTTCCAGACCGGCTGGGTCAGACAGCTGACCACTGAGCAGCAACAGGTCCTTCTGACGGCTGTCATCGGCTTTTATCGACTGGCGGGCGTCGATCTCGTTCGCGAGCAGATTGCCGCCTGCTTCGCACCGCGCCAGCTCCCCTACGACGTTGACGAGGAAGGTCTGCTGGTCTGGCCGGACGGCGAGTACCGGGACGAAGCGGTCTACAGTCTGCGACGGCACATGACCGTGCGGCCTTATCCGCGATCGGTCGTTCGCACACATGACCTGCCGATGATCCCCATCGAACAACTGATCTTTTCCAAAACGAGCCTCGCCTGGCAGGACTGGTCACAACAGTGGGAAGCTTCTGCAGCTGAAGACCGCCCGGACGTTCTGCCCGCCGATATCCGCTGGTCCTGGAATCTCTCGGAAATCTCCAACCGCGATCGCGAGCGGCCCCCGACTGCCAGCTGACCGGCGCCACTTTCGGAAGGAATCACCATGCACGTTGACAAGCTGAAGATCGACGGACACGTCAAGAACCCCACCAGTTTCGATTCGCCTGCCCTTAACGAGCTGCCCGCGGAAGCACGCATCGACGACGTCAGCACGCTCGTCCCTGACAGACAAGGCCGCGCCGCGACGCTCGCCGGGCTGCTTGAGCACGCTGAGCCAACTGCCGAGGCGACTCATGTGACCCTGCATTCCGACGACGGTTTCAGTGCCAGTCTCGCACTCGCCGATGTTCGGGATCTGGGCATCATCCTTTACGAACAGAACGGCCAGCCGCTCGACTCGCGATTCGGAGGCCCCTTCCGCTTCCTCATCCCCAACGCCGCCGCCTGCAAGACCGCCGAACTCGACGCCTGCGCGAACGTGAAACATCTCGTGCATATCGAACTCACGGCAGGCGCGGGACGCGACACGCGCCGTAATTGAGCGCAGGCTTCAGCAGGAGAGGCATCGTGCGTCAGCGTTTCAAGGAAGATCAGCTCCCGACCGCCGCCGCGTTGATTCAGCAATGGCTGGCGGAATCCCGCTCGACGGTCGCCTTCACGGGCGCCGGCATCAGTACCGAAAGCGGGATTCCCGACTTCCGGTCGCCTGGCGGAGTCTGGTCGAAGAACCGCACGATCTACTTCGAAGAGTTTCTCAGCAGCGCTGAGGCCCGGCAGGAATACTGGCGTCAGAAGGCCGAGGCGCATCGCGACTTTGCCGACGCGACGCCGAACATCACACACCGCCGCCTCGCCGAGTGGGAATCCGCCGGGCACCTCCGCGGGGTCATCACGCA
>Ga0209578_10003280_pt1 | contig 12546 bp, 8 predicted proteins | sample tdAd472_FD_187127 | JGI IMG/M metagenome (GOLD analysis project Ga0209578, IMG submission 187127) | Marine sediment microbial communities from the Atlantic coast under amendment with organic carbon and nitrate - tdAd47.2 (SPAdes)... | ecosystem: Environmental > Aquatic > Marine > Coastal >...
AACAGCGCGTCGGTATCGCGCGCTCCCTCGTCGCCGATCCGGATCTGTGGTTCCTGGACGAACCTTTTTCCGCCTTGGATCCGCTTATCCGGCGCGAAATGCAGGACGAGTTCATGCGTCTGCAGGCGATGCTGCATAAGACCATCGTCTTCATCACCCATGATTTCGACGAAGCGATCCGCCTCGCCGACCGCATTGCCGTCATGAAGGACGGTGTCATCGAACAGATCGCGACGCCGGAGGAATTGGTTCTTCATCCGGCCACGTCCTATGTGGAGGATTTCACCCAGCATATTCCCCGGGCGAAGGTGGTGAAGCTTCGGTCGGTCATGTCGAAAGGCGTGCCGGAAGGCGAGTATGCGGGCGAACTGCCGGGCACCTTGACCGTCGCCGACGCGGTGGACCGGGTCGAAGCCGCCCCTCACCCCTTCAAGGTGTTGGACGAAACCGGCCAGGCGGTCGGTACGATCGACGGCCGCACCGTCGTCGACGTCATGATCGGCCGAATCGCGCAATGAAGGGGGCCGTCGCACGTCTGGCGCGCGGACCGAGCCTTTTCTGGTTCGGGTTGCTCGCCGTGACCTGGGCGCTGTCGATCTGGTCATTCGATTTGTACAAGGCGCTCGACGCGCGCTGGATCATCCGGTTCCCCAAGCAATTCGAACTGCCGTTGGACAAATGGATATCGAACGCCATGTCCTGGCTGGTGGAAGACGCCAGTTTCGGCCTCTTCACCTTCCGGGACCTGACCCGTTTCATCTCGGCGCTTATTGAAGCACCCTATGACATCGTCCGCTCGCTGCTGATCGAAGGTTTCGCCGTCGGCCAGGGGCAGCAGGCGGTCGAAGTGGCGCCGTCGCTGAGTTGGATCGCCGTGATCGGGATCATCCTTGCGCTTGCCTATCATGCGCGCCGCCGGAATCTCGTCCTCGTCGCCGGGCTTTGTTTCCTCTACCTCGCCATGTTCGGACAGTGGCACAGCGCGATGATCACGCTGGCCTCGGTGCTGATCGCCGTGCCGATCGGCGTGGCCGGCGGTTTGGCGCTCGGCATTCTCGCCTATCGCGTGCCTTTGGCGGAGCGCATGATGCGCCCCGTCCTTGACCTGATGCAGACGGTGCCGGTCTTCGCCTATCTGGTTCCCATCCTTTTCCTGTTCGGTTTCGGGCCGGTCTCCGCACTGGTGGCGACGGTGATCTACGCCATGCCGCCGATGGTGCGCGTATCGACCGTGGCGCTGCAGAGCGTGCCGCTGGAAGTCATTGAAGCGGGCCGCATGGTGGGCTGCACGCAGCGGCAGTTGATGTGGAAGGTCCTGATCCCGACGGCGAAGCCGTCGCTGATGGTGGGCGTCAACCAGGTCATCATGCTGACGCTGAACATGGTGATCATCGCCTCGATGATCGGGGCCGGCGGTCTCGGCTACGATGTGCTGACCGCGCTGCGGCGGCTGGATATCGGCGGCGGCGTGGAAGCGGGCCTCGCCATCGTCGTCATGGCGATCGCGCTCGACCGGTTGAGCCAGGCCTTCGCGGTCCGCCGGTTCGACGCGCCGCCAAGCCCGTCGCTTCCATTTCATAAACGCCGCCCCCTGTTGACCGGCGTTCTTGCGCTGACGGTTGTGACGACGGCGACCGGACTGTTCGTCCCGGCCGTTCATCTCTATCCGGAAGAACTCACCATCACGACCGGGTCGATCTGGACCGCGGCGATCGAGTGGATCAACGTGAATTTCTTCGACACGTTGGAGTTCATCAAGACGCAGCTTCTCACCTTCCTCTTGGTCCCGATCAAGAAGTTCTTCGGCGGCATACCTTGGATCTGGGGCATCATCGTCATGGGCCTCGCCGCAGGGCGCGTCGGCGGCTGGAAGCTGGGTCTGCTGGCCGCGGCCCTGACGCTCTTCGTCGCGGCGTCCGGCCTGTGGGGCAAGGCGATGACGACGGTCTATCTCTGCGCGACATCGGTCCTCATCGCGAGCGCGATCGGTATTCCGCTCGGCATTTGGGCGGGGCAGAGCGCGCGGGCCAATTCGGTTATCGGCGCCTTCATCGATACGCTTCAGACGCTGCCCAGTTTCGTCTACCTGATCCCGGTGGTCATGCTGTTCCGCGTCGGCGACTTCTCCGCCATGATCGCGGTCGTCCTCTATGCGCTGGCGCCCGCGGTCCGGTACGCCGCCCACGGCATTCGGACCATCGACGCGGAACTGATCGAGGCGGGCAAGGTCTTCGGCTGCACAGACCGGCAAATATTGTGGCGAATCAAACTGCCGCTGGCGGCGCCCTCCCTGCTGCTCGGCCTCAACCAAACCATCATGCTGGCGATCTCCATGCTGGTGATCACCGCGCTGGTCGGCACGCGCGACCTGGGTCAGGAAGTGTATATCGCGCTGACAAAGGCCAATACGGGCCAAGGCATCGTGGCGGGGCTCGCCGTCGCCTTCATCGCGATCATCGCCGACCGGATCGTCACCGCCCTCGCCAGGTCTTCACAGGAAAGGCTGGGATTGAAATGACCGCGATCGACGAAGCGATTTCGAAAGCCTGTTCCCTACCATGCTGGGCGGACCCGAAACAGGCGGCACCGCTGGGTGGCGGAATCACGAATATCAACATCACCCTGACCGATCGGGGAAAGAAATACGTCGTCCGCCTGGGACAGGACATTCCGCAACACAGCGTGCTGCGGTTCAATGAGTTGGCGATCAGCCGCGCTGCCGAGGCGGCGGGCATCTCTCCCGCAATTCACTATTCCGAACCCGGTGCCCTGGTTCTGGAATTCGTGGAATCCCGGGCGATGGTGGAGGTGGATCTGCATGACGAAGCGACCCTCGTGAAGGTCGCCGGGCTGATCCGCGACGTCCATACCAAGGTCACTGACCTGGTCCGCGGCCCCATCGTCACCTTCTGGGTTTTCCATGTCATCCGCGACTATGCGGCCTTCCTGACCGAAAAAGGGTCGCCCCATACCCCGAAGCTCCAGCAATTGATCGACGATGCGGCGGCGCTGGAGCGGGCGGTGGGTAAAGTGAACCTCGTCCTGGGCCATAACGACCTGCTGCCGGCGAATATCCTTCAGGCGGAAGACCGGTTATGGCTGGTCGACTGGGAATATGGCGGTTTCAACGCGCCGCTCTTCGATCTGGGCGGGGTCGCCACGAATTGCAGTCTGCCGCCGGAGGCGGAGCGCCTGCTGCTGCGGACCTATTTCGGCGCCGACCCTGACGAGGCGCTGATGCAGAGCTATACCGCGATGAAATGCGGGTCGCTGCTGCGTGAGACCATGTGGAGCATGGTTTCCGAGATCACGTCCGAAATCGATTTCGACTACGGCGCCTACACCGCCGAAAACCTTTCCCGCTACCAACGGGCAATAACAAACTTCCTTCCCCAAAGAGGCCCCAAATGAGCGATTTTCCGAAATCTGCACAAGCGATTATCGTAGGCGGCGGCATTGTCGGCTGCTCGACCGCCTACCACCTGGCGAAGCTTGGCTGGGACGTGGTCCTGCTGGAGCGCAAGAAGCTGACCTCCGGGACGACCTTCCATGCGGCGGGTCTTGTCGGGCAGCTGCGGTCCAGCGCGAACATCACGCAGCTGCTCGGATATTCGGTGGACCTCTACAACACACTCGAGGAGGAAACGGGACAGGCGACCGGCTGGAAGATGAATGGCGGCCTGCGCCTCGCCTGCAATCAGGAGCGCTGGACGGAGGTGAAACGCCAGGCGACGACCGCGCATTCCTTCGGTCTCGACATGCAGCTTCTGACCCCGCAGGAGGCGTTCGACCTCTGGCCGCTGATGAATATCGACGATCTGGTCGGGGCCGCCTTCCTGCCGACGGACGGTCAGGCCAATCCGTCCGACATCACCGGCTCGCTTGCCAAAGGCGCGCGCATGGCCGGGGCGCGGATCTTCGAGGACACCAAGGTCCTGTCGGTCGATGTGGAAAAGGACGTCATCAAAGGGGTCGAGACGGAGAAGGGGCGTATCGATGCACCCATCGTCATCGCCTGTTGCGGCCAATGGACCCGCGCCTTCGCGAAGACAGTCGGCGTCAACGTGCCGCTGGCCTCGATGGAACACCAATACATGGTGACCGAAAGGATCGAGGGCGTGCCGTCGAACCTGCCCACCTTGCGCGACCCGGACCGGCTGACCTATTACAAGGAAGAGGTCGGCGGTCTGGTCATGGGCGGGTATGAACCGAACCCGAAACCCTGGGCGGTCGACGGCATCCCGCAGGGCTTCCACTACACCCTGTTGGATAGCGATTTCGATCATTTCGAACAGTTGATGGAACTGTCTCTCGGCCGCGTGCCCGCTTTGGAAACCGCGGGCATCAAGGAGTTGGTGAACGGGCCCGAGAGCTTTACGCCGGACGGCAACTTCATCCTGGGCGAGGCGCCGGAACTGAAGAACTTCTTCGTCGGCGCGGGCTTCAACGCCTATGGCATCGCCGCCGGTGGCGGCGCGGGCATGGCGCTTGCCGAATGGGTTGCGAAGGGGGAGCCGCCCTTCGACCTATGGCCGGTCGATATCCGCCGCTTCGGCCGTCCGCATTTCGATACCGACTGGGTGCGCACCCGCACGATCGAAGCCTATGGCAAGCACTACACCATGGCCTGGCCGTCGGAAGAACACGACAGCGGGCGGCCCTGCCGGAAGTCGCCGCTTTACGATGTCCTGAAGGCGGACGGTGCGGTGTTTGGCGAGAAGCTCGGCTGGGAACGCCCGAACTGGTATGCCGACTTGGCTGCCGGCGAAAATCCGAAGGATATCTATACCTTCGACCGGCCGAACTGGCATGCGCCCGTCGGCCGTGAACATAGGGCCGCGCGGGAAGCGGCCGTCCTGTTCGATCAAACATCCTTTGCGAAATTCTGCCTCAAGGGGCCGGACGCGGAAGCCGCGCTAAGCTGGATCGCGGCCAATGACGTCGCCAAGCCGGTCGGGTCGCTGGTCTATACGCAGATGCTGAACGACCACGGCGGCATCGAATGCGATCTGACCTGCGTCCGCACGGCGGAGGACGAATACTATATCGTCACCGGGACCGGCTTCGCGACCCACGATTTCGACTGGATTTCCCGCAACATTCCGGACGGCATGAACGCGCAGCTGGTCGATGTGACATCGGCCTATTCGGTCCTGTCGCTGATGGGGCCGAAGGCGCGGGACATCCTGCGGAAGGTGACGCGCGACGATGTGTCGAACGACGCCTTCCGCTTCGGGACGGCACGGACGATCGGTATCGCCGGCTGTCCGGTTCATGCCTTGCGCGTGACCTATGTCGGCGAACTCGGCTGGGAGCTTCACTTGCCGGTCGAATATGCGACGACGGTCTACAACGCGCTTCATGAGGCGGGCGCGGAGTTCGGGCTTCGCAATGCGGGCTACCGGGCTATCGAGACCTTGCGTCTTGAAAAGGGCTATCGCGCCTGGGGGTCGGATATCGGTCCCGACTATACCCCAGACGAGGCCGGCCTGGGCTGGGCGGTGAAGCTGAAAAAGAATATCGACTTCAGGGGCCGTGCGGCGGTGGAGGCGCAACGGTCCGGCGGCGTGAAGAAAATGCTGGCCACTTTCATCGCGGACGGGGACGTCATCCTGTCGGGCCGGGAGACGATCTACCGCAACGGAAAGCGCGTGGGATATCTCTCGTCGGCCGGCTATGGGCACACGCTTGGAAAGTCGATCGGGATGGGATATGTGCGGAACAAGGACGGCGTCACCGCGGATTACGTCAGGCAAGGCGAATACGAGCTTGAAGTCGCCACCCTGCGCGTACCCTGCAGCGTCAGCCTCGCGCCGCTCTACGATCCCAAAATGGAGCGGGTCAAAGCCTAGGGCGGTCTTGCCTGCGATTGGCACGGTTTCGAAGGAATGAAGAACGATGACGACGCTTAAATGCATCTCCCCGATTGACGGTTCCATCGTGGCCGAACGCCCGATCCTGTCCCCTGCGGAAGCGAAAGAGACTGTCGCCCGCGCCAAGGCGGCGCAGAAGGCCTGGGCCGCAAGGCCGCTCGCCGAGCGCATCGCGCTGGTCGCCAAAGGTGTCGAAATCGTCGGCCGGATGAATGACGAGATCGTACCCGAACTGGCGCGCCAGATGGGTCGGCCGATCCGTTACGGCGGGGAGTTCGGCGGCTTCAACGAACGGGCCACCTATATGGCGGGCATCGCGGAACAGGCCCTGGCCCCGATCGGGATCGAGGACAGCGACACGTTCAAACGTTATATCGCGCGCGAGCCCCTGGGCGTGGTCCTGGTCGTCGCGCCGTGGAACTATCCCTACATGACGGCCATCAACACCGTCGCGCCTGCCTTGATCGCCGGCAACACGGTGCTGCTGAAACACGCCACCCAGACCATGCTGGTGGGCGAGCGGATGGCCCAGGCCTTCCATCAGGCCGGCGTGCCGGAAGACGTCTTCATCAACGTCTTCCTGGACCACCAGACGACGACCGACCTGATCGCGGCGAGGTCCTTCGGTTTCGTCAATTTCACGGGGTCGGTCGGCGGCGGCCGGGCGATCGAGCGCGCGGCGGCGGGCACCTTCACGGGCGTCGGCCTGGAGCTGGGCGGCAAGGATCCGGGCTATGTGATGGAAGACGCCAACCTGGACGCAGCGGTCGATACCCTGATCGACGGCGCCATGTTCAATTCCGGCCAATGCTGTTGCGGCATCGAACGGATCTATGTGACGGAAAGCCTGTTCGACGCTTTCGTCGACAAGGCGGTCGCGATCGTCAGCGGATACAAGCTCGGCAACCCGTTGGACAAGGAAACGACGCTTGGCCCGATGGCGCAGACACGTTTCGCGGACGAGGTGCGCGCGCAGACGGAAGAGGCGATCGAGAAGGGCGCCAAGGCACTGATCGACCCCTCGCTTTTCCCGCAGGACGACGGCGCCTATCTGATGCCGCAAATCCTGGTCGACGTTACCCATGACATGCGCGTGATGCGGGACGAAAGTTTCGGTCCCGTCGTCGGCATCATGCCGGTGAAGGATGACGCGGAAGCGATCCGCCTGATGAACGACAGCGATTTCGGGCTGACCGCCTCGCTCTGGACGGCGGATGTGGAACGGGCGGAGAAGATCGGGCGCCAGATCGAAACCGGCACCGTCTTCATGAACCGGGCCGACTATCTGGATCCCGGCCTGTGCTGGACCGGCTGCAAGGATACCGGCCGGGGCGGTGGATTGTCGGTCATCGGCTTCCACAACCTGACCCGCCCAAAATCCTATCATCTGAAGAAATTGAAATAGACGGGCGCGCCAAGCCCTTCGATACCGTGCAAAAGTAAAGGCGGCGGCGACATCCGGAAAAACCGGATCCCGCCGCCGCCAACCGCGGGGGAGGAAGGGTTGCCGCGGTGTAAACTCTATTCCGCCGCCTGGCGCAGGGTGCGTTCCGAGTCCAGCCCGCCCCGGAAAACACGGCTGGCCCGGATATCTTCTTCACTGATGGTGCTCAGCATCGCGGCATCGACCGGGCCCTTCGCATTGGCGAAAAGCCGGTTCGCATGGCGCAGACGGGCGCGGTCCAAGGCGTTGCGGATCGACCGCGCATTGGCGAAATGCGGTTGGCCGCGGCGAATTCCGATATAGTCCGCCATGGCCTGCCTGGCCGCGCCGTCGAAGGCATAGCCCTGCTGTTTCAGCATTTCTTCCGCGATCTTCAGCAACTCGGCGTCGGTATAGTCGGGAAACTCGATATGATGGGCGATGCGGGACCGAAATCCCGGATTGCTCTCGAAGAACTTGTCCATCCTGTCGGCATAGCCCGCCAGGATGACGACCAGATCATCGCGGTTGTTCTCCATCACCTGCAGCAGTATTTCGATCGCTTCCTGACCGTAGTCGCGCTCGTTCTCGGGCCGGTAGAGGTAATACGCCTCGTCGATGAACAACACGCCACCCATCGCCTTCTTCAGCACCTCTTTCGTTTTCGGCGCGGTGTGGCCGATATATTGGCCGACAAGGTCGTCCCGCGTGACGCTGACGAGATGGCCTTTCCGCACATAGCCCAGGCGGTGCAGAAGGTTCGCCATTTTCAGGGCGACCGTCGTCTTGCCCGTGCCGGGATTGCCGGTGAAACACATGTGCAGCGTCGGCGTCTCCGTCGCGAGGCCGAGCTGACGGCGGGCCTGGTCGACGAGCAACAGGGCCGCCGTTTCCCGGATCCGCTGCTTGACCGGGGCGAGACCGATCATGGTCTCCTCCAGTTCCCGCAGCAGATCACGGACGCCGCTTTCCTCGAACGCCTTGCCGAGGTCGATGGTCGTCGGGGAGGCGGCTGTGTCCGTTTCCGTCATGTCGTCCTCATTTTCCATCGGGTTTCAGCCATTACGCGTAGCGCTGGCCTTCCGGCCGGTCGCAGGCATAGGACTGGATGGTGTAGCGCACGACGCGGCCTTCTTCCTCCTGCCGGATCAGTCGGAAGCCCGGTTCCACCTCCGGTCGGTTGACGATGAAGGACATGCGGATCGATTCCCAGCCGGGCGAGGAATCGAAGGCGATGACCCGAATATACTTGCCCCCGTGAAGCTTGCGGCATTCGTTCACTTCATAGACAACGGCGGCCGCGTCCGGATTGTCGAACATGGGATGGCCCCACATTTCCCAATATGTGTTCCGGGGATGCGGGTCGTCCGTGTATTCGACGGAAACCGACCATCCCTGATCGATGGCGTACTGGGCCTGGACCCGGATATCCTCGTCGGTGAAATCGTCGAGGTAGCTGAACTGGCCTTGTGTCAAACGCATAGTCTTTCTCCTGTTTTCCAGTGAGCGGGTCTGTCGGTCAGACGGCCACTGCGGGGGTCGGGACGAAGTCCGGCGAATCCGTCGACGCATAGTCGAAGGTGACGTCCTTCCAGGTATCGAGAGCCTGTTGAAGCGGGGCGCATTTCTTCGCCGCTTCCTTCAGGATTTCCGGGCCTTCGTTGTAGTAGTCCCGGCCGGAATTGCGGGCATAGATCATCGCCTCCAGCGCGACGCGGTTGGCCGTGGCGCCCGCCGCGATCCCCTGGGGATGGCCGATTGTGCCGCCGCCGAACTGCAGCACCACGTCTTCGCCAAGGTAATGGATCAGCTGATGCATCTGTCCGGCGTGAATGCCGCCGGAAGCCACCGGCATCATCTTGTTGAGCGAGGCCCAGTCCTGGTCGAAGAAGATCCCGTTTTCCAAGGCCATGGGATTATACTCTTCCCGGAAGATGTCGTAGTAGCCCTTGGTCGTTGCCGGGTCGCCCTCCAGCTTCCCGACGACGGTGCCCGCATGCAGATGGTCGACCCCGGCGAGGCGCATCCATTTCGCGATCACGCGGAAGCTGACGCCGTGGCTGCGCTGGCGGGTATAGGTCGAATGGCCGGCGCGGTGCAGGTGAAGAATCATGTCGTTCGCGCGCGCCCATTTCGCCATGGACTGGATCGCCGTGTAGCCGATGACCAGGTCGATCATGATCACGACGGAGCCGAGAGCTTTGGCGAATTCCGCCCGCTCGTACATGTCCTCCATGGTGGCGGCGGTGACGTTCAGATAGGTGCCCTTGACCTCGCCGGTCGCGGCCGAGGCGCGGGTCACCGCTTCCATGCAGTACAGGAAGCGGTCCCGCCAATGCATGAAGGGCTGGCTGTTGATGTTCTCGTCATCCTTGGTGAAGTCGAGGCCGCCGCGCAGCGCTTCGTAGACCACGCGTCCGTAGTTGCGGCCGGACAGACCCAGTTTCGGCTTCACCGTCGCGCCCAGCAGCGGACGGCCGTAGCAGTTCAACCGCTCGCGTTCTACGACGATCCCCGTCGCTGGCCCCTGGAAGGTCTTCACATAGGCGACCGGCAGACGCATGTCCTCCAGCCGCAGGGCCTTGAGGGGTTTGAAGCCGAAGACATTGCCGATGATCGAAGCCGTCAGGTTCGCGATCGACCCTCCTTCGAACAGGTCCAGGTCGTAGGCGATATAGGCGAAGTATTCGCCTTCCGAATTCGGAACCGGATCGACCCGATAGGCCTTGGCGCGGTATTTCTCGCAGGCCGTCAGACGGTCGGTCCACACGACGGTCCAGGTCGCGGTGGAGCTTTCGCCGGCGACCGCGGCCGCGGCTTCGACCGCATCCACGCCGTCCTGCGGCGTGATGCGGAACAGCGCGATCACGTCGGTTTCCTTGGGTTCGTAGTCCGGTTCCCAATAACCCATCTCGGCGTATTTCATCACACCGGCTGAGTAGCGCTTGGCGCCGGTCACGGTCTTGGCTGTGCTTATGCTGTTCATAATCGTCTCCTCCTTCAGGGGGGCCATATTTCAGGCGGCCAGGGCCGAACTGCTTTTCGGGTTAAGGTTTCCCGCCGCATAGCGCGCGGCCATTTCGTCCAGCGGGATCGTCTTGATCATGGAGGCGCGTCCGGCGGTGCCGAAGGCCTCGAAGCGAGCGAGGCACAGGTCCTGCATCGCCTCCATGGCGGGTTTCAGGAATTTCCTCGGGTCGAATTCCTGCGGGTTTTCGGTCGCGACGCGGCGGAATTGCCCCGCCATCGCCATCCGGCAATCGGTGTCGATGTTGACCTTCCGCACACCATGCTTGATGCCGCGCACGATCTCGTCCACCGGCACGCCGAAGGTCTGGGGCATCGCGCCGCCGAACTCATTGATGATGTCTTGCAGTTCCTGGGGAACGGAGGACGATCCGTGCATCACCAGATGGGTGTCCGGCAGTTTGCGGTGGATCTCCTCGATCACACCCATGGCGAGGATGTCGCCATCCGGCTTGCGCGAAAACTTGTAGGCGCCGTGGGACGTGCCGCAGGCGATGGCCAGCGCATCGACCTTGGTGCGCAGGACGAAGTCCACGGCCTGATCCGGATCGGTAAGAAGTTGGTCGTGGGAAAGCTTGCCTTCGGCGCCCGACCCGTCTTCCTTTTCCGCCTCTCCGGTCTCCAGCGATCCGAGCACGCCGAGTTCGCCCTCGACGGAAGCGCCGACCCAGTGGGCCATCCGCGCAACGCGTTCGGTAATGGCGACATTGTATTCGTAACTGGCAGGCGTTTTCATGTCCGATTCCAGCGAGCCGTCCATCATGACCGAGGTGAAGCCGCAGCGGATTGCCGACATGCAGGTGGCCTCGTTGTTGCCGTGATCCTGATGCATGCAGATCGGGATTTCCGGATACATCTCCACGAAGGCGTCGATCATTCGGGTCAGAACCGTGTCGCCGGCATAGGACCGCGCCCCGCGGGAGGCTTGCAGGATCACCGGGGCGTCGCAGGCCCGTGCCGCCTCCATGATCGCCAGGCCCTGTTCCATATTGTTGATGTTGAAGGCGGGGACGCCGTATTCATGCTCCGCGGCGTGATCGAGCAACTGTCTCAACGTAATTCTAGGCATAGCTACCCCCTTGTCGGACTCGGTCCGATTTTTGTCATTCCTAACGAGTTTGAGCGTTGTTGCGGGCCCTCCGGGCCCTAGCGGCTAGTTCTCCATGGGCCGCACCATGGCCAGCGCGTTGCGGACGATGTCCCGCGCCGTAATGTGGAAATGGTCGTACAGCGTTTCCGCCGGGGCAGAGGCGCCGAAACCGCGCATCCCGATGAAACGCCCGCTCTCGCCGGTCCAGCGATCCCACCCCATGGGGCAGGCGGCTTCGACCGCGATCCGCGGGGCATCACCCAGAACCGATTTCCTGTATGCGTCGCTTTGGCGGTCGAAGCGTTCCCAGCAGGGCAGCGAGACGACGGCGGCCTCGATTCCGTGCTCCGCCCGCAAGGCATCGGCGGCTTCGGTCGCCAGATGGACTTCGGATCCGGTGGCGATCAGGGTTACGTCGCGTGCCCCCTTGGTGTCGCGGAGCAGGTAGCCGCCTTTCGCGGAAAGGTTCTCTCCGTCGTGACGGGTGCGCAGCGCCGGCAGGCCTTGGCGGGACAATGCCAGAACCGACGGCGTTGAATTCTCCTTCAGGGCCGCCTCCCAGCACTCGGCGGTCTCGATGATGTCGGCCGGGCGGAAGACGTTCAGGTTCGGGGTCGCCCGCAGCATCGCCAGATGTTCGACCGGCTGGTGCGTCGGTCCGTCCTCCCCCAATCCGATCGAGTCATGCGTCAGGACGTAGACGACCGGCTGTTCCATCAGGGCGGACAGCCGCATCGATCCCCGCGCATAGTCGGAGAAGACCAGGAAGGTCCCGCCATAGGGGATGAAGCCGCCATGCAGGGAAAGGCCGTTCATCACCGCGCCCATCGCATGTTCGCGGATGCCGTAGTGTATGTAGCGGCCGCGATACTTCCGCGGGGCGATCGCGGTCATGCCGTCGGTCTGGGTTAGGTTGGATCCAGTCAGGTCCGCCGACCCGCCGATGGTCAGGCGCGTCGCCTGGTTCACGATTTCCAGCACCATCTGCGATGCCTTGCGGGTCGCGACTTTGGTCGCCTTGCCGATATGTTCCTTTCGGAACGCCGCAAGCTTGCGGTCCAGGCCGGCGGGTAGTTTCCTGTCGATCGCGTCCTTGAAGGATTGCCGGGACCGGGATGCGGCCAGCCGGTTCT